>Ga0307422_1000511_pt1 | contig 21709 bp, 13 predicted proteins | sample SalMarWE160290MG_FD_202153 | JGI IMG/M metagenome (GOLD analysis project Ga0307422, IMG submission 202153) | Salt marsh sediment microbial communities from the Plum Island Ecosystem LTER, Massachusetts, United States - WE1602-90 | ecosystem: Environmental > Aquatic > Marine > Intertidal zone >...
CTGCCTCCAGCCTCTGCACCAACTCCAGAAGCGTGATTTCACCCTCCTTCCGTACAACAACATCCAACTGCGGACACTCCTGCAACGCCTCCTCATCCCAGAACGTAACATGAACACCGCCAATAAGGGTCAAACAGTTCGGACAGACTTCTTTAGCATCTCTTATGACGCGAAGTGCAGACTTGTAAGTGAGAGTAGTAGCGGTTAACCCAACCACATCTGGTTGACTTTTTTGAAGTTCATTTTTTAATGTTTCAAAGGATACGTTTAGGGCTTGACAATCAATCACATCAACTTCGTACCCGTTTTTCTCTAAAACAGCAGCCAAATAACCCAAACCTAAGAGGGCAATGGACCAATGTCCAGTGCTTCCACTAGGGGAGGGAGGGTTCACAAGGGTTACATGTAACGGCATAATTCGTCCCTGAGTGTTATTGCTTTCGCAAATACAGGAAGTCGCACACTTAATAGGTTTCGGATAATCGTGTATTAACTGGTGCTAAATTTTGAGGAAAATAAGATTGGTGCAGAATAGGTTTTAGGCAAGAGGAAATTAGGAACGTCAAACTTTCAGCTGTAGTAAACAAAAACAAAAATGAAAACAAAAAAAGGAAGAGTGAAGGTTTGTTGGTTTTGGTGACTTTTACATGAACCATTTAGTGACCCTAGACATAAATGCGCCGATAAGACCCCAGACACCATAGATTGCGGCATTAATGAAGTAATTGTAGCTTATTGAATCCCACAGTTCCATGCCCATCGCCTCAGGGGTACCATATCCATGTGGAGGAAGAGTGCTCATCTTGAACATCTCAGCATACCATACATATGTTGATGTAACAAATATTGTTGCGACAACGGCAGCCACTATTGCAGAAAGTAGCGCATATTTCAGAGTGTCTTTACCTCGCATTTTGTACATTGACATCAGGGCTCCTGCAATGTATCCTGCAAGCATTCCAGCAACTACTTGCCCTAACCAGTCCAAAGTTGGATTAAACCAAGAGCCAAATTGGGCAAATGATGCCATGACCCAAAAGACACCAAGCAGAAAGCCTCCAGCGCCTCCAGCCCACCTGTTCCAAGAAAGTCCAAGAAATATTGGTATACCACAAGCAAGCAAACCCTGAGCGACACCCTGAGTTAAAATGTGCTCTAACGGAATTTCTGGTCCACCCCACAAAAAGTCGGGGAAATGTATGTTAATAGGTTCCAGCAGATCGTAGCCCCATGTCGGGAAGAAGAGGATTAACACACCAAAAATGATTGGTAAGACAACACCAAGCGAAATTTCACTGAAGAGCAAAGTATAAATTTTATCTGTAAGTGACAAACTTCTTTCACCTCTTTCTTTTATTTACATGCTATTACTTAATAAGCTTTTCACCTTGTTTGCACACGCATACCTCAAGTAAGCAACCTTACAAAGGCACGAAGATTTCTCCCAAAAATTAGCTATTTTTTGCATACCCTCAGCTATTCTTAGTCAAAAAAAATAAAAGTGTGCGCAATAAAGCGCGTTTTAGTGTACCTTATTCTCGGCGGATGTTGCTATGTTTTTTTTATCTTATCTCTAGCAGAAACGATTATAGTTTTCAGATCGATTCTCGCAGGACAAACTAAAGAGCAGTAACCGCAGTTGTCACAGTATGCCGTACCCAGCTTCTCAACTCTTGTCCAATCTCCCTTGTCGACGGCTTCCTTGATTAATATGGGTGAGAGATTCCTGCAGCATGCCACGAGACATTCTCCACATCGAACACAGGCAGTAGACCTGACACTAGCAAACTTTTTGGCCTTCGGAAGCTTTACTTTGATCCTAGTTTCGCTGGGTTTCGGAACTCCGACTTTATCCAGCATAGGAGTTGCTAGATTCATGATCACCAACGCAAGAACAGATCCTCCTAAGAATCCCGTGTACATCTGAATAATCATTGTCAACATGGCTAAGCCTACACCGAATATGAGTTGCCCTAAACGGGTCAGCGGGGTAGTTGCAGGGTCCGTTGCCATGAAGAATGCCAAGAAAATCGAACTGCCCGTGAATACATGGAACATTAGTCTAATTATGATGTCTCCACCGTAAATGTAGCCTGCAACGACAGAAAACAATATGGTACTTACCAAGTAAGCCACAGTTATTCTCCATTTGATATATCCGCGGAGAACTGCAAACAGTGCTAGTCCTACTGCAAGCACAGCAATACTTGAAATGCCGCCTATCCAACCGTGATACTTCTGCACTACCAGGGTGTAAACAACATCAGGAAGAGGATTATCATATGAGCCATAGGTATAAGGATTCATAGGATCCGCGTTAGGATCTCCATAGCATGAGATCATAGTTGACCCGAAAATTTCGGTGCTCATTGGTTGGAGTGTTCCTTCACCCCACGGATTGTCAATGGGAACGTTTAGCAAGTCTACACCCATATGATCTGCAGGTATTAGGGCGAAACTAGGCGCCAGAATTAAGCCAATAATCAGAAGTTTCGCGATTGCCGCGGGATTCACGTATTTTCGTCCAGCCAATCCTTGAATTTTCTTGAAAACAATCAATCCGACAGCCGAAACAAAAGCAGGAATCAGGTATTTATCAAGACCAGCGCCACCCAGTATTGCGAATTCTTCAGTGGCCATCGCTGGAGCCATCCCGTAAGAGTTAGATAGGGCAACGATTAAGCCGAAGACAGCCGCAGACCATGTGTCCAAGGGTCCCTTTTTTCCCATTACCATTGAAAGCAGATAATCACAAGCTACAGCAACTAAAACTGAAATTATAGATATTATGATCGAATCGAAACCAAACGAAATGAAAGATAGAAGTGCGAGAATGCAGAGAGCAATAAACGTGTATTTCATCAGCAAATCTTTTGTCATTGGAGCTTTAACAGAAGGTTTTTTTACCATTTTCCGTAACCTCTTTTATGTTTGGTAGTTTTCTTAGAGCTTGAGAGATTTAAGCTTTTGGACATTAATCTTTAAGTATACTCAAGCTGAGCATAAGTTCAACATAAATGAAGTTACAGTAGTTTCGGTTGCCCTTTCTCGTTTCTATGTTATGTGTTCTTTTTTTGGAATTGAATGGTGCTCACAAATGAAAATAAACAGTAAAGTGGTTTACCAAGGCATAAAAAGCAGCAAAGCATGTGCTTTTTCATTACCAATCACATTGGTTCTCTGACTTCGGTTTCTCTAAACGTTTTTAGGTTCCTATCTGTGTAACTAATCTTGTTGAGATTTAGTTAAATCCAGAAATGGGAGAATAGATATAAACTCGCGTGTAAGGTAGTGGGCAACAAATATGCGTGTTTGCTTGATTAACCCGCCACGTCTCCACCCAAAAGCTTGGGGAAAACCAGTAGTATATCCACCGATAGGAATAGCGTATGTCGCAGCAGTGCTGGAAAAACAGCACAAGGTAAGCATTATAGACGCTCCTACAGAGGGCTGGAAGAATCTTGAGCAAATACACGAAACCAATTATCGGATGGGGCTAGCAAACCAAGAGATAGCCGACAGGATAAAACGGTGGTCACCAGACATCGTTGAAATCAACATCCCATTTTCCGGCTGGTCCAAAGCCGCATTTGAGGTGGCATCTGTAGCAAAAAGTGTTGACAAGGACATCATCACAGTTTTAGATGGACTTCACCCCTCTGCGAGACCTGAGGAGTGTCTTTCTAATCCGGACGTTGATTTTGTTGTGAGAGGAGAACCAGAATATACTATGCTTGAGTTAGTTGGCGCACTGGAGCAAGGCATAACCGAGGATCTGAAGAAAATAGAAGGAATCGGTTTTATTAACAATGGGAAAACGGTTATTACTCCTCCAAGACCGGAGATTCAAGATTTAGATTCTCTACCCTTTCCGGCAAGACATCTGCTTCCAATGGACATATACTTTGACGCTATCAAAGAAAACCCCATAAGAGGAGAAATAAGCAAACGTTACACAATAATAATGACCAGCAGAGGCTGCCCGCACAGGTGTATTTTTTGTTCTAATCATATTGTCATGGGAAAAACTTGGCGTGGTAGAAGCCCTGAGAATGTGGTTGATGAGCTAGAACAGCTAGTTCGCACCTACTCCATTAAACAGATCGACTTCTTTGATGAAAACATGACGCTAATCAAGAAAAGGGTAGAGAACATTTGTGATTTGATCATGGAAAGGGGGTTAGACATTGACTGGTATGTTCCAAATGGCGTTAGAGCGGATACTCTTGATGAAGAGCTGTTGAGAAAGATGAGGGCGTCTGGCTGCAAGGAAATACGGGTTGCTCCCGAGTCTGGCGTCCAACGTGTTGTGGATGAAATCATTAAAAAGAACCTTGACTTAGAGGATGTTGAAAAAGCTGTTGTTTTAGCCAAAAAAGTGGGAATGAAGATAGGAGTTTTCTTCATACTTGGGCTTATAGGGGAAACAAAAGAGGATATGAAAGAAACCATAAAGTATGCTTACAAACTGAAAAAACTAGGAGCCACCAGCTTCCAATTCAGCATAGCTACTCCTCTATATGGAACAGAACTCTATGAACAGGCTAAACGCGGCGGTTATTTAAGGGAAAACTTCAGTGACGAAGCCTTAGCTGCGCTTGAACCACTCATCGAAACCGAAGAGTTCACCGCAGACGATTTGCTTGAATTATGTGCACAGGCAAATTTGATAAATCAAAGCTCTACTCGCGACAAACTGATTAAAGCCATTCGACACCCAAAGAAAGCATTAAGAACCTTATTGGGAAAAATGGATTGAGGCTAAAACAGATGCAGAAAAGAGCAAAGATATCTCTGGTTAATCCGCCGCCACTAAAAGGAGTATATCGGCATCAGCTTTACCTGCCCATAGGCTTAGCCTACTTGGCGGCTGTTCTGGAAGAAGATGGTTATGACGTAACGGTGATAGACTGCCCGGCGCTAGAGATTGATCTTAAGCAGCTGAAAACAAAGTTAGCCTCCATCAACCCTGATGTGGTTGGCATAACCTCTATGACCCCAACGATACAGTCGGCTCTTCTATCTGCAAGCGCGGCAAAAGAAGCGTGCCCCGACGCCATGGTTGTTCTTGGAGGTCCACACGCCACGTTTATGGATGAACAAGTTCTCAGCGAGGAAGCAGCGGTGGACGTAGTTGTTAGGGGCGAGGGCGAAGAAACTTTGCTGGAATTAGCAAAAAATGTGTCCAACCCGAAGAGTCTCAACAGGATTCAAGGGATAACTTTCAGGAATAATGGACAGACCGTTCGTACGCCCACCAGACCCTTCATTCAGAACCTTGACGAACTGCCCCGTCCCGCCTATAAATACTTCCCATTGGAAAAATATAGGCTTTTTGGGAGAAGAATGTTCCCCATAATGACCAGCAGAGGGTGCCCTGCCCAGTGTTCCTTTTGCACTACAGCCCGAATGTTTGGGAAAGCTTTCAGGGCACGGAGCCCCAAAAACATCGTGGACGAGCTTGAGTGGTTAAGGGACATGCATGGAACTGACGCCTTTTCGTTTTACGATGATACTTTTACGCTTGACAAAAAAAGGGCGATTAAGATTTGTGAAGAAATCAGGAACAGAGAGATTGGTCTTCCATGGGATTGCCAAACCAGAGTTAGCGTGGTTTCAGAAGAGATTTTGCGCAAAATGCGTGAGGCAAACTGTCAACAGGTCTTTTTCGGGGTTGAGTCGGGATGCCAAAAGATATTGGATGCGGTGCATAAGGGAACAACGGTTGAGCAAAACGAGAAAGCGATACGATTAGCGAAGGATGCTGGTTTGTTCGTTGCCATTTCGGTGATGATTGGATATCCGGGAGAGACAAAAGAGATGTTACAGGAAACTATTGATCTCATCAGAAGAGCGGAGCCCGACGACGTATACATTTGTGTCGCAACGCCGTATCCGGGAACTGAGCTTCGCAGAGTTGTGGAGGAGATGGGATGGGAGATGTCAAATGATTGGGGGCAATATGACACTATAACGCCTGTTTTTGCGAATCCTAATTTGTCGGCTGAGGAGGTCAGAAGATTGAGAACCTCTTTCTATAACAGTTTTTATTCTCCGAAATATGTGCTTCGTCACCTGTTTAAAATGAACTTCTATAGCCGAGTGATGGCTCGAACCGCTGTGAACCACATCTTATGGCGAATCAGAAAGCATTTATAGATTCGATTTAAGTTGCCAATGTCCCAATTTTTTATTGGTTAATTTATGGAATAGAATAATAATTATACGCATCGAAGTATCTCCATCTTTAGCATTGGATTTGCAAAATCTCAGGTTCGATAGTTAGTGCCGTTCTCTTTGAATCGCATAAATAGGATAAATATGCTGAAAGGAACAACATTCAGAACGACGAAGCCCCAATCGATGGCTCCATGTGGTAGAGAGGACGGCGGATAAGCAGGGCTGAATGTGTAACTTACCGAAAGCCAAAATAACCTAAGTGACAGCAATAATGGACGAGAGAAATAGATCAGAAAATATATTACTTGGATCGGATCTAAGTGGTTAATTCAAAAGAAAGTGGAAAGAGATTGAAGAAGAAAATATTTTCTAGAATAATACTGACATTGCTGTTAACTAGCTTATCGACATCAGCATTTAACATTCAACCAGTCAAAAGCACGGGCGAGATAATTATTAGGGCTGATGGAGCAGTTGATCCTCCGACAGCACCTATTCTCCGAAACGGAGAGGTTTACACGTTTACTGATAATATTTTTAATGAAATTGTGGTGGAGAGAAGCAACATAATAGTGGATGGAAACGGATACATGCTTCAGGGTTCAGGAAGCAAAAGTGGATTCGTTTTAGTCGGCATAAACAATGTTACGATCCAAAACATGAATATCCAAAAGTTCGCTACTGGTGTAACACTCGATAAGTCTTCTTACAATAATGTTTCTGGAAACAGCATCGCAGACAATAACGATGGCGTTTACCTTGATGGCGCTTCGAATAACGTAATCTCCGGAAATAATATAAAAAATAACAGGCTTAAGGGCATCGGAGTATATAGTTCCTCAGAAGGTAACAGTATCTTCGGAAACAACTTCACAGACAATTTTAGGAACATGTACATCTCTTGCTCTTCTGGTAACACAATCTCCGAAAACACGATAACAGACAGCGACTACGACGGCATCTGCCTATATTGGGCTTCCGATAACATAATCTCCGAAAACACGATAACAGACTGTAACTACGACGGCATCTGCCTATATTGGGCTTCCGATAACATAATCTCCGAAAACATTATGACAGAAAACTATCACAGTGTCAGTCTATACAGTTCCTCGGATAACACGATCTCCAGAAACAACATAAGAAACAGCGTCTATGGCGTCAACATCTACAGTTTTTCACAATTTAACACCATCTCTGAAAACACGGTAACAGACAATGATGATGGCATCCACTTCTATAGTGCTTCGAATAACACCGTCTCTAGAAACAACATAACAAACAACAATCGTGGTATCGACTTCGATAGTTCTTCGGAGAACACTGTCTCTGGGAACATCATAACAAGTAACGACCACGGCATTTACCTTTCTGGTTCTTACGGTAACACTATCTCAGAAAACGAGATAACAGACAGCAATTATGATGGGGTTTATCTCTATGATTCTTCAGAATTTAACACAATCTCCGAAAACACAATAACAAACAACGACTACGACGGCGTCTACCTCTACTGGTCCAACAACAACACAATCTCCGAAAACACAATAACAAACAACTTCAGGGGCATCTTCTTCTGGTCTTCTTCTGGAAACATTATCTCTGGAAACACTAATACCAATAACTATGATGGCATGTGCATCCATGGCGCCGATGTCGTTATCTTCAATAACACATTAACAAACAACGTCATTGGTATCGCTCTCCATAGTTTTGGCTCAATTATCACTGGAAACAACATAAAAACCAACAGCGACTGCGGCATCAGCGTTTATGATTCTTTAAATAACACGATTTTTCATAACAACCTCATTAACAACACAAATCAGATTCGGTTATCACAGTCTAATAACACATGGGATGACGGTTATCCTTCGGGCGGTAACTACTGGAGCAACTACAACGGCACAGACAGCAACAATGATGGAATAGGAGATATCTCATATATTTTTGACGAAAACAACCAAGATAACTATCCACTTATGGAACCTATTTACGCATTCGATGCGGGCACATGGGAGGGAACTCGTTACTTTGTTGATGTGGTTAGCAATTCCACGGTTTCAGACTTCTACTTTAATCCCCTTGAGGGACCTTTTCTGGGTTTTAGTGTGACTGCTTTAGATGACAAAACAGGTTTCTGTAGGGTCACCGTTCCCACCGGGCTTTTATGGACCGACGACGCTTGGACAGTTAAAGTGAATAATCAAACAATTACACCAGACATAATGGAAGCTGGTGGAAACACGTACTTCTACTTCACCTACAGCCACTCTGCAAAGATTATTGAAATAAGAGGGACAGAGTCGATTCCAGAGTTTGGAATATGGATCCCAATGTTATTCGCACTAATCGTGCTTGGAGTTGCCTTAGTCCTCTATAAACAGGGATTATTCAAAAGACCAATCTAGCAGCACTTTCTCTTAGGTGCGATTTTTTGTTGGGCTTTTAGTTTTTATTGCTATTTTTAGATATCTGTTGTTCTTACTATTCGAAAATTTACTGGTTCGAATGCTCTATCTGTTATAGATTGCAGCGTTTGAGGCGGTTCCTGAACTCCTGCGCATATACGGAACTAACCCTTAACGCTCCTGCTCATTAGATTTCCATATTAAGTTATTAACGTGTCCTCTTAAGTTTGAGCCATAATCTTTTGGGAGAACAGAGGCTACTTCTGCGCACAAGCGATTTGCGCCTATTCTCACATGAGATATACAGTTGTTTTTAGTTATTGTTGACAGAAAATCTTTAAAGAATATGTAAGGAAGATATTAATATCGTCTGAAGGTGGTAGGACCGTAAATATGAAGCCAAAAAACATTCTCTTTCTCATATTGGCAATAGTAGCAGTATCAATTGCGCTGCGTTATCTCACTTTTACTTCGTTTGGTTGGAACCAGTGGCTGCTCGTGACTGCGAACATTATTTTCTTCAGTCTCTTCTTGATACTATTACAATACAGAAAAAAGTTACCACGTCTTCCCAGCAGTATTTACGTGGCTTTCATAGTCGCACTTTACGCTGAAATGTTCGGTTTTCCCTTAACCATGTACATTTTAATGAGCGTTTTCGGACTCCCCGACATTTACAATCTGGAATTCCTTTTAACCCAAGTAATGGGAGAACACCAGTTTCACATTATTTTCCATTATTACGTGTTTCCCGCCTCCCAAGTCATCATTGGCATAGGCATACTGTTGGTAATCTTTGGCTGGAAAGAAATCTACGAGGGAAAAGGAAAGCTCGTTACCACTGGCATTTACCGCTACATTCGCCATCCACAATATGTAGGCTTCATTATAATCACTTTTGGCCTGAATGTTTGGTGGCTCACAATCATCACGCTTGCCCTGTGGCCCGTTGTTGTAATCGTCTATTATAAGCTTGCAAAAACAGAGGAAAAAGATGCGGAAGAAGAATCTGGAGAAGAGTTTTTGGAATACAAACGCGCGGTTCCAGGGTGGATACCACGTATACGAAGAAAAAACTGATTCTTAACAATCAATTTATTTGATTAAAAACTAAAATGCAAACCTGAAATAATTGATGTAGGAAAAGATGATGAACGTACCCCGAGTCGTTATTGCAGGTCTATACGGCGAAGGAGGAAAAACAACGGTTGCCACAGGAATAATGGGAGCCTTTACAAAAAAGGGGCTAAACGTTCAAGCCTTCAAATCAGGTCCAGACCACATAGACGCCACATACCACACCGAAGTGACTAAAAAACCGTCAAGACACCTAGACGCGTGGCTCACGTCCCCAAGGACAGTGTTAGAGAGTTTTGAGAGATCAGCTAGAAACGTTGATGTGGCAGTCATCGAGGGGGCAGGCGGCATCTTCCAGGGAATCCCACGGCTAATAGACGGCATCACCGATTACGAAGGCACAGCCCAGATAACCAGAATCCTGAGGGCGCCGATCATCCTAGTTATTGATGTGGGCAGCATATGGATGCACAGAGCCGAGGTTGCCCACGCCATTCTGCACGTTTTCAAACTGTTAGACAAGCAAGTGAATGTCAAAGGCATGGTTTTGAACAATCTTAAAGGTTGGCAACAGGCGGAATGGGTAAAAAGAGCTGTTGAATCAGCTACAAAAGTGCCAGTGGTTGGTGTGGTTCCCTATAATGCGGATATCGTGTTGCCTTTCAGACGTGGAGGTCTCGTGCCGGTTCCTGAAAGAGAAACGTTAAAGACAACTCTCTCAGAACTTGTCGAATACGTTGGAGAACATGTTGACATCGACAGAGTGTTTGGTATAGCTGAACAAGCAGAGGAATTGCCCGACATAGAAAGCCAAGTTTATCCTCCTCAGAAAAGGCAGAAAAAAGTTAGAATTGGCGTAGCATTCGATGAAGCATTCAGCTGTTACAACCAAGACAACATCGACCTTTTAGAAGCATATGGAGCAGAAACCATTTTCTTTAGTCCAATTCACGACAAAGAGCTTCCACCAGACCTCGACGGATTATATTTTACAGGCGGCTTCCCTGACATGCTTGCGGAACAGTTGACACAAAACCAAACAATAATGAAGAAGGTTAGGGATTCAGCTTACGACGGAATGCCCATATACAGTGAACATGGAGGTTCAATGTATCTGACCAAATCCATAACAGATTTTAATGGTTCCAAATTCTCCATGGTCGGCGTTCTTTCAGGAAAAGCCGAAATGGATTGGAAGCTTCAGGCATTGGATTCCACAGTAATGGAAGCAGTAAACGATAACTTGCTGACTCAAAAGGGAACAGTTATTCACGGTAACGATTTCCGCTTTTCAAGAATTATAGACATTCCTAAAGACGCGAGATTTGCCTATAAGATGCGAATCGGAAAGGGAATCGATGGGGAGCATGAAGGATTAATGGAGCATAACATACTAGCCGTAGTTGGGATTGTTTACTTTGCTTTTGACGCAAGACTTGCCGAAAATTTCGTTAAACATTCTGAACAGTATCGTCACAGATAAAATGAAGGGAAATCCGTCAGAAATTTTATTTTTGAAACCTTGAAAAAGGCTCTTTAGAAGCGGTATATGGTTTTTATAATGAGTTAATGATTACCGTATGGTTTATTAAAATGGGTTAGTTAATAATTGCCGATTCTAGAAGTCAATGTTTAGGAATAGTTCCATTATGAAAGCGGAATACGGATGGCTTGCCGAATATGACAAACCAGACTGTTGGAACAATTTTTCTCCCATCTATTTTCAGTCTTTTCCGTTCCTTTTTGGATTGTACTTCAATTTGAATGACAATAAGCTACGAAAATTTCTAAAGAATCAGAAGGGAAAAACCGTGGATTTAGGATGCGGCAATGGCAGATTTTTGGCTTACGCAGATTTGGGTGTCGATTTCAGTAAAGGGATGATTAAACGCGCCAAAAGAACGGAAAAACAGGTTATTCTCGCATCGATTTTGCACTTGCCTTTTAAAGATAAAAGTTTTGACACGGCTTTCATGGTGGATACATCGGGGATTATTAACCCAACTAAACGAAAGGAAGCTTACAACGAGGCGAAAAGAGTGTCTGAAATTTTCTATGATTTTCTAGCCCATGACCGCACATTTATTCCGTTTTTGTTGTCAATTTTCCAGCGTATAGCTTTGCCAATCAGGTTGACCGCGTATTTGGTATTGCTTTTGTCTTTCCCGATAGATAGGGTCAGAAAATTGGCGATTTCACATGGACATTTTGCGTCTTCCTAGTGCCCCCAAAAATCAAACCCTAATCGCTGATTTATGAAACTAGCGCTGTAGACACGTCTGCGCATCTTTCAGCATGGACACGATCGGTAGGTTGTATGGACATTTTGGTTCGCATTCGCCGCATTCTGTGCATTTGTTGACGTTGACTTCAAGTCCGTTGTACAGTTTTTTTGCCCAATTCTTCAATCCGTAAGTTGCGGATAGTGTGTGAAACCTGAGTACAGCTGCTATGTCAATGTTTTGAGGGCAAGGTAAACAGAGTCCACAGTCTCGGCAATGTTCTCCATCAAACTGGATGCTAAAGTGGTTCTTTTCAGCTCTTGTCAACTTTTTGTATTCATTTCCTACTTGAACTGCTGTCTCAACTTCTTCAATTGACTTCAATCCGGTGACAACCACAGATACATCTTGTGACAGAACAAACTTGAGGGCGTTGCGGACCATTGAACTCGTATTCTCTCCTAAAAGAGCCTTCAGTTCGGGTTCGTCAGAGAGCAGAGATAAAGATGGCTTATATAGGCAGGTTACGAGTTTGGAGGTCTTAGCAGACAATGGTTTCATTATGGCAACGCCGATGCCCAACTCTTTTGCGAGCGGTATTAATTCCTCTAAAGCTTGCCGCGTTACCACGTTAAGGGGCACAAGTATGGTGCCAAATTCGTTTGTTTCAATGGCTTTAATCAATAGGAGAGGCTTGTGGCTTGTTATGCCAATATAATCTACTAAGCCTTCAGAACGAGCCTTTTTGCACATCTCCAGTGAACCGCCTGAACCTATTGCCTTCCTCAGCGTTTTTTCGTCATCTATTCCATGAAGTTGAATCAAAGCCAATCGGTCTGTCTTCAGTCGATGTAGACTAGTTTTGAAGTCTGTCAACGATTCACTTTTAGTTCTTGAGGCGGTTTTCGTAGCTAAAATGCAGTCGTCTCTTACATCCTTTAATGCTACTCCAATTTTTTGTTCACTGTCCCCATCCAGTTTCGCAGTGTCGAAGTAGTTAATGCCCAGTTCAAAAGCCCGTCGGACAACCTTCACTGCTTCATCCATGCTTATCTGTGAAATCCATGTTCCACCAAAACCAACAATGGAAACTTGAAGACCTGTTCTTCCAAGCTTTCTTTTTTGCAATACACAGATCATCTCCCAGTTGAGGCTGGGTAGTTAATGGTGCGGAATTATCTGAATCCTAGCTTGGATGCTACAAGCCTTCTAAACCACGCTAGGGCAGTGCGGGTTGTCGAGTAGCCATACACGCCTCCTTTGCTGAAAGCTCGCAAGACATAAATTGGGCGGATATAAAAACTTTGGTGCGCTTTGTCATGGATTTCTCTAAGTTCTTCCATGCTCATGGTTGGAGTCTCGAATATGGGTGTAGCCGTGTCGTACTTGTTGAAGTCACGGATTTTTAGCCACCCCATCTTTTTCACATGATCGTACATTGGAGTTCCAGGGTAGGGTGTTGCTATGTAGATTCCGATCTCGTCGGGGTTTAATTTTTTCAAAAGTTTCACGCTTTCCCACGCGGTTTCCCTAGTTTCACCTGGAAAGCCGAGAATAATGCTGGCAACGGCTATCAGTCCAGCTTCTTGTGTCCACTTGAAGGCATTAAAGGTCTGGTTGGTGGAAATCCCTTTTTTCATGGCGTCTCTAACCTTCTGTGAACCCGCCTCGACACCGTACCAAACGGCGATGCATCCAGCATCTTTCATCTTCTGAAGCAAATCCTTCGAAACCATGTCAATACGGGTTTCGCAATCCCACCTTATTTTTAAGCCTCGCCTCAGTATTTCGTTGCATATCTCTTTGGTTCTGGATTGATCTACAGTGAATGCGTCATCATAGAAGGTGTACTGTTTCTCACCGTATTTTTTGTAGAGGTACTCGATTTCGTCTACGACATTTTTGGGGCTACGCATTCGGTATCTTCGCCCAAACATTCTGACGGCTGTGCAGAACTCGCAAAAAAATGTACAGCCTCTGCTCGTCATCACCGGAAATATAATGTTTCCGTATTTGTTGAATTGCTCAAGAGGGAAAAGATGAAATGCTGGATAAGGCAGGCTGTCAAGGTCTTCTATGTAGGGTCTATCCTCGGTCTTCACGATCTTTCCGTCTTTCCTGTAGGTTATACCCAAAACGTCACCGAAACCCTTGCCTGCCTCCAGCCTCTGCACCAACTCCAGAAGCGTGATTTCACCCTCCTTCCGTACAACAACATCCAACTGCGGACACTCCTGCAACGCCTCCTCATCCCAGAACGTAACGTGGGAGCCTCCGATGATGGTTAGGCAGTTGGGTAAGGCTTTCTTTGCTATTTTGATTATTTCGAGGGCGGGTTTGTATGTGAGTGTGGTGGAGGTTAATCCAACTATGTCGGGTTGTCGTTTGCGAAGTTCGTTTTCAACCTCGTTTAATGTAAGTTTTAGAGCTTGGCAGTCTATGACGTTGACGTCGTATCCGTTTTTCTCTAGTATAGCTGCAAGGTATCCGATGCCCAGAGGGATAAACGGTGGATGCCGATGTGACCCTGTTGGGTAAGGTGGATTTACAAAAGTAACTTGCATAATTACATCCTCGAATATTCGATAAAATAGACAAAGAGGGCTATTAATAAGGTTAGTGTGGACAGGTTCTGTTGACTCTTAAGCACCGTGGTCGATTGGTTGGGTGCTTTCTGCTGAGACCTCGGGATTTGGAAAGAGTGAAAAGAAAAATTCTCGCGTGTATGCCCATGTGGAGATTCAGCAGGCGCCCTCAGCTCTTCTCCTAGCTATCGCTAGCTTTACCAGATTCTATTTGAAAAAAAGAAAAAGGGGAAATTTGGGTTTATTTTTGTTTTTTGAGTGCCATGTAGGCTATTAAGCCGATGACCACACCGATGGCTGCGATTACCAGGATAACTAGGTCTATTGTCAGGTATGCTGGTATTTCTGGCATTTCTGGGTATGCTGGCATCTGGTTTACAGTCTCTTGCGCCACTTCTGAAGCTGATGGAACATCTGGGTATGCCGGAAGTTTGCTTACAGTCGTATCAGCAATCTCATCCGCAGTTGGAACATCCGGGAACCCTTCTGGTGCTGCATCGACTGTTAGGTAGGTTGTTGACATTGAGCGGTAGTAGCTGTCGGAGCCGAAGAAGGTAACCAAAATCATATAGTCGCCTTCAAGGGTAGGCTTAAACGAAAAGCCGTAGTTGCCGGACGTGTCTGTTGTGGTTGTGCCTAGGTTTTCGTATTCGCCTTTAGGATTAATAACTTCTATTGCCACTTCGACACCAGTTGCGTCTTCGGGATTTTCGAATTGCTTGTATACGTACTTCATCCAATCGGCCATGCTATCATCAGACACTGCTGGAACTCCATTCGGGAATCGCAATTTCAGGTCTGATGACTCCGTGCCAGGAGAAATATCCATAACTGAACCTTTAATCATAACGCTAGATCCAACGGATACACCTGCATCTGCCACTGTTACTGTTGTTTTGCTTGGTCCCTTACCTATGGCGACTACCATCTGGGAGTATGTGTCCATCATCGCTATTATGCTGTCGCCGATAATTGCACGTCCTCCCCAGTGGGTGGTACGCAACAAGCCATCTGCTCTCCATATCTCCTCACCCGTCTCTAGGTCGAGGCAGAACATGGGAGCACCGCGAGGCAGAGGATTAAGAGAAGAGTGTTCTGCATGGGCCGCGTAAAGTTTTCCGTCGCTGATGAACAGTATACGTTGCCACCAAGTATTAGCGAACAAGTATTCTTGGTAGGGGTCGTTTGCTTCGTAGGTCCAAACGGTTTTTCCTGTCTCTAGGCTACGGCAGTATATTATTCCGCCAACACCGGTTGAGTAGAGGTATTTATCAGTGAAGAGCCATTCGTGCTCCATGTTGCCCCAGCCGTAAGCGTCTAAGTAAATTTCTGAGTCAGTGGCCCATAGATGTTCGCCGTTGTCGAGGCTGAAACCATAGAATTTTCTTTGTTCTTTTGCCCACAATGCGACAACGCCGCCTTCACCATAATCAGTGCCACCGGCCCATTGTATGGCGAGCTTGCCATCTGACCAACTAGAGGGTGTGTTCCAAGTTCTATTAAACAGCAGCGTTCCTTCTTCTCCTTTCTTTATACTTAAAGCCCACACTGTCAATTCGGTTTTGTCGGAGGATATGCTATAGCCCATTAGCCTATCATCAGCCATATGTGATATAGTCGGTACAGGCGGTCCTCCAAACATACCAACCGCGCCAGGTAAACTTGGAATTGATACATTCCAGTCGTATCCTTGGTTTCCGTCAAGCACATTACTGACTATTTCCTCCTCCCAACTGCCGATATCTAGCGATCTTTGTTGTCCACATGCAGTTGAGTTCCACATAGCCAACCAACCGGTACCTATTACAGGCATGAGTATTTCACCGCTTGGTCCGAAACCAGCTACTCCTCCAAACATTCCGAAGCTGCCCGAAATGTTCTCGATGCCGTACGCCCACTCTCCATTGAATGGATCATATGCATCCCACCTGCCACTAGTTGATGATGTGTCCCATAGATAGCTGTAACCGCCGTGATAGTTGAATGATTGGAAAGCGAATGTTTGGCCGAAAGATAGTATAGTGTTGTTTCTGAACCACAGCTCTTCCCCGGTATGCAGATCAACTGCAACAATTCCACGCTGTTCAAATAGGGGAGGAATGCTCTCGTATCTATTGTAATAGAGTATTCCGTTGAGGATTACTGGTTCCGGCCATTTGCCTTCGTACGCGTCTCCTGTTTCTGCGCCTACAACACCCGTATCTCCTCCCATCAGACCTCCTGTTGTTAATTGTTTAGCCCATAGTATATGGGGAGCTTCTGGTGCGTCATTGTAAGGAGCTAAAAGATTGGGGTTACCCATGGCGTGCCATTGCCCTGCAATCGTGTACCATTCTCTAAGCTGAGCGTCTATTGGACGAGTCCAGTATTCGCTGGGAAGCGAGTGACCAGGATAGTAGGGTATTGCTTCCTCTTGGACGACAAGTTTGAGTACTTCGCTGTCGCTGGCGTCCATTATAGTACCTACCATGTACATCTCGCCAGTATCAAAACTGTAGTAAGTCCATTTGAGCTCCTGTTCGGGGAAGTGTGACTGCAGAAGATAGCTTCCCGTTTGGTCAGGCGTATATATGAGGCCTGTTCCTCCTGTTGAGTCGGTGTTAACTGGTCCCAAAGTGTCAGTGGTTCCATCAGGCTTTTCAATGGTTACAGTCAGACCCTCCCAATACATAGAAACATGTCCTAATGCTTGGAATATTCCAAGGTGAAGCAGCACTGTTTGGCCTTTACCTGCTGGGTTAGGGATAGCACCGAGGAATACAGCGGTTTCATCGTGAATAGGCTCCTGCGCAGTGGCAGCTGGCAAAACAACAAGAATTGCAGATATAGTCAAAATCATAGTCAAAGTAATAGCAAATAGTTTAGATTTACCGTTATCAATTTTCATATATGTTCTTTCCCATTTTTTTAACACTTACATTGTTGTTAGTTTGAACAATTTAAGCATTGCGATACTATCTCGGTAAGGCATGGAAAAGTAGACATGAAAAGCATATGGTATCTTATAATTTAGCTACCCAAACTTGAAATCAACAAAGATACATGAAATGCATCAAATTCAAACCAAAACAAGTTCCGTAAAAACAAGACACAACTATGCACTAATTATGCAAGGTTCTCTTTCACATGTTAACCGTAACCATTTGGATTAAGAAGCCCATCTTCCCAAATTATGGACGATGAAGCTTAGATTTGGTGGCTCTAAGCAGATGCGCAAAAGCCGTTCGTGTTGCCGAAAAACCATACGTTCCACCTTTAGCGAACATGCGGAGAACATAACGGGAACGAAGATAAAACCGGTGAAAAGCCTGCTCGCGGATTTCCCTCAACTCTTGCATGCTCAAGTTTGGAAGCTCAAAGATGGGAGTCGCTGTATCATACTTGTCGAAATCAGCTACCCTTAGCCAACCCATCTTTATCACATTATCAGCCATCGGAGTTCCAGGATAAGGCGTTGCAATATAATAACCTATATCATCGGGATCTATTTCTTCAACAAGTTTAATGGTTTCCATCGCGGATTCCCGCGTTTCATCTGGAAACCCGAAAACCACACTTGCAATGGTTATTAATCCAACTTCTTTTGCCAGCTTAAAGGCTTTCTTTGTCTTATTTGCAGTAAATCCCTTTCCCATGGCATCTATAACCCGCTGTGAACCCGCCTCGACACCGAACCATACGGCAATACATCCAGCATCCTTCATCTTCTGAAGCAAATCCTTTGTAACCATGTCCACACGGGTCCCACAATCCCACGTTATCCTAAGTTTTCGATCATGAATTTCTCTGCAGATTTCCTCAACTCTAGATTGATCTACAGTGAATGCGTCGTCATAAAAAATGAAACTTCCTAGGCTCAGAGCGCTTTGCTTATTTTCATTTTTTTGTGCTTGAGCCTTTTCAGCCCTTCTCTGTTCTTCTGATGTTTTTACTTCCCAATAAAAAAAGGGAAGGGAAAATTTGGGTTTATTTTTGTTTTCTGAGTGCCATGTAGGCTATTAAGCCGATGACCACACCGATGGCTGCGATTACCAGGATAACTAGGTCTATTGTTAGGTATGCTGGTATTTCTGGTACGTCTGGCATTTCTGGGTATGCTGGCATCTGGTTTACAGTCTCTTGCGCCACTTCTGAAGCTGATGGAACATCTGGGTATGCCGGAAGTTTGCTTACGGTCTTATCAGCAATCTCATCCGCAGTTGGAACATCCGGGAACCCTTCTTCTGCTGCACCCACTACTATGGCAGTTTCTGCGTATGACGCATAGTATCCTTCGGATCCCATGAAAGTGGCTACGATTGTGCATTTGCCTTCAGTGTCGGGAGTCCATGCGAAGCTGAACGCGCCGCTCATGTCGGTTGTTGTTCTGCCCAGATCATGCCATCCGCCGTCTGAATCAACCCAATTAAGCACTAGTTTAACGCCAGTTGCGTCTCCGGGGATTTCGAATTGTTTGTATACGTATAGCATCCAATCGCTCATGCTTTCGTCAGATACTGCTGGAACTCCATTCGGGAAGCGCAGTTTCATGTCGGTGTCATCTGTTCCTGGAGATACATCCATGACTGTACCTTCTATTAGTACGCTGGTTCCCTGTGTTGCAACTTTTGGTGAAGCTGTTACTGTTGTGGTGCTTGGTCCTTTACCTATAGCGTATACACGTAGGTCGTATGTATCCATAGTCGCTATTATGCTGTCGCCGATAATTGCACGTCCTCCCCAACGGGTTGAACGGAAGGCACCATCGATTCTAAATATTACTTCTCCGTTTGGGTTGTCAGTTGTTGCGTTAAGGCAAACGAATGGTCCACCACGCGGTCTTGGGTCAATAGGAGAGTGCTCCAGATGAGCCGCATAGATTTTTCCGTCAGTAATAAACAGCGGTTTAATCCACCACGTATTGGCGAATAAGAATTCAGAGTAGGGGTCAGTTGCTTCGTATTTCCACAAGAGTTCTCCGGTCTTAATGTCGTAACAATACATTATTCCACCAACGCTGGAGTGGTATAATCTGCCGTAAGCGATGACTTTAGATTCGGCGATCGAGTCTTCAGCGTAATCCAAATAGTACTGCCTCGGCGTTGGACCCCAAATCTTTTTTCCTGTTTCTAGGCTGAAGCCATAATGTTCTCGGGTCTCTTTTATCCAAAGAACCCCAACTTTATCTTCTTGGCTCCAAGCGCAGAAACCACCTTGGAAGCCGCTTACAGTCAGGTTCATGTCAGACCAGTAATCAGGTGCTTCCCAGTAGTTATTGAACAGCTCTGCCCCTATTTCACCCTTTGTTGGGTCTAAGTTTATGCCCCACAATGTCACTCCAGCTTGGCTTGGGCTGCCACCGATTGCTCTATCATTAAGAAATGTTTTTAGTACTGATCCTTGCAGTCCTGTTGGTATTGTTTCTGTCCACATTATTCCGCGTGACGCATTAAAGGTTTTTCCATGCGCGTTACTGCCCCAGCTACCTGCATCCGATCCAGTCAAGCCGTGAAGGACAACTTCAGTTGAGCTCCACAGACTAACAGTGCCTGCCATTGTATTAAATGTGTACCTGCAGATTTCGTTATTTGGACCCCATAGGTTGGTGCCCGAAGGCACACCCTCCATTGTATACACCCAATCTCCAGTGAAGGCGTCAAATGCATACCAATTTTCAGGTGTAGGTGGTCCGAACCAACCGCCACCGCCGCCAACAGTTACCCACAAGTATGGGAAGGCGCCATGCATGTTAAAGCCAGCCCAATAGAAATTTTGACCAAAAGCAATAGTTCGGTTGTCTAGAAAAGTTTTAGCCCACAATTCTTCTCCAGTATGTAGATCTACACAGTGAAATACATTAGGTTCTTCAGTGCCACTCTCCTGATAGTAAAGCTTTCCATTCATTATTATGGAAGTTGAATGCCAACTGTATCCACTACTTGAGCTTTGCCATTTGCCTTCATATGCATCTCCGATTTCAAACGAGCCCCAACCATACGGACCCACCTCTCCTCCAACGAGTCCCCCTGAGGTCATAGGCTTTGCCCACAATATGTGAGCAGTTTCTGGTCCATCATTGTGGGGAGCATACAAACCTTCAGGAATGGTTCCCCAACTTCCTGAGATAGCGGTCCATGATCTGAGCTGCGAGTCAATTGGACGAGTCCAGTATTGGCTCGGAAGCGGTTCATCTGGATAATATTGTATTGGATCCTGCTGTACTTCAAGTTCTACTACGTCACTGTCGCTGGCTAAATACGTCAAGTTGTAGGGAGATCCAAAGAAGAAGGGCATCATTAGTATCGTTTGTGTAGGGAAGTGAGCCTGCACAATGTGTTTGCCAGTCATGCTAGGCGTATATACTACACCTGTTCCACCAGTCGAGTCAGTCCTGATATTATCAATAGTATCAGTTACGCCGTCGGGTCTCTCAATAGTTACAGTTAAGCCCTCATAACCCATTGACACATCCCACAGTTGATCCGTGATACCAACATGCATCAACACCATTTGACCAACACCTATTGGATTAGGCATAACACCAAGAAAACAAACAGTCCCCTTTGATTGGCCCTGTGCAGCTACAATTGGCAAAGAAACAATTGTAGCAGATACGGCAAGTACTAGAATCAAAGTGATAGTAGATAACTTAGTAGATTTATTTCTATCAATTTTCATGTTTTTTCATTCCAAATTTTTTTGAACAGCCCCCCCTTTGTTGTTCACGGTAATTAAGCATTTCCCTGTTATGGGCAAGGGCTAAAAAGCAGGTGTAAACTACAAAATAGCCAAAAGAAGAATCATACAGAAAACAACTCAAAAGGACAAGGTAGACACAAAAGAAATCGCGTATAAGCTACCAACTGCTCCATAATTATCCTCGAATCCAACCACCCAAACTTGAAACCAACAAAAACACACAAAATGCAGCAAATTCAAACCAAAACAAGTTGCCAAACAATAAGACACAACAAAAAGCTCAGACACAACTAAGCGCTAATTATCCAAGTTTTTCTTATGCTTGTTAACACACGCATCTGAATTAAGAAACCTATCTTTCTCAAATCATGAACGATGAAGCTTAGATTTGGTGGCTCTAAGCAGATGCGCAAAAGCCGTTCGTGTTGCTGAAAAACCATACGTTCCACCTTTAGAGAACATGCGGAGAACATAACGGGGACGAAGATAAAACCTGTGAAAAGCATGCTCGCGGATTTCCCTCAACTCTTGCATGCTCAATGTTGGAAGCTCAAAG
>Ga0307422_1000513_pt1 | contig 21700 bp, 19 predicted proteins | sample SalMarWE160290MG_FD_202153 | JGI IMG/M metagenome (GOLD analysis project Ga0307422, IMG submission 202153) | Salt marsh sediment microbial communities from the Plum Island Ecosystem LTER, Massachusetts, United States - WE1602-90 | ecosystem: Environmental > Aquatic > Marine > Intertidal zone >...
GGCATCCCCGACTATCGCCTCCCGCGGGATGTCCTGGACCGGGAGCTTCAGGCCGTCCTCGATCTCGGCGTGGAGATTCGAACCGATACCCGCGTCGGAGAGGATGTGCCCTTTGCCGACCTCTTGGGGGAGATGGGTTATAAGGCCGTCTTTCTCGGCATGGGGGCCCATCGGGGCATGAAGCTCGGGGTCACTGGAGAGGACGCCGAGGGGGTCTATCCGGGGGTGGACTTCTTGCGGGATCTCAATCTCGGTCGAGGAGTAAAGGTCCGCGGTAAGGTGGCGGTCATCGGTGGAGGGAATGTGGCCATTGATGCAGCCCGCTGTGCCCTGAGGATGGGGGCCGAGAAGGCGACCATCTTTTATCGCCGTACGAGGCGGGAGATGCCCGCCAGTGCCGAGGAGATAGCGGCCGCCCTGGAAGAAGGAGTAGAGATTCGTTTCTTGACGGCTCCCACACGGGTCGTGGTTGCAAACGGGCTGGTCACGAGATTGGAATTGATCAGGATGAAGCTGGGCGAGGCGGATGCGACGGGCCGCAGAAGGCCTATTCCAGCCGAGGGTACTGAGTTCACGGCACCCGTCGATATGCTCATCCCTGCCATAGGGCAGGAGGTCGTTGTGCCCTTTGACCCTGTAGAGGAGAAGATCGGGGTCACCTCGAGGGGGACCATTCAGGTTGCCCCCCTGACCGGCGCCACGACGCTCCCGGGGGTCTTTGCCGGGGGTGATGCGGAGACGGGGCCGGGGATCGCCATTGAGGCCATCGCGGGTGGGCAGCGGGCGGCCATCTCCATCCACCGCTACCTCCAGGGGATGGACCTAGCAGCGGGCAGGGAGGAGGCGGATCGGCTCGTTGTCGAGGATGTGCCGCCGGGCATTCCGTACGAGCGTCGCCAGCGGGGTACCCCGCTTCCCGTGGCAGAGCGGACCAGGACCTTTCAAGAGGTTGGGCGGGGATTCACCGAGAAAGAGGCAATCACCGAGGCCCTGCGGTGCCTCAACTGCCGCCAATGCCTCGGCTGCGGAATCTGTCTGGAGGTGTGTGAGCCCGAGGCCATCGACTACTCCCAGCAGGATGCGATCATGGAGCTCGAGGTAGGCTCGGTGATTCTCGCCCCCGGATTCGACGAGTATGATCCGCACGAGAAAGGGGAATATGGCTACGGCCGGTATGCCAATGTGGTGACGAGCATCGAGTTCGAACGGATGCTGAGCGCCACAGGCCCCTTTAACAGCACGGTGATGCGTCCCTCGGATGGTGATATACCGCAGAAGATTGCCTTCATCCAGTGTGTGGGCTCCCGGGACCATGAACACGACTACTGCTCTTCGGTCTGCTGTATGTATGCCACCAAAGAGGCCATCATTGCCAAAGAGCATATCGATTTCATCGAGCCCACCATCTTTTACATAGACATCCGGGCCTTCGGCAAGGGGTTTGATGCCTACTACGAGCGGGCCCGGCAGGAGCATGGGATCAGGTACATCCGCTCCATGGTCTCCAAGGTGATTGAGGACCCCACGAGCAAAGACCTGCGGATCACCTATGTGGATGAGGATGGGGCGTTGAAGAGCGAGGCGTTTCATATGGTGGTCCTCTCGGTGGGATTGAGGCCCCCCGCGGGGTCCCGTGAGCTGGCCGCGCGGCTGGGGGTTGAGCTGGAGCCGAACGGCTTCTGCGCCACGGTCCCCTCTGCGCCGGTGTCCACGTCCCGGGAGGGGATCTACGTCTGCGGCGCCTTTCAGGGTCCCAAGGACATACCCGAGACCGTGGCCCAGGCCAGCGGGGCTGCGGCCTTCGCGGCGGAGCCCATCGCCTCGAGCAGGGGCGCACTCCTCAAGAAAGAGGAATATCCCCCGGAGCGAGATGTGAGTGGAGAGGAACCGAGGATCGGGGTCTTTGTCTGTCACTGCGGTGTCAACATCGGGGCGGTGGTGGATGTGCCTGCGGTACGGGAGTACGTCAAGGCCCTCCCCCATGTGGTCTATGCCGAGGACAACCTCTTCACCTGTTCCCAGGACACCCAGGAGCGGATCAGAAAGGTGATACAGGAAGAGGGGCTCAACCGGGTCGTCGTCGCCTCCTGTTCTCCCCGGACCCATGAGCCTCTCTTTCGCCAGACCTTGCGGGAGGAAGGGCTCAACCCCTATCTCTTCGGGATGGCCAACATCCGCGATCAATGTTCCTGGGTCCACATGCACCATCCCGCGGAGGCTACCGAAAAGGCCAAGGATCTGGTAAGGATTGCCGTGGCCAACGCCGGCTTGTTGCAATCGTTGCCGATGCAGCGCCTTCCCGTCAGGAAGAGGGGGTTGGTGATCGGCGGGGGGGTGGCCGGTATGACGGCGGCCCTGGGGTTGGCCAAACAGGGATTTGAGGTATTTTTGGTGGAACAGGAGGCGGAGCTGGGTGGGGAGGTGCGCCACCTCTCCTATACCCTGAGCGGAGATGATCCCCAGGCGTATCTGCAGGCGCTGATCGCACAGGTGACGGAGCATGATGCCATCCAGGTGATCACCAATGCCGAGGTGGTGGACCATGCGGGGACCGTCGGGAATTTTGTCACGGGTATTATGATTGCCCCTGCCATGACCTACCGGAAGCTGGAGCATGGGATCACCATCATGGCCACGGGGGGGGAGGAGTATAAACCCCAGGAGTATCTCTACGGTGAAGACCCCCGCGTGCTCACCCAACGGGAGCTGGAGGAGCGGGTGGCTAGCCAAGCGGTGGATCCCGCCGCTCTGCGGCGGGTCGTGATGATCCAGTGTGTGGGCTCACGGACGCCGGAGAGGCCCTACTGCAGCCGCATCTGCTGTTCCGTGGCCATCAAGAACGCCTTGAAGCTTAAAGAGATGAACCCGGCACTGGATGTCCATGTGCTCTATCGGGATATCAGGACCTATGGCCTCCTGGAGCAGTACTATACCCGCGCCAGGAAACAGGGGGTGCTCTTTACCCCCTACCGGCCCGAGGAACCCCCCCGCGTGGAGGCTTCCGATGCGGGGGTGCACGTGCGCACGAGAGATATCCACCTGGGGGGGGAATTGAGCCTCGAGGCCGATTTGCTGGTGCTCAGTGCGGGCGTCGTCCCACGGGAGAACGAAGAGTTGGCCGCCCTGTTCAAGGTCCAGCGGACCATGGAGGGGTTCTTCCTCGAGGCCCATATGAAGCTGCGGCCGGTAGACTTCTCCACCGACGGCGTGTACCTGTGCGGATTGGCTCACTCCCCCAAACTGATAGAGGAGAGCGTTTCGCAGGCCGCCGCAGCGGTGGCGCGGGCCTGCACCATTCTCTCCAAGGAAGAATTGGAGGTGGGGGGCGTCGTGGCCCGGGTCGATGCGGAAAAATGCGCCGCCTGTCTCATCTGCATCAGGGCGTGCCCCTATAACGTCCCCTTTATCAATGAAGAGGGGGTTTCCGAGATCAATCCCGCTCTGTGTCATGGGTGCGGGTCGTGCGCGGCAGAATGCCCGCAGAAGGCGATAGAGCTCCAGCACTATCGCGACGAGCAGATTATCGCGCAGGTGAGCGCCCTCGTGGCGGCAGGAGGTAGCGGTGGCAGGGTTTGAACCCCAGATTGTGGCACTCTGCTGTGAGCACTGAGCCTACAGCGCGGCGGACCTGGCAGGTTCCATGAGGCTCGATTATCCCCCCAATGTCAAGATCGTGCGGGTCCCCTGCACCGGGAAGGTCGACCTGCTGCATATCCTCAAGGCCTTCGAGGCGGGGGTGGACGGCGTCTATGTAGCGGGCTGCCTGGAGGGTGAATGCCATTTTCTTAGTGGGAACCTGCGGGCCAAGAAGCGGGTGGGGCATGTGCAGGGTATCCTGGCCGCCCTGGGGATCAATCCCGCGCGGCTCCAGATGTACAACCTCTCAGCGGCCATGGGGGGGAGATTTGTGGAGATCGCTCAGGAGATGACGGAACGGGTCAGGGCCTTGGGGCCGAGCCCTATTAGAACCGGGAAGGGGAAGGAATTCGTCGAAGAAGAACAGGAGGAGGAAGGGAAATGATCGTTGCAGAGGCGAAACCCATAGAAGAGATTCTGGCGATGATCGATCGATACGATAAGATCATCCTGGCCGGGTGCAAGGAATGCGCGGCCGTCTGTGCGGCCGGGGGGGAGAAGGAGGTCGGTGTCCTGGCCTCGACCATCACATTGGCCAGAAAGCGGGACGGCAGGGCGATAGAGATCCGGGAGGTGACCTTGGAGCGGCAGTGCGACCCGGAGTACGTGGAGGGGATCAGGGGGTTCGCCGGGGACTACCAGGCCATCCTTTCAATCGCCTGCGGGGTGGGGGTCCAGTATATGGCCGAGCACTACAAGAACATCCCCGCCTTGCCCGGGTTGAACACCTTCTTTATGGGGGGGTCCCTCGAGCAAGGGGTTTGGAGCGAACGATGTCAGGGGTGCGGTACCTGTATCCTACACCTCACCGGCGGCATCTGTCCCGTCACCCGCTGCGCAAAGAGCCTGTTTAACGGCCCGTGCGGCGGGTCCTCCGACGGCAAGTGCGAGGTGAACAAAGAGATCGAATGCGGCTGGCAGCTCATCATCGACCGCCTCAAGGCCCTGGGGGAGTTTGAGGCCAGGTATACCGAGCTCTTCCCTATCAAGGACTGGTCAACGAGCAGGGATGGGGGGCAGCGAACGATCGTGAGGGAGGATTTGAAGCAATGAAGACGGCAAGCCGCCTGGAGAAGATCTTAGACACGGGTGCATTTGCCGTTACCTCGGAGTGCGGTCCTCCCCGCGGGGCCGATCCCGATATCATCCGCGAGAAGGGAGCGCTGCTCAAAGGGGTCGTCGATGCGGCGAACATCACGGACTGTCAGACCTCCGTGGTCAGGATGTCGAGCTTCGCCTCCTGCCTGATCCTCAAGGAGATGGGATTTGATCCCATCCTCCAGATGGTCACGAGGGACCGCAACCGCATCGCCATCCAGAGCGACATCCTGGGGGCGGCCGCCCTGGGGATCAATAACATCCTCTGCCTGTCCGGGGACCACCAGCGCTTCGGTGATCACCCCCAGGCCAAGAACGTCTATGATATCGATTCTATCCAGCTCATTATGACGGTGAAGAAGATGCGGGATGAAGGGCGGTTTCTCAACGACGACGAGCTGACCAAGCCCCCGCAGCTCTTTATCGGGGCGGCGGCCAACCCCTTTGCCGACCCCGTTGACATCAGGGCCCTCAGACTGGCCAAAAAGGCGGCGGCAGGGGTCCAGTTTATCCAGACCCAGTGCATCTTTAATCTCGATCGCTTCGGACAGTGGATGCGGGAGGTGGTCGATATGGGGCTCCACGAAAAGGTCGCCATCCTGGCCGGCGTTACCCCGCTGAAGTCCGTGGGCATGGGGAAGTACATGAAGAACCTGGTGCCGGGGATGGATGTGCCCGATCCAATCATCGAGCGGCTCAAGGGAGTCCCGAAGGAACAACAAAGTGCGGAGGGGATCAAGATCTGTATCGAGACCATCCAACAGATCAAGGAGATGGAGGGGGTGCGTGGCGTCCATATCATGGCCATTGAGTGGGAGGAGAAGGTCAAAGAGATAGCGCAGGGAGCCGCTCTACTTCCGAGGCCGAAGGTATAAAAAAATCAAGAGAGGGAGGAGGAGCAATGGCACAAAAGATATTGATAGTTGATGATGATCCTGATCTGGTAGAGGCTGTTTCCATCATCCTGGAGAGCAAGGGGTATGAGGTAGTTACTGCCTATGACGGGGTTGAGGGGCTGAAAAAGGCCCGGACCGAAAAACCCGATCTTATTGTCCTCGATGTGATGATGCCGAACAAGGATGGGTACGAGGTCTGCAAGGAACTCAAGGCCGATGATACCTATCGTTCCATTCCCATCCTCTTGCTCACCGCCGTTGTCTCGAATATACCCACCAGCAAGTACACACAGCAGATGGGGATGGAGACAGAAGCGGATGATTACGTCGACAAGCCAGTGGAACCGGACGAACTGGTCAGAAGGGTAGAGGTACTTATCGCCAAATAAACCGTTACCCCGAGATGTCTGGATGACGGTGGGGTGCGATCCTGTCGCACTTCCCGCTTGCTCCCCAACCTTTGGATTTTTAATGAGGGGATGTGTCACAAAGCGACACAGGGATCCCGCAATCCTTATCTCTATATTGGAGAGCGGGAGCGACATCCCGCCATTCAGATTTTTATATAAAGTAGAGCGGGACGCCAAAGTCGAGACTACACCTTTAAAGGGTGGAGAGTACACCGTGGCTGAGAAGAGAAAGATCCTGGTGATCGATGACGAGGCCGTCATGCGCGACGGCTGCTGCCGGATCCTCGCCACCGAGGGGTGCGAGGTCCTCACTGCACCCAATGGGGAGGAGGGGCTGGCAGCCATCAAGGGGGACCCACAGGGGTTTGAAGTGGTCCTCCTGGACCTGAAGATGCCGGGGATGGGCGGGATGGAGGTGCTGGAGGCCGCCCTGGAGGTCAACCCCTCACTCTTAGTCGTTGTTATCACCGGGTACGCAACGGTCGACTCGGCCGTTGCGGCCATGAAGAAAGGGGCCTACGACTTCCTCCCGAAGCCCTTCTCGCCGGATCAACTCCGCTTGATCGTCAGCCGAGTTCAGGAGAAGCGGCGGCTGGAACTGGAGGCGGAGCAGTTGCGGGCGGAGGCAGCCCGCAGCCTGAGGGATGTAGCCACGGAGCAGAGCAAGGTGAGGACCATCGTTCACTGCATGGCGGACGGTATCTTGGTGACGGACCGGGAGGGGCGAACCGTCCTCACCAACCCGGCAGCAGGGAGGATGCTCGGTATCGAGACGGCCGCGAGCCTGGCAAAACCCCTGCGAGAGGCCGTGGGTCATGAAAAGCTCATTGAGGCCGTGGCGGGGGTGATGGAGCCGGCGAACCCCGACGTGACCACCATCTCCCAAGAACTCCAGATCGGAGATTCCCTCATCCGAGCCCACACAGCGGCGGTCAAGAGCGAAGAGGGGGAAGTGCTCGGGACGGTAACGGTCTTGGAGGATATGACCTATCTCCTGGAACTCGACCGCATGAAGGGGGATTTTATCGCCATGGTCTCCCATGAGCTGCGCTCCCCCATCTCGGCCATCGTCCAGAACATAAACCTGATCCTGGACGGCCTGGTTGGGGAAACCACCGAAAAGCAGCGCCACCTCCTTTCGAGAGCCAAGGAACGTTCCAAGGGGCTCCTCGATCTTATCGCTGACCTCCTGGAGATATCCAAGATAGAGGCGGGCATGACCATGCAGTGCAAAGAGCCCCTCCGAGTGGAAGAGGTGGTGCGCACGGTGGTGGAGTTGATGGAGGCGGAGGCCCGGGCCAAGGGGGTCTCCCTTACCTCCCGGGTTGATGCCCATCTCCCGCCGGTGTTGGGGGATAAGGACAGTCTGGAGGGGGTGTTCACCAATTTAGTGGGCAACGCCATAAAATATACGCCGAAAGGCGGAAAGATACAGATAGCGGTGAGTCCCGACGGCGATTATGTCAAGACGGTGGTGCAGGATACCGGCATCGGTATCTCCAAAGAGGATCTGCCCCGAATCTTTGACAAGTTCTCGCGGATCAAGTCGGAGAAGACCCGGGGGATCGTGGGGACTGGTTTGGGGCTGTCCATCGTCAAGAACATCGTCGAGGCCCACCTCGGTTCCATTGCAGTAGAGAGCACAGAGGGGAAAGGGACCGCATTTACCGTACTGTTGCCCAGGAAGACTGGATAAGGGAAAGCCCTAGGGGTGAGCAATCCTCCGGGACCTGCTAAAGAAAGTAGACCAGGTGTGTTATACAGAAATCACAACTTTGCGGGCCAAGGGTGTTATAGAGAAACCATATACTCATTGTTGGGTTGCTTAGAAATTCGGTGAGAACCTTAGCAAAGACCATTCTAGGGATTAGCGTCTTGCTTCTTCTGGGTATCGTTGCGGTTGTAGTTCTGTTAGTGGTGTTTCTGCATGACGAAACCTATGACAAGACGTCAGAATGGAAGCAATATTACGCAGATGTCGTATCGTCAAACTTTCAACTTCCAGCGGATATCACTATCGTATCGGCGGTTCACACAGACACGGCGATAATGGGAATGCGGTATGTTGTGTTGTTTGAAGCGCCTTCCAATGAGAGCCCAGAAATCTATCTTGAGAAAATTGCCAAGGATTCCGGGTTCAAACCATCGTACAAACAAGGCCCGTATTTGTGGGACTGTCGCAAAGAGTGTGACCTATGGCGCTTGGAGTACCTACCAGACAAGAAGCTATATCAGGCCCAATGGGGATGGGATTAACGAAACATAACATGCGCTTGGAGGCGGACGCGCAAAAGCGGCGCGTCGCTCAAACGACACCTTAATCTGCATCATTCAAACAGATCTCCCCAAATCCAGGCGTAGATGAAGTGCAATCAAGGCCCCTCAGGGGTCTCGTTGGTGAGATACTTTGCGACAACTACCTGGAGCGTGGAGGGGGCTGGCTTGCCCTGAGAGACGAGGTGCAGTGTCTCCAGATCAGATTTCCACATCACATCGCCGGGGGCGAGCACACAGGTGCTGCCCGGTTCGTGGTGCATAAAGAGCGCGCCGTCCTTATAATAGAAATGGTCCTCCGCGTTTTGCTGGGCAGGGAACGCACGCATGAACGGGGGGATCTCACTCGGCCTGAACCAGAGCTTGATCTCGTGCTCGGCCTCCTGGGGGGTTGCCGAGGCGTGGATGAGGTTGTCCATGCGTTCTCCAATGATTTTTCCTTTAGCGTCGGCCAGCGGGACGACGGTCCCCAAGGATCGGATGCAGCCGGGTTTTTCCTGCCTTGCATCGTGTGGGTTGGTGGGCCCGGCAAGGTCCCGCACCCTTTTGACGGCACCCGGGCCTTGGTACACGATGGCGATCACCCTTTGTTTATGAGGGGCATCGGGATAATGAATGCGCCCTCTGATGTATTCGATAAGCGAGGGGTAGAATACCTTTCCCCGGTGCTCCGCATAGTGTTCCTCCGCCAGCATCCGGGAGACGCAGACCACTTTTAACCCGGCAAAGCGCAGGCCGCTGTGGAATTCGGAAAGCTGCGACAGCACATATCCGGTCAATGAATTCTTTAGGGCGTCCGGCTTGATGAGGACGAGGGTCTGTTCGAGTTCCTGCTCCGTCATGGTCAGTTCCTCATAGAGAGCGTGTGCAATGCTCGTCAATAGATAGCAGAGGGGGAGTGGATTGTCAAGGTGAGGGACAGCGGGAAGGGGTGGTGGCCCTTTTATTTCCTGGGATCTCTTGCTGTGGGGATCGGCGACTGAAGGTCTAGTGCCGCAATTTCCTATATGCCTCTTTTTTTGCCGCCAGATCCTCGATTAATTGGTCCACCTGGTTGAGCAAGATCGAATGGGGGAGGATATCTCCCGCCACACAGTAGGCCTGCAAGAGGCGCAGGACCTTATAGAAGAGCCCTTCGGTTTCCTGATGGCAGGTCGTCTCCAACGGGCAGAGATGACAGGCGTCATGAAACTCGATACACAGGGCGACCTTGATCGATGCCCCCCGTGCGATCATTATGAATTGCGATATGCTGTGAGCGGATTTGATGGCTTCCTTGATCCGCTCCCACTTCTCTATGGTGAGGTCGAAGGCATTTTCTCCTGCTTCATACCGCTTGACTGTCTCCTCAAAACTCATGAGGGTAGGCATGTACCATCTCCTTGCCGTCCGCTGAGAAGGGCGGTGTATATCCAAAGGGGTTCCCCGACATCATTCTTCTGTACGGTAGACGTTCCCGGTGTGTCTTGCGGTATGTGGCGTTGTCTGAGTTGTCATGGCCAGGGTATTGAAACGTTCCAGACTGCTATGAGCGGCGACGGGGAGATTCAAGCGAATTCGTTACCAGGGTTTTATTCTTCGATTCAACGGCGTGAGCGCCTGCTGCGCCTCGCTAGTCGTTCGGCCGCTATCTCGGTTTGATAGATGATCTCAAAGGCGGTGGCCTTGTCCCTCATGACGACGTCTTCACTGGCCGTTACCTTAATCTTGGTGCATTTAGCCGTTATACGCTTTAACTTGATGGTGACATCCAGGTCTTCTGCCTCGGCCTCTATTTTGTGATCTCCATCTTCATCCGTAGATTGCTCGCCAACGGTAAATCCCATCCTTTCCAACGTCGACAGAGAGGCCTTGGTCATGGTATCAAAATCATAGACACAGGTCTTTTCCGCCGCATTCATGTAGTAGTAGGCGACACCCATGGACGTGCTTGTGAGGGCAAGGGGGAGGGCCACTTGACAGCCGGCCACGCAGAGGCACAAAGTCGGGAGCACTGCTGCGAGGGCTACAATCCTTATGGACCTTTTTTTGGGCATCCTTCCAACTATACACTATTTTTTTGGTTTACATCAACTGAAATTTTTACCACTTCCGGCAGCTCCACCGAGACCTTTTCGTGAGTCATCAGTAACGCCTTTACAACCCCCTGCCACGGCCCTATAATGCCTCCAAAACAGGACGATACTGAACACATGGTGGTAGACCTAAAAGATCTCTCCCTTGAGGGGCTGGAGGCCCTCATCGCCGGGCTCGGCAAGGAGCACTATCGAGCCAGGCAGATCATGCGGTGGCTCTACCGCCACGGGGCGTCCTCTGTTGAAGAGATGACCGATCTGGCCAAGGAGCTGCGCGCAACGTTGGGCCGCACGGCTCGCATCTCTTCTGTCCGGCCCCTCGCGGTTGAGCACTCCCGGGACGGAACGCGGAAATACCTCTTCGGATTGCAGGACGGCGCTCAGGTGGAGAGCGTCCTGATCCCCGATGACGGCCGCCTCACCCTCTGCATCTCGACACAAGTGGGATGTGCCATGGGGTGTCGTTTCTGCCTCACCGGCATGGGCGGGTTTGTCAGGGATCTCACCTCTGGGGAGATTCTGGATCAGATCGTGGGGGTCGCCAGGGAACTCGGCCAGGGGGGGCGGATCACCAACTGCGTTCTCATGGGGATGGGGGAGCCCCTGGCCAACTACGACCGCGTCAAACAGGCCTTGGCGATCATGGCCTCCGACCTGGGATTCGGCCTCTCCCGCCGGAGGGTTACGCTCTCCACCGTGGGGCTCATCCCCCACATGCAAAGACTATGTGCAGAGGGGGTGTCGTGCCGACTGGCCGTTTCCCTGAACGCCTCCACCCAGAAGGTCCGGGCATACCTGATGCCCATCAGCAGGAGGTATCCCCTGAGTGCCCTGTTGAAGACGTGTCGTGTCCTCCCCCTCCCGCCCCGAGAGCGGATCACCTTCGAATACGTCCTGATTCAGGGGATAAACGATTCCGAGGGGGATGCCCGGGAGTTGACCCGAATCCTCAGGGGGATCAAGTGCAAGGTAAACCTCATCCCTTTTAATGAGTGTCCAGGCATTGTATTCCGCAGTCCGGGGGAAACGGTCGTCCTTTGTTTTCAAAAGGTCTTGATGGAAGCGGGATACACGACCATCATCAGGGAGAGCAAAGGAAGGGATATCTCAGCCGCCTGCGGCCAACTGCGGGGGCGGATTACAGGATCTTGATCTCCCCCGCCGGGACCCCGGCGAGGCTTCGGCGCATGCCCTGCAGGGTCTCATCCCGCGCCGCATCCCCTGTGGTGAGCTTTAAGACCACCCCCTTGATTTTCCCCTTCAGATCGTAAAGGAGGGTCTCGATAAGCGTACCCTTGAGCTGGGCGTCCTCCGCGTGTTGTACCCCCGCCATGAAAAGCCACAACTCTCCCTCCACCGCATCCCAGATATCCCGTTCTCCTAACTGGACCCGATCTTTGAGCGTTTTTAAGGAAGAAGGGTCTCCCTGAAAGCAGAGAATGAAGGAGGGGAGGGCGGGTGATTCTCGATAGACCGTGTAAAGATGGGAGAGGATGCGGGGGGGCACCCTCTTTTCCTCCCGCCCATATTGTTCCCGTTGCCACGTGCTGTGATTTTGCTCAAAGAAGCGGTAGTCCTTCCGGTACATGAGGGAGAGCTCGTCCAATGCCCTTTGTACCTGTGCATCGACCTGCACATACCCCCGGTATTTGCCCCTGATTACCTGCTGCAAGGCCCTCGCCTCGGCGAATTTGGCAGTGGCCATCTTGTATAGTTCCTTGATGTCCCTGACCGCCGTTGGGGAGTAGCCCCGCTTCGGGTTAAAGACCCGGCACAACTGCTGAAGTTCACTATATTTTTCCTCGAGGAGGTGGAGGATCCCCTTCAGGTTACGCTCCAGGCCTTCGGCCTGCCTCTTGATGTTTATCTCTTGCAGGGACATGGTGCTATCGTGATTGCTTCGCCGGTCTCCGCTTGGGAGAGGCCTTGGTTTTTCCGACGGAGTCGGTCAAGGCCAACGGGAAGACCTCGTCAACCGACTCCACAAAGACGAACTCCAGCCCCGCCTTCAGCTCCTCGCCGATCTCCTCCACATCCCCCCGGTTGCGGGCCGGGAGGATCACCTTCTTGATCCCCGCTGCCTTGGCCGCCAGGGTCTTCTCTTTGATCCCCCCTACCGGGAGTACGAGGCCGCTGAGGGTGATCTCACCGGTCATGGCCACATCGTTCCTCACCGGGCGCCCGGTGAGCTCCGAGGCCACGGCGCAGGCGACGGTAATCCCCGCAGAGGGTCCATCCTTGGGAATGGCGCCGGCGGGGACATGGATGTGCAGGTCGTACTTTTCAAAGAAGTCCTTCGCGATCCCCAGTTCGCCTGCCTTGGCACGCACATAGCTCAGGGCCGCCTTGGCCGACTCCTGCATCACCTCCCCCAATTGCCCGGTGAGGGAGAGCCCCTTTTTGCCCGGCATCTTCGTCGCCTCGACGAAGAGGATGTCGCCTCCTGCCTCGGTCCAGGCCAAACCGGTGGCCACGCCGGGTCGGGAGGTACGCATGGCCACCTCGGGGAAGTGCCGCTCGGGCCCCAGGTACTCCCGCAGTGCATCCGGGGTGATGACATCCCCGGCATGCTGCCCCTGTCCCTTCTTGAAGGCCACCTTGCGGCAGACCCTCGCGATCTCCCGTTCCAGGTTTCTCACCCCGGCCTCTCTGGTATAGGAGGAGACGATCTTGTGGATCCCCTCGTCGGTAAAACGCACCTCTTCCTTCTCCAAGCCGTGTGCGTCCGTTTGCTTGGGGATGAGATATCGTTGGGCGATGGCGACCTTCTCATGGTTGGTATAGCCGGGGAGCATCAAGACCTCCATCCGGTCCCGCAGGGCGGGGTGGATGGTCTCCAGCATATTGGCGGTGGTGATGAAGAAGACCTGGGAGAGGTCAAAGGGGATGTCGAGATAGTGATCCCGAAAGGCGGCATTCTGCTCCGGGTCAAGGACCTCCAAGAGGGCGGAGGAGGGGTCGCCGCGGAAATCGGCCCCCACTTTATCGATTTCATCGAGCATGAAGACCGGGTTGCGCGATTCCGCCCTGCGGATGCTCTGGATGATCGTCCCCGGCAGGGCCCCGATATACGTCCGTCTATGCCCCCGGATTTCCGCCTCATCCCGTACCCCTCCGAGGGAGAGCCTCACGAATTTCCTCTCCAAAGTCCGGGCGATGGATTGCCCGAGGGAGGTCTTCCCCACCCCCGGGGGGCCGACAAAACAGAGGATAGGGCCTTTCATATCCTCCTTGAGCTTTCTCACCGCCAGGTACTCGAGAATCCTCTCCTTGATCTTATCGAGGTCGTAGTGGTCTTCGTCCAAGATCCTTTGTGCCCGGTCCAAGTCCATATTGTCCGTGGTCTCCCGGCTCCAGGGGAGCTCGGTCAACCACTCCAGATAGGTCCTGATGACCCCATATTCGGGAGAGGCGGTAGGGATCTTCTCGAGGCGGGCGAGCTCCCGCTCGGCCTCTTTCTCGACGTGCTCGGGGAGGTTTGCGGCCTCCATTTTTTCGCGGAACTCCTTGATCTCAACCTGGAGCTCGTCCTCTTCACCCAGCTCCTTTTTAATGGCCTTGAGCTGCTCGCGGAGGACGTACTCCCGCTGCCCCTTAGTCATCTTGTCCTGGACCTCGGACTGAATCTTGGTGCCCAGCTCCAAGAGATCCACCTCTCGTTGCAAGATGGAGGAGATCTTTTTCAATTTTTCCTCGGCGGATTCCAGGTCGAGTATCTCCTGTTTGTCCTCAGGCTTCATCTTGATGAAGGTGGCGATGAAGTAGACCAGTCGGAAGGGGTCTTCTATGTTCATGGCAGCCGCCTGAAGCTCATCGGGGATGTAGGGGACGAGGGTGATCATCTTTTGGTACTGGCCCATGACGGCCCGCATGAGGGCCTCCACGCGTTCGTTCTGCTCCGGCCGTTCCTCCAGCACCAGCACCTGTGCCTTGGGAAAGGGATCTTTCTGGATTACCTTCGTGATACTGATCTTGGTCAACCCCTGTGTTATCATGCGCAGGGTGCCGTCGGGGTTTTTCAACATTCTATGAATAAGGATGGCCGACCCCGTTGGGTAAAATTCCTTTTTCTCTCGATCTTTGAGCATCACGGCCCCGGCGATGCGCTCATGGGAGAGGGCCTCGTCGACAGCGGCGGCGAGCTGCGGGTCCTTGAGAATGAGGGGGACCAAGGTGTGGGGATAGATGACCATATCCTCCATGGGCAGGAGAGGGAGCTCCGGAGGAATCTTGGGTGCTTCCCCTTCGTTGCTTATCCCAAGGATTTCCGTTTGGGCCTCTTCTTTTCGTTCGTCCATTGGTTCACCGTTAGGTAATGGTAATGGTTATTGTTTTTCGCTCGCGGGGAGGGGTGGAGCGCTTCGTGATGGTGATGGTCAGGAGACCATTTTTGTACAGGGCAGAGATATCTCCCGTATCGGTTCCTTTCGGGAGGGGAAAGCTGCGCTCGAACTCATGGTAGTTGATCTCGGCCTGATGATAGGTGCGCCACTCCCCCTCGAACTCATCTCTCCTGGTCCCTTTGATGGTTATCATCCCCTCGTTGGCGGTGACGGAGAAATCCCCCTTGCGCACTCCGGCAAGCTCCAGTTTGATCACCCAGGCCGCATTCGTCTCGTAGACATCGGCCAGGGGCTGCCACTTACCCTCTGCCGTGGGATGGACCTTGCTGGGGACCAACAGCGAAAAGAAATGCCGTTCGCCCTGGAGGTGTATGTTTCTCAATCTCTCAAAAAGCTCGTCTGCTTCTTTGAACATGGGTGCGTTTCCCTCCTCAGGTTTGGATGGTCTTTACCTATCGGTGTTGATCGCCGTATCGTCCTCATCCCGCCACAGAAAGAGGCCGGTTGTTTCATCATATTCCCGCTCCAGGGGTTTCCCTTCCAGTTCCTGTATATGGGCCTCACCGGCGAACAGGGTGGTCGGAGACATGAGATGCCCTCCGTAGGTGTTGCCTTCAGCGTTTGCGAGGACGATGTGAAGGTGGACCATGACAGCGTTGTCCTTGAGAGAGCAGTTCCCGTGACAGGAGACGATCTCCAACCCACCGTCGATGTGCCTGCTCCGATAGACCTTCTCGCTTTGATCGTAGTATCCGATGGTAGCCCCCTGTACCGCCCCGATCACCGACACAACCCCCATCTGTATCCCCCTGTGCCGACACTCCTGCGTCACAGCCTCCGCCAGGTCCTTTCCCTGGGGCAATCTGATGAGATGGGTATCCCTTACGTGCACCTGAAGTATTCTGTAGACCGATTTTAGTATACTATAATAGCTTTGAGGGCGAATGGCAAGGTGCTTCGTGCGGATCTCAGTGGTGGAGGATCGAGGCGATCCGCTCCGTCATGTCCTGTAGCCAGTCTTCTGTGTACGGAGTGGTCCCCTTCAATGTGGGATCGAGCGGGTCCTCCGGGTTGAAGTTTTGGAGGGTCAAGGAGGAGGACCCGCTCAGGTGGCGGGCTATGTGGAGCAGGTCCTCCTCCTTGTGGAGGGCTGGGACAATAGTAGTTCTGAAGTGATAGTCGACCTTTCCTTTTTCCAGTAAACAGATGCTCTCGCGTATCTTTTCCAGGTCAACGGGCACTCCCGCTGCCCTGGCATATTTCACCTCGTCGAGGGGGGCCTTGATGTCCATGGCTACGCAGTCGAGCAGATTTCTTTCCAGCAGAGACCGCAGTATCTCGGGGTGGCTTCCGTTGGTATCGAGCTTGACGAGCAGCCCCGCAGCCTTGATCTCCGCGATGAGGGAGGGAAGGTGGGGGTGGATGGTCGGCTCCCCCCCGGTGATGCATACTCCATCCACCCACCCCTTCAGCTCGGCCAGGCGGGCCAGGATATACGTGCGAGAAATATCCTCAAGGCCTCCTGGATTTAAGACTAATTGGTGGTTGTGACAGAAGGGGCACCGAAAGTTGCACATCGGTAAAAAGAGTACCGAGACCACCTTGCCGGGCCAGTCCACAAAGGAGGTCTCCAGGAAACCCTTGATGCCGATGGCCTCCTGCCCGGCGTGCCGCCGGGGATCCTCGTGGGGTAACGATACTCCTGTTTCAGCTCTCGGTTCCATTATGCCCTGACCAATCCCTGGATCTCTTGTAGGGTGGGAACCGACCCCCGCCACCCCGCCAGAATTTTTTCATGCTCATCTTCGATGATGATGGTGGGGGTAGACAACACGCTGTAGAAGGCGCCCTCGGCGAGGCCGTCCGGGGTCTCAAGGTCATAAAAGGTGACTGGGAGACCCTCTTTTTGCAGGACACCGCCTATCTCCTTGGCTGCCGGGCACCGTGGGCACTCGGCTTTGGTAAAGATCTTGATCGTTCCCATCATGGTACCTCCTGGTTATACATCAAGCTGTGTGTGCGGATCATTCGGATCCTTTTTTATAAAAGCCTGATTACGATGTCTATCCTTCAGTTCTCCCAGTTTCCCCTTATTCCAACTGGAGATCTTGGTGAAGTACCCGGTGATGCGGGTGATACCATCCACATCCTGCGAGCCGCAGTAAGGGCACTGGTCCATCAGGCCCCTGGCTGTGCGTGCACACTCGTTGCAGGTGGTGAACTCCGGGGAGAAGGCAATCTGGTCGTTCTGGGTCAGCTGAAACGTCTTGGTCACGAAGTTGGCCAGTGACTCCGGTGAAGGCCTTGATTCCCCCAGCCAGATATGGGTGAGGGAGCCGGCATCGATAAGGGGGTGAAAGAGTCCCTCTTGTCTTACCCGTTCGATGGGGTTTATTACGGCGTCACCGCTCAGATAGGTGGAATTGGTATAGTAAATCTCCCCCTGGGCGATGTCACCCTTGATGATGTGACCGGCTTGGGGGGAGTGAAACCGCATATCCAGCTTGGCGAACCGGTAGGCGGTACTCTCCGCCGGCGTCTGCTCCAAGACGAATCGCATCCCGAACCGCTTGCTCATCTTGTCGCACAAGAGCTTCATATGGGCGATCACTTGTAAGCTGAACTTAAAGGCCTCCTTGGATTCGTGCATCTCCTGGCCGGTGTGGGCCTTTACCATCTCATTGAGCCCTACCATGCCGATAAGATAGGTGGCCCGGTGCATCCGGAGATACGACTCCCCATCTTGGTTCATGGTCAGCAGGGCCAGGGGGCCCTCATCCCCCAGGGAGAGGAGCCGTTCTAAGAAACTCTTCTTCTCCAGGTGGGCCCTGACAGCCAGCTCCATGAAATGGGAGACCTTCTCAAAGAGTTTGGTGTCGTCACCCTCTGATATATACCCGATACGGGGGAGGTTGAGGGTGACATTCTGCAGGGCGCTGTAGCGCATCTTCCACGGCTGCTTGGCATCCTCCAGGTCCGAGGCCTCCAGTTTAAAGCTCAGCCTGCAGCACTCAGATATCTTGGCGGTCTCCCCCCGGTCGAAGACGAAGTACGTATTACCCTTTTCCGAGGCGATGGCGCAGATATGGTTGAGGAATCGCTCGTGGTCCGGGTCCCTGAAGAAGTCCTCGGTGATGTGGACCAAGGGCTTGGGGAAGAAAAAGGGGCGTCCTGAACCGTCCCCTTCCTGGTAGACATCGAAGAGGGCCCACACGAACCGTCGGGCCTCCTGCAGATAATCTTTATAGGTCTTGCCGGTGAACTCCCCATTGGGCCCGATGGCCGGGACATCCCTAAAATGCTTGGGGACCTCCCAGTAAAGGTTGAGGTCGGTGAAGATGGCCTGGCCTCCGCGGGCCACGGCCTGCTGGGAAAACTCGAAGATGAGCATCTGGGCCAGCTGCTTGATCTCCCTATCGCCCATCCCGACGAGGTAGGGGGCGAAGAAGAGGTTGACCGCATCCCACCCAATGGCACCGGCGAAATGGCTCTGGAGGCCCGCGGCGAATTTCACCATATGAGCCAACAGTACCTCCGGATGCTTGGCGGGCTTGGCCATGGAGAGGGAGTTGGGGAGGTTGAGCCCGAACTTCTTGATATACTCCAGGGACTGACCGCTGCAATAGGGGCGGTCGATGAATCCCAGGTCGTGCAGATGGATATCCCCGCGCATGTGGGCGTCGGCCACCTCCTCGGAGAAGACGTGCAGGAGGGCGTACTCCTTTTTGATGGTCTCGGCCAAGGTCAGGTTGGTGGCCTCGGGGCCGTGGGGGACGTTGGCGTTCTCCTTGTTGGGGTGCATGATCAGTTGATTGACGTCGTACAGCGGCATACCGAGCCGGGTATGCTGCTTGCGGGCCTCTTCCAGGCCCCGCTCGATGAGCTTAGTATCCACCAGCTCCCTGACGAGGGGGGCGGTTACCATGCTGATGTCGCTCTTCCTGATGATCTCCTCCACCTCCTGGCTGACGGCCTCGGCGGTATCAGAGTCGATATAGGTCTCCCGCATCAGGGCATCGACGATCCGCTGGCGGTCCCACCCTTGCAAACTCTCCTCGGAGGTGCGCACGAACAGAGCCATATCGGTGGTATCACCGGGGGCGCTATCCCGCTGCTTCTCTCTAATATCAGTGACCGTAATCATGATTTTTCACCCCTTTCCCTTGTTGCAGTAGCTGTTACCTGACTTATGTGTTAAATGACATGTTATCTCATCGTTTATTACCTGATATATTGTATTTCTGCATTCAAGTACCACAACATATAGTATTTGTCAAGGGGAAATTTACCTGGGGGAATTTTTTTATTCCAAAAGGGCTAAGGGGGCGAGAGTAAAGGGGAAAAGATCTCCTCCCCATTGCGAGGAGACAGGAGGGCGTCTGGATGATGGAGGTTTAAAAAGGCAGGAGTTCTCTGATTTGGGTTACCCTAGGCGGGTCCAGATGATGGCGGTTGGTCGATCCGACGTGAGGGGCGCCCTTAGATTTTAAGGCTTCATGAACCAAGCCAGTTCAAAACCTAAGGACATCCCCTCTCACGCCAGTAGGACGGGTGGTTTTACGCAAAGAACCTGATGATATCTGTCACGCGGGGACCATGGCGGAAGGAGCACTTGGGTTGAGGTAAGGGTCCCTTCGCTCTCTTCCTTTGCCGGTGAGATATTCTCGCCAGGAGATCTCCTTAATAAACTTGATGCCCCCACCGGACTCCTTCTTCTTCAAGCGAGGGATAGAGCGGGTCCTGGCGAGGATGGCGAAGATATCGTTGCCCTGAAAATACCGCACCATCTCATAACTCTTCCCCGCCCCGACATGCCCCCCTTCCATCACCAACTTGAAATACATCCGTTTCCTCGGTCCCTCTTTTTGAACACTAGTATACTCGATGAAGATTAAAGGCCCATTAACGGGAAATTAAATCTTGTTAATTTTCCTTTGTGATGCTCCTTCGTAGTACAAAATCTTTGTCCAAATATGTCCACCGAGTCATTATCTATCCCTCTCCACCATGTTTCGACAAAGATGGGATTGTTTATTGAGTCAGCCCCTTCTCACCAGCAAGGGAGAGGGCTGCTGTAAAGATGATTCCTTTATTGGCCGTTATGTATACAAAAAAAGGAAAGAACCACGTACTACCCCAGGTCGTGCTTGACATGACCTTTCCTTTGTAATTATAATGTAATTACATTACACTGAGGAGGCTTTATTCGATGAAGACCCGCTTAGTCCGTATCGGTAATTCGCGCGGTGTCAGACTGCCGAAGGCGATCATCGACCAAGCCGGCTTGACCGAGGAGGTGGAGCTGGGTGTCAGGGATGGCGCCGTCATTATCGCGCGTGCCGCCTCTCCCCGTTCAGGATGGGCAGACGCGGCCAAGCACATGCATCAGCGCGGTGACGATCAATTGCTTGATCCCCCTGTTTCCACCCGTTTTGACGAAGGGGAGTGGGAGTGGTGATGACTGAGGAGATTCGGCGCGGTGATGTGTTCTTAGTTAGCCTGGACCCGACCCGAGGGGGCGAGATCCAGAAGACGCGCCCCTGTGTCATCGTCTCGCCGGATGAGCTTAACACTTCGTTGCGAACCTTCATCATCGCTCCCCTCACGACAGGCGGGCACCCCTATCCCTTCCGTGTACCATGCAAATTTGAAGGCCGGGCTGGCTACGTCGTGATTGACCAGATTCGCACGGTCGATCGCGAGCGCCTCGTGCGCCGGCTGGGGAAGATTTCGTCTTCCACGCTGGGACGAATTCTTGCCATATTACAGGAGATGTTCGCCCCCTAATCCTGGGTTCAAAACCTTATCTAGGTTAAGGAGGTAATCGATGACCCCCCTTCTTCATGCGTCCCTTTCAGCCCTTTTGATTTTCCGCACCTCTTTGCTACAATCGAATAAATTTAGAGATTACCTGTTCGGTGTTTAGATGATGAGAAGAGAGCCATCAAAGACATTCGAAATTATTGTTATGGTTATTATAGTGGGGATTCTTCTAGTTAGATCCATTCACTGGCTATGGTTCCACTTACCATGGTACGACTACATATGGGATGCGTTGGGTAAGATATTTCGGGGGTTTCCTTTGATTTCTATAGTGCTCGGTGTCTTTTTGATTTGGCTTTGCTGGCACTGGTTGTTTGTGATGCTAGATGAAAGGCCCAGGTCGTCCTTTGAAACAATTTGGCGTTTGTGTAGACTTACCTTAATCTTGATTGCCGGTGTTGGTGCGTTGGTTTACGGGCTTATCAAGCTCCTTTGTCCTTTACTGAAAATTACCTGTTTCTAATTTTTTCGAGGATTTTAGAATAGTTCGTTTCCCCTTCACCTGTAGAATCAACGTATCATCTATTTAGAGAAAGAGCCCCTCTCTATTTCCGCAGATAAGAGGAGCCTGTATTGGTCACCGAGGATTAGAACGGCAACAGCTCGTCCGCCCTGGATTCCCCCAGGCGGGTGACGATAATGGCGGGCTGGTCGTGCAGCGGGCACTTGTATTCGCAGATCCCGCAGCCGATGCAGAGCTTGAGGTCGACAACTGGACGTCTGATCCGTCGCCTCCCCTGGGGGGTCATCGTCTCTACCAGCTCGAACTTGATGGCCTTGTCCGGCGTGGGGCAATGCTCCTCGCACACGAGGCACTCGACCCCCTGGGCGTAGGGGATACAGCGGTTCTTGTCGATATAGGCGAGGCCGATCTTGGTGCGGGCCTTCTCCTCCTGGGAGAGCTCCCTGAGGGCGCCGGTGGGGCATACCTGACCGCAGAGGGTGCAGTAGTACTGGCAGTAGCCGCTGTGAAAATCGAACCGGGGGGTCCATATTCCCTCCAGGCCCGCCTCGAAGAGGGCGGGTTGCAGGCCGTTGGTGAGACAGACCTTCATGCATTCCCCGCACCGCACGCATCGGCGCAGGAACTCTGCCTCCGGCAGGGCACCGGGGGGGCGGATCAAGCTCCCCTTTCGCCTTTTGGT
>Ga0307422_1000515_pt1 | contig 21647 bp, 25 predicted proteins | sample SalMarWE160290MG_FD_202153 | JGI IMG/M metagenome (GOLD analysis project Ga0307422, IMG submission 202153) | Salt marsh sediment microbial communities from the Plum Island Ecosystem LTER, Massachusetts, United States - WE1602-90 | ecosystem: Environmental > Aquatic > Marine > Intertidal zone >...
AATGCCATTATGTTTTTTTTCTGAAGTTCATTCCAAGAACGTATAGTTCCGCGCTCTTTGATCGGCTAGCCCTTGGTTTAACAAGCTTTACGAAACTGAAATGCTGTCTTGCTTCGTCAACGAAGTTGTTTAGTGTGCCTCCCTGAAAGACCTTAACGAAAAAGTTTCCTCCAGACCGTAGAATAGAAGTGGCTATTCTCAGGGACTGGGTTGCGAGGTCAATTTGGCGGGCATGATCAAGCTCCCAGATTCCTGAGATGTTAGGCGAGACGTCTGAGACAACAACATCAGCTGAACGGGGCAAAAACTCTAGGATATCTTGGATTGTTTGTGGTTCAGCAACATCGCCGATGATGGTGCGAACGTTGGGCGCGTCAACAGGTTCTATCGGTTTCATGTCAACTGCCAATACAAAACCTGAATCATCTACAAGTTTTCTGGCAGCCTGAGTCCACCCGCCGGGATAAGCCCCTAAATCCACTACCACATAGCCAGGCTTGATGAAGTTGTGTTTCTTCACTGCTTGAAGAAGCTTATAGGATGCTCGTGAACGAAATTTTTCCTCTTTTGCTTTCCGGTAATAATATTCTCTTTTTCGTTCTTTGACCCATGCATTAGGCAAAACTAGATTTCACCAGAAGATCCTGTTTCCGGTTGGTCGATGCCCAGAATCCACGCGGTCAGTCTCGGGCATTCGTTGGGAGAAATTGGGCTCCAAGCTCCGCATCTTGCATCGTTCGGACACATTAAACAGGGGGAATCAATAATGGAATTGAGAGATGCAGGTTTTCTCTTCGGAAAAAGGCGGTACGTCCATCTTCCTTCAAAGAGTTCCTTCTCGCGAAGAATCAGCCCCTTGGTCTCCAGTTTTAGGGCGATTCTGCTCCCTTCTCTGCTGGTGGCGTCCAGTTTTCGCCACAATTCGGATTGAAGCACGCCGTCTTTTCCATTGTTGGCAATTACCTCTAAGGCTTTGTGTTCTAGTTCGTTGCGTCTCGGCATCTAATATCTGTCCTTCAAGTCTTCATAATATATAGGCACTTTAAGACATAAAAAGATGTATGCTTTTTTCCCATTTACGTATATTACTGGAAAAGAGTCTTTCGGCTCTTGCTGACTGAACTGCGAAACGTTTTAACACCCCGAAACCGCATAACTTTCCTGAAAGCCAAAAACTCTGTCATTATACACGTATCCAATGGTAGAGGTTGTTACGAGGAGCCAAAAAAATTGCCAGTTAATAATTCAGTCCGCTCTTACTGTCTAGGCATCGAATCCACAGCAGATGATTTCGGCGTTGCAATTGTCTCTTTTGAAGGCAAGGTTCTCTCCAACGCTAACGATGCTTACATGCCAAAGGAGGGAGGAATCCATCCGCGAGAAGCGGCTAGACATCACGCCGAAGTCGCAGAAAAAGTCCTTGCAGAAGCCTTCGAGAAAGCAGCAATAAAGCCCCAAGACATTAGCTTAGTAGCGTTTTCTCAGGGACCCGGATTAGGTCCATGTCTACGCACAGGCGCAACCGCAGCCCGCGCCTTAGCCTCTTATCTTGATGTTCCCTTGGTGGGAGTCAACCATTGTGTGGGTCATATTGAAATCGGCAAGCTGGCAACTGGAGCCACTGACCCTGTTACATTATATGTTTCGGGAGGAAACACTATCGTTTCAGCCTTTGAAGCCGGCAGATACCGGATTTTCGGAGAGACCTTAGATATTGCCATGGGAAATTGCCTTGACGTTTTTGCCCGAGCTGTGGGTTTGAGGCAGAGGCATGGTGTGCCTTTCGGTGCTGTTGTTGAGGAGTTGGCACAGGAGGGCAAGAATTTTGTTTCTCTTCCTTACACCGTGAAGGGTATGGACCTGTCTTTCAGTGGGCTTCTCACTGCGGCTGTGCAGGCGTTTCAGTCAAAGAAGGGATCCTTGGAGGATGTTTGTTTCAGTCTTCAGGAGGTTGCTTTTTCCATGTTGACTGAGGTGACTGAACGGGCTTTGGCTCACACGGAGAAGCCTGAAGTTCTGTTAACTGGAGGTGTGGCTGCTAACCGGAAGTTGCAGTCAATGCTTGAGGTGATTGCGGAGGAGCATGATGCTCGTTTCTGTGTTGTTCCCCGGGGGCTTGCCGCAGACAACGGGGCTATGATCGCTTGGACAGGAATTCTTGCATACAAGAGCGGCATTTCTACGTCTATAGAGAAGAGTTATGTTAATGTGAAGTGGCGGCTGGAAGACGTTTATGCGCCTTGGGTAGAAGGATGAACCATGTTAATAAAGAAGGGTGCCGAAGCTAGCTTATTCTTGGAGACGTGGCATAACCGTAAAGTCATAATGAAGCGGCGGTTACCCAAAAAGTATCGCATTCCAGAACTGGATCTGATGATTCGTTCTCAGCGGACAGTGCATGAGCCTAACCTTATCCACAAAGCCAAGGAAGCGGGGGTTCCTACTCCAACAATTTTCATGGTTGACGTGGCAGAAGCAAACATCGTCATGGAGTTTGTGGAAGGAAAACAAGTCAAAGAAATCTTAGACCATGTTTCCTCGGAAGAAAGGCTAAGATTGAGCAGTCTTATAGGCAGAATGATTGGGCGCCTCCACAAGCACGGAATTATCCACGGCGACCTCACAACATCAAATATGATTCTGACGCCGTACGGCAAGGTTGTTTTCGTTGATTTTGGGTTAAGCGAAAGGTCAGTGGAGCTGGAGCCTAAGGGTGTTGACCTTCACCTCATGAAACGGGCTCTCCAGAGCACCCACTACAAGCACGCAAAAGAATGCTTCAAAGCGGTAATGAATGGTTACGGTGAAGCTGTGGGAAAGGAAGAGTCAAAAAAGGTTACCGCAAAGATTCGGGAGATAGAGAAGAGAGGACGCTACGTCGCCGAAAGATAGTGGATGCGCTTTTTGAGGGTTACCGCAAACAAAATAGTCATCAAGAATAGTGGCAGAATGATCCATGAGGGAAACTCTGGGATTGGATTGGAAGTATCGAATGGATTCATTAGGGGGTAGCGGTCTTGGTCGTTAATGATTCCGTTTTGATCAGGGATTTCGTGTGGTATGTCTCCTATACCATCACCATCATTGTCTGTTCCGTTGTAGTTACTCCAATAGTTCCCTGCGGCGCCGTTATCCCCGAAGTTGGTGTAAAGAGAAGGAGAGCCGTGATTATTGATTTCTAACTTCTGTGTGTTGTTTATGAAGTTGTTATGATAATACAAATTGTTTGTAGCGGCATAGAATCCCATGCCAAGCTGGGTGTTCACTATGTTGTTTTCAACAATTGTGTTGTTTGAAGAGCGCCAAATGCCTATATACCATTTGTGTTGTTGGCTACGATGTTTTGAGTAACGGTATTATTGTTAGACTCCCAGAAATTGATGCCGTAACTGTATGTAGCCGTTACCAAGTTTTTGGTGATGTTGTTAAAAGAACTGAATTCTAGACTGATAGCATACGAGTTGTTTCCTAGGTAGTTTCCAATAACAGTGTTGTGAGAGGAGTCACCGATGACAACCCCATAATGGAATCCTTCAATCTCCATATTTCTAATTGTCACGTTGTTTACGAAATTGAGGACTATGCCCTCATCTCCCCATCCTCCATTCTGCAAACTGTAGCCCTCTCCATCAATCACGATATTGTCACGTTGGACCACGATAGAATAATTGACAATGTGGCTTGTGAAAGTGTAGACTTCTCCAGCGTTGGATAGGTGCGGTTGCGGGCTCAACGCTTTCATCGCTTCTAATGTAGATGTGCAACAGGTCCTGTGGAGGAGATGGAACAGGATTTGCTGACACCAGATTAACGAATTGTGAACCCATAAGCACTAAACAGAGAATGAAAAGCAGAAGAAAGGTTGCTAGAAATTTCTTCATGCGAGGCACTAACAATTATTCTATTGTTAATAAACCATAAAAATATTTTTGTCAAGGTTTCTTGACCTATCAAATAAATGCATTAGTTAAGATTTCTTGACAAAAACTTTGCTGAGCTTCTTTTTGCTTGTAGAAAAATATGCTGTTAGGTTGTTGTGTGGTTAGGTATAAATCGCAGGTCTGTAAATATAGGCTGATACCTTTGCGTTAATGTTTGTTGAGGTGGTTTGTTGAAGATTCTGCTTGATGAGATGTTTGCTGGCTTGAAGGAGTATTTTGAGATTTTAGGCTGGGACGTATTAACCGCCCAAGAGGCAGGTTTGCGAGGAGCAAAGGACAGGGCTGTTGTGGAGTACGCATTAAACAATAACCTGTTGCTTGTGACTGAAGACCAGAAACCTGCGGAACTGGCGAATCTCAAGGGAGTCAAACATGTGCTTATCTCCAACGCAATGATCGCTAAAGTAGCTGACGAAAAAATCAGAGAAAAATACCCGGAGCTCGGACAGGAATAAGTCAGGTTTGACCCGTAAAGCATTAATGGTGACAAAGTAAAATGTGCATTCGCTCTGTTGAATCGTAAGGGATGACAACAACATGAAGGCGAACACCAAAGTTTCAGCCAGCTTTCCGAGAGGCAAAGTAGCCTACTTCGTAACAAGCAACATTCACAAGTTTCAGGAAGCCCGTCGAGTCCTCTCCGAATACAAGATTGCAACCGCCAAACTCAAAGTAGGAGCAGTTGAGATTCAAGATGACAATCTCGAAAACATCGCCAAATTCAGTGCCCTAGATGCAGTGAAAAACTGTGGGCTCCCCATCTTCGTAGGAGATTCTGGTCTCTTCGTTGAAGCCCTAAACGGTTTTCCCGGACCATACTCCGCCTACGTCTACAGAACAGTTGGAAACAAAGGCATCCTCAAACTGATGAAACACATCGAAAACCGAGACGCCTACTTCCAATCCGTGATTGCCTTCAGCAGTCCAGAAGAACAGCCAACCTGCTTCAGCGGTAAAGTAGAGGGAAAGATTTCTTTGCAGGAGCTGGGAACTTCAGGTTTCGGTTACGATCCCATATTTGAACCATCAAAAGGCGACGGCAGAACCTTCGCGGAGATGACAACCACACAAAAAAACCTGTATTCCCATCGGGCTGAGGCTCTAAGAAAGTTCGCTGAATGGTACTCCTCCGGCAGCAAACGAAGATTTTAAATACCCGCATTCCCTCCGCCTTTAGGGAGCTTTCGGAGAAGAGAAAACATGCCGAAAAAAGAAAAGGGGATGTCACATCAAACAAGACCGGTAACCAAGAGACCACCAGAATGGTGCAGATACACAGCTGAAGAAGTGGAAGCTCTAATCATGAAGCTGGCTAAAGAGGGGCACCCCCCCAGCAAGATCGGAATAATTCTTCGTGACCAGCATGGTATCCCCTTGGCGAAGCCTATCACCGGAAAATCCGTTACTCAGATACTTAAAGAAAGGAAAATGTTTTCGTCTCTTCCCGAAGATTTAGAAAATCTTTTACGAAAGGCTACACGCCTTCATGTTCACTTCGACAAAAACAAGGCAGATTTGCATAACAAAAGGGCTCTCCAGATCGTGGAAGCAAAAATTTACAAGCTCTCCAGATACTACAAACGCGAAGGTGTGCTTCCTTCTGACTGGAAATACACGCCAAAAGCAATCGCCCTCTTCTAGTTTCGGGGTTCACTTTGTCCGTTAAGAAGAAACAGATTGCCGACCTCACAAAAGACGCATCTGAGGCGGCTAACCTTATTCTAGATCATATCAAAAAAGGCAACACCATCCATTTACACTCTCACATAGACGCTGACGGTTTATCAGCTGCGGGTATCATGGGAAAAGCCCTGTTGAGGGCAGGAGGAAAGTTTCGTTTACGCCTCGAAAGGTGGATGGACGAGAAGGTGGCTGACCAGATAGCTGAAGAAAATGCGGCGTTAACAATTTTTACTGACATGGGAAGCGGCTACCTTGATCTGCTGGGCGAAAGGCTAGCCAACCGAGACGTAATCATTCTCGATCACCATCAACCCATCGCAGAAATTCCTCCCGGCTTCGTTCAAGTCAATCCTCACACTCACGGGATAGACGGAACCCGCGACATCAGCGGCGCAGGAGTCGCATACTTCGCAGCCAAGGCAATGGACAAAAATAACATTGACTTAGCCTATCTCGCTGTTGTGGGAGCCTTAGGAGACATGCAAGACAAAAACAAGGAACGGAAGTTGAGAAGCGCCAACAAAACCATAGTGGAGGACGCGGTTAAGTCGGGTTGTCTCAAAGTGGAAACTGATCTTCTGTTCTTCGGAAGGGAGACGCGCCCCATCCATCAGGCTCTTGCTCGCACAACAAATCCGTTTATTCCAGAGATTAGCGGCGAAGAGGACAAGGGTCTTGCCTTCCTCATAAATCTGGGAATCAAGCCTAAACGGAATGAAAAGTGGCGCGCTTTAAGGGACCTTTCATCAGAGGAGAAGAAGAAGCTGCTCTCAGCCATCGCTGATCATTTGGTGTCGAAGGGTTTAGCTGGAGACATTGCATTTGATTTGGTTGGGGAGGTTTACACGTTGATTCATGAGGAGCCTTGGACTCCTCTCAGGAGCGCTCGGGAATTTTCTGTTCTGCTTAATGCTACTGGACGCATGGATAAGGCTGGATTGGGCGCGGCTATCTGTATGGGTGACCGGAAGAAATGTCTGGAAGAGGCAACAGCGGTGATACAGGAGTATCGGCGTACCATCACCAAATATCTTCGTTGGGTTACCGGGGAACCGGGACGATTGGAAGAGCTGGAAAGCATCTACGTGGTTCGCGGAGATGGCTTCATTGACGAGAAGGTTCTCAGTCCAGTCTGCACTATCCTTTCAACAACTCTCACTAAACTGGGAAAACCCATCATCGCCTACGCTACCATCTCCGGGGAAGACCAAGTTAAAGTGTCATCCAGAGGGTCAACGCCATTAATACAGAGGGGCTTAAACCTCGGAGACATTATGCAGGTTGCTGCTGAGAAATATTCTGGAAGAGGCGGAGGACACGACGTTGCGGCTGGAGCCCAGATACCAATCAAGAATGTGGAAGCGTTCATCAAGCTTGTTAATGAGCTTGTTAAGAAGCAGTTAACGGGGGAGCAGATTGGAGGCTGAGATTCGCCTATCCTACGAGAATGAACGGGAAGCAGAAGCAGTGGCAAAGGCTGTTTCTCCAGACAATGTGGAGGTTCCGTTGGGATTGTATGTCAAAACTGTGAGGAACGGCTCCGAAGTTCATACAAAGGTAGAGTGCCAAACTAGGCTGGCGACGTTAATAGCTACTGTTGATGACCTTTTGGCTTGTGTTTCAGTGGCAGAAAAATCTTTCACTGTGGCAAAGAAGTAACTGCTTGGATCAGGGCTTGTGATCGGTTACTGGTGTTTTTTCTTATTGGTTTGACGAGCGTTAGGGCGGCTTCTTTAGTAAACTGTTAGAAGCTTGGTAGCTGTCAGTCAAGAAAATTTGACTAAATGTATCATTTGTTTAGTCAAGAAACCTTTACAAAAATCTTCTTAACTGAAACTGTTAAACTATATTTAGGGGAGAATAGATGCTGTCTAAAAAGCTGTTTCTTTCAAGCACAGTACTTATTGTTTTAATTACTTTGCCTTTAATCGGTTCTGTTAGTGCATCTTCGGAGATGTGGAGCCGAACTTATGGAGGAACATCTAGTGATTACGCGGAGGCTATGGTTCAGACAAGTGATGGATGATTCGCCCTAGCTGGTTACACACGCTCTTTTGGTGCTGGAAGCTATGATTTTTGGTTGGCTAAAACAGACAAACACGGCGTTATTCCAGAGTTTCCATCTTGGGCTGTTCTGCCGCTGCTCATTACCGCAACCTTGGTGATAATGGTCTGCAAAAAGCGGCTACCCAAAAACCTAAGCAACCAACAGAAATCATTCATATCAGGAGACTAATAATACTTCATTGTTGAAAACTAGCTTTTTCCTGAAAACAGCATAATGTTTCTCCAAAAAAAGGTCTGTGAACCATCTTCACATCCCTGTTAAACCAATTCTAAGAACGTCTCCGGATACGATTGTAAACGCTATTACCTGATTGGATGACATCTGGTTTACCCAAAAATCGATACTGATTGCATCGTAGGGGCATATAATATAGCACTCTAGACATTTAATGCATTTAGCAAGCGAACCACAGTCTAGAAATGTAGGATAAAAAATATACAAAGATTAGTTTTCTCTTCTGGCACTGAATATGGGCTTCAACAATCACCAAATAACTAGAACAATCTAGCAATGGCAATGAAAAACGCAAGTTTATATTATTCGCAAATATTATATTAAACGGGAATCTGGGGAAATTCAAAATGAAAGGGTCTATACCTGAAACAGAAAGAGAGAATGCCTACAGCTCAAGAGAGACTTGGCCTCCTTACACATACATGGACTATCCGGATATCACAGCTGAAACATACAACTCATTCATGGAATTATTGTCAACCGAGAACACATCAAACAAGGTGATGGAGCTCCAGCCGTGGATATCCTTTTGTGAATCTAAATGCACCTTCTGCTTCTACTCGGTGAATCCTTATTCTAGCACCCTACTTGAACTCTATCTCAAGGCTTTAAAGAAAGAGCTAGATATGTATGCCAAAACGAAGTATATTCAGACCAGCGAATTTGACGAGATAGTTTTGGGCGGAGGAACACCAAGTCTTCTAAGTATAGACCAAATGATTGACTTAATAGAATACTGCAAGAAAAATTTCAACATCACTGAAGAATACATGATCAAAGTAAGTGGTAGCACCAGAAGCTTCGACGAAAAGAAACTGGTTGCAGCGGCAGAATACGGCGTTTACCAAGTGGATATAGGAGCTCAAACCTTCGACAACAAACTAAGAAAGATGCTCAATCTACCGGACAGCGCAGAACATGCGGAACAAGTGATAAAAACCGCCCGAAAACTGGGACTCTGCACTTGTATAGACATACTGTTCAATATTCCAGGACAAACACTAGAGAGTTGGATCGACACTGTGAAGAAAGCAATTGAATTGGATGTAGAAGTCGATTGCTACTCCATTAATGTGCACCCCAGAACAGTTTTGGATAAACAGTTGAAAGCTGGGCAGGTGCCTCCTCAGCCAGACCCAGAGCTAGAGAAGAAAATGTATGCTACAGCATACGAGCTTTTTACCCAAGCGGGTTACAGGCCGGTTGGTCATGACCGCTTCTCCAGAGTAGAATGGCACTTCAAAGAGAACTGTCTAAACGGATGGCCTTGGGCAGGCATCTTAACAACCGGATCAGGATGTATTATGGGATATCTCCAGAAGTTTTCTTACTCTAACATCGAGTCGGCAAAAGACTATATTGCAGCTGTCAACGAAGGAAGACTTCCGATCGCAAAACTCTCGAAATCAACCGACCAAGACATGATGAGAAAGGTAATGACAAAACTTTACATACGCCTACCCGTAGATAAACAGGAATTCAAGGAAAGATTTGGAAAGCTCCCAGAAGAAGTTTACCCCGAACAACTGAAAAGACTGAAAGAAAAGGGATTAATCGAAATAAACGAAAAAGAGATTAGATTAACCAAGCTTGGAGATCTTTGGAAAGCGAATATCGCATGGGAATTCGCAGAAAACAAATAAAAAATAGTTTGGCTATTTTTCGCGCAAGAGTTTAGGAATGTAACCACACGCTGGGTCAGAGGCGAAGAGGTCTCCGGTATAGATTTCTGCTCTGGTTCGGCAGCCACCACAAATTTCGCGGTATTCGCAGACGCCACATTTACCCTTCAGGTTACTTCGGTCCCTGAGCTTACGAGTTAATTCTGATGTTTGCATGTCAGTCCAGATTTCCTTCATCGACTTGTCCTTGATGTTGCCCATCCGGTAGCCTTCGTTGAAGCCGCAGGGTCGACTGTCCCCATTTTCCAGCAGACCTATGTATCTGCCGCCGATGAAGCATTGACCAAGAAACACGTTGTTGAACCAGTAATCAAAGTTGGGCATGCCCCTTTCCTTGGCGATGCGCGCAAAGAAGGGACAATACACGTTAATGCCGAGTTTCCCCTTATATTCCTGCATCAAATCGTAGATTCTGTTCAAAACAACCTCATACTGCTGCGGGGTAGGAGCCAACTCCAGATGCTCCTCAGCCCTGCCAACAGGAACATAATTATGATAAACTACACGATTGGCACCATATTCATGTCCCACCTGGGCGACATAATCCACTTCCGCGCAGTTACGCGTGTTCAGGGTTGTTACGATGCAATCAAAAATTCCGCCCTTAGACAAATTCTCCATAGCTTTGAGGGCTGTTGCATAGGCGCCTTTGCCTCGTATAAAATCGTTCGTTTCTTCTCTTCCCTCAAGGCTTACGGCAGTCATAACCTCGTTTCTAACCAACTTGTCCAGAATGTCGCCTTTAACATAATAGCCGTTTGTTATGAGGCTCACGTTCATGCCAAGGCTCTTCGCATGTTCAATTATGTCAAAAATATCCTTCCGCATAAGCGGTTCTCCACCGCTCAGCCCAAACCACTGTGTGCCCATCTCATAAAGTTCATCAACAATGCGCATTCCTTCTTTAGTATTAAGCTCATTCACAGCAGCAGGGCTTGAGGCAAAACTGCAGTGCAAACAATTATAATTACAGGCTCTCGTACATCTCCAAGTCATCATGTATAAGAGCGGTCTTTTATTCACCTTTTATTCACTCTCCTTCACATCAATCCCTCAAGCATGAGCAATAGGGGGATCTGTAGTGTTGGAGCCATGGTGGGTTAGCCAAGTGTTATCCAGTCGCTGCTTTTGTGCGCCAGCGCAGGAGCAATTGTGATCTTAAGTTCTGCTTTTGGGAATTTGATTTTTTGGAGAGGATACGCCAACATAACGAATCTTGATGCGATTTTTTTTATGTTTGCGGCTCCAACAATTCATTACGTGGTGAATAGATAATAAAAGGATTTTTGTAAAGGTTTCTTGACCAAACAAATAATATGTTAGTCAAATTTTCTTGACCAAAGAGTTACCAACAAAATTTAGCCATAAAATGGCGGATAGTCAATTTTTGCTTAGTTTAGAGAAAGAAACAGATTCGATTAGATGAAATGGTTATTTAGTTTTTTCACGCAAGAGTTTAGGGATGTATCCGCATGCGGGATCAGAAGCGAATATGTCTCCGGTGTACATTTCTGCTCTGGTTCGGCAACCACCACAAATTTCGCGATACTCGCAAACACCACATTTGCCCTTCAAGTTCCTCCGGTCCCTGAGCTTACGAGTGAATTCTAATGTTTGCAGTTCATCCCAGATTTGCTTCAGCGGCTTATCCTGAATATTTCCCAGTCGGATACGGTCATTGAAGCTGCAGGGGATGACGTCTCCGTTTTCGAGTACGCTTATGTATTTGCCGGCGATGGAGCATTTGCCAAGGAAAACGTTGTTGAACCAGTCGTCAAAGTTCGGCAATCCCCGCTGTTTGGCAACTCGAGCGAAGAAGGGACAATACACGTTGACTTCAGGTTTTCCTTTGTACTTTAGGCGCAGATCATAGACTTCGTTCCAAATCTTCTCGTACTGTTGTGGGGAGGGAGACTTGTCGAGGTGCTCTTTTGTTCGGTTGAAAGGAATGAATCCGTGAATCACCACCCACCGAGCGCCATACTCTTCAGCCAGTTGGATAACGTGCTCCATATCTTCGGAGGTGACATTAGTACGAGCTGCGTCAACATTAGCAAGGGTTGCCACAAGACAGTCCAGCAGTCCCGCTTTAGAAGTTTTTTCCATGGCTGAAACGGCTTTTGCGTATGCGCCCTTTCCTCGTATAGCATCGTTAATTTCGTCGGTTCCGTCAACACTTAGCGAGACACGAACATCGTGTCTAACTAGGTTATCGAAGATTTTGCCGTCAACAAAATAGCCGTTGGTTAGTAGGCTCACATTCAGACCAGTTTTTTTGGCGTAGCCTATTATTTCAGGGAGGTCTTTTCGCAGAAGGGGTTCTCCACCGCTTAATCCGAGATAAGTTGCCCCAAAATCATAGATTTCGTCTACAATGCGCATGACTTCTTTGGTTCTGAGGGCGTCGGAGGCGGGGGGATTTGATGCGAATCCGCAGTGTAGGCAACTGCTGGTGCATGCTTGTGTGCATCTCCAAGGCAGAATGAATAGGGGTCTATTGGGTTTCAAAATATTCACCATGAGTAGTATTCAAGAGTCTAACGAGTGAATAAAAACGTATTTAATTTTTCCAGAAAAAGAATTGTGTAACAGTTTTAGTCGGTTCATCTCTTTTTTCAACTTCAAAATCCTAGCTTACTACATGGAATTAAGGTTCCTTTTTTTGATGGGAATTTTTGTTGTTTTTGTTTTCTAGTTTGTCGAGAAGATGTAGGAGTTCGCTGGTGTTCTTCACGGTTATGGCGCCGTTGTTTTTGAGTTTCGTCAGGTATTTTGTGGCTTTGCCGTTGGTGAAGTCCCTCTCTTTGAAGGGCCCGTCTTCTAGGAGGATAGTTGGTATTCCCTCTTTCAGAGCTGTTTCTGCAGCGTTCAGGTTTCTTAGGTTGCCATCACCAAACTGAGTCGGCGTTATTACGAGAACGTTGGCTTTACGTATCATCTTCAGGTTTGCTGTGTGAGCTTCTTCGGTTATGGGAGAGAAGGGAGCTTCGCTTGTTGTTGGAATCTTTAACAGCTGAGCAGTCTCTTGATCCGTGTCTAGCAAGTTGAGAACCCCAGCAGTCACGAAATATCCTTCATCCTTCAAAATCTTCATCAGGGGGCTACCGGTGGCGCATCCACAGATTAGATGGATAGAAAGGCTCTTTTGTTGCTGATTTATGGGTCTTGAAATTGGGATAACATGGAAGAAACCTGTGACAGGATGCTTTTTCACGATAGTGTCAACACCGAAAACTTTTCGGACGTTTTCGCTTGTGAGAGTCTCGTTTGATTTCCCAACAGCAACGATTTTTCCATCATTCAAAAGAATAACAGAATCACAGTAACGGGCAGCTAAGTTGAAGTCATGGAAAACCGCGACTATCAACAACTTTTTAGTTTTGCATAAATGCTTGATGAGATCCATTATTTCCAGCTGGTTGCTTATGTCCAAGTGGGTTGTTGGTTCGTCTAACAAAAGAATTTTGGGTTCTTGAGTTAGTGCACGTGCTATTATCACGCGTTGCCTTTCTCCACCGCTAAGTTCGGTTACAGGTCGGTCTGCAAAATCCCAAGTATTGGTTAATTTCATGGAATTCTTTGCTATAGCCATGTCCTCTTTGCTTTCCATCGCGAAACGAGCCATATGGGGATTGCGACCCATGAGAACTACTTCCAGAGCAGTGAAGTCGAATGTTACAGGTGTGCTCTGCGGGACTACCGCCAGCTGCTTTGCAACTTCCACGGTTTTCATGTTATAGATGTTCAAGTCGCCTATGAGGATCAGCCCTTTTCTCGGCTTGAGTATTCTGCTGATGCTTTTGAGTAACGTAGTTTTTCCTGAGCCGTTGGGACCAAGAATTCCTAGAAATTCGCCGCTCTTAATTGCAAACTGGATATCCTCCAGAATCTTAGCGGACCCATAATAGCAGTCAATGCCGCTGATTGTTAACCTCACCATAACTTTGTCACCGTACTGTGTATCCTCCTCTCTTACGGCGGAGGAGATATATGAAAAACGGACCGCCTGAAACTGCTGTTATCACACCAACAGGCAACTCGGAAGGAGCTATTATTACTCTTGCCAAGGCATCACAGATCATCATGAAGGAAGCGCCCATGATAGCTGAGGTTGGGAGAAGGATACGGTGATCTGGACCAATAAGGATTCTTGTTAAATGGGGGATTATTAAACCTACAAAACCAATTAAACCGCTAATAGAAACAGCCGCGGCGGTCATGAGGGCTCCGGAAGCCAATAATATTTTTTTCACCTTCTCTAATTCAACACCTAAGTGCTGGGCTTGTTCTTCTCCTAAAACAAGAATGTTCAGGTCGCGGGCATAGAGATAGATGACTGCTGTGCCAATAATTATGAAGGGTAAGATACTTGTTACGTCAGTCCAGTTGGTGTACGTAAAGCCACCCATGATCCAAAATGTCAGTGCATGAAGCTTGTCGCCAGCGATCAGTTTCAGATAAGTAACTAATGCATTAAAAAAAATGGTTACTGTTAATCCTGAGAGGAGTAATGTTGTGACTGGAACTCTTGAGCCTTCTCTTGAAATTGCATAAACCAGGAAAACAGCCCCTAGGGCACCAACGAATGCAAATATGGGCACCGTGTTTACTCCCAACAAAGCGACTCCTATACCTAGAACTATTGCCACTGCTGCGCCGAAAGATGCGCCACCCATAGCACCTATAGTGTATGGGTCCGCCATGGGGTTTCTGAAGATTCCTTGATATGCCACACCCGCAGCAGCTAAAGCTACACCCACCAAAGCTCCGCCTAGAACTCGAGGCATCCTAATGTGGATAATTATTGATTCTTGAACCTCTGAAATACCTGAGACGTCTACAAGGTCACCTAGAATTGGAATATTTTTTGCGAGTATCTTCAGGATATTTTCGAAAGGAATGTGAGAAAAACCTATGTTGAGGGAAAAAATGAAAACAAGCACCAATACACCTGTTAGTAAAACAAAATATAACTTCCAGTGAGAGACACGTCTTAAATGCGATTCTCCAGCGTCAATTTCCATCGATGTCCCACAAATGGTTTATTGTATAAAAAAGGGGGAATATTTTAGGGTTACCCAAAGAGTTCCGGATGAATCATTTCTGCTAGAACGTCTAATGCGTCAGCGAGTCTTGGACCAGACCTAGAGATTATACTTGCGTCGATTATGTAGAAGTCGTCGTTCTGAATAGCGGTTATAGCGCTCCATCCGGGTCTACTTGCTATATCTTCGTAGGTTCCCCAAGATGTAGTGCCCATATACATGTGAGGAAATATGATCACGTCAGGGTTCTTTTCAATAACAGTTTCTGAGCTGACGATAGGAAAAGAAGAAATTGCATCGTGGAAAATGTTTTCTCCACCAGCTAAAGTTATCAGTTCATCAATGAATGTTTCTGGACCTGCACTCTGGATGTCGGGTCCCCAAACTTCATGGTACACTTTTGGAGTGGAGTCTGCCTGGGATGCAGTGTTGGTTACGGTGTCTATTCTCTGTCTGAGTTCACTCACGAGTTCGCCAGCTTCAACGTGATTACCAGTTGCCCTGCCTATCAAGAGAATGCCGTCAAGAACACCGTTAATGGTTTTTGGTTCTACTATCAATACCTTGTATCCGAGGCTTCGCAGAGTCTCCGTAGCTTCTTCACTTGCAGTAGAAGCGAAAACAAGGTCAGGATCAAGAGCAATGATTGGCTCTACTGCGGGTTGCCAATAGTTCCCGATGCTACTCATGTTGCCAGCTTCGACCCAAGCCGCAAAATCGTAAGGATAGTCACAGACATCCGTTACGCCCACAACTTTGTCGCCTGCTCCAACCGCAAACAATATTTCAGTGTTGCTTGGCGCCAATGACACGATTCTTTCTGGAGGCTCGGTTAATACTACCACATTGCCCATATCATCGATCAGCGTGATTTCCTTGTATTGGCTGAGTTCTTCTTCTAACGCGGTGATGTTGCTTTGATATTCGCCAATCTGCTTTTGTATATCAGTTAGTGTTCCTTGGATGTCGCTTATGGAGTTCTCTAGGTTGGTGTTGGAGCTTTCCAAGTCAGCAACTTGTCCTTGAAAAGCAACAAATCCGTAACTTGCAACAACTAATGCAATGATTGCTAAAATCGCCACGACATATGTAAGGGTTTTATCCATTGAGTATACACCTTTCTAGGATGGATAATCCATCCTAAACATATATAAAAGTTCCGACAAAAACAACCAAAAATAGACAAAAAAACATCCAATAAACCCAGAACAAACAAAAAGTTTACACGATCGACACATTAAGATAAGCCATACCCTTCCCAGCCTTCCTCTCTACAGACACTACCTTGAACGGTTTCGAGTAGAGTGGACACTCAAGAACAAGAGTGTGAAACTCGCCGTTTTCACCCAAAGGGTCAACGTTTCCAATCTTTGACAGAAACTCGGCACTCGTCTCTTTACTGATGATGAAGCCCAGCCACTCCTCCCCCATACAACTCAGTTTTACACCCGTAATCAACGCCTTGAATCCTAAACTGAAGATTTCATGGAAAAGCTCTGACGTATCTCTCCTGTAGAGGGGCTCAAGCAATTTCAAACCAACCTTACTGCAGACGTCTTTAAGACCCGCCACATGTGCCTCAACAAGAATGTCACCCGCCACCAAAGCATCAACCTCAAGGCTTTTGAGAGCCTCAACGAATGCTCCCTCTCTCTTAAAATTAACGATTGTCAAATGTTTCTCCATGGATTCCGCTAATATCTTCAGAGCTTCCATGTTTTCCGCATGAGGAGACGGCCAAGGAAGACTCGGAATCAAAGTCAGCAGATGATTAATAGTGACACCCTGTTTTTCGACAAGATGTACAGCATAGAGGGAATCTTTGCCACCAGAAAAAAGACCAACAGCCTTCATGAAACAAACATCCTCCACAAACGCCTCCAATCAACACTGCAGAGTTATTTAAGAACTTGGGTGAATAAATTCTGTTAACTCTTTTGATGCCGTGATCATGTTAAGTATGTTGTTCTTTTGAACTGTTCCTCTACTTTACAGTCACGGATTTAGCCAAGTTTCGGGGCATATCTGGATCGCGTTTGCACTCGATCGCCATGTAGTAGGCGAAAAGCTGCAGCGGAGTAACAAAAGGTATTGGAGACAAGACTTCAGGCAATTCTGTTTCTATCTCTATGTAATCGTCAGCCAACGCTTTTATCTGCTCATCACCCTTCTCAATTATTGCAATTATGGCGGCGCCGCGAGCTTTCATCTCCATAATGTTGCTGATTATCATTCTATGTGTGCCATCCTTTGGACATACGAAAATTACAGGAAATCCCGGCTCGATTAAACTGATGGGACCATGCTTGCTTTCTCCTGCAGGATAAGCCATTGAAGGAATATAGGCGATCTCCATGAGCTTCAGTCTACCCTCAAGAGCGACAGCCGAGCTTATTCCCCGTCCTAAAAAGAAGAAGGCTTGCTTGCCTCGATATTTCTTCGCTAACTGTTTCACCTTTTCTTCTTGACTCTGGATAATACGCTCAACAATGTCCGGTATCTGCTCAAGATTCTCCTCAATGTCTTCAATCTCCACATGAGAAATCTTTCCCCTCTTCTTGGCGAGCCTTATGGCGAGCTGAGAGAGCACAGAGAGTTGAGAAGTGAAGGTTTTCGTAGCTGCGACTCCTATCTCTGGACCTGACTGCTGACATATGTATACTCTGGCAATACGTGTCAAGGTGGAGCCGACAATGTTTGTGAGTCCCAGAACCGTAGCGGCGCGTAGCCTAGCGCTTTCAACCGCGTCTAATGTGTCGGCGGTCTCTCCGGACTGGCTGACGACTAGAAGGGTGCTGTCGATGTTCACTGATTTCCCGTGTTGTTCAACGAACTCTGAGGCTATGACAGGATGGGTTGCCAAGAAAGACAGCTTGGAGAACATGTAGGACGCTGCCAAGCAGGCATGGTAGGAGGTTCCGCAGGCCACCAAGAAAACTTCTCCTGCCCGATCTAAGAAGGTGGTCATCAACTCCAAGTATTTGTCCTGTAAGCGGAGGGTGTTTTTTAAGCGTAAAGGTTGCTCATGAATCTCCTTTAGCATGAAGTGTGGATAACCCTGTTTCTCAGCCATTTCAGGTGCCCAATCTATAATCTCAGGCTCTCTAGTGACCAGTTTCCAATCAAGGATCTTTCGGATTTCGTATCCCGTATAACTTAAAACGACAAGCTCTCCGTCTTGAACGACAACAGACTTGTTTGTCTCCGAGAGAAAAGCGGGAATGTCAGATGCAACGTAGAGGCTGTCTGCTGCTACTCCAAGAACGAGCGGGCTCTCTTTTCGGGCACAAACAATCTTGTCAGGTTCTTTAACAGAGATAACAGCGAGGGCGTAAGAGCCGTCTAACCGTTTCACAGTCTCGCGAACCGCATCGACAAGAGACAAACCTTCCTTCAGCTTGTCTTCAATAAGGTGCGCGATGACCTCGGTGTCAGTTTTTGACCTAAAAGTATGTCCCAAATCTTCAAGTTCAGTTTTGAGTTCCGCAAAATTTTCGATAATTCCGTTGTGAACAACAGCAAGTTGGTTGTTACAGTCTGTATGTGGATGGGCGTTAACTTTGTAGGGTGCGCCGTGTGTTGCCCATCGCGTGTGACCTATCCCCAGTCTGCCAGAAAGAGCATCAAGGTTGTGTATCGCGTGAACATTATCAATTTTTCCTCTATCCTTTTTTATAAACAGTTGGCTCCCTTGAAGTGTTGCAATTCCGACCGAATCGTAGCCTCGATACTCAAGCTTCTTTAAGCCTTTATGAATTGCCGATGCAGCCTCACCTGTTCGTAAGATGCATCCAAATATTCCACACATAATCCATTCCTCATATTTCTTAACGCATATATTAACAGGGTAGAACCGTAATCCTGTTGTGCAGGGTTTATTTAAACCGGAAGCGTGTATAAACGTTTTTGCGAAACCTGTTTTAGAATTAAAAAAGAAATCTTATGGTCCCCAAGGAATGATGGGTACATTGAAGATGAACCGTTAAAATTTTGGTTACAGCGGTTTATCTTATTTCATAAGATGTCAGGTTTCACAGATTTTTACCGCAAAAAATATGAACCCAGAAACTCAACAAGAGGAAGGAGAGCAGTTTGGTTCTTACAGACTTCCTTTACCCCGGAGAAACAATAGTGTTTCAGAGCGGCAAGATTGAAAGCCTTAATGACAATTTTTTCTTTTACATAACTGATCAGCGAATACTGCTTCATAGACGACGGGGAGTTTTGTTCAAAAAGGACAGAATCATCGCAGAGAGAATCGAGAACATTCGGACAATGCAATACGGTGAAAGGGGCATATTTCGAAGGAGAGGCGTTTTGCGCATCGAAACGTTAAGCAAGAAAATGGATCCCATAGTAGGAAAAGTGGCGGATGTAAAAGCCATATGGCAAGAAATGCAGAAATATATCAGAAAAGACCCGCCTATTTAGACTGAACGAAAATGACCTCTAGGTTAGACACATCAAATAGCGGATAGAAATTATTCCCTTCTGAATCCAAGAAATAGGCCGAAGACAAGATTGACTATGAATGGAATGTGCGCAAATAGGGGAGTGAGCAGGTTTAGCGCTGGATTAACGGCGTTAACGAGGCTTGACGCTGTTTCGGATAGCCCGCTGTAATCTACGTTGATTACATCTGTGTAAGCCAAAAATATTAGAGAAAAAACAACCACCCCGACAATCAAGGCAACTTTAATGACTTTTCTCATGGCATAGCCTATCAAAAATCCGCCGATTCCACCTATGCAGAGCTGAAAAAGGATGTGAGTAAACGACTCGCTAAGTGTCAGAGTCAGCATTCCATTTTTCTCTACGCTCTACGCATCTAATAACATTAACCATTAACTGAGAAGTGTGAAGCTTTTTGGCTGACAAGCGTATGAATTTGGAATTAGATTATTTCTTATTAACGTATAGATGAAAAACAAAAAATCTGTTTGTGGTTGGATCGTTCAATATTCAAATTTAAATGAAAGCTGGTTTAGGAGGTATGTGCCATTGAAACTCAAGGACGTGATGATTGAAGACACAATAACTGCGGATGAGAAAGCAACCGTAAAGTAGACTGTGCACTATTTCAACTGCATTAAATCGATATTTATACGAGTAACAGTTTCCCAATGGTGAGAGAAATCACAGTCATTAACCATTAAAAGAATATTTGGAGGTCAAGCTATTTTGTCATGTATGGACTCTGTAACTGTTGTATTTTCTGCACGTGGACATGAGAACATAGAGGCAACCCACAAGACGACTTTCGAGGTCACAAAAGAGGCGACTCTTATGAAGCAGGGCGACTGCATAATAGCTGTGGAATCAACGAAAGCTGCAGCGGATTTGCCATTCGAATTCAAAGAAGCCGCAAGAAAAGAGGGAGTGCAAATAACAGTAACGATCGAGGCAGGCGAACTAAGGGAGATAGTGAAGGCGAAAGGAAGCCCGCAGTTACAGTTTATGCACCCCACGGATTTAGTGGTGAGAAAGAGCGGTTATGTGTGTGGTCGAACGTTAGCGATTGGGGCAGACAAGGCTGCCAGCGACTTTTCAAGAAAGCTTGTTGAAAAACTGAAAGACCCCAGTCAAGAGATTGCAGTCACGTTAGCTGTGGAAAATTATTGAATTTCAGCGTCCACAACCACCTGCCAAGTGTAAGGAGCAACCTCTCGGACTGTCTTCGCTAAGAGGATTTTCTTTACTTTTCTGTTGTTTCGGTTCACGGCTTCGGTTAACCGAACTTTAGCTGTTTCCAGCGGGTCTGAAACCTTCGCGAAATCATAATAATGCATAATACCGCCATCTGCTTTGAGGGCTTCGCAGGCTACATCCACAAATTCTAATGCAGTTTCCGGCAGGTTCATGATTACTCGATCAGCTTTCCCAGATAACTGTTCTCTGACCACTTGCCTGGCGTCGCCAAGAACTGGAACAACCTGTTTTTCTGCACGGTTCATGGCAACGTTTCTTTTCAGGAGAGATACAGCATCTGGGTTCACGTCAACTGCGTAGACCCGCACATTTTCGTGTTTTTTTGCGATTGGAATGGCGAAGGGTCCAACTCCAGCGAACAGGTCAACAATTGTTTCTCCGTCTTTTGCCTGTGAAGCAACTCGGTTGTGTTCGCTAGAGAGTCTTGGAGAGAAGTAGGCTTTGGCAACGTCGACATGATACATGCAACCATACTCTCTGTAGACAGTGGCAGTTTTCTCGGCTCCAGCTATGACTTCAAAGTCTCTTAGGCGGTAAACTCCTTCAACAGCACCAGACTTGGCTAGAACCGTGCTCGTCTGCTTGTGTGCCTTCAGTAATGCTTCGCCAACAGTCTTTTTGTGGTCCCCAAGCTCTGGGGGAATTTCGATGATTGCTATGTCACCTACAAAATCTATGGCTCGGGGAACGCTCGCTAAAAGATGGGGAGGCAGTTTTTCCGCGAGCAAATCAAGGGGTGTGAAATGGCGTTTCTTCCGCTCAGGAAAGTTATGAACGGAGATTTCGAATTCGGGTATGTTCTTCTCGAATTTCTTGAGAATGATGGGAAGTGGTTCATGAATTAATGGTATGTAAAGGCAGTTGTCGATTTGCTGAACCTTTAGTTTGCGGTTAAAGAGATTAAGTTCCCTGACTAGACGAATGGCTTGTTCACCCAAGTTTTTTGGAACCTTTAAGCAGGTTACTTCCGGCACTGTTTCTCACAAACTAATAGGTAAAACAGCACTTAAATTCGTAGAGTAATAACAGCCATAATCTAGCGTATTCATTTCAGGTTTATTTAGATAAAGAAGCGGGCCCGAGGGGAATTGAACCCCTGACCTACGGGTTAAGAGCCTCAACCTAGTCCCGCAGGACCAGTCCGCCGCTCTGCCTTGCTGAGCTACGGGCCCACCCAAAAGGCACCATCCTATTGTGAAAACAGTTACCCTAATATTTATTGTTCTCAAAGAATGTAAGATAAATGGGAACGAAAAGGCTTATGTCCCATTTGAGGCTTGAGACC
>Ga0307422_1000517_pt1 | contig 21631 bp, 17 predicted proteins | sample SalMarWE160290MG_FD_202153 | JGI IMG/M metagenome (GOLD analysis project Ga0307422, IMG submission 202153) | Salt marsh sediment microbial communities from the Plum Island Ecosystem LTER, Massachusetts, United States - WE1602-90 | ecosystem: Environmental > Aquatic > Marine > Intertidal zone >...
CCATTATTTCTTATCAGTTTGTTGCATCCTTTTGACCAGAAGTTGTTTACTCTTCCGGGGACAGCAAATACATCGCGGTTATACGAAAATGCAATATCGGCAGTCACCAATGCCCCGCCCTTCTCTCCCGATTCAACTACGATGGTGGCATCTGCCAACCCGGCAATGATACGATTCCGGCGAATAAAATTGGGAGGTTCAATCTTTGTTTTACTGGGAAAATCGGAAACCAGCCCGCCGTTTTCCTGCATCTTTCGGGCTATATCCTCATGCAGCGACGGGTAAAGAAGATCCAGACCATGTCCCAATACCCCTACGGTTGGCAAATTAACCTGCAAAGCAGATTTATGCGCCTGTATATCGATCCCATAGGCAAGTCCGCTGACGATCAATACCCGGTGATTCCTTTCAGACAAACTATGAACCAGGTTGTTACAGGTTTCTTTGCCATAGTCCGTAGCATTCCGGGTACCCACAATACTGATCACCTTTTCATAATCAAGGTCAACATCTCCTTTGACATAAATCAGAACAGGGGCATCGGCACAATGCAGCAACCTGCGCGGATACCCTTTATCGGTATAAAAGTATACCCGAATATTGTTTTGATCGATAAAACGGATTTCTTCTTCAGCTCTTTTCAGAATCCCAGGATTCGAAATTTTCCTGGCGTTCTTGTCACCAATCCCGGGAACTTTTAGTAATGCATTGAATTTTTCTTTAAAAACACCTTCAATGCTTCCGATATAGGCAATCAGATTTCGTGCCAGCACACCGCCTATTCCGGGAAGCAGTGATATGGCAATCTTGTAAAGGAGTTGATCTTTCATGATGTCAAGGGGTTTAAAAAGTTCTATTTTTCCAATATCGCGTAAAGAATCTCTCTGATCTTTTTACGGTCTTCGGCTTTAACAGCCGCCAGGCTTACGGGCGGGTATTCGGCAATGCCCCGTTTTGTGCGTACCACCAGGGTCAAATCGGTAGCCAGACCAAATAAGGTTTTTTCAAATTCCACATCGTGAAGCATGTAATCTGCAAACTCGATGGCGCTGTACTCTTTTTTACCAAATTTAATGGCCGGATAGTAACGTAAAATAATTTTGTTGTGCTCAGCTATAAATTCGATATATTGAAAATCAAACAGTTGAAAAATGAAGAACCAGACTGCAAAAGCAGCACCCGTAAGAATGGCAATCAGGTTTTCATCCATGAGGAACATTGCCAACATAAAAACAGCCATTACCAATCCGGTCAGGAAGAATAACCTCTTCAGCACATTTGCCTTTTTTTTATTTGTAACGACCATTCTTTTCTGTTATTAATCGCACACCATTACGTCCCTACCCCGGTTAATGCATTCAAATATAAAAATGTTTTAACTTTACTGCAATTTAATACGGGGATATGGGAAAATCAAAAATAATCTCAGAAATTATCTTTACACAGGATAGTGAAGTCCGGCTTTCAGAAATAATTGCAGGTTTCAGATCAGCTGATGTTTTTCTCGCAACCGAAACTACGGTCGATCAGCATTGCTTTCCTTTGCTACAAAACCTGATTGCTGAAAAAGGAATCAGGAAGATTGTAATCCCTGCAGGAGAGCAACATAAAACGATCCATTCCGTGCAATTAATCTGGGAATTTCTGAGTAAAAACGGCGCAGGGCGGAAATCGGTGTTAATAAACCTTGGGGGAGGGATGTTAACCGACCTGGCCGGTTTTGCAGCCTCCACCTTTAAACGCGGAATCGATTTTATCAATATCCCCACAACCTTACTCGCCCAGGTCGATGCTTCGGTAGGCGGAAAAACAGGGTTTAACTTTAACGGTCTGAAAAATGAGATTGGGACCTTCCGGGAACCCAAAGCCGTTTTAATGGATGTTAATTTCCTTAAAACTCTTGATAACCTGAATTTCATCTCAGGTTACGCGGAAATGATAAAGCATGGATTGATAAAAAGCACCAACCACCTGGACGAACTGAAAACATTGGATCTCCGGAACGTCGGCTATCAAAAACTGGAAACAGCCATTAAACATTCGGTAGAGATAAAAAAATATTTTGTGGAAACCGACCCGGAAGAAAAAGATTTTAGAAAAGCATTAAATTTCGGGCACACAGTGGGGCATGCGTTTGAAAGTTCTAGCCTGGAACAAAAACAGCCCATCTTGCATGGCTATGCAGTTGCCTATGGGTTAGCCACGGAACTATTCCTATCCGTAAAAAAAATGGGATTTCCGGAAAAAGAATTCCATAAGCTGATCCAATGGATAAAAAAGATCTACGGGAAATTTGAAATCGAAGAAATAGATTTTGAAAAACTTTACACACTCATGGCCCACGATAAAAAAAATGTTGAGGGACAGATTCATTTTACCCTGATACCGGAACCCGGCAAAGTAGCAATCGACCAGGTCTGTTCAAAAACGGAAATTCTGGACGCGTTGACTTATTATATGAACTCGTGAAACGCCGTTTCGAAAGGGGGGCTTGTTGTTTCCGGCAGCTCTGGCATTCATGAAAATTCCATATGAAGAAACACAAAGGCAAATGCGATACAAAATACAAATTGATAAAAAAAATCTTTCAGGAAAAATCGACCTTCCAGCCTCCAAAAGCATCAGCAACCGGGTAATGATTATTAATGCGTTAAATTTTAGTCTCTACCGGGCTGGGAATTTATCAGACTGTGATGATACCAGGGTAATGGAGCAGGTATTAGACTCCAACTCCAGCCAGTTTGATATTGGCCATGCGGGGACAGCCATGCGGTTTTTAACCGCTTTTTTATCGAAAATTGCGGGTCAATGGATCCTGACCGGATCAGCAAGGATGAAACAACGCCCCATTGGTATTTTAGTCGATGCTTTACGTAAACTTGGAGCTAAAATCGAATACCTGGAAAAAGAAGGATTTCCCCCTTTGCGAATATGGGGGACCCACCTTAAAGGAGGAAGGCTTGAAATTGACGGAAGTGTGAGCAGCCAGTATATCACGGCCTTACTGCTTATAGCCCCCACTCTTGAGCATGGTCTGACATTGAAATTGCTGAATCCCATCCTTTCAGAATCCTACATCAGGCTCACCCTGGGACTCATGTCCAGATTCGGGATCACCTGGCATTGGGCGGGGAACACCATCCGGGTTCCTGAGCAGGACTACCTGGTACAGCCTTTTACCATTGAATCCGATTGGTCGGCAGCTTCCTACTGGTATGAAGCCGTAGCCCTGGCTGAAAAAGCCGAACTGGAACTTTTGCATCTTGAACTCCCCAGCCTGCAGGGCGATTCGATTATCAGCCACTGGTTCGAAGATTTTGGGATAAAAACAAGGGAAGATACCAACGGCCTCAGGATTATTAAACAAAGCAACCAATGCCCTGCAGAAGTAAAAATCAATTTTTCAGGAAATCCGGATATGACCCAAACAATGGCTGTTTTGTGTATGGCTAAAAAAATCCCCTTTCATTTTACCGGCCTGGAAACATTAAAAATAAAGGAGACCGACCGGATTCTTGCCTTGAAAAAAGAACTGGCAAAATTCGGGGCTTTTCTTACGGAACCAAAAAACGGAGAACTTGCCTGGAATGGGCAGATCCAGAACAGTCAGGCACAAAAGAATCCTGTAATTGCTACCTATAATGACCACCGGATGGCACTGGCATTTGCGCCCCTGGCATTGGCAGGGGTTACGCTGCAAATAGAAAATCCCATGGTGGTTACCAAATCGTATCCCCACTACTGGGCTGATTTGCAAAAAACGGGATTTCTGATTTCTGAAGTGTAACCGACAACTCACTCCGGATTAAGGCCGTTTACCCTGAAAGAATAAAGTCATCAGTTCGGAACATTCTTTTTCCAACACCCCCCCTTTTATTTGGGTTTTCGGGTGGATTGCTTTTTTTGAGAAATGAGAAAAACCCCGTTTCTCATCGGAGGCACCATAGACAATTCTCCCGGTTTGCGCCCAGCCTAATGCCCCGGCACACATGATACAGGGTTCCACAGTAACATACAGCGTACAATCAGCAAGATACTTGCCTCCCAGTGCATTGGCAGCAGCTGTCAGCGCCATCATTTCAGCATGAGCTGTTACATCCTGTAAGGTTTCTGTGAGGTTATGCGAACGGGCTATAATCTTTCTTCCGGCCACAACAACCGCCCCCACCGGAACTTCTCCCTTTGCAAAGGCTGCTTTCGCCTCATCCAGGGCTTTTCTCATAAAATATTCATCACTAAATGGTTCCACCATACACACCGGTTCGATCCTGAAATCAAATTCTTAAAAATCCTGAAATTGCTAAAATCTTCGTATTTTCGCAAGCAAAACGAAAGAAAGCTATTATGTACAGGACGCATACCTGTGGGGAACTCAGGATAACAAATGCCGGTCACAAGGTAACGCTGGCCGGATGGATACAGCGAATCCGGGATCTGGGAGCAATAACTTTTATCGATCTTCGGGACAGGTATGGAATTACCCAGCTGGTTATCGATGAAGATTCGCCAAAAGAGATAAAGGAAGCAAGCAAAAAATTGGGACGTGAATATGTGGTTCAGGCTATTGGGTTGGTAAGGGAACGTTCCAGCAAGAATAAAAATATCTCAACCGGAGAGGTTGAAATAGCCCTTCAGAAGGTTACCGTCCTGAGTCCTTCCAATGTTCCTCCCTTTACCATACAGGATGATACCGACGGAGGCGATGACCTCAGGATGAAATACCGGTACCTTGACCTGCGCAGGGAAACCCTACGCAAAAACATCGAGCTGAGGGCTCAAATGGCCCATGCCACCAGGGCTTATCTTAACAGAGAAGGCTTTATCGAAACGGAAACTCCGGTGTTAATAAAATCAACCCCCGAAGGGGCCCGCGACTTTGTGGTACCCTCACGCATTCATCCCGGACAGTTTTATGCATTGCCCCAGTCCCCGCAGACCTTTAAGCAGTTGCTTATGGTAGCCGGATTTGACAAATATTACCAAATCGTAAAGTGCTTCAGGGATGAAGACCTGCGTGCTGACCGGCAGCCGGAATTCACTCAGATCGATTGCGAAATGTCATTTGTTGAACAGAATGATGTGCTTCGTATGTTTGAGGGATTGACCTGCTACCTCTTCAAAGAAGTAAAAGGGATACAAATGGATGCATTTCCTTCCATGCCCTACACTAAAGCAATGGAAAAATATGGTTCCGATAAGCCGGATATCCGCTTTGACCTATTGATCCACGATGTTACAAAAATTGTGAAAGGAAAGAATTTTGCCATTTTTGAATCTGCTGAATACATCGGAGGGATCTGTGCAAAAGGGTGTGCCGCTTATTCAAGGAAACAACTGGATGAACTTACCAACTGGGTGAAACGACCGCAAATCGGAGCACGGGGATTGGTTTACGTAAAATATAATCAGGATGGCTCCTTTAAATCATCTGTTGATAAATTCTATACCCAGGAAGACCTGAAAAAATGGACGGAAGCCTTCAACGCGGAGCCTGGTGATCTGCTTCTGTTGCTTTCGGGAGAGAAAACGCACATTCTTACGGCTCTCGGCGAGCTCAGGCTTGAAATGGGCACCCGGCAGGGATTGCGTGACAAGAACACCTTCAGACCGCTCTGGGTTGTTGATTTTCCCCTGTTGGAATGGGATGAAGAAACCCGGCGTTTTTATGCCAAACACCACCCGTTCACATCTCCTAAAACCGAAGATATCCCGTTGCTGAAAACCAACCCGGCCAGCGTCCGGGCCAATGCCTATGATCTTGTTATCAATGGAATCGAAATTGGCGGAGGATCGGTTCGTATTTTTAATAAAGCGCTTCAGTCGGAAATGTTCAAAACCCTGGGCTTCACAAAAGAAGAAGCTGAAAAACAGTTTGGATTCCTGATGAGTGCTTTCCAATATGGAGCTCCTCCCCATGCAGGTATTGCCTTTGGTTTCGACCGCCTGGTATCCCTGTTTGCCGGACTTAACAGCATCCGGGATGTCATCGCCTTCCCAAAAAACAATGCAGGCCGCGATGTAATGATCGATTCCCCGTCAACCATAGCCGGAGAACAGTTGAAGGAACTGGGTTTAAAAAGGATCACAAAAAAATAGGTAGCCCGGATTCCGCACAGACCAACGGTAGTTCAGAAACATCCGGACCCCCTTAGTTATCTGCCACACATCGGAATCCCACGGTTGCTTTTCTTTCGAAGCCCTGGGAAACGCGTAGCAACATCTGCCGGTAACGCAAATTTTTAGGCCCTCCCTGCACATACCACCAGCTCGATTCGGGCTTGTAATAACTGCCTCCTTTGAGTATCACCATTGAATAGGTCCCGTTATCATATACATCATGGGTCATTTGCCACACAGATCCCACCAGGTCCTGCAACCCATAAGGATTTTCCCCGGCCGGATACGAACCCACCGGATCCAGCGTTCCGTTGCCTGGATTGCAAAATGTTGAATCAATGCCGGCAAGCTTCTCAACCGTAAGGGTACCTGTTACCACAGTTTTTTCACTGGTTATCTCTGCCTTGTTACCCCAGGGCCATTCATTCCGCTCCGGAGTCTGAGCCGCGTATTGCCACTCCATTTCCGTCGGGAGACGCTTACCGGCCCAAGAAGCAAACGCCCGGGCATCTTCGTAACTTATAAAAACAACCGGTTTGTTTTCATCGCCCGGAATAATCCGGCCCTCTTTCCAGTGATTCAGAAAATTTTCCGGGTCACCAGGAGTATATCCGTTTTCATCAAGGAATCTCTTAAACTGTTTATTGGTCACCGGGAATTGATCCATATAAAACGATGGCATTGAGACTTCCTTCGTGGCGAGTAATCCGGGATAGGGAATAAATTCATCCCCGTTTTCGGTTTCCATCCTGAATGTCCCGGCAGGTATTCTCACCATTCCCTGTGGTGTTCCCGAATAGGATTTTGTTTTTTCAACCTTGCTGATCAGCCTCGCTGAAGCCGGCGCAAATGAAACAATATTTTCATCAAGTAATATTTCATCTTCAAAAAGCTGAACTACATATTTTCCTTCTTCTCTTCCAAACTCTTCCATCAGCCGGATGGTTTGTTGTCCGGAGGAAAAATCTTTGTATTTTCCCTGGTAACCGGGCATACCAGCCCATATCCTGATTTTATCTCCCCTGGGTGCAGAAAAAGTCAACTGGTCGGCAGGAAGGTTAAATGTTATTTCAAGGAGCTTCGGGAATTCGGCGATCACCCCTGCAGCTCCCTCATTGTTTGTCCCGAGGTATTTCTCAGCAAACGCTTCCAGATCAGCTCTGGCAAACAACCGGCTGTTCAATGTATCCATTGCAACGGGTTCATGGTTCCATAAATCAATTAAATGAAATCCTGGTTTACTATTCACCTCGAACAAGGGTTTGTTGTATCCGCCAGGTATTAAAGAGAATATCGTGTAGAGGGTTTTATCTTCCGAGGGCCATTTATTTACATAAATACCCCCGGAAAGCGTATGAATCAATGGTTCCCAGTTTTTCTGAAGAAAAGAAGGGCTGTTTTCCCGTTGGATCATCAGAATTTTACCCAGAAACTCCCATTGTTCATCCAGCCAGTAGGGGCGTCCCGGAGCAAACAGGTTGTTTTCTGTTCCGTATCCGTTGAACAACGACAGGGCATATTCCCTTTTTATCCGCTCCTTCCCTACTTCGACCACTCTGAAAACGGAAAATTCCGGTTTGATCAGCTTATTAAGGTTAAGTGGCGGGCAATAATAGAGGGCATTGTGAACCCGTCCGCTGACGATTCCCTGCATATCTTCAGGTACCGCCATCCCTTCGCTGTACATCACCACACCGTTTCCGCCGTTATCTGCAGCCTGCCGGAGCTGTTCACTGGATGCTCCCGAGCAATCCAGTACCACGCCATCGGCCCCCACTTCACCAATCATTTCAGCCAGAGCTTTGTACGGGTCTTCATTCCGGGTGTCTGTATCCCAGGGTTTAAAAGCTATATAAAAATGCGAATTGTTTGCATGCGTAAGATCAGCCATTTTTTTGACCGCTTTTATTCCTCCCGGCATGCTGCGGTACATATCCCACTGGTTTCGTTGATCCATACCCAGAGCCGGCCAGGTAGGCCATAAGCCGTAAATTTCGGCACCGCCCAAAATCCGTTTATTGAATTCCACAAACTCCGGGAATGTATATTCGTCTTTTTCTGAATCGTACACATCATGATCCCAGCCCATCATCAACTGACACAAGTAGGCATGCCGTACCCATTTCAGCTCTTCCCGGTTAAATAAGGAATTGTCAAAGGTGTCGACATCAAACAGGAGTTTTTCCTGAAATATTTTCCTCAATCCGGTCTGCCAGTTCCCCTCAAAGGGTTCCATCCATATTCTGTACTGAACTTCCCCTCCGGGAAAAATATCCGTTTCAAACCTTCTTCGCAAGGCATTTTGCCAGCCGGTCCTCCGGGTTAAAGCAGCCAACCTGAACCCTCCGGTATTCAGTTCAGAATAGCCCAGTTCCCAGGCATTATCAGGAACAATCACATTCACCGGTTTATATCCAGGGCGAAACAGATGGGTGCGTGAAAGGGTGTGGTCTCCCCATCCGGTAATGTACACCCTGTGTGGATCTTCACCCAGGGGAACTACATTGTGCAGCGTTAAAGTGTCTTCAGAAATATTCCGGAATACGATCTGTGCATTCCACCCTCCGTTTTTAAGCTCCTGATTCTTTATTTCGAGCTGAAGAAATTTCGTATACTCCCCTGCCCGGGATGAAAAACAGAACTGATCACCAAGCCTGAAAGACACAAGAGAAGCATCCTCCGGTGTTGCTTTCGATTGTGCGACTGTAATTTCTTTTATCCTGCCTTTTTTCTGATCAAGGATTACTGATTCAATCGACTGACACTGTGTGCTCTGAAAGATTATCGAGCAGGCAATAACAAGAATCATAGTTCCGGATAATCCAGGCACTTTATTTTTGAATACTCCAGACATGAGCCTCAATATTAGATCATTACATTTGTCTTTAAAACGATAAACTAATTAATCTTCCATTCATGAATTCCAGCTGAATATTTCTCTGAAAGGATGACTTCCAGTTTAAGAGCTGAAGTTTTTACCGGTTCAAAAGCAATTGTATTCATTTGGTCTTTCTCCGGACCGTACTCCTCTCCGGACTTTACGGGCAGCCAGTTATTCCCCGACTTATAATAAATTTTCCATGCTTCCGGCAAACCACAACCCCCGTCCGGAATATCAACAAACCAATACACACCTGTTGAATATATTATTTCCGGTTTCTTAAAGTTGTATATGATCCGGTGTGTGGTCCCTTTTTCGGGCCACCAATGATAGAAAATACCGGTTTCATCCCTTGAATTCTTTGGAAGGATTCCATCGTTGATCCCGTATAAGCCCGATGTTTCGTAGGATGCTTCCACCCTGCTGGTATTGGCAATGGTAGGTGCTGGTTTGGGTTTTGTGGATTCTTCCCCTGACGGGATCCAGACCATCATCTGCCCCTTGCCTCTGTGTGCCCATGCATAATAGGGAATCGCTTTGAAATCCCTGGGATAGGAATGGATGGTGCCATCTTCCGTTTCTTGTGTTCCATATCCTTTTCCATTCAGGGTAACTATACCTCCGAGCAACTCAGGTTCAACCTGAGCAGATAAGTCCTCTCCAGGTTTCACATACAAGCTAAGAATATCCTTTTCATCAAAATCAGCCCATTCGGCACAATAAACCAGGGGACCCCGCTGATACACTATTTTTTCCCTGTCATCCTCAACATTCGGATGTGCCTTGATTTTCAATATATCAAACGGAAATACAATCTCAACCTTATCTCCTTTATGCCATGTTCGTGTAAGGGTAGCAAAGCCATTCTTCACCCCGGTATGGATTCTTTCGCCATTGCATCGTATTATGGTTTGCGTTTGAGGCGGTTCAAGATAAGCATACAGATCTCCGGGAACAGGATTTTCCGAAGCCCAGCAAGGGATTCGGATTTTCAATCCTGCCTTCACCGGCTTTTCGGGATCAACAGAAACAAGAATTCTTCCCTCCCAGGGCATGTTGCTTTCCTGTTTTACATGCAGCGGAATATCATCCAATGTAAAAGTAGTATGGCTGGGAACATACAGATTCAGATACATATCTCTGTCCTTATGTGCATAGATATACGTTGGCATGGAAGGAATAAATCGTGAAATATTCGAAGGGCAGCATGCACATCCGAACCATTCGCTGCGTTGATGCTGGCCATGTGATTCCAAAGGATTGGGATAGAAGAAGTGATCCCCTGAAAGGGAGACACCGGAAAGGATGTTATTGTAGAGTGACCGCTCCAGCACATCGATGTATCTGGCATCGCCCGTCATAAGAAACATCCGGTGGTTCCAGAAAACATTCGCTATAGCGGCGCAGGTTTCACAATAGGCCCGCATATTGGGTAGCTCATATGGGCCGCCAAAACCTTCATGCCCTCCGGCAGCACCAATTCCACCGGTAATGTAAAGTTTTTTATAGACTACATCCTCCCAGATCTTAGATATTGCATTTACATACGCTTTGTCGCCTGTAAGAGCAGCCACATCAGCCATGCCCGTCCACATATAAGCAGCGCGCACGGAGTGCCCGACCGCTTCGGTTTGTTCAACTACCGGAAGGTGCGACTGATTATAGGTTGTTTTTTCACCCAATTCGCCTTTGCCGCGGATATCCAGAAAGAACTTTGCCAGATCGAGGTAGCGTTTCTCCCCGGTTACACGGTAGAGTTTTACAAGCCCTATTTCAATCTCCTGGTGCCCCGGGTAGTTTTCAATCTTCCCGTAACCAAATTCCCGGTCAACCAGATCGGCACTTTTTAGGGCAATATCCAGAATTTTTCGTTTCCCTGTTGCCAGGTACCAGGCTGTCGCAGCTTCATAAAAATGCCCCAGATTATAAAGTTCATGGCTCAGATCATCCACATTTTCCCATCGTTCTTTTCCGATCCATTCATGTCCGTTTTCACCCATTATGGTGCGGTTGGTAAACAGATAACCATCGTCTTCCTGGGCCAGCTCAATCAGGTGGACCAACGAATCAACGGTTGCTTCCAAAGCCTTATCCGGAAACATCTGCAAGGAATAGGCTGCCCCTTCAATAATTTTATACACATCCGAATCATCAAAAGGATACGGTGAGCAAAACTCTCCCTCTGCCAACCCCCCGGCAATTTCAAAATTTCGTATCCGGCCGGTTTCACGGCTTTTCTGAATAGCAATCGGAATGGTAACCTCATGGTTTGTCTTAATCCGCTCTGCCCAGAAAGCATCGGTTACCTGAACTTCCGTAAAAGGAACCGGAGCAACCGGATAGGCATGTTTATTTTCTGACCCCTGTTGACAGGAAGAAAAAATCAAAACAATCAAAAAGAAAATTAGCCTTCGCATAACGTAATCATTTTGGAATAATTATCCGAAGATACCCAATTTAATGATTCCTTCCTATTCCTATGGAAGGATAGCGATCGGGTCGATCTTTACCAACCCCTGAGGATTCCTTCTTCCAGGCCACAAATTTCAGCCAATCCCTTTAACCTTCCGATTAGCGGATAGCCCGGATAAGACCGGAGTTTAAGATCATCAAACAGTCTGATTCCATGGTCAGGGCGCACGGGAATCTGAATATCTGCACGTCCGGCATCCTGTCGGTGTTGCATTTCCTGCAGGAGTGCTCCGGTCAGTGTTGCCATATCGATCCATCCTTTCAGAAGCCCTGACTCATAAAAACTGCCATCGCCAAGTACTTCGGTATTTCGCAAATGCACAAAATGAATTCGCTCCCCATGCTCCTTTACCATCCGGAACAGGTCGTTATCCTTCCGGGCTGAAAGCGAGCCGGTACAAAAAACAATTCCATTATTCAGCGAAGCATTTGTTTTAAACAGCCATTCCATATCTTCAATCGTGCTGAAAATTCTGGGTAATCCCAACACCGGAAACGGTGGATCATCGGGATGAATAGCCAGGTTGATTCCGCATTCCTCAGCAACCGGAATTATTTTCCCGAGGAAAAAGGCCAGGTTCTCACGAAGTTTCAATCCCCCTATGGACTGGTATTTTTTTATTTGGGAAAGAAACAACGTTTTAAAATGGTCCGGGTCGTTATACTCCGGACCGTTTACAAAGCCCTGGGTGACCACAATAATGGTATACGCCAGGGTTTCTCTCTCTGGGGGCGTCATTTTTCTGTAAAATTCCTCAGCCCGCTTAACCATTTCAGGAGCATAATCATTCTCAGCATCCGGACGATTAAGAATATACAGATCGAATGCTGCGAAAGAAGTACAATCAAAAATCAGGGATGTACTGCCTTCAGGCAGGGGATAGTTCAGATCTGTACGGATCCAGTCGACTACCGGCATAAAATTGTAGACCACGGTTTTGATTCCGTACCGGGCCAGATTCCTGAGCGACTGCTGATAATTCCTGATATGGCTTTCACAGGCTCCTGTTCCCAGTTTAATTGCTTCGGTAACAGGAAGGCTTTCCACAATCTCCCATGTGAGGCCGGCTTTTTCCACTTCCTCTTTCCTTTTCAGGATATCCTCTTCGGGCCATACTTCTCCGGAAGGGATCTGGTGTAACGCGGTCACCACTCCTTCCACACCCAACTGTTTCAACCAGTTCAGGTTAACCGCATCATCCGGCCCGAACCAACGCCATGTTTTTTTTAGTTTTATCATTGATACAGTGTACCTATTATGAAACGAGCATGTAAAATGTTTACAACCAAGATGATAATTAAAATATATGCGCGTTCCACCCGATCCCGATATTTATCGGGACGGGAATACCTTTATAAATAAATATTTTTAATAGTATGAAACTATTATTGGGCATACTCAAGGGGTCGAAGTATGGAACTCCTGATTGTAATCTGCTCCCATTGCCTCGATAAGCCCAGTAAACGATTATTTTTACAAATATAACTGACTAAAAACAGGGAACCTTTCAGGATGACCTTTATACCCCGCTGAAAGAGCTGAATCCTCCGTCAACCGGGATGATTACACCGGTAACAAAACTGGCTGCACCGGAACACAGGTAGTGAATGGTCCCGTTCAGCTCATCGATTTCTCCAAACCTTCCCATGGGGGTTTTTGAAATGACTTTCTCACTGCGTTCCGTATAGGAACCATCTGGATTTATTAATACTCCCCTGTTTTGAGTGCTGATAAAAAATCCCGGAGCCAGGGCATTGACCCTGATTTTATCACTAAACTTGGTAGCCATCTCCATAGCCAGCCATTTTGTGAAGATCTCCACTCCGGATTTTGCCACTGAATATCCCGGGACCCGTGTGATGGATGAAAAAGTAGCCATGGAGGAAATATTAATTATTGACCCCCTTTTGTTCCGGGCCATAACTTCCCCAAAAACCAGACAGGGAAATACCGTTCCGTTCAGATTCAGTTCGGTGACTTTTTTATAATCATCGATCTTCATGTCGAATACCGTTTGTTCCTCGGTTAAGGTAGCACCGGGCAGATTCCCGCCGGCTGTATTCACAAGAATATCAATTTCCCCCCATTTCTCAACAATTCTCTTCCTGGCATCTCTTAATTCTTCTACGTTTAAGACATCCACAACCAGTCCCAGGCCTGTGCCTCCTTCTTCTTCTATTTTGTTAAGACGCAAATCCACATTTTTCTGAGAGCGCCCAACCACCACTACTTTCACTCCATTCTTTGCCAGGTAAGCGGAGATACTGCCTCCCAGGGTGCCCGATCCACCCGTTACCACAGCTACTTTATCTTTCAGATCAAATAATTCGTTCATGCGCAAAATTTATTATACAAATAATACGTACAAAGAAACGATTTGTTCAAAAGATACTATTGGGTTTCTTGTTCTCCTGTTTTTGAACGCAACGGGTTGGTAGCAAAAAAAGAAAAAACAACGGAAAAATCAGTCAGACAATTGGGAGTAAGGCAACCCAAAAAAGTGACAAGGGGGTCCTAAAAGTATCGCATCTATTTTTTCAGTTTAGCAATGGCATCGTAACACAATTTCGGCTTGTGTTCCCGGTCAAACAACAGCGGATAGTCGGTCCTGCCACGCATGGGGAAATTATTTTTCCATGACATTTCATCGCTTACACCCCAGAAGGTTACCCTTTCCATGCTATCCCTGTACTTCAGAAAAATCTTAAACAGATTTTTATACCTTTTGGCCAGTTCCTTGCTTACTTTCTTTGGTAATCCGTCGGTGTAGGGATTGAGTGACTCCGCATATTCTTTGTTGGTTGATATTTCGGCTGTACGTTCCCAATCGTAAGGGAGTGCTGACACATCCAATTCGGTAACATGAACCTTAACGCCTTCGTTGGCAAAGGCTTTGATGCTGGCTTCAAATTCATTCAGGTCGGGATAATCGAGGCCTATATGTCCCTGCATACCCACGCCATGGATCGGAACCCCCCGTTTTTTAAAATCCCTGATCATTTCAACGACCTGATCCCGGCGGCCTTTCTGATCCATATTATAATCGTTGTATAGCAGATGGGCATTGGGATCGGCCTCATGAGCAAGATGGAAAGCCCTTTCCATAAACTCTTTCCCAATTATGTTTACCCATGGAGAATTTCTCCAGGCGTTTTCTTCAATGGCTTCGTTGACCACATCCCATGCATGGATCTTTCCTTTGTATTTATCGACCAGCAATGAAATATGGTTTTCCATCCTTTTCAGCAATCCTTCTTTGCTGATCTGTTTGCCGTCAGCATCTCTGAAAATGCTTCGCGGAACCTGTGAATGCCAAACCAAACAGTGCCCCAGCATATGCATGTTGTTCTCAAGGCCAAATTCTATGAACTTGTCGGGAATGTCAAACTTCCACGTATCATCGCTGGGATGAATGCTTGCCCACTTAAATGCGTTTTCCGACGTAATGGAATTAAATTCGCGTTTAACAATCTCGAGCAAATCGTTTGGATTGGAGAGCAACCATCCGCTTATCGCGGCTCCGATGTAAAAATCGTCTTTGTAAAGTTCTGCCAATCCAACTTCTTTTGCAGCAGTTGCAAATGCCTGTGCTTTAAAAGCTGTTAGTCCTGCCACAGCCAATGATGTTGTTCCTATAAAAGACCTTCTATCCATACGTATTTTTGTTTAATTGGTTTAGAAAATAATAATTTCAGACTTGAAAGATACAGATTTTTTTTTAATTACTTAATCAAAAAAACTTTCCTGCTCAGGAGTTCCAGAATAAACACCTTATGAAAACCTGAATGGAAATTCCTGTTTTGGAAAAGATTAGGAATATTTACCGGCTTTTGTTGCCGCAATTTATCCGTAGTTATCAGGAGCCAGTATTCGTTCAGGTTCTGCCTAATATACAATTTCAGTTTTTCTTCTTTTTTAGTAATGGAGCCTTGAATATCCTCTGCCAGATGCATTGAAATGCCCAGGTTACCGGAACGCTCCCAGACAGACCAGGTTAATCCCGGATGGGTCAATACCAGTACGGATTGGATCCCTTCGGGAAGATTTCTCTCAACGAGAACTTTGCCGGCACTCCCCGGTCTCAGTTGCTCAATCTTTTCAGATATTACCCGCATTAAACGCACCGACAGGCTTAGCATCCTTTCCTGCATTATGATGCCACCCTCTGCAAATGCAACCTTACAAAAACACTTCCGGGCACTTTTTTCTTCAAACAGTTTCTGTGTATTTCTTACCAGTTGATCCTGGGTGTCCAACAGAATCTGATCATTTAGTGTTTGTTGCATGCGACTTTCAGGGTACAGGCGGGTCAACTCTATCCCGATTGAAACCCTGGGGCTTGTAGTCAGAATAAAATCGGGTGACTCAGTAGCTACCAGCTTCCCTTTCAGCAAACCGGGATACCCTTCTAAAAATAAATCGAGCAGCAACCTTTCCAGCGACTTCTTATGTTCATATTGATTCACCTGCTAATTCTGTATGTAATTCACAAATACCCCTATTCAATCCCTCTTCCTTTCAGATAATTCCCATCTTCTTCATCAGGAAAGTGGCATTCATCGTTTGCGTAATTCCAGGGCTTAATTTGTAATCAAAAATCAGTTCATCGTTGATTATTCGTATTTCAAAGCATTTATTCAACACCATACCAGGGAGTTCATTTTCCATTTCACTCAATTTCAGGTCATGTGTTGCAATTAACGAAACAGCCTTAAACCCGGTAAGTTTTCTGATCAGCTTGCGGGATCCATTCAGTTTATCAACAGAATTGGTTCCTTTCAGCATTTCATCGAGAATAATAAAAAGCTTCTTCCCCTTTTCCAGGCGTGTAAGGATCTCCTGCAACCTTTTCAATTCGGCATAAAAATAGGATTCATCGTTAAAAAGCGAATCCGTGGTTCGCATATTGGTATAAAGTTCCACAGGTTTTATTAAACATTCCGAAGCACACACCGGAACTCCCAACCCCGCCAGGACGATATTAACTCCCACGGTTCTGAGAAATGTACTTTTTCCGGCCATGTTTGCTCCGGTAACAATAACAGCCTTCTGCCAGCTATCTACAGAAAAATCATTGCAAATCCTCTTTGCCGGATGAAGCAAGGGATGGCCAAGGTTTTTTGTTTTTAACACAAAGGAGCCTGAAACAATCTCCGGAAAAACATACATTGGATGATTGTCCGCATAATTAGCCAGGCTGATGAGAGCGTCTGTTGTTTCCACAGTTTCTAGCCAGCCAATAAGCTTATGACTGTTTTCAGAATGCCATCTGTATAACCGGTAAATACAACGGATGTCCCATAAAAACAGCGAATTCAGGAGGAATCCGGCGATCATATTCTGCCGGAACTCAAATTCCCGGACCCGTCTGCCCAGTTTGGTTATCGTTAGGGTTGCTGACTCGGGAAACATTAAATTTTTTCTCAGGGAAACCATCTCTGAAGAGGTAAACGATTCCTTTTCAATCGTCTGTAAAAGGGTGTTATACTTCTCTATTAAACCCGATTTTCTTTCAAAAACATGAAAATAATGTTTCACCTTTTTTCTGAACAGAAAGAGAAGCCCCCATTGCATAATAATCAGGATATAAAGCGGAGATTGTATTCCGGCCACAAAGACCGGAAGAAACATCAGAACCGTCAGGACAGGAAGAACAGTGTGAAGGATCCCGGTCATTTTCCTGTACCGGAAAGGCAGATCTTCTTCCGCCCATTTCAAGATTTCGTGATGTTGTTCTTCTGTTTCATCAAACATTTTCCCGGTCGCCCTGAACGCAAGCCTCCATTCCCGTTTCGTGGCAATTTCTTTCACAGCGTTCTGTCTTCCCTGAATTTCATCTTTTGTTAGCAGAGGCTTCTGCAGCCACTCCGAAAGAACGTTCTTCCCGCTGATCGTCGAAGTACGGTTCAAAAACTGGAACAAGGATCCATCTCCGAACAGATCAAGGTCATAGGAAAAGGCGTGCCGGGAATTGATAAATTCCTCCCCATTGTCAAATTGTGTGAATGCATGTTCCAGTGCCAGTAATTCAGATGCCACCATGTCGCTCAGGATACTGACTTTTCTTTTTTCCTTTTGAGAAAAACTATGCTTCTTAACCAGGATCAGGAAAATCACCAGAAAGACGATTGCGGGAATAAGGCCTGACCATATTCCGAAACGGGTTAAATAAACCAACGAAAAAGCCATCATCAGAAAGGAAAAGATCCTGAAAAAAGAGATTCGCCGGATACGTTTTTGTAGTTTTTTCCCTGTATCAGCAAACCGCACTTTTTGTTCTTGGTAGAATAGCAGCAGATTGTTATCCATCTAGAGAAACTGATAGTGGTGTAAATGCCTTGTAAGTATCAGAATCGTGCTGAGTATTACTATAAACACCAGAAATATGACGATTGCTCCGGATCGTGAAAGGTTCGTTTTTTCAATTTGTGGCTGTTTGATCGCAAAAAAATGAATTTCGAAAAACATCGTTATTTTATAAAACAACCACCCCATGAAAACACCAAAAACTATTCCGGCGATGATATCTATGGGGTAATGTACTCCCAGGTAGATCCGCGAGTAGGATACCAGCAAGGCCCATAAAATAAGGGAGTATTTACAAAAACGGTTTCTGAAAAAACAGGAAGTAAAAGCCACCAGGAAAAACGTGTTGGATGCATGAGCGGAAAAGAATCCATACAATCCTCCTTTTCTGAAAAAGTTATGTACGAGATGCTGGATCTGGGGCTCGTACACGGGTCGCAACCGCTGCACAGCCTCTTTACTGATTCCCGCTAACTGATCACTCAGGATCACGCCAACCAACAAAAAAAAGACAATTAAAAAACCTTTGTCACGATAGGTTTTAAAAACATAAAAAAGAATGATCAGGTACAATGGAAGCCAGGTTTCCTTACGGGTGACAAAAAACATAAAGGTATCGCAGAAATCGCTGAAGAATCCGTTCAGGAATAAAAACAAATGCCTGTCTATTTCGAGTATGCCCTGGAACCATTCCATAATTTACCGGTTCAGTATTTCCCAGATTTTATCTTTTAGCAACTGAATATTGTACCCGGTGACCGAAGATATAAATATATGGGGAAAATCCTTCATTTCGCTGCTTATTTCTTTCATCAGTTCCTCATCGAGCATATCGGATTTACAGATAACCAGCAAACGTTCCTTATCCAGCAATTGAGGACTATACTTTTCCAGTTCATTGAGCAGCATTGCATATTCTTTCCGGTGATCATTGCTGTCAGCAGGTACCATAAACAAAAGCATTGAATTGCGTTCGATGTGTCTCAGAAATCGGAGGCCCAGGCCTTTCCCCTTGTGAGCTCCTTCGATAATTCCTGGAATATCGGCCATAACGAATGAATAGTTTCCACGACAGGTAACGATACCCAGGTTGGGTGTAAGGGTTGTAAAAGGATAGGCAGCAATTTTAGGTTTTGCCGCTGAGACCACGGACAGAAGGGTGGATTTCCCTACACTGGGATAGCCTACCAGTCCTACATCGGCAAGGATTTTCAACTCCAGGATCCTCCAGCCCTGAACACCGGGTTCTCCGGGTTGGGCATAACGGGGTGTCTGATGGGTAGATGTTTTAAAATGCACATTTCCCTGACCGCCCCGGCCTCCTTCCATCAGGACCTTTTTTTCTCCGTTTCCGGTGAGTTCACAAAGGATTTCCCCTGTTTCAGGATCCCGGACCACGGTACCCAGGGGAACATCAATCACCACATCTTCCCCGTCTGCACCGGTACTTTGTTGTTTGCCTCCCGGGGCTCCCTTTCCGGCTTTGAAATGGCGCTGGTATTTCAAATGGATCAGAGTCCACATCTGAGCGTTCCCTCTCAGAATCACATGTCCTCCGCGGCCTCCATCCCCTCCATCGGGACCCCCTTTGGGGATATATTTCTCACGGCGCAGATGAGCAGAGCCTGCACCTCCGTTTCCGGAAGCACAAAAGATTTTAACATAATCAACAAAATTCTCCTCAGCCATATCCTACGCCTTAATTTACCCTTGTTGGAGCCGTTCCGGTGATTTTCCCCTTCCACCGGTATTTTTTTCCGGCCAACAAGGCATTACAGCTTGTCAACGACCGCTTTCAACCTTCCGGCAATTTCTTCGATCGTTCCCATTCCATTGACACCAAAATGTTTCCCCTGCTTTTTATAATATTCGATCAGAGGCGCTGTTTTTTCGTTGTATACCGTAATCCGGTTTTCTATCACCGATTGATCCTGATCGTCAGCACGCCCTGCCAGGGTCCCTCTTTTTAAGAGCCGGTTGATCAGCTCCTGTTTTTCTACTTCCAGACTTAACATCCCGGAAACAGGAGTTCCGTTTTTGTTTAATACGGAATCAAGCGCTTTGGCCTGTTCAACGGTACGTGGAAATCCATCAAAAATAAATCCTTTTACATCTCCGGCAGCGTCAATTTTATTTTTTATCATGCCAATAACCACCTCATCAGGAACCAGCTCTCCTTTATCCATATATTTTTTTGCTTCGAGTCCAAGGTCCGTTTCTGCTGCCAGCTCACTCCGGAGAAGGTCCCCGGTTGATACATGAATCAACATATAGGATTTGACCAGGAATTCTGCCTGCGTGCCTTTGCCCGCTCCGGGAGGCCCAAAGAGTACCAAGTTTAACATAGTTTTATAGTTTATTTGTTTATCACTCTGTAAAGATCCTTCAGATTTCGTCCCTGCCCGTCATAATCCAGCCCAAAGCCTACAACAAAATCGTTGGGTATTTCCATCCCGATATAATCCAGCGGTATCTCCTTTTGCAAGGCATCGGGTTTCAGCAGCAGGGTTGCAATTTTTATTTCGGCGGGGTCCATAGCTTCCAGCTGTTTCAGCAAATGATCCAGGGTGATCCCGGTATCTACAATATCTTCCAGAATAACCACAGTTCTTCCCTTAATCTCTTCGTTCAATCCAAACAGCTGCTTTACATACCCTGCAGTCTGGACTCCCTGGTAAGAAGCAAATTTCACAAACGTTATTTCAGAACGGATCAAGGTTATCTGTTTATATAATTCCGCTGCAAACATAAAAGAACCGTTCAGCACACAAATAAAGAGGGGATTTCCCCCTTCAAGGTCCCTGTTCAGTTCACAGGCGATTTTTTTCACTACCGACCTGATTTTTTTATACGGAATGAAGACCCTAAACTCTTTATTGTGGATGACAACCTTCTTCATAAGATGGCTTTATGAGTCGTCTATTTTTTTACTTTAAGAAAAACCTGTAATTTCAACCCCTGTGAAAGGGTACAAATTAACAAAACAATTTTATCAGAAAAAAATAAGTATCTAAAAAGATGGAACCGAAAGTAAGTATTATCATGGGAAGCACCTCTGACCTGAGTGTGATGGAGGAAGCAGCCCGCCTTCTTGAGGATTTTGAGATTCCTTTTGAGATCAATGCTCTGTCAGCCCACCGTACTCCTGCTGAAGTGGAACGTTATGCAAGTTCAGCCAGGGAGCGGGGGATCAACGTTATCATTGCCGGGGCTGGTATGGCCGCTCACCTGCCCGGGGTTATTGCTGCCTACACACCCCTGCCTGTCATAGGGGTTCCGATAAAAACTTCCCTTGAAGGACTGGATTCGATCCTGGCTATACTCCAGATGCCTCCGGGAGTTCCGGTAGCAACAGTTGCGCTTAACGGAGCCCGGAATGCAGGAATCCTTGCGGTTCAAATAATGGCTGCCAGCGATCCTGAACTGATGAACAAACTCATCGCATTCAAAGAAAACCTGAAACAAAAAATTGTACAGGCCAACAAGGATCTTTCCGAAGTCAGGTATAAATTCAAAACCAACTGATTGGGAAAATAACTATTTTTTTGTAATTTGCAGGTTGCGTTCCAAAACCCGAACATAACCTGTTTCCCAGATTATGAAAAAATATGTTGCCCTCATTGTATGCATTCTTTTTCCCTGCGGGATTTCAGCCCTCGATCATCTCCGTTGCGGAGCACGTGCCGCTTCTTTGTCCGGTGCTTTTGTGGCATTGACAGATCCCTGGAGTACCTTCCATAACCAGGCCGGAATTGCAGGTCTCGAATGCATCACCGGAGCTGTTTTTTATTCTTCCCGTTTTGGGTTGAAAGAACTGGCTCATGCAGCCGGAACCGTTGTTTTACCTGTAAAAC
>Ga0307422_1000518_pt1 | contig 21612 bp, 12 predicted proteins | sample SalMarWE160290MG_FD_202153 | JGI IMG/M metagenome (GOLD analysis project Ga0307422, IMG submission 202153) | Salt marsh sediment microbial communities from the Plum Island Ecosystem LTER, Massachusetts, United States - WE1602-90 | ecosystem: Environmental > Aquatic > Marine > Intertidal zone >...
TGTAAAGTGGTCAAATAGTTCTGCTGCCTTATCCAAAAGTTGTTTTTCGAGCTCGGTATCAAGAAAAGAAGTAATTTCATGATCGACCCTCAACAGATGCTGATGATTTCCGATAACACGTGTTTTAACGGTTGTTTTACGTTGTGATGAACTAATTATTCCTATATCAGACATATTCCTTTTCTGCAAAAGTTGAAGGAATATCCTGCCTACTTCATCATCTCCTATTACCGAACACAAAACAGGCTCCGCTGCCATTGCTGAAACATTGATAGCCACATTGGCTGCCCCTCCCATACGGTACTCCCTTTTTGTGCATGACACAACGGGTACAGGAGCTTCAGGCGAAATGCGGGTAACGTCACCCCACAGATACTCATCAACCATTACATCGCCAACAATCAGGATTTTCTTTTGCTGAAAACTTTTCAGAATATCATCTAACTTTTTGTGTAAAGCCATATAATGATCAATTTATTGAACAAATATAATGTTTTCAGCAATTCGGAATGAAATTTACTACTTTCACTCAGGGCTCAACAGTATGATCCATTGGCATCCCCATCTGCTGATACAGATTTCTGCGTCCGTTTTTATCACCATCCAGAATAGACTGAGCAAACCTAGCTACTTCCACTGCATATTCATGCGGTACAACAATAACACCATCACCATCGGCAATAACCACATCACCTGGCCGGATAAGGACTCCTCCAATAGTTACAGGTTTATTGACTGATTCTATTTCATTACGCCCCGGACGTATTCCTCGTCCCCGATTTCGAATATTTAAATATACAGGGATCCCCTCTTTAATTAATTCATCCGTATCGCGTATTCCTCCATTCGATACCACGCCAACAGCTCCTTTGCTTTTCCAGTACAAGGCATTATAGGAACCCACAGAACCGCAATCACCGTCGCCCTGAACATCCAATACTACTACCGATCCCTTTTTCAGAGAATCGACAAATGGTTCTGAAGATATTGTGTTATACCAGTTACTTTCCCATTTTTTAAACTCCTCTTCGCTCATAGGATTTTTTACTATACGATTGGTTGGTACATAGCGGGCAGTCACAGCAATTCCCCTGAATACATGTTGGAACTGATCGATATCTTTCCATAGCGCCTCTATATCCTGACTTAACAAACCTGCATCGCGAAGCCCTACCATGTCCATTCCATCGGAGACATCTGCAACACGTAACTCTTTATAGAGGTCAAGTATTGCCTCGTCGGTTAAAGCAGGGTCATTCTGTCCGACCAGGAATGTACTACCTATAAAAAATGCCAGAAATAAACAGTATATTTTTTTCATAGCCTGAAAGTTTATTTTAGAATAGAACAGCTCTAATTTAAACAATTCTTTTTGTAACCACTATAAATCCTGGCAAAGGGAATAATAAATACCTGAATTTTTAAAATCTCTTTTTTCACCAGCGAAAGGGAAATTATTACTGGAAATCCAGGTTTTTAAAATTTATTGCATGGATAAAAGCCTGAGCTCACTAGTTTATCGTTAGCAATAGAAAGTAAGAAATATATCAATATTGATAATCAATAAAAGAACATATTTCAATTTAGTTTTTTATATGATTCCTCTTGGTGTATCCGTCTCCAAAGCAACATATTGCTCTAAATTTCGTATGTAATGTATATTTTTCTAAACCAACCTGACATGAAAATTTTTATTTATCTTACGCTTATCAGCAGCCTTTTAATAGTAGCTGCCTGTGAAAAAGATTCGCTCGACAAGGTCTCTTTACCCGACAGCGCTTATATAGCAGATAATAATGTGGCTACTGAAGGATTCTTAAGAAGTATTCCCGAGGAATATATTAATGATGCCCGAAACAACCTTCATGTTGCATATCAGCATACTTCACACGGGACACATGTTTCATATGGTTTATTCGGATTACAGGATTATAAAGACGGGGATGAAGATTTGTTTGGAATAACCAATCATAATCCCACAACAAATAAACTCGATTTTCGTGATTATGCCATTGCGGACTATGCTGCTGATGGTGAAGATGCAGCGGATTTAAGCCGGAACGAAACAGCTTTTATTCAGGCAACCAGAAATTATCTCGACGATCCTGCTCATGTTGAAATTAATGTTGTTATGTGGTCGTGGTGCAATATTGCCGGACATAATGTTGGTGGGAATTATTTGCCGGGTATGCAAACGCTTATAAACGAATATAGTGCAGGTGGAAGCAAAGTGGGACAGGGATCCGGAATGCGTGAAAATCCGGTCACCTTTATTTTTATGACCGGACATGCCAATGCAGGTAGCAATGTGGGAGAAGGGAACCCAAAAAATCAGGCTCAGCTTATAATAGACTTCTGTAAACAAAACCATCAGTATTGTCTTGATTATTATAGTATCGATACTCACGATATGCAAGGCAATTATTGGGAAGATACTGGTGATGATGGTAATTCTGCATCATACGGTGGAAATTTTTATATCGATTGGCAAGATTCACACACATTGGGACATAACTATTTTGAAAACAAATCTTCCCCGGGAGGAGACATTACCTTTGGAGCACATAACACCCAACATATTACGGCCAACCGCAAAGCCTATGCTATGTGGTATATACTTGCCTGCATTGCCGGTTATAATGTTGAGGAATGACCAACTAAACTCCCATACATATAGGTTTACTTCAGCCCGGTTACTTATTGGCCGGGCTCTTTATTTTCATGCATTGAGTAGGGGTTTTACGAATAAAATTTTATTTTAAGTTCTGGTGTTCAACTCGAAGCAAAATTATAATTTTCATTTTACAAATTCATTACTACTCTGTAACATTTTAACACACCTCTCAGCTATCCAAACTCTATTTTCGAAGGTTACAATAATACATGCTGAATTTCTGTATGTAAAGGATATGAATTCAATACAGACAGATGCGAAAAATACCTAGCACTTACAAATTCGCAGAATTATTGTAACTTGAATATATAGAACTAACTCTAACCTATTAATTATTATGAGAAACATTGTACTCAACTATTTGCTGATCTGGCATGCATGGATGAGGGTAATATTTACTTTCCTCCTTGTTCTGTCTATTGCGACATATGCAGTGTTTGCAAATAAAACTGTGACAGTAAGTTTACAAGAGTCTAAGGTCATTACGGGAGTAGTAACTGACGCTACCTCGGGCGAAGCCTTACCCGGAGTTTCCATCCAGGTAAAGGGAACTTCAACAGGGACCATTACCGATGTGGAAGGGCACTATACTATTACAGTATCAAACACCGATATTCTTGTGTTCAATTTTATCGGTTATCTTGAAGAAGAGATAACCGTTGGGGAACAGGAAGTGATCAATGTTATTCTGGCTCCTGATATTATCGATCTGGATGAAGTGGTTGTAATCGGTTATGGTGTTCAGAAAAAGAAACTTTCTACCGGCGCTAACATGCATGTCGGGTCGAACGAAATTATGCAGAAGAAGACCATGCGTCTGGAACAATCCCTCCAGGGACTTGCACCGGGAGTTTATATAACTTCAAATGGGGGTCAGCCTGGTCAGGACCTCCGGGTCAATATCCGTGGAGTAGGAACGGTTGGAAATTCAAATCCTCTCTATGTAGTTGACGGGATGGTCACTGACAACATCCGGTTTCTGAATCCTTCCGATATCGAATCCATAGATATTCTTAAAGACGCTGCTTCCTCATCCATATATGGTGCCAGGGCTGCTAACGGAGTAATCCTCATCACCACTAAAAAAGGACAGACTGGCGATATGCGCGTTTCCTTTGACTCCTACTATGGAGTTCAGAATGTTACCAAACGACTGGATATGCTGGATGCACAGGAATACCTGATGATCCAGAATGAGCAGCGCGTTAATATGGGCTGGACCGGCTTCTTTGATGACGAACTTATTAATACTATCGGAAAAGGGACCGACTGGCAGGACTATCTTTTCAACGAGGATGCCCCCATACAGAGCCATGTGTTCTCTATGTTCGGTGGAAATAACCAGAGCGTATACTCATCATCCGTTTCCTATTTCGGTCAGGAAGGTATTATAGGACCCGACGGTAAATCTCAATACGACAGAATATCCGTCCGTCTGAATTCCGAACATAAGCTTTACAAAGATCATGTCAGGTTTGGCGAGAACCTGGTTTACAGTCATGAAAAGCAAAGAGGCGTTGGGACAGATAAGATCTATGGCGACAATACCGTAAAGAGCTTCCTGAATACAAGCCCTACTTTCCTGGCTTACGACCCCTCAACAGCGGATGGTTTCGGATTGTCCTGGATACCACAGCTAGCCGCCATCGATCCCAATCCATTGGCCTGCCTGTATTATAAATATATCGGCTGGACGAAAAGGGATAAAATACTTGGTAACATCTACGGTGAATTGGAATTCATCAAGGGACTTACCCTGACCACAAAACTGAATATTGATATGATGTACCAGTATGAAAATGAATACCAACCGGAATATTTTATCACTTCAACTATTCAAAATGCCCATTCCAGGGCCATTATGCGCATGGAAAGGAATTTCACCTATAACTGGGAAAACTTTATTAATTTCAACCGGTCATTCGGATTACACAGGCTCAATGTGTTGTTAGGAAATACCATTGAAGAATATAACCGGTTTAATCTTTTCGGCGAAAAAGATAACCTGGTTATTGAAGATTTTGATAATGCCACTCTTGACGGGGCAACCGATCAGGAATCCATGAATACAGGCGGAGACAAGATCGTGAGGAGATTACTCTCCTACTATGGCAGGTTAAACTATGACTATAATGAGAAGTACCTGTTTAGTGCCGTCTACCGTATTGACGGATCGTCGAAATTCGGCCCTGATAACAAATTTGGTTACTTCCCGTCTTTATCCGCCGGCTGGGTAATTTCCTCAGAATCTTTCTGGACTATCGATTTTATCGATTTTCTGAAGCTCAGGGGTAGCTGGGGACGTAACGGGAATGACAAGATCCTGGACTTTATGTATGAGGCCACGATCCAGTCGACCGAAAGAGACTATTACTTTGGTTCTGATGATATCCAGTTTGTGGGCGCTTCCCCCGAGAAGATCCATAATGACAGACTGAAATGGGAAACTTCCGAGCAAACCAACATTGGATTGGACAGCCGGCTTAAGAATTTCAACTTTACCTTTGATATTTATCAGAAAACCACCAAAGACTGGCTGATCATTGCACCCGTTTCCGACCTGGCCGGTACCGATGCACCAACCGTTAACGGAGGGGACGTCCGTAACGGCGGACTGGAAATAATACTTACCTATAACAACCGGATGGGTGATTTCTCCTACTCCGTTTCCGGAAACATCGCTTTCAACCGGAACGAGGTACTGCGAATTGATAATCCCGAGGGTATCATTCACGGGGAAGAAAACCAGTTATTCCATGGCCATCAGGAAGTTTATCGTGCTCAGGTCGGCTATCCGATCGGGTATTTTTTCGGGTACCAGACCGACGGGATTTTCCAGGATACTACTGAAATCAATACCTACACGCATGACGGAAGTTTGATCCAACCCCAGGCAAAACCGGGAGATGTCCGTTTCGTTGATCTGAACGGTGATGGTACCATTGACGGCGACGACAGGACCATGATCGGGAATCCTTATCCCGATTTCGCGTATGGTCTTTCCTTCGACTGTGCTTACAAAGGCTTCGATTTTGCTTTGCTTCTCCAGGGGGTTTATGGCAACGAGATCCTGTATGGATTAAGGAACGAGACAAGCTCAACTTCCAACTACACTGCAGATATTCTTGATCGCTGGACCGGTCCCGGAACCTCCAACGAAATTCCGCGTGTTACCACAGGTGCCGAAGGAAACCAAAATCATAAGCGTGTCTCCGATTTATCGATCGAAGACGGTTCCTACATGAAAATCAGAGGATTGACCATTGGATACGATTTCAGCAAAGGACCTCTTAAGAATGTAAATTTCCTTTCACAGTTTCGTATCTATGTATCAGCTCAGAACCTATATACTTTCACGAAGTATCCGGGATACGATCCCGAGGTGGGTTATGGCGATTATGATATCACACGCTATGAAAACTATTCCATCGGTATCGACAATGGTTACTACCCCACTCCGCGTACTTTCCTAGCCGGTCTGAATCTTAAATTTTAAATCCAGAAATCATGAAAAAGATAAACATACTCATATTACTTGTATTCAGCCTGCTGCTGAACTGGTCCTGCAAGGAAGAATGGCTTGACGTACATCCCTATGGCCAGAAAGTAGTTGGTAATTTTTACCAGACACCGGAAGATGCCCTGCAAGGTCTGGTTGCAGCCTATGATATTTTACAATGGGGATACTACGATCATATTCTCCAAATCTCCGAAACTGCTTCGGACAATTGTTTCGGAGGCGCTGGTGCGGCAGACGACCAGCGTTACCAGGTTTGGGACGACTTTATCAGTTATGGTTTTTACAATCCGCACGATGACTGCTGGACAAAATACTGGACAGGAGTATACCGCTGCAACATACTGCTGGATCATATCGATAATGTGGAAGACTGGAGCCAAGATCCGAGACTCACAAAGGACAGGGTCATTTCCGAAGCCCGTTTCCTTCGCGCCTATTACTATTTCGACCTCACCCGTATGTGGGGCAATGTTCCCCTGTTGCGTAACGTACTAGATATTGAGCACCTCAATGTTCCTCCTTCTCCGGCGGAAGATGTTTATGCCCTGATAGCAGAAGACTTGGTATATGCCATCGAACATATTGCCAATGTAGAGGCTGAATCGTTCCAGGAAATTCCCACTTCGGAGTATGGACGCATAACCAAATGGGCAGCTGAGGCATTCCTGGGTCGCGTATATCTATACTATACCGGTTATTACAATAAATCCGACTTAGCTGGTGTGGTTACGGAAGAGCAGATCACAACCTATATTGATGATGTGATCAACAACAGCGGTTACGATTTGGTTGAAGACTTTAATGATTTGTGGGTACAGACCCTGAACGGCTTTGTGGGTGAGGATAATATCGAGACAGTTTTCCCAATCAAATATACCTATAAGGATCTGGGTGACGAAAACCTGCAAGATGGCAATCGCTGGCAGGTGATGATCGGACTCCGTAACCAGAATATCAGCACCTTTGCCAATGGATGGGGTGCCTGTACCGTTAATCCGATCTTATACCATGCCTATCAATCTGGCGATACACGCCGCGATGCCTCCATCATTTGCTGGGATTCCCTGGGACTTGTTTTCGACCAGATTGATCAGCGGGAGTATACTGGCTATAACTGGAGAAAGTTTGTGCCGGTTTGGGATACAGTTAATCATGTACACTCAACCACTGAACTGGGAGGTAATTACATGACCGACAATCCTGATGACAAGCCCGAGATACGTTTTTCGGAAGTGCTGCTCACCGGTGCCGAGCTGCACCTGGACGACAATGCTGGTCTTGCCCAGCAGTATTTTGATCGTGTTCGCAACAGGGCTTTTGCAGGTGCTGCTCCGGCTATGACTGTCAGCCAGGCTGCTATCATGGAAGAGCGCAGGCTGGAATTCGCCTTCGAAGGCCACCGCTATTGGGACCTGCTCCGTCAGGGACTGGATGTGGCTAAAGCCGCCATTGACTGGGATGAAAGTGACGAGTACTTTGATGAAGCTCCCTACCCGGTAAATTTTCGTCAGGAAACAAATGGACTGTTTGAAGTACCCCAGTCACAGATAGATCTCTCGCAGGGAACCCTTCTGCAAAACCCTGGCTGGCCATACGAAGAATAGGTTAGAAAAGAATGATAGTTAGCATAAATGGAGACTCCAAAAGGTTTGTTCCAGATTCCGCAAAATGAGCTTGATCTGATGGAGGATATTATTCAGCAGAATCCGGGATATGAATAGAAATTGAAAGCCATACTTTAATAACACAAGGAGTACATTTATAATAAGGTTAGTTTAATTATTGGGTTCTTAGGAAAATAGGCAGCAGAAATTTCTGCTGCCTATATCTTTATAAATTTTAATAAGTATTTAACTATTTGTAGCCTCTGATTAAGAAAAGTCTGATATTTGGAGGGTGGGATTCTGCCAGAAATCCGATTGTCGCCTATAATAATTTGACCCGCCTGATTTGTGATATTCAGTTCATTGAATCGGAATTATTGGAAAACATTATTACTAAACGCACTCAATAATATAATTTTCAGCATTACCGGTTAAGAAAGCTCAAATACTATTATTTTTGAAGGATTATCACTATTTTGTAATGGAACCAGTTTTATGAGGTGAGGAGTATGTCACTTTATGACCCTTTATTCTGGTTATAATAATGGACAAATTATGATGAAAAAATGCCTGTTGCTTTTCTTTATACTTATAACCGGCTATTCAGTTAATGCGCATCCATGGAAACCAAATCACTATGTCATTATCGATACTGACGGGGGTTTTGATGATTTTCGTACTATTAATTTATTACTGGCGTCACCTGATGTCAGAGTACTGGCAATTACGGCTTCGGATGGTGTACTTGAAGCTAAGCAGGTATATTTAAAGATAAAAAGCTTATTATGCGAATTGCATCATGAAGGAATTTTAGTCGGACTACAAGTTGATTCGATCAGCAAAGTAATGAATTGTAAACCAGCCATGGACTTTTCCTGGGGTTGTCCGGTTGAAGATACCTTTGCTGTAACTCTTGCAACCCATATCATTGATTACATTCTCAGGAATTCCAGTGATAAAATTAAGTTTGTCTGTCTGGGGAGTCTTAGTACAGTTGTAACCTGTCTTAACGAGGTGGATCAGTTTGAAGGAAGGCTGGCAGCGATTTATTGGGCCACCGATCTTCAGATGAATAATGAAAATTTCAATTATTCCATAAATCCCTCCTCCTATATATTACTTACAAAAGATTATACAATTCCCTTACACAGAATATCAGGTGATATTGGTGAATTGGTATACACGCAGCAGTTTATCGGATTTATGGATTCTATTGAAAATCCCTATGCAAAGAACATGGTGAGAAGTCTCAAGTTGAAAAATATACCTTACGCAATTCACTGGTATGATGAATCAATTGCCCAGTTTCTCCATTATCCGGAATTTTTTACTACTGATACAGGTTTTGTGGATTTCTCTCATGAATTTATACATCAAAAAAGCTCAGAATTGGCAACTTCAGTTCAGAAAATTCTTGATGGCAAGGTATCTAACAAAAATCAGGTACTACAATATTTTCCCATAGATACTTCATACTATCAAAACGATGTAAGGCCGATCGTGATGGAGACTATTGAAAAGTATGGGAAAGAGGAATGGATCAACGCTTTAATAACCAATGAACTTCACAGGCATCTGGGTGTGTATGCCACGGTTGGAGTTAAAATGGGAATCAGGGCCAGAGAATATTTCGGAGCCGGAGTTGACGAAATGAGAATTCTTTCCTATGCAGGTCAGGAACCGCCTTTCAGTTGCATGAACGATGGTCTTCAGGTAAGTACGGGAGCAACATTGGGGCACGGATTGATACAGATCCAACCGGGGAATGATCATAGTCCAAAAGCGGAATTTGATTACCTGGGGCAGAAAATTGTTATTGTGCTTAAAGATGAATACCGGAATAAGATAGAATCCGAGATTCGTGAGTTGAGTCAAATATACGGGCTAAACAACAATATTTACTGGGTGATGGTTAGAAATCTGGCGCTGTATTACTGGGCCGAATGGGATCGTAACCTTATATTCGATATACAAATCATTCATTCCGGTTTGTAAAAATGTTCAACGGGTTTATCTGCTAAACTGATAGGTGGCTTTTATAATTTATCTTTTTTTTAAAGCTTTCTATTTAGTAATTTAGTATAAGTTATGTGGCATTCATAGGGTATTAATTGTAATTGATACACATGAGGGAAGTGCAATACATACTGGTTTTATTCCTGCTCGAGATACTTTTCTTTATCACAGAATTAGTATGTTCATTTTTCAATAAGAAAAATCACAAACTTAAAAAGGTCTCAACCACAGAGGGTCTTGATTTCATTAAACTCAATGAAGGCTATCGGACCAGTATTTCAATATTCCGGATATCGATATTTATTTCGTATCTGATTGTAATCTTCATTTATCTTGATATCTCTAAAGGGACCTCCATTGAGAAGTACTTCATGATAGGCATTATCGGAATTTTAGTTTATATGGTTTCGCTTTATAACATCAAAACTTTTATTTTCTATACCGATTATTTTATTGTCACAGCTCCTTTCAATTTTTTTAAAAGAGACACACTTATCAATTATAATTCTATAAGCAATTTCAGACTTTACCGTGCGCTCTATAATTCATATTTTCTGAAGATAGAAATGAAATCAGGTCAAACCCGAACCATTCAGTTTTCGGGCTCATTCAATCCCAGAAACGACCTGGTCGTTCGTATTATTATTAATACGGAAGCGGGGCTTAAGAAGAATTTCACTAATAAATCACGTAATAATGAGGCAGATGAAATTTAAATAAGGTTTTGATATTTTACAGGTATCTAAATCTCATTGGTTAGAAAAAATCTGGTCTTATATTCAGACATTTTAACTGACTTAAAAGCTATCCACCTTCTGAATGCACAATATCGACATATTCCCTGTCGACATCCAGTATATGGTTGGTAAGCCATTTACGCAGAAAGCCCAATACTCTGAAAGTAACTGGTAATCCGTTCTCAAATTGCGCCTTAAACTGAGACACTTTTACTCTGAAATTCTCATGAAGTCTCTTATGCTCCTCAGAGAAGGGGAAAAGATGCTGGCTGAAAAGCGTTTCTTCTGTTTGGAAGTGATAATCGGCATAATCTGTCATTTCATCCAGAATGGAACCCAGCTTTTCACGGGCTTCATCATTTATGAAAGCTCTATTTAGCATATTGATCAGTTCTACGATCTTCTTATGTTGTTCATCAATTTCATCAATGCCCAGATTAAAATCGGGACGCCAGGTCATAAAAAGTTCCTCCATTTTCAGCCCTTTTTTATCAGGTTATGAATATAGTACAAATCCCATAAAATTTGTATCTGGAAGTATGTTTTATTTGGAGACGGGGATATATCAAACTTAATTGTGTCCTGTTGGATTACCTGAACAAAAGCTTATAAATAGTCTTATCCGATACTTTTAATTTACTTTGCAGACTATTTAATAATTAATAAAGAACTGATTGCATGACAGGAGCGAGAGTTAAAACTCTGTATTTTATTCTTTATTTGGGATTTGCTACCTGGAGGGTATTTTATAACATTTATCTGGAGGAGAATAATTTCAGCGGCACTCAAATTGGAGTGATCAATGCGCTTATTCAGGCAACAATTTTTGTCATAGTTCCAATTTGGGGTTATATAGCCGATAAAAAGGGTATAAGGCCAACATTACGCATAGCGGTTTTCATTACGGCGATTTTGCTAATGGGATTGGGTAATATTTTAGATTTCTGGTGGCTGATTGCCTACATTTTTATACTCACCCTGTTTCATCATCCGCTAGCTCCCTTAATCGATGCGCTGGCAGTACAGTTTTCGCAGACGAATAGCAGGTATTATTATGGGAACTTGCGTTTGTGGGGATCCTTCGGATGGGCCGTGGCATCTGTTATTGGAGGCTTTTTATTTATGGCTGTAAGTTTAAAAATGGTATTTCCTATTACATCCATACTATTTTTCGCGACCATTCTATTTCTTCGAACACCTAAAAAAAGTTCTACTATTCTTTACAAGCCTCATTTTGAGAGAATAAAATTTAAAGAAATACGAAACAACACAGCCCTACTTATATTCCTGGTTATTATATTTTTCTACGGCATTGCCAGTTCGCCTGTTAATGCCTATATGAATTTGTATTTCTCAGAACTCGGTGCCGATAATTCTGTTATTGGGATTGCCTATACGATTCAGTCCTTAAGTGAGCTGCCATTTTTTATTATTGGCAACCGGCTGTTGAAACGCTTCGGTTCACGTCTGGTTATTATCATCTCCATGTTCGTGATGGTAGTTCGATTACTTGTTTATGCCCTTGTACCATCTATCCCGGTTGCCTTGGGCATATGTGCTTTGCAGGGGATCACCCTGTCATTTCTGTTGGTTGGAGTAGTCGATTATTTACACAACCAGTTACCCAAAAGCCGTCACGCCACTGCTCAATCTTTGTTATGGGGGCTCTATTTTGGCCTCGGGCATACAGTCGGAAACCTGCTAATTGGAGTGATTAAAGATATGAAGGGCATGGTAGGGGTCATGTACATTTTTACCTTTCTGACTAGTATTATTTTTCTTTTTACAACTATTGATTTCGCATTACAATTCAGAAAAAGAAAAGAATAGAATAGTAAATACATGTAAATCAGTAAGGAGTCAAGATTTAAGTATCTTTGGGGTTGTATGGATTTTCGATTATCACATAGGCATTTCATATTACTCTTAATAGCATTAAATTCGCTCATTCTTCTAGGAATGAATAGGCCAGGTGAATATAATTTCACCAGCATCGATATAAATCAGGGTTTATCGCATAACCAGATTCATTGTATTTTCAAGGATAGCCAGGGATTTATTTGGATTGGTACTAATTCAGGTCTAAATCGCTTTGACGGCTACACTTTTAAAATATTCAGGCATATACCCTCCGATTCCACATCGCTTATTGATAACCGGATTCAAAGAATTTTTGAAGATCACACCGGGAAATTATGGATCACTCTGATGAATTCATTCGTTATTTATGACCCTGCTATAGAAAAATTTACCTATGATAATGAATTGCTACATAAAAATATCGAAATCCCGATAGCTTCTGTTTCCAGGATACTTCAGGATAATAATAAAAATATATGGTTCATTTGTGATCAAAATGGGATTTTTATATACCTCCGGGAGAAAGATTCAATAGTACACCTTCGGCATAATTCTGAAGATACAACATCATTGCATAATGGGCCAATTAGTTCAGTGGTAACCGATTCGGACGGTAACATATGGCTAATTGGATTCAATGGTATTCTTGAAAAACTCGATAAAAACACATTTAAAGTACTGTATAGAACTCGATTTTTGCAGGGAAAATATACTGAACAGAGAAGTTTAAATTTATATATCGACCGGGATGATGATGTATGGATATATTCTGGAAGTAGTGACGAGGGTGTTTATTTGTTTGAAACAAACACAGGTAACTACAAGCATTTTCATCAAAATTCCAGATCATACAGTTTGAATAATGATATTGTCAATTGCATTGAGCAGGACGATGCAGGTATAATTTGGGTGGGTACTGATCATGGGGGAATTAATCTTATCGATAAAAGAGATTTAAGTATCCGGATAATTCAAAACAATCCTGATGATTCGCGTAGTCTGAGTCATAACAGTATAACCACGCTTTATAAAGATAATGAGGGCATTATCTGGGCAGGCACTTTTAAAAAAGGGGTCTGTTATTATCATCCGAATTTGTACAAATTCAAACTTTTCCAGCATCAGCCAAATAATCCAAACAGCCTGCCATTCAACGATGTGAATTGCTTCCAGGAAGATGAAATTGGAAATCTCTGGATTGGAACAAATGGAGGTGGGCTTGTTTATTTTAACCGTCAAAACAACACTTTCAGGTCGTTTAAACACGATATCTATAATCCTCAATCACTTAGCTACGATGTTATTGTCAGTATGCTCTATGATACTGAAAGGATTTTGTGGGTAGGCACGTTCTACGGAGGCTTAAACCGATTCGACGGTAAATCGTTCCGGCATTATCTGAATAATCCGGCCGATCCGAATTCATTATCGAACAACCGGGTTTGGGAGATTTTTGAGGATTCGGAGAAAAACTTATGGATTGGCACATTAGGAGGAGGTCTTGACATTTTCGACCGGAAAAATGAAACTTTCAGGCATTATCGTTCCGGGGATTCAACTTCAATTTATTCCGACTTTATATTGCATATTACTGAGGATGATCAGGGTAATATCTGGATAGGGACCGCTAATGGAGTTGACTGCTATTCGCTTTCTACTCAAAAATTTACTCATTATTCAAATAATCCTGCTAATAAAAATAGTCTGAGTCATAATGTCGTGAGCTCTATAGTAGCCGATTCACGAAAGCTTATTTGGATGGCAACACAGGAAGGGCTAAATATATTTAATCCTGAAACTCATATCTTTTATCATTATTATAAGAGTGATGGATTACCTGATAATAATATTCTTGCATTGATTGAAGATGATCAGGGCAATATCTGGGCCAGCACAAACAGTGGGATAACCAGTATTAGTATCATACAACAGGATGCAGAAAACGGAATTAAACTAAAATTCACCAATTACAGCGAATCCGATGGTCTCCAGGGAAAAGAATTCAACGAAGGGGTCGTTTTGAAAACCAGAAGGGGTGAGTTGATTTTCGGAGGTCCTGATGGGTTCAATATTATCGATCCTTTTTCTCTGACCCTTAACACAAAGCCTCCCGATGTAGTAATAACCAACTTCCAGATTTTCAATAAGAATATTGAGATCGGTCAGAAAATGAACGGTAGAATTATACTTGAAAAATCCATTACTCAAACACCGGAGATATGGCTAAGACATTTTGAAGATGTCATTTCAATTGAATTTACTGCACTCAACTATATTCATCCCGAAAAAAACTATTATGAATATATATTGGAAGGTTTTAACAGGGAATGGATGCAGGCTTCGTCGAGCGAGAGGAAAGCAACTTATACTAATCTCGATCCCGGGGAATACACTTTCAGGGTAAGAGCATCCAATAACGATAATCTTTGGAATAATGAAGGGGCAAGTCTGAAAATATTAGTCCGACCACCATTCTGGAAGACAAAAGCCGCTATCTTCAGTTATTTCATTTTCCTTCTTTCAGCGATGTTTGTTTTACGTTATCTGATATTGTTAAGAGAGCGAACACGCGTACGAAATGAGCATGAAAAACAGGAATCCAGGCGCAGACATGAATTAGATCTTTTAAAAATCAGATTTTTTACCAACGTAAGTCATGAATTTCGGACACCACTTTCTCTGATTATTTCACCGCTTGAAAAACTTCTGAAACAATCGAAGGATGATGGATTACAACCACAACTTAAGCTTATGTATCGTAATGCAAGGCGACTACTTAATCTGGTGAATCAACTTCTTGATTTCAGACGAATGGAAGTTCAGAAAATCAATCTTAAACCAGCATACGGTGATATTGTATTTTTTATCGATGAAATTTACCAGACTTTTACTGATCTGGCTGAAAGAAAACATATTCAATTTGTTTACACAACTTCACATAAGGAATTTTTCACCTGGTTTGATCACGATAAACTCGAAAAAATAGTATTTAACCTACTTTCAAACGCATTCAAATTTACATCTGAAGGGAAAACTATAAGTATCGATTTGCAGATTGAATCCGGAGTGAGAGAGATTCAAACGCAAGATGGATCAGGTTTTACTGGCGATCGTGTCACTCTGAAAGTAATTGATACCGGAATAGGTATCCCTCATGAAAATATCGATCGTATTTTCAACAGGTTCTTTCAAAATGATATGCCGGGCACTGCTTTAAGCCAGGGAAGTGGTATCGGACTGTCACTGACTAAAGAATTTGTTCAACTCCATAATGGGACCATTCAAGTAGAAAGCGAACCTGGCAAAGGAAGTTGTTTTACTGTTATCCTTCACTTAAGCGCTGAATCTTCAGGGGCTTCATCAAGTTTGGCTGATATACCTGAAGAAATTATGGCTCCTGCTTCTGAAGATGAAACAGTCAATAAATTAACCCAAGAAAAAAAGGGGGCATTAGTTTTACTGGTTGAAGATAATGATGATTTCCGCTTCTATTTAAAAGATAATTTAAAAGCCAAATACAATATTATTGAAGCTAGTAATGGTAAAGAAGGAATTTCAATAGCCATTGGCAATTTGCCCGATCTGATTGTTAGTGATGTAATGATGCCTGAAGTCGATGGTTTTGAATTGTGCCGACAGCTAAAAACTAACTTAAAAACTTCACATATACCCATCATTCTTCTTACTGCCCGAATGTCGGAACAGAAGAAAATGGAAGGTTTTGAAACAGGAGCTGACGATTATATCACCAAACCTTTCAGTTTCGAAATGCTGGAGTCGAGAATGAATAACCTGATCGAACAACGTGAACGAATCAGAAATACTTTTCGGAAATATTTTAAAATTGAACCGGGTGAGATAGGAATCACATCACTCGACGAAAAATTAATTGCCAGGGCTTTGAAGTTGGTTGAGGAAAATATGGAAAATCCCGAATTTTCAGTTGAAAAACTGAGTAGGGAATTAGGGATGAGCCGTGTTCATTTGTACAAGAAACTGACTGCATTAACTGGTAAAACTCCTATTGAATTCATTCGTATCATGCGGTTAAAAAGAGCTGCCCAACTATTAGGTAAAAGTCAGCTTACCGTATCGGAAATTGCATACGAAGTAGGATTTAATGATCCACGCTATTTTTCCAGGTATTTCAAAACTGAGTTCGGGGTTTTGCCATCTCAATATGTAAACAGTAATAAGGCGGATTAATAATAATAAATGTACTCGACTGTAAATTTATATTTTCTAATTATTTCTGTAATAAAATGAAGTATGTGCCATCCTATATAATTATCATTTAACACCTTAATCATTTACATTTTCTTCCATACCGGAATCATTAAAATACCTTTATTTACATCTTTCTATACAAAAATGCAATGATCAGGAATCTGTTATTTAAAATCAATAAGTCAGAATACAAATGTTTATTTAAGCACATACTGCTATTTGAGGTTTTATTAATTTTTATCATTGCTGGGGGGATTATACTTATTATCATAGTTATATAAATAAATACTCCTCTCTTTAAACTTCAACACATACTTGTTTCGATCTTTCAAATTATATACATAGAAATTCATTCTGATAAAAGGGTATTTACGGTTAAGTAGATTCCTATTATTATAGGTGTTAACAAAAGAGACAGATTCTAGCAACAAACATGTCCTGAATTATATAGATAAATAAGTATTTTCGTATAGGTATGTTTAATGGAATACTTGCCATTATCACACATTTTTTTCTGATCGGAATCGTATAAATATGACAATATCGTGAACAGAAAAAAATTCGTAACTTAATAGGATGATATACTTTTTAACCAGACAAAGTAAATTCTTAGGATTCATATTATTGTTGAAACAACATGCAACAGCAAAGAATTAGAAATGAAAAACTGATGGCATATAATCTTTAATAAATAAAAAAATAAACGTATGAATAAAATCACTTCACTTTTTATGTTGACAATCATCGTTCTTTTTACCAGCTGCAATAAAGGTTATGAAAAAACAGAAGATGGAGTCATGGTATTCATAAAAGATTCTGAAGGAACTCATTCGCTCAGGTTACAGGTGGTAAATGACAGGATCATTCATGTTTTGGCACAACCGGGTGAGAATATTGCAATTGATAAAAGCCTTATGATAGTTGACTATCCCCGGGCTGAAGTAAATTGGGTTATAGAGAATTCAGGCAGGGAATTAATTCTTTCGACCAATTACTTGCAGGTGAGGATTGTTAAGAAGACAGGAGAGCTTAAGTTTATAACGGCGAATGGGGATGATCTTCTGGTTGAAAAATCGGGAGGTGGCAAATCTTTTGAAGCCATCGAACTGGAAGGGAAATCATTTTACACTATCCGGCAGGTTTTTGAATCGCCTGGCGATGAAGCATTTTACGGGCTCGGTCAGCACCAACATGACCTTATGAATTATAAGGGGAAGGACGTTGATATATACCAGCATAATATCGTATCAGTAGTACCATTCCTGGTATCGAACAAGAACTATGGAATACTCTGGGACAATTATTCCCGGTCGAAATTTGGCGATCCTCGCGATTACGAAAATATCTCATCATTGCAGCTTTTCTCAAAGGATGGACAGTCCGGGGGATTATCGGCAAGCTATATCAATAAGGACGATGAAAAACAGGTGTACCTTGAAAGAGCCGAAAATGTAATAGATTATCAATACCTCGACGATCTGCCTGATATTCCCAAAGAATTTCCCATGGCTGAGGGGGAAGTTGTATGGGAAGGATTTATTGAACCCAATGAATCCGGAATACATAAGTTTTCGATGTACTCGGCCGGGTATCTGAAATTCTGGTTTGACGGAGAATTGGTGCTCGATTGCTGGAGGCAGGTTTGGAATCCCTGGTCGCGGCTTTTTAACGTTGACCTGGAACAGGGTAAAAAATATCCTGTGAAGATTGAATGGATCCCCGATGCAGGGGAAAGTTTTATTGCATTAAAGTATAAAAGTCCAATTGATCAGGTTGAACAGGGAAGACTTTCACTTTGGTCAGAAGTTGCTGAAGGTATTGATTACTATTTTATTGCCGGCAAAAATTTGGATGAGGTCATTTCGGGCTATCGTTTGCTAACCGGGAAAAGTTCTGTAATGCCGAAGTGGGCTATGGGTTTCTGGCAAAGTCGGGAACGTTACCAGACTCAGGAACAATTACTCGGGGTAGTGAGGGAGTTTCGCAAAAGACATATCCCCTTCGATAATATTGTGCTTGACTGGTTTTACTGGCCCGTGGATAAATGGGGCGACCATAATTTTGATTCCACACGATTCCCTGATCCCAAAGCGATGATCGATGAATTGCATACCGAATTGCATGCGCAAATCATGATTTCCGTATGGCCGAAACTCTATGTGGGAACTGAGAATTATAAGTATATGAGTGGGAAGGGATGGGTATACACTAAAAATGTTGAGAATCAGCAAAAGGACTGGGTAGGATATGTATCCACTTTCTATGATGTTTTTAATCCTGAGGCACGAATATACTTCTGGAATAAGATGAAAGAAAAACTTTATTCATTGGGCATCGATGCCTGGTGGATGGATGCAACCGAACCCGATATACTTTCCAATACCTCCATCGAAGCACGTAAAGAACTTATGTCACCGTTGCACATAGGGCCTTCGGCTCAATACTATAATGCTTTTTCTTTACTGAATTCAAAGGCTGTATATGAAGGTCAGCGGGATGTAGATCCCGATAAACGGGTATATATTCTTACTCGCTCGGCCTATGCCGGGCAGCAAAGATATGCTTCAGCTACCTGGAGTGGCGACATTGTATCACGGTGGTACGATTTGAAAACCCAAATATCGGCCGGATTGAATTTTTCCTTATCGGGAATACCTTACTGGACAACCGATATTGGAGGCTTCTCGGTGGAAAAGCGGTATGAAAATGCACAGGGAGAGGACCTCGACGAATGGCGCGAATTGAATACACGATGGTACCAGTTCGGAGCATTCTGTCCGCTTTTCAGGGTACATGGTCAGTATCCGTACCGTGAAATATTTAACATAGCTCCTGTTGATCATCCGGCCTATAAATCGATGTTATATTACAACAAACTCAGGTACCGGCTGATGCCCTATATTTACACCTTAGCAGGTAATACTTATCGCACCGATTATACTATTATGCGTGCATTGGTTATGGATTTCCCAAATGATGAAAAAGTGTTGAATATTGGTGATCAGTTTATGTTCGGGCCCTCCATTATGGTTTGCCCTGTATACAAATACAAGGCTCTAACACGGGAAGTATACCTGCCTGCCGGACAGGGATGGTACGATTTCTATACAGGCAGGCATTACGAAGGAGGACAAACTATTATGGCCGAAGCACCTTACGAGATAATACCCCTGTACATAAAAGAAGGCTCAATACTACCTATTGGCCCCGAGGTTGAATATGCCCTGCAGCGAAACAATGATATATTGACACTTTGGATTTACCAGGGAGCCAATGCTGAATTAGATCTGTATGAAGATGATAACATCAATTACAATTATGAAAGAGGAGATTTTGGTTTACTTCCCATCTCGTATTCCGAAAACGATAAACAGGTGAAAATCGACAAACAACAAGGTATTTATTTGGATATGCCTGAAAAACGGAATATTGGGATTATAGCCGTAAGTAAGGATAAACCGGTCGGATTTAACCCTTCAGTTGCAACAGATATTTCTGTTGTTTATGAGGGTGCAGAGGTAAATCTTTATTTGGCTAAATAAATTGAGATATGATGAATAACTACTACAAAAATAAAAAAATACCAGATACTCTTTAATTACAGATAATTCAACCAGAACTATTTCATCATTGGGTTAATTTTTTTATGCTTATATCAAATAAATTTGTGTAACGATGAAAAAGAAACAAATTTTTACAGTAATAGGCACTTTTCTGTTAATGAGTGCAAGTATCAAAGGACAGGATACCAGTAATTGTTTCTTAGAGGATTTTGTACCGAAGGACGCAGTGATACCGCCTTTTACAGATTATGACCGAACAACTGCAATTCCTACAGTAAATATCAGTATTGATTATATCGATACCTTGTCCTTGGTATCCAAATACATATTTGGAAATGCTATAGCTGTTTGGGTTTCTCCCGATGTAAATAATCCGACCGTTGTTGGACAGCTTCAACAGTTATCTCCGACACTTATAAGGTTCCCGGGTGGAAGCTGGTCCGATATTTATTTTTGGAATGGAAATCCGAGTGATTTGCCAGCTAATGTTCCTAACAGCGAAGGCCAAATGGGACCACTTTATCCCCAATTTGGGCCTCAACTTTCTACAACTTTTGACGGCTATTTAGATATGCGCGATCAGATTGAATCTCAGGGTTTGATTACGATTAATTATGGATATGCACGTTACGGGTTAGGCGAACGGCCTGCCGAACAGGCGGCTCATCTTGCAGCTGAGTGGGTGAGGGAAGATAACGGGAGAACCAAATTCTGGGAGATCGGAAATGAAAATGCAGGTCCCTGGGAGGCCGGATGGAGAATAAATACAAGTGTCAACCAGGATGATCAGCCTGAGATTATTACCGGAGAACTTTACGGACAACATTTCAGAATTTTTGCCGATTCGATGAGGAAAGCTGCCATTGAGGTGGGAGCGGAAATTTATATTGGAGCACAGATTATTCAGTACGATGGAACGGGTAGTTGGAATGAGGTAGACTGGGACTGGAACGAATCGGTTTTTAGGGAGGTGGATGACGCAGCTGATTTTTATGTAATTCATAATTATTTTGGAGGAAGTGCAAATAGTCCAGGTTCATACCTGAATAATGCACTTACATCAATCAATGATATGCACGAATTTATTCTGCAGGATATTGATGATAAAGAAGCCACTCCCATGCCTATTGCATTAACAGAATGGAATATGAGTGATGATGGCGGTAATGTTAAAACATCAATCATTAATGGAATGCAGGGAGTGCTTACCATGAGTGAAATGGCCAAATTAGGATATGGTATGTCATGTCGTTGGCTGGTTGCCAACTGGGATACCGATGGGATATTTTACCATGGGAGCAGCTCAACTATACCGGCATGGAATCCGCGTCCCGCATTTTTCTACCTCTATTATCTTCAGCAATATATGGGCAGTTACTTTTTAGGATCGGAAGTTACGGGATCAAACAAT
>Ga0307422_1000520_pt1 | contig 21586 bp, 18 predicted proteins | sample SalMarWE160290MG_FD_202153 | JGI IMG/M metagenome (GOLD analysis project Ga0307422, IMG submission 202153) | Salt marsh sediment microbial communities from the Plum Island Ecosystem LTER, Massachusetts, United States - WE1602-90 | ecosystem: Environmental > Aquatic > Marine > Intertidal zone >...
TTTTATTTGATTTAATTCTAATAAAAAGTGTCAATATTGTCAAGTAATTATGAATAATTTTTGATTTATTTTTTAAAATATTTTTACTAAAAAGTAAAATGCTTTTTACTTTAAATTATGATAACTTCTTGAGCTTAAAAATCAAAGAGATTTATACATGATATATTACATTGGATTATGATTATTATTAGTCGTAGTGCAGAAAAAATATATTTTACAGGATTTGATTAAGGAAATTTGATATACTAAATATATAATTACTGTTTCTATTTCCTACAATAAACAGTTTCCCCTCTTACAATAGTTCTTCTTACTTCCAATCTGTTATCAAGAATAACTATATCGGCATCCATGCCCGGCTCAAGACTTCCTTTTTTATCCTTTATTCTCAGACAATTTGCGGGATTTATGGTAACCATTCTTATTGCATCTATCAATGATATTCCCGTAATATGTACCATATTACGTACAGCTTGATCCAGGGTTAGTATGCTCCCGGCCAGCGTGCCATCCGCCAGTCTTGCCTCACCATTCTTAACAGAAACCTCCTGTCCGCCCAGTTCATATAAACCATCAGGCATACCTGCTGCCCTCATAGCATCTGTAATAAGGACTATTTTTTCCATCTCTTTTATTTTAGTTACCATCCTCATTGCCAGAGCATGTAAATGTATCCCATCAGAAATCATTTCAACTATTAATTCCGGAGAGAATAGCGCAGCACCAACAACCCCGGGACTTCTATGACTGAAGCCTGTCATAGCGTTAAATATGTGAGTAACATGATTTATTCCTGCTTTAATTCCCTCCTGTACCTGTTCATATGTCGCACCAGTGTGGCCAATTGAAGCAATAATGCCATTTTTACGCAGCCATTTTATAAGACCAAGCGCTCCGGGCATTTCAGGTGCAATAGTAGTTATACGAATAATATTTCCTGAAGCTTTATTAAATTCTACAAACTCATCTATAGAAGCGTTTCTTATATCCTCCTCCTTCTGCGCTCCTTTTTTTATTGGATTTATATAAGGACCTTCAACGTTTGCTCCCAGAACTTCAGCGTAACCGGTACCTTTTACAAATGCTTTATTTATGCTTTCAAGACTTTTTAAAATCCTATTTTTGCTCATAGTCATAGTTGTGGGTAGAAAAGCTGTGGTACCAAACCTGGAATGTGTCTTTGCTATTTCTTTTATCGCCTCGTAACTTCCATCCATGGCATCGAATCCTCCACCTCCATGAACATGTATATCTATAAAACCCGGTACGATAAATCCGTCTCCAGTGTTGATAATTTCTGAATTTAAAGACCGGGTAACATTTTTTTTATCATCTATTGCAGAAATTTTCCCGTCCTTTATAAAAACAGCCCTTTCCTCAATAAGCTCAAACGGGGTTATTATAGTGCCGTTTAGAATTATATCTTTACCTCTATCCATTTAATTAATTTCCTTTCAAATTTTTAATTAAATTGAAAAACTTAACTTTTATTAATATTATTTTCTATTATTGGCAGGCTTGCTGCAGCGATTGATTGACCCACCCTTCTTATGGATTCATCGGGAAGATTTAAAGTAATTTTCTTATAAAGTTCAGGAAACTCTTTTTTCAGAACTTCTTCAGCTTTCTCCAATATTATATGACCGCCCTGTCCGGAAGTAACTCTCCCCAGTATAAGAACAGTCCCTATCTCATAAAAAATCGCATAATAAGCTATGCTGTAGCCCAGGTAGCAACCAATAGTTTCAAAAATTTTCATTGCAGATTCATTACCTTTTTTAATCATATCCTGAACAGACTTTAACTTTTCTGCAGGCGTCTGTTTATTATCAAGAACAATTCCCGCTTTTTTAGCAAGTCTAATCACAGCTAGCTGAGAAAAATATTGAGCTCCACAACCCCTATCGCCGGACCACTCATCAAGAGGTGCTCTGGCACTCATGTCAACCGGAATAAAAGCAAGTTCATTAAGCCAGTTATTAATGTTCCCAGTCTTATTTATATAACCTCCTGCTTCACTTGAACCCATTGCAATGCCAAGAATGGCATTTTTCTTTAAGGACATAGAACCTGCCAGGGCAGTGACCTCGCCATCATTTATAACCTTAAGAGGAACGCCCCACTTTTTCTGGATATCAAAAAAAATATTTTTAACTTTTTTGTTAAAAAGTTCCTGTGAAACACCCCTGAATATAGAGGCACTCCTTACCCTGTTATCTATATATATTCCAGCAGAGCTACCACCTATAGCATTAACGCGGGGCATATGTGCTGCTGCCCTATGAAGCATAGACATTATTTCATGATAATGATAAGAAGGATTGCTCTGGTTACCCGGATTCCATACCACTTCCTCACTAAAGACGACCTCCCCATCGATTACAGCGCTGACTTTCCTATCACTTGCTCCGAGGTCAAAACCGATCCGGTAACCTTCAAGATGTCTCCCCAGGGACATAGATTCTCCCCCTGCAGAAGGAATTTCGTCAATACTCACACTTACTACTTCAAACGGCTTTTCATATATACCTGCCATAAATTTAGCATCGAAAGAGTGTTCCCCGTTCTCAGAGTAAATATCTCTGATATACTTGCCAATTTTTTCTGAGCCGCTTATTATTATTTTATATCCACCATAAATCCACAAAAGTGTCTTTACTAACTGTCTAACATATTGATAATTCAAGTTTGATAAACCAGACTCCTCTGAAAAAACACGGGTTTTATATACAAACCTGCAACCATTGCTTTTTTCAATACCTATTGATACTGGAATACTTTTTAGAGAATCGCCGGTGCTTTTAATAAAAGCCATTTGCCATAAAATTGAAGGTTTAAAATCACTATCAAGTGGAAGTTTGCATTTTAGATCTGTTTCTAATAGGTTTTTTTCTATAAAATTACTACTCATTTCCAACCATGTAATTCTTTTTAACTTTAAGAAGAAACCGAAAAATGAAATATTTCCCTAAGAGGAATAGCAACAGAAGCCATTATCCTGAAATCCTTCCCCAGAGAAATAGAGCAGATTTTCAAATTTTTTGTTAAAATTTCCAGTGCTTTTTTAAAAACTATTTTTTTAACTTCTGAAATTAGAAAAAAATTATTATAAGCAATCTTTCCACCCAATATTATTACATCAGGGTTTAAAATATTAACCAGATTAATAATCCCTATTGCGAGATACTCTGCAATCTCGATTGTGATTTCCTTTGCAAGTTCATCATTTTTATCCAGAGCTTCACGATAAATATACGAGGTGACTTTATTTATGTCTCCCTTTGATAATTCAGTCATCATCGTTTTTTTGCCATTATTTACAGAACTTATTATCTTAGAGTAAACAGCATTCCAGTTGACATAATTCTCAATACAGCCCTTATTTCCACAGTTACATAAAATCCCATTTTTATCTATGGTAGTATGACCAAATTCACCTGTCCCGCCACTACTACCGCGCACTATATGACCATTTGCTATGATTCCAGCACCCACACCATCACCAATAGTAATGTAGATTAAGTTGTCAAATTTGTTATATTCTCCAAATCTCTTCTCTGCCAGTACAATAGCGTTAGTATCATTTTCCAGCCATACTTTTAGCTTAAACTTTTTTCCAATTATTTCCTTCAGGGGAACATTCCTTAATTTCAGGCTTGTATTTTCATAAATTATAGCTTTATCAACACTTACGATACCGGGACAGGTAACTGAGATTCCAATACACTTTTTAAAATCATTCTTTGAATATATATCTATAAATTTTTCTATTGACTCTAAAAGATAATCGACAAATTTTTCTCCTGTTTGCTTACCTACAGGATAAATCTCCTGTCTTTTAATTTCAGCGTCTAAATTAGTTTCTGCTATCTTTATATAAGAATTAGTAATAGCAACTGCAGCTATGCATCTGCAATCGGAAGAGAATCTTAAAAGTATTGGTTTTCTCCCTCCGCTTGATTTTCCTATTCCCTCTTCAAATACAAGACCCTGCTTTATTAATTTCTTTACTGCTGAAGTAACTGTAGTTGAGCTTATCTTATTACGCCGGGCAATTTCACTCCTTGAAATAGGACCGAAGTTTTGAATGGTCTTAAGAATTATAGACCTATTTAATTCCTCAATTAACTTTAAATCGCCAGTTCTTTTCATTCTATAAAAATTTGCTTATGATATACTTACTTTCTCCAGTGACTTTATTAAGTTATTATATAATATATTAACGGTAAACTGTTGTCAATACCATTTAATTCTTTGTGTATTTATATCAATAAATATTATTAATATTATTTTTATATATAATAAATTTCTATGCATCTATAATTAATATAGAATCGTTATATTTTATTAAACATGAATTAAAAATAATCATAATAAATTTAATAGAACTGAAAGCATTATTTAATTATTAAAACAATTAAAATTAAATTCTTTATTTCATATCAAATATCTTCCCTGGGTTCATTATTCCATTGGGGTCAAAAGCCATCTTAATTCTTTTCATTAAATCTAATTCTTCCCTGGTGCACACAATCCCCATAAAGCCTTTCCTTTTAGAGCCAATGCCATGCTCTCCACTTAAGGTGCCACCGAGCTTTTTTGTTGCCTTATATAGCTCCTTTAAGGCCTCAACCTCCAGAGTGTACCACTCTTCCATCGAGCTATCCGGGTTTTTTACCAGTGTTGCATGAAGGTTTCCATCACCTGCATGTCCGTAGCATGGTATCTTTATATTATATTTTTTTGATATCCTTTCAAGCTCGGGAATAATTTCAGGGATCTTAGATATTGGAACCACTATATCCTCCAGGCTCTGGTGTGGGCTAAAGACCATAAAAGCTTCTGCAATATTTCTCCTTACGCTCCAGATTCTTTCCTGGGTGGTGTAGTTATCTGCCCAGTATACTTCTATGGCACCTTCTTTTAGGCACATCTCTCCAACTTTTTCGGCATCCTCTGAGACTATATCTTCCCTGTTTCCATCAACCTCTATTATTAGCATTGCCCCTGAATCCTGGTAGGGAAGCTTTTCATTTAGGTACTGACACGATGCCTGGACAGAAAGCTTATCCATAAATTCTACTGATGTTGGAACTATTTTTGCCTCCGTCATAATCTTTGGTACCATCTTAATAGCTGAGCTGATATCCTTAAAAAGTACAAGTAGGTCAACTTTTGCCGTAGGAAGAGGGGTAAGCCTAATTATTATCTTTGTAACAATACCAAGCGTTCCTTCTGAGCCTACGATTAGCTGCTTTATATCGTATCCAGTTACATCTTTTAGTAGTTTTCCTCCGAGGTTAACTATCTTACCTTCTGGAGTAATAAGCTCAAGCCCCATAATGTAGCGGCCGGTTACCCCGTATTTTACTGCCCTTCCTCCTCCTGCATTTTCAGCGACATTTCCCCCGATAAAACAGGTCTCAACACTCATGGGGTATCCTGCATAAAAAAGACCTTTATCTTTTATGATTTCATTTATATCATTTGTTATAACCCCGGGCTCTAAAGTCATCATCATATTATCGTAATCAACCTCCAGGATACGGTTCATCTTCTCTAAAGATATTACTATTCCTCCAAATACAGGAATCGCACCACCGGAAAGCCCGCTTCCTGCTCCCCTAGGGGTAACAGGGATGAGTTTTTCGTTTGCAAGTTTTAGGATCTTTGATATCTCTTCTGCACTCCCTGGAGTAACAACAACCTCTGGCATGTGCCCGTACTGCTCCGGGGGCGTTTCATCATGGGAATAGGCCTCTATTTTTTCTCTGTCGGTAACTACATTTTTGCTTCCAACAATTTTAGACAGTCTACCCAGGACTTCTTCTGACACAGCGTTATAGTTCATATTTTTTTAGCCTTTCTATAACTAAAGGTACAGCCTCAAAAAGATCTGCTACTATTCCAAAATCTGATATTTTAAAGATCTGAGCATCGGGATCGCTGTTAATTGCCACAATTGTATCCGAGGTCTTAATTCCTGCAAGATGCTGGATAGCGCCTGAGATTCCTATGGCTATATAAAGCTTTGGAGATACGGTTTTACCGCTCAGGCCAACCTGGTGGGGATAGGATATCCAGCCCCTGTCAACTGCGTCCCTTGATGCCCCTACCGATCCGTCCAGGGTTTTAGCAAGCTCATAAATTAAATAAAAGTTTTCTTTTTTCTTTAGGCCCTTTCCGCCGGATACGATTATATCCGCATCCTGGATGCTGGCTTTCTCATCCTCTATTTTCCTAAAGCCTATCCTTTTAGACCTCCCGTCAAGGAGGCCAGCCTTTAGTTTAACTTTAATGATCCGGCCAGTTCTTTTCCTGTCAACAGGAGCGGGCTTGGTTGACCTTACCCTCACTGTAGCCATCTGTGGCCTGCTACCAGGTGTTTTAATTGTTGCCATTATATTTCCTCCTATGGCGGGTCTTGTCTGTAGAAGATTTCCTGTGTCCTTTTCAATATCAAGTTTGGTACAATCTGCAGTTAGGCCGGTGGCAAGCCTCACTGCGGCATGGGGCATTAGAGTCCTTCCACTTGTTGTGGCCCCCGCTATTATTATATCAGGCCTATATGCTCTTACGAGGTCTACAAGGACATTACTATAGTTTTCTACAATAAAGTAGTCTAGCTCTGGGTCATCGACAACATAAACAATATCAGCGCCCCTGTAGATAAGCTGGCCTAGCTCATCCCCGCTCATATTATATCCCATAATAACTGAAGCAAGACTAACACCAAGGCTATCAGCAAGTTTTCTTCCACGGGCTAGGACCTCAAAGGATACCTGCCTTAACTTACCTTCGCTCTTTTCTGCTAAAGTCCATACATTTCTATCTTCCAACTCTTATATCTCCTTTTAGATTAACTTCTTTTTTTATCAATAAAATCTACCAGTCTATCAATAGCTTCTAAGAGCCCCTCCTCATCAGTTGGCTTTAGAACTGTACCTCCCCTTGTAACTTTAGGATGGCTGATTTTAACAACCCTTGTAGGGGAGCCTTTTAGCCCTATTTTTTCCTTATCAAGCTTTAGGTCATCTGCAGAAAGTATTTTTATTTCTGTACTTTTAGCTTTTTTCTTTCCGCCAAGTGTTGGGAGCCTTGGATAGCTTATTTCCTTTACTACGGTAAGGAGAGCGGGAAGAGGCATCTTAAGAGTTTCATACCCACCTTCAACAAGCCTTTCCACTGTAATGGAATTACCGCTTATTTCTAAGATACTGCTTACATAAGTGGCAAGGGGGATACCAAGAAGTGAGCCTATGCCCGGCCCTACATGACCCGTATCTCCATCAGTGGCTCTCTCTCCTGCTAAGATAAGATCATAATCTCTTATATCCTGTATAGCTCTTGCAAGGACAAAGGAAGTTACCCAGGTATCGGAACCCTTGAATTCTTTTGACGTTAGAAGTATTCCTTCGTCACACCCCATAGAGATTGCTTCCCTTAAAGCCTTTTCCGCAGAAGGGGGTCCCATTGAGATTACTACTACTTTTCCGCCATGTTGTTCTTTTAGCTGGATTCCAACCTCTATGGCATATAGGTCAAGGGGATTTACTATGCTTTCCACTCCATCCCTTATCATCGTGCCTGTAACCTCATCCATCTTTACATTTCCTGTTTCAGGGACCTGTTTTATGGGGATAATTATGTTCAATTTGTTCTCCTCGGGTTAAAACAAAATTACAACTTATCTATATTTTATGCTTTACGCGTTCAATCGCTCTCTTAACCGGTGAATCAGAAAACTTCGTTTCAGAAGAGCTATTCTGCATTAATTCAATATTCTCATATAAAGCTTCGCATGCATCCAGGTATTTTAAACCGGTTAAATTCGATATAATCCTGCTGGCTCTGTCAATTAATTTTTTATTGGTCGGGTTTACATAAATCATCACATTTCTCTCAATCCTACCCATTCTTGCCATAGTTGCAGTAGAAATCGTGTTGAATATCAATTTTATTATTATATGCAAAAATAAATCCAGAGGAGATTCTGGAGCACTATAAGGAATATGAACTACTATATCTCTATCAAAACCTTTCGGGAGCACATTATTTATAAAAATATATCCATGCCTACTATAATTTCTAACCTGGTTGTCAAATGATTCCCTGTACAGGGATTTTCCTTTCGAATAATTAAGAATTTCCTTACCGGCAAGGAATATAATTGCTGTAGAATCAGCATTTTGATACCTCCCGGGGTCATCCTCACAACCTATTTGAAATTTATATATCTCTGAGTTATTAATTTTGGGTGGTGATTTATATAAGCTAGAAGGGGCACCTAATGACATATATAAATCAGGATCCCAGTTTAAACCACGGGGCTGGCGCATAAGAATATTAGCCCAGGTAGATCTGGTATCAAGAAATGGATTTTTCACGAATGCCCATGATTGTGGTGATAAATAATCATCATTTCTTCTAAAATGAGGAATACTAAATGTTGGGGCTCTTTCTGTAGTATCCGTAAGTATATCAAGCATAAAAGAATCTGAAAAATAAGTCACAAACCCTTTCTTTCTGTACACTTCTTCTTCCAACTCAACAATACGCGCCAGCTCATTAAGAGAATCATCAGAAGAAATAGATAAAAGTAAGTTTTCGTATTGTTTAACATAATTACCTTCATTTCTCTTTATAATATCCAATTTACACAATTCTTCAGGTGTAAGCATCTGTTCAAGAATTTTGGATATAGCCATCTCAAGAGCAGTACCTATAACCAGTAGCTCAATAGTTATTGCCTGCATCCTTGTAGAACCACCAATAGCCATAGGTCCTGTAGTAAGATCCAGTTTGGTTATTTTTTTTTCTTCAATAACCTGTCTTGACCTCAACAGACGTTTCGAAAGAATTTCGGTTGGATTATTATAGATAAAAAAGACCTTTGCTCCAGATTCAAATGCCTGCCATACTGTTCCTATAACAGAAGGGGTTTCTCCTCCCTCACTTACAGCCACGAAAACATCTCCTTCTTTAAGTTTAGCCTCCTTAACCTGTTGCCTTCCAAATGTTTGAAAATCTTCAAAATTCTCAAGAGACCTTATTAAAGCAAAATCTCCGCCGGTCATAATGCTATAGGAAGAGTCTGATATCAATGGAAGTCTGGACTTTAAAACAGGGCTTAATTCTTCCGCTCTTTTCCAGAATCTACGCCATATTCCTTCCAAAAGTATACCGAGTCTACCAGTTGAACCACAGCCACTAAAACATATTCTTTTGCCGCATAATATAGCAACAAAAAATGAATCAACTAACTCATCGAATTCATCTGTGCCCATAATTTTTTTATAAACGGGGATTATATCCTTATCAACATCAAAAAGCATTTTTAAACCGAACCGGGTATTTTTCTTAACAACATCACTAAAATCCTTTGTTTTTGGATGCTGTGACTCCGTAATAAGTTCACCTAAATGGAATTCCTTTTCATCTTTTAAAAACTGCTCTGCTTTTTCTCTAGGACTTGATAAACCCATAACAACTCCTTTTGTCTTATATGACAGCTCATTTTTTTATTTTATTTGCACCGAATTAATTTTAATCATCAATTGGTGATTTATATTTCTCTTTAATAGTTTTTAGCATTAATTCCTCTTTAGCAGAATTAATTATACTAATGTCGCTATATAGCATAATACAGCTCAAGGCTAATATTTTAGCTGCTAATACCATTCCGGTATGTCCGATATGCATACCACTTGAGGCTGTAACCTGCCACGAATGAGGTGAGACACCCAGAGGTAAACAGGCTGTAATAAATTTTGCAGTTGGAACAATCCGGCTGACATCTCCTAAATCAGTTGAACCCGGGTAATTAATACCCAAGCCATAAGGAGGTACCATAATGTCACAAAGATATTTATCTTCTAAGTATTTATAAGATTCACTATCCAGACGCGAAAGATAAAGAGCCTCCTGCTTCTGCCCCTTATTAAAATGCCTGTTCATCTCTTTAGCAAATTTATAATCCTCTATTGAAAATTTTTCCAATTCAATTTTTTCCATTATGCTCCATAACAATTTATTCAGTGTATCGTTATTTAAAAAACCGTAGCATCCAGTTATTATTTTTGTTTCCATTTTAGTATCTGTCATCAAGGCAGCTCCCCTTGCTATATTTAAAACTCTCTCATGAATTTCTACTACAGTTACTCTTTTTGGGGCTCTGACAAAATACCATACCTCCGCCAGATCCGGAACAATGTTAGGCATTATTCCTCCATTTGTTATTACATAATGCAGACTGGCATCCTTGATGATATGCTCTCTCAAATAATTGCAACCAATGTTTGTTAGTTCTACCGCATCCAATGCACTTCTTCCATTATATGGATCTCCAGCAGCATGTGCAGTTATACCCCTAAAAATAATCTTAAATGAATTCATGGCCTGGGTACCACCCAGGATTATTGAATTATAGCAATCAGGATGCCAGGTCAAGCATATATCTACATCATTAAAAAGACCTTCTCTAACCATTAAAATCTTACCAACAAGATTTTCTTCAGCCGGGCACCCGTAATACCTGATAGTTCCGTTAAATCCTTCCTTTTTAATAGCTTCCTTTACAGCAACAGCCGCAAACATTGCCCCGGTGCCCAAAAGATTGTGCCCGCAACCATGGCCTGAACTTTTCCCTTCAACAGGTTTTTTTACTGGTTCTTTTTCCTGGCCCAAACCAGGCAGTGCATCATACTCGCCCAGAAGACCTATTACTGGTTTGCCATTCCCATACTCTGCTATAAATGCATTTCTGCAATCCCTTGATTTTTTTATTTGAAATCCTTTTGCAGATAATAAATCCATCTGAAGTTTTGCTGATTTAACTTCCTCCTGAGATAGCTCCGCATATTCCCATATCCTATCGGCAATTTTGATATATACTTTTTTATTATCGTTAATAAATTTAATTACTGACATATTTTAAATATTTAGATAGCTCAAATTAAATATTTCTACCAATCGTAAATTAAAGTTCGATTTTATCTCCACTTTATTATAATAATTCTTCATAATCATCCATCATGTCTAAGTCTTTGGCTATCTTTAAATAAACAATTTTCCCTTTATGCACATTAAGTCCTGTAACTAATTCTATATCAGAAATCACTGCTTTAATCCCTCCCTTGGCTATCTTTTTAATATAGGGCAGGCTAATATTAGTCAAAGCTAATGTTGAAGTACGAGGAAATACCCCGGGCATATTAGCCACGCAGTAGTGTATAACACCATAATCCACATAAACTGGATCTTGATGTGTCGTTGGATGTGCAGTTTCTATTGATGAACCCTGATCTATATCAACAGCTACTATAACAGAACCCTTTTTCATTTTAGATACCATATCTTTCGTTACTAAAAGAGGTGTCCTCCCCCCCTTAACATATACTGCACTTATTAAAACATCGGCTTTCTTTATTTCCTCTATAATATTGTAATACGACATCACTTTGGTAGATACATTTGAATTAAAGTAATTCCCAAGTTCAATTTCTCTCAATTCATCAATAAAGGGAGACATAATAATTACATCTGCTCCCATTCCCGACATCATCCTAGCTGCGCTTTTACCAACTATACCGGCACCAATAATTAATACCCTACAGGGCAGGATCCCTGTTGTTCCACTTATAAACGATCCTCCTCCGCCAAATTGAACCCCTAAATAATAAGCACCCATAATAGCTGCTTCTCTTCCCGCTATTTCACTCATCGTAGCAAGAAGAGGAAATTTTCCATCTTTTTCTATAGTTTCATAAGCAATAAAGCTAGCTCCAGAAGATATTAATGCTTTAGTTAGTTTCCTATTTGATGATAGATGAAAATATGCAAATATCAATTGCCCCTCTTTTATTAATCTATACTCTTTTTCTACAGGTTCTTTTACTTTAACAATTAATTCAGCATTTTTATATATATCTTCCACTTTATCCAATATAACAGCTCCGGCTTTTATATATTCAGAATCTTCATATCCGCTACCCACCACTGCAGAACTTTGTAAATAAAAAGTATTTCCATCTTTAATTAATTCATATACACCTCCAGGTACAACAGATACTCTGTATTCATTATTTATTATTTCCTTTGGTACTCCTATTTTCACTTTGCTGCTAATCCTTTCTTTATTACACTATATATTTTATATATAGTGTTCAAAGATCTATTAAAAATAGAGTTGTAAACACAACTCTTGAATAGCTCGACTTACTAATGATTCTAATCACCAGGACTACTGCAATTACTCTTAAAGAACAGCTACTCTAAATAATTCTTTTTACAGGTGGGTTATATTACTTATTAAAAGAACCATTATTTTCTATTTTTTTTATTAGCTCGGGAATAATCTCATAAAGATCTCCAACCAGCCCTATATCAGCAATATTAAAAATTGGTGCAGCCGGATCATTATTTATAGCAACTATAAAATCGGATCTTCCCATCCCGGCAAGGTGCTGAGCAGAACCTGATATTCCACAGGCTATATAAATCTTTGGCCTAACAGTTTTTCCACTTAATCCTACCTGGTGAGGATAGCTAATCCAGCCCTTATCAACAGCTACTCTACTTGCCCCAACTACTCCGCCCAGGGAATCTGCAAGCTTGCTAATAAGCTCAAAGCCCTTTTCGCTACCCAACCCGTTGCCACCTGAAACGATAATTTCAGCCTCGATTATATTCAGGTCTTCCTCTATCTTTTCTACTTTCTTTATTGCTACTCTATCCCGAAGTTTTTCCCTATCAAACTTCATGTTAATTACTTCTCCTTTATACCCCGGGATTTTCTCAGCTTCCTTCATAATCTTATATCTAACTGTTGCCATCTGTGGCCTGTTATTTGGGCATGTTATTGTAGCCATAATATTGCCACCAAAAGCAGGCCTCGTCTGCAATAAAATTTTATCTTTTAAATCTAACTCCAGCTCTGTGCAATCAGCAGTAAGACCGGTTTTAAGTTGCGATGCAATTCTTGGGGCTATTGACCTTCCTATAGAAGTCCCACCTATAAGGAATATATTTGGCTTGAGTTCTTTCAAGAAACCTATCAAAATTTCCGAATATGGATCATCTCTAAAGTTTTCCAGACAGTCATCGTCGTAAACAAAAACCTTATCCACGCCATAACCTATTATTTCTTCTGCCTTATCAGCCACACCCTTACCTAAAAGAACGCAGTAAAGTTCTTCACCAATTTCCTTTGCCAGTTCTCTGCCCTTTCCTATTAATTCATAGACAACAGGTGAAATAGCTCCATCTTTATACTCCCCAAAAACCAGTACTCCTTTATACCCGGATAAATCAACCTTCCTTTTTTCTTTTATTAATTCAATAGCGTTAAAGGGACATTCTGAGACACATATACCACATAGCTTACAATCTTTAGATATTACCGCTTTATTATCTATAATAGATATACAATCAAAAGGACAGGCTCCGACACAAACACCGCATCCTGTACATTTATCTTTAATAACCTTTATTTCTCTCATTAAGAACTCCTCATACGATATTTTTTTCTTTTAACTTCTCGACTAAAGCTTTTGCCTGACTTTCTGGCTCACCTTTTATTATTTCACCTTCACCACGCATGGGAGGGGGAAATATTCTTACTACTGTAGTTGGAGAACCTTCTGCACCATACCTTATGCTATCACCTGCCAGGTCTTCAAAATTCCACATTATTATCGGAGTTTCTTTTGCCATCCTCTGCCTTTTAAAAGAAGGATATCTGGGTTCATTAGCTTCTTTAGTAACTGTAATTACGACAGGTAATTTAGACTCTACTGTCTCATAATAATTATCCATAACTCTCTCTATTCTTATCGACTCTTCATCCAAATTTTCTATTTTTCTAACATAACCAATATACGGAACACCTAATTCTTCGGCAAGGCTGGGACCCACCTGACCTGTGTCCCCGTCTGTTGTCTTTAAGCCACATATAACAATATCATATGCCCCTATCTTCCTTACACCGGATGCCAGTGTATAACCCGTAGCTAGAGTATCTGCTCCTGCAAATTTCTTATCAGTTAATAAAATTGCATTATCACAACCCATTGCTATAGCTTCCCTTAAAGCTTCTTCTGTTTGAGGAGGCCCCATGCTAATAACATTTACCTCACCATTGTATTTCTCTTTTAATCTGACAGCTTCTTCAATTGCATACATATCAAATGGATTAACTTCAGATACAACGCCATCTCTTATTAATGTTCCTTTTTCATAATCCATCATCACATCTTTTTGGGCTGGTACCTGCTTTATACATACTACTATTTTTAATTTATCCAATTAGAACCCCCATTGATATTAAAAGTTAATTATTTTTATTAAACCTTTTATATTTTTTATGCTTAACCCTTTACTGCACCCTCAACAAGCCCACGTATTATTACTTTCTGGAAAAGCAATGCCAGTATTACTACAGGTACGCTTGAAATTACCCCTGTGGTTAAGATTATTGTCACTTCCATATTTTCCATATTACTTAAAACGCCAACATAAACTGTAAATGGCGTTGAATTTGTTTTTGTCAGTATCATACCTATTACAAAATTAGACCATGCTATAATAAAAGTGTAAACAGAAACAGCTCCGACTCCAGGCATGGCAACAGGCAAAATTATTCTTAATAATGCTTTAAATCTCGTGCAGCCATCAACCAGTGCTGCTTCTTCCAAAGCATCGGGTATAGTATCATAAAATGATTTCATTACCCATATAGAAAAAGGTAATGTATATGCAGTTAAAACTATTACCAGTCCCCATATAGTGTCATACAAACTTAAATTTACGAACTGAAGATATAATGGAATTAAAATTGCCATTGTAGGAACCATTGAGGCAAACAAGAAAAGAAGTAATATCATATTCCTGCCTTTCATTTTAGATCTGGATAGAGGGTAAGCTGCTAGGCATGCTGTTAATGTTGCAATTATTGTAGTTGGAATTGCTATCTTCAGACTGTTAATAAATGTAGCAATTGCTTTTTTAGACGAAGTTATTACATACCTGTAATTATCAAAAAGTTCTGATAATGTATTCCATTCACTTGGAAACAAATGAAAGTTTGGATAATGGTTTAAATATAACTCGTGTTCACTCATCAAAGAACTAAAAATCAAAATTAGTATTGGAAACATAATTACCAATACCGAGGCATAAAGTAAAAAGTAAAATAATGTTCTAAAAAGTTTATTCTTGTTTTTTGGTGTAATAGACATATTAACTAATATTTTTTTTAATTATTAATTATTCTAATATCTTACTTCCTTATAAGTTAATCTATAATAGAATATTGATATTATAATTATCAAAAATGATACAAAAAACGCTATCGTTGCCCCAAGCCCAAATTTCATAAAGGTAAACGAATAAAGAAATGAAATATAATTAAGAACAGAAGTAAAATTACCCGGTCCACCTCTGGTTAGTACATAAATCAAATCAAAGCCCTTAAAAGTCTCTACCGAAAGCAAAATGAATATAATAACCATAGACGGCCTGATAAGTGGCAAAGTTATTGAAAAAAACCTTCCTACTGGAGACATCCCATCTACATCTGCTGCTTCATATAATTCTCTTGGAATAGTTTTTAATGAAGCCGAAAGAAGAAATACCGTGAGTGGTAAAACTTTATATACCGTTGTTAAAACAATCATAATAAATGCAGGCCAAGGCTCAGACTGCCATTCTCTAAAATTATCCAATAATCCCAGAGCTATTAATATATTATTAAAAGTACCAAGCCTCGGATTGAATATCCACTTCCACATAAGCCCAACTACAACAGGAGGTAAAGCCCACGGTATTAAAAGAATAGCCATTATAAAATTTGACCCTCTTAATTCCATGTTCAATAATACAGCAAGGAAAAGACCAAAAATTATAGCAAGTAAAGTAACAACTAATGCAAAAAGTATTGTAATCCAGACTGAGTGGGCTATGTCAGGTATTTTAAATATGTTTATATAATTTTCAATCCCTATAAACTTAGGTGTCTTTCCCAGCCTCCAATCAAAAAAACTCATAACAAAGGAATAGACAACAGGAAAAACCATAACAAATAATATAAATACTATGGCAGGTAACATCATATTTATATTAAAACTGTTTCTTTTTAAGGGCAATAACTGCCCTCTCTTTCTTTTATTTAAACGCATATTTATTATATTATTCTATCTAATAATAAAATAAAGGCAGGTGAAAAATCACCTGCCTTTTTGTTATTCCTTATTCCAAATATGACTCCCATGTTGAGTAGAATAAATCCTCAAGCTGATCCAATGTTTCCTGTTCATCTATAGTCCCATTAAAGTACTTTTCAAATATTGGTATGCTTCCGTTCTCTATTTCACTCATATTTGGCTCTACGTATCTCACTGACCTGCTTGCCATATCCAATGCAATTGGAATATACGGGTATTCTGCCACATATTCTTCATCATTTGCAAGTGCCAATCTCACTGGAGCAAATCCATCATGCTCGTTTCTCCATTTTTGTATTGGTAGAGATGAATAGAACAGACAGAAGGCTAATGCATTGTCAAGGTTCTGAGCACCATCTCTAATTACATATCCCATATCACCCGTAACAACATAGCTTTCATTATCACCATCTACAGGTACCGGTGCCCAGCCTATTTTGTCTATATTTTCCGGGAAGTTATTTTTAATATCTGCATAAACCCATCCCATATAATTCCAGGATAACCCTACTCCACCTGCTGAGAATGAGGATCTCGATTGCCCGGGGTCACCAGCTGCCATAACAGGATCAGAAAATTCACTGGTATAAAGTGCCTTTTCTACCTGTAGAGCTCTTATACCATACTCATTATTAAACAATGCTTTAGGATCACTTGAATCACCGTTCCAATAATCTCCGCCTACATTCTTTAATAATGCATAGAAAACAGGATTCCAGCTCTGACCAGGTTGTGATACTCCTGTAAAACCGTAAGTTTCAGGTATTCCATCACCGTCTTCATCTACTGTACAATCCTGTGCACACTGGAGAAAATCATTGATCTGTGCCGGTGGAGCGTCATATCCTGCCTTTGACAGTATTTCCTTGTTATACTGAATACCCCATATTCCTACAAAGAAAGGTACACCAAACCATTTGTCTCCGGATCCAACAGCTTTATGTATACCCGGAACTATATCATCTTTTAATTCCTGAGGAATTCTGTCTGTTACATCCATTAAATAATCCTTAAACTGATTGGTCCACGCCCCCCAGCTCCACATAATATCAAAATCTGCAGTTCCGGTTTCAAGTTCAAGAGCTATCTTGGATGCATAATCCGCATATGGTACTGCCACCCAATTCACCTGTACTTCAGGAAACGCATCCAGAAACATTGATGTAACGCTTTCTTCCAGAGCCATCTCGTCTTTATAGGAGTAAATATTTAGCTCTCCAGATGGTTTAAGCCCTGCTTTCTCAATCCAGTAAGTTGCAGTTTCCACCGCTTCCTCTACTTCCTCTTCTGCTTCTTCGGCTACTTCCTCTGCTTCCTCTTCTGCTTCTTCGGCTACCTCCTCTTCGGCTACTTCCTCTTCGGCTACTTCCTCTGCTTTTGCACAACCTATTGGTATAATAGCCATAGAGACTGCAAAACATACAATAGCTACCCACGCAATTAATTTAAGTTTTGAAATCATCTTACACAATCTCCTTTCACATTTTTAAATTGTGTACTCGATAAAGATTACTTTTATTACCTTAATTCATCACCTCCACTCTTTTCATAAAATTACATTTTCAAATATTCACCTCCTCTATATTTTCTTTTAAAAAATTCTAATTACTAAAATCTAAAATATTCATAAAATGTCTAACTAACTTCATTAATAAATGCCGATATTTTTCTAACAGAAAGAATCCCTTACCAGCTGTGCTACATCTTTTACTTCTATATCATAACTTCTGCTATCCATAGCGCCTTTTAACATTTGCAAACATAAAGGACAGGCTACTGCAACTAAATCAACATCAAGTTCTTTAATCTGATCTGCTCTTGTCAAATCCATCTTTACATTAGGGAGATCCATCCAAAGGGCAGGGCCTCCACCGCCACAGCAATATGAATTTCCTCTCGAAAGCTCGAGCTCAACCAATTCAATGCCCGGAATTCTTTTTAATACATCTCTTGGTTCTTCATAGATATTATTTCGCCTTCCAAGATAACAGGAGTCGTGGTATGTAATTTTTTTGTTTATTTTTTCCTCCATTTTAATTTTTCCAGAATCTATCAACTCCTTAAAAACCTGTGTATAGTGTTTTACCTCTATGTTCTCCATGCCATCGTAATAGTGTAAGAAAATGTCATAATCATGAGGAGAAAGGCAAATTATTTGATTAACTTTATGCTCTTTAAACATCTCTAAATTATGCTCAACCATTTCCTCATATATTCCTTCGTCACCCAGCATTATAGCCTGAGAGCCGCTATCCATTTCCTGACTGCCGATCATTCCAAATTCTACCCCTGCTTTTTTTAAAACATCTATTAGAGCTTCGGCAACCTTCTTTGCATCTTCATCATAGGGTACGAATGACCCTACATATAATAATTTGTCAATACTGCCCTCGTTCTTAATGCCCATTGTATTAACCCAATCATCTTTAACCCTGGGTGAACCGCCGTATGGATTTCCGAACTTCATGATATTACTTAAAACATCCCTTATCCTTGGATCGATATTCCCGCTCTCTACTTTAATTGCCCTTAGAATTTCTGTAGCAGTAGCACCGCTTACCACAGATTTTCTTGTCTTATCTATTAGAAAAACATTTTCACCACAATACCACTCGCAGGCACGGCAACCGCTACAAGCATAAATTACCTCATCAGGTATTTCAGAAATAGTGTATTCTCCCTTTAATAAGCCAAGAGCAACCTGCGCAATGCCTCTTGGAGAAACTGAACCAACTTTTAAACCATTGTACGCAGGACAATCTTTATTGCATAATCCGCAAGAGCAACTCAAGCAATTCTCAAGTGCTTTACCATATTCTTCTAATGTAATTATGTTATTTTTCGCCATATTCAAAAACTCCTTAAAATATTATTTTTGGATTCATAATGTTTTTTGGGTCAATCGTCTTTTTGATTTTTTTCATCAACTCATAAGCTGCTTTACCCATATTTCTCTCCATAAGCTCGACTTCCAACTCTCTTGGTATCCATGAATGTGTGGTCGCTATCGCCCCACCACAATCAAATATTATTTCTACATATTTCCTATACCAGTCAAGGAATTCTGCACGGAATTTCTTACTATCCATATTTTTTCGGTAAACATGTATCGTGCCCCATGTTTTATTAAAACCTGATACTCCGGGCAATACCCTGCCAATATCTCTTGCAATGGTGCAACTTGCAAGATTTGGATAAATATTTTTATCTTCCATATCGTAGCAATGCTTTCTGAACCTAGCATGCCACTCAACCAGTCTGCTATCCGGAATATTGGGATCTAAAAAAATAGGTCTGGCGGAATAACCGTCTGCTTTTATATGTTTACTGAATACATCAGATGCAATGCCGAGAGATACATTTACTTTCTTATACAGACCTTTCCACTCTCTTGAGTGATCATCCCACCAACTAGTAATTTCTGTCACCTCCGGTGCATCAAATCCATTATGTTTCTTAACTACCTCCTCAGCTATATCTTTCATGGCATCAACTTCATGCTTAAATCCCAAAATAGAATAATGAACCACCATCGCAATTTCTTTAGGCCAGCTTTTCCCTATGGTCTGTTTAGAATATGACTCCTCGTCTACCGAACATGAAACCCTCCATATATTGTTGGAGTATTTACTTCTTTTTAATTCCAAATATGCTTCTATTCCTTCCTCAAAAGTTTTAAAGGCAGAATCTCCGTAATATTCTGCCGGTGGATACTCTGTAAATTTTTCAGTTACTCTGGTAATTATCCCTAATGTTCCCCTCGAGCCAATAAATAAATCCATTAAATTCCAGCCAGTTGAAGATTTTGTTGGTTTATTGGAGCCTCTTCCTACATCAATTACACTTCCATCTGGTAGAACTACTTGAATCTTATAAATACTGCTACCGGCAGGACCCCACCTGTTTTCCCAGTATCCATATCCATTAACCGCAGGGCGAGAACCAAGAGTGCATATTTCCTCTGAACCTGGATAATCAGTAGGCATAAACCCTCTCTTGATTAAATAGCTAATCAATTCCATCATATTTACCCCTGCTTCACCCGTAATCCTATAATCTTTTTCATCCAATTCCAAAATTTTGTCCATTTTTTTCATATCAACAGTTATGCCACCTCTCATACCTTCAGCACCATAGGTTCCAGATCTGCCTCCTGAAGGTACTAAAGGCACCTCATACTTATCTGCAAATTTAACTATTTCCTGTACATCTTCAGTGCTGGTTGGTGTAACTACCGCATCAGGTAAAAATACATCTAAGTAGTTTTCATGCAACAAACATTCGGGCCCATGAGTAACCGTATAGCACATTCTTGTAGGCTTATCAGTGAATACATTTGACTCACCAATTGATTCTTTAAGTTCACTTATTTCCTTCTCTGAGACCATTGCTCTCCTTCCTAATAACAAATTCTCTAGAATAATTCCTTTATAATTTCTTTAAATAGTTACCTTAAATTGTTTATATATGCCTTAACCTCCTATAAAACAACATTTTTTAAAAAGCATTCACTCCAAGAAAATAAGCCTGGATTTTATTTCGTATTAATAAATTGCATTTATCGTATTTGCCTTTTTTTTATAACAGCAAATCCTGAACTAATTCTTTTCTTTATTCCAACACTAAAAATGAGGTTACATAAAAAAATATTAAGAATGATTCTAAAAATTACAGATTTACTTAATTCTTGAATTAATTTTAAGTCGCCAGTTATTTCCATTAATCTAAATTAATATTATAAAATACTTACTTTCTCCAGTGACTTTATTAAGTTTTTATATAATATAACGAGTTGCAATTATTGTCAATAGAGATTTTATGTATAGAAACAATTAAATATAACTGAATAATTATATTGCCTCGAGATTTTTTTAACGAAGCACCTTTATGGTATAATCCATTAAAAGAGCTGATATATATAAATCTATTATTTTTACTTTTTATAACAGATAAAAATTTTTTAGCTCGAGGCATGAGATGATATTTCAGAATTTTTATCTTAATACCGCAGTAATTTTAATTATTTCATATCTTATTGGCTCCTTCCCTTCTGCCTATATTGCAGGAAAAATAAAGGGAATAGATATAAGCAAAGAAGGCAGCCAGAATGTGGGCGGAATGAATACCATAACAAGCGTTGGCAAATTTGCCGGCGTAATAGTAATAATAACAGACATGGCAAAAGGAGCACTTTCTGCCTATATCGCGACCAGATTTTCAGACCATATCTTTATACCATTGCTTGCCGTTGTCTTCGCAGTAATCGGGCATAACTGGATGATTTACATTGGGTTCAGGGGAGGAAAAGGTGTCTCTACTTTTATAGGGGGGCTGCTTTACCTTTCACCGGTATCATTTTTCTTCCT
>Ga0307422_1000522_pt1 | contig 21556 bp, 29 predicted proteins | sample SalMarWE160290MG_FD_202153 | JGI IMG/M metagenome (GOLD analysis project Ga0307422, IMG submission 202153) | Salt marsh sediment microbial communities from the Plum Island Ecosystem LTER, Massachusetts, United States - WE1602-90 | ecosystem: Environmental > Aquatic > Marine > Intertidal zone >...
AGATTAAAATAAGTAAGTCAATATTTATTCTTTAACTGATAATTCAATTGATATTTCTAAATTATCAATATTAAAATCATCTTTACTCAAAAATAAATCCAAATTTCTATTATGATTTATATTATTACAGCCTTTATAATCAATTGTATATGTTCCACAAATAGAGCAATATGATTTATTATTAGTTTTTATAGCAGTATCTTTTATTTTTTCTTCAGGTATTTTTTTAATTCTATTTTCCATTATAATTTCACCACCTATTATATTATTTATCTTATCTTCTAATTTTATCTTTGAATTTTTCAAGTCTTGTTATATATAATTCTTCATAACCTGGATTTCTTAATTCAAATTCAAGATCAATTAAAATATAAAGATCAATTAATTCTTTTCTGATCTTAGTCTTATAATTTAATGCATTATCTTGTGTTTTGTATTGATCATATAGTAAATTTAATTCTCTGATATGATCAAAAATTGCCAAAGTTCTAAAATAACTATTCTTAAATGATTCAATTACACTTTCACCTTCATCAGTTTCTATTAAATGTTCATATGGATTTATTCCACTCATTTATATCATGCTCCCTTATTTATTATTTTATAAAATAAATATTCTAAATCAAAAAACCTCCTCAAATTCTCTAACTATTCTTTCTTTAAGCTTAGTATTTCTTTTTAATATATTGTTTCTCTTTACGATTTTAGATGTAAGCTCTTTTCTAGATAGTAATATAACAGTTTGTTTACCACGTGTTATAGCTGTATATAATAATCTACTATCACAAATTAAAGAGTCCTGAGATATTATTAACACAATATATTTAAATTCAGAACCTTGTAATTTGTGAACTGTTGAGCAATAAGATAATATAAAATTATCAAGTGTTTCATTATCTTTTGAATATGTTACAAATTTTTCCAAGTCTTTATAATAAATAGTGAATGTAGTCTTGTCAATTGCAGTTACACGACCAAACTCACCATTAAATATTTGATTTTCTTTATCATTTTTGATACACATGATTTTATCATTTACATCATATGGGAACCAATCTTTTTTAAATTTCTTAGGATTAATTTTATTTTTAATTATTTCATTGATACTGTTAACACCAACTTCTCCTTTCTTAATTGGTGAAATAAACTGAACTTCTGAAAAGAAACTATCAATTGAATTATATTTATTTTGTAAATATTCATAAAAATAGACTATGCTATCTATATAATCTTTAGAATTATTTGACTCCCTTACATAAAAATCTTTTTTCTTCATGTAGTCGAAGTCAATATTATTTCTAATTTTTGTGGCAACATCAAGTATATTGGAATCACTAGATTGTCTAAATGTTTTAGTAAGTTGGAAAGTATCAATCTTTTTACTTTCAATCATATCATTTAAACAGTTACCAGGTTGCACTGATGGAAGCTGTCCAACATCACCAACAAATACAATTTTTACAAAATCAATAGAGCAATCATTCATAGATTCAAGTAAACTATGCAATAATTCAGTATCTACCATTGATGTTTCATCAATAATCATTACTCCATTTCTTGAAGTAAAAAAATTATGGGAATCATTTAAGAAACGATGTATAGTTGTTGCTTTTTCTCCAGTAGCTTGCGACATTCTTCGTGCAGCTTTACCAGTAGGAGCGGTTAGAAATAATCTAAAGCCTACTTCTTTTAAAATGTATAATACACATTTCAAAAGAGTAGTTTTCCCGCATCCAGCTCCACCAGTTATTATACCTATCTTCTTATTTACCGCACCTTCAATTGCTTTTCTCTGATCTTTATCAAATTTAATTTTATTCAATTTTTCAAATTCATTTATTAACTCTTCAATGTCATAAGTTTCAAGTCTTGTTTTATCAATTTCTTTATTTATTAATTCTTTTAAATATACTGGTATCATTGTTTCAGCTTCAAACATAGATTTCGTATAAATACAGTCATCTTCACAAACGAGCCTTCCATTTTCTTCTATTAATTCTACTTGATTTTTTCTTAATCCATATGCATTTAATTGCTCTATTAGTTTATCTTTTGTAATATAACAATTACCAGTACGAGTATATTGTTTTACAATATATTCAGTTAGATATAACAGCCTGTTATTGTCATCAAGCTTTATACCTATTGTTAAAGCAATTTTATCAGCTTTTTTAAAGCTAAAATCGCTCATATCAATCAACACTTGATATGGATTTGATCTTAATAAATCTAAACCATCTTCAAATTCATTTGTCAAATGTTCTACTGTTTCGGTAACTTTTTTGATTATATTTGGCGAACATTCATTGCCCAATAAAATATTTATCTCTTTGAAAACTTTCATTTTATCAAGTTTCTCTAAACCTTCTTTTATAAGAAGAATCGTACCTTCGCCAATTCCTTTAATTTGCGGATATTCATCAGTTCTAAAAATATTAATATCCTCAACATTATCAACTATTAATTGTGCCTTAGCTTTCTTTATCCCTTTAATTGACATTAATAAATTTTTTTGAGCATCTTTAGTATTTCTGAATTCCTCGTATTTACACTGAAAACTTTTTTTGCCTTGATAAGTTCCCATTATTCCAACCAAAGTTTTGTCACCGTTACAAAGTTCAAATCCATTTGTTTTTACACTAAGTTCTTCAAAATTGTCAAATATCGCAGCATATATATTGAAATCACCATCATTATATATACATCTTGTTACTTTACATTGAATAGTTTCCATTTAATCATCTCCCATTATTTACTATATTCATTATATCACATTGCATGTATTTTGTAAAGAGAAAATGCATTAAAAAGACATTTTCTCTTTTTATTTATTTATTTTGATATTTCTGATATATTTTTACTATTTCATCTTTGCTTCCATTTTTTTTGTAAAATTTAACTAATGAAATTTTATTATTTATTATTTTTATTAAAAAAAACAATAAAATTCTTTCAATAAATTCTCTCATTAATTACACTCCTTTATACTATTTTCTGTCAATTGAGAGTTAATGCAATCAACTTTAGCGTTATATTCTTCAAGTATTTCGAAAATATTGTTAATAAAAGTAATATAATTTTTGGAAACTGCATTATCATTTAAAGATGTATATAAACTCATGTGATAAGATAAAATATTGAAATAAATATTAAATATTTTATTTTCATGATTAATACATATATTGCCTTGGGCTGAACTTGCAATTTTTTTCAAATGATTAAATCTTATTATTTCAGGTAATATCTCAGCCAAGTTATTCAATGTTCTTTTTATTAATCTTTCTAAACTATTATTATTAAACATTTCAATTTCTTTATTCTGATTAATATTAATAGTCGATAAATAAATAGCTTTTTTTTGGGCTATATATCTATCAATTAATGTATTATTTGAACGATCAATCCATCTAACTTTTATTTTATTTGTTTCACGCAGAATGTTTAAATAATTATAAAGATTACTTAAAATATTTGTATTTATTTTTTTGTTCTTATTACTATTTATTACAGTTACGACATTATTATTATCACAAAGAAAATCAATGTTTAAATTATTGTTAATCATTGATTTTTTTTGATAATTATGGATAACTTGCATTGCCCAAAAGATAGCAAAACATTCCATTGAAACTGTATCCAATGATTTTACTATTGAATATGTTATGTATAATGCATTTTCACTATTTTCATTTGATCTAATACATAATCCAACTATACTTTTACCATATTCTTTAATATGGGTAATATCTGTATTTACAACTATGTTTTGTGGAACTATTATTTTTTTATCTATCATTATATTTAATCTCCTTTCTTATTTTCTCAGCTATTTCCTCAGATATTTCCTTCAAAATTTCAGCAATTTCATTATCATTATCACTATCCCAACAAAAACCAGCTCGTTCCCATAATGTTTGGAAGTAATATTTTAGCAATTTAAAACTTTTGTTTTTCATAATCTTCATTCCCTTCTAATAATTTTTCATTTTCATATTTTTTTATTACAATCGAATTACCTATTTTTTGAATTAAAATAGCATCATCTTTTGAAATTTTAAGTGAGCTTAACATTTCCTTAGGTAGAACTAATCCAAAACTTACTTTTCCAATTTTTGTTAGACCTTTGACAGATATATTATTTTTTTTCATTTTGAACATTCCTTTCTTCAGGTTTACTTTCTTCAGGTTTAATTAACTGAACATCATCACTTTTAGGATTATTATATTTATGCTCCTTTAAGGCTACAGATTTTTTTATCCATTCTAGAATTAAATTAAATTTTGATATTGCGATATTACTTTCATCTTTATTAATCTTTGTATTTGATGGTAAGAAATCAGCTTTTATCATTTCTTTTATTACGTAACTAACAAGTTTCTCAGAATCAATTTTTATTTCAGAATTTTTGCTTTTTGCAGCATCATAAATTGTTTCTATTTGTTTTTTATTTATTATTTCCTCAAATTCTGGTTCTATAATTGTTTCATTGTCAACTTCCTCACTATTATGTCCAAACTCTTCATTTGAATAAAGACCTGTGAATGATTGAGGAAATGCTTTTCTACATCCAGCACAAATAGCACACTTAACTATCATTGTGCCTGGCATACTTCCCCATTGTCCCATTGGTTTATATTTTGTTGTTTCCTTATCATAATATTCCCTATAATATTCCTTGTAAGTTATGGGCCAGTAGAATTCATCATTCCATCCTTTTCTATGTACCTTAAACCATGCTCCAACAATTTTCTGAGTAGAAAGATAAAAAGTTCCATCTTGATATAATATCTTTTCATTTTCTTCTAATATTAATCCAGCTGACCAACCAGCGCATAATGGATGATCATTTAAACGATTAGTAAAAGTATCAATTCCAACGACTTTCTGAACTCTACCATTTACATAAATAAAGTGAACTTCTCCCAAAAATGGATCTAATTTTTGATGTTGACATAGTACTAAAAAAGTATAAATTTCCGAGTCTTTTACTTTAGGGTCAATATTTAATGCAGTTCTCGCAAGCGGAATACTCAAATTAATTTTATTACCAGCTATTGAAATATAACTTGTTTCATATTTTGTAAGATCATTCATATCTAATTCCTCCTTAAAATTAAAAAATTATTTAAAGTAAATATATCATAAGTAAATATATATTGTAAATACATTTTTTTTATGATATATTTGTTAAAGTAAGTAATAACATTTTTAATGAATTTGATAAAATAATGGAGATGATTTATATGATAAAAAAAATTTACTCAGTTATTAATAACAATAAAAAAACTTTTAAAAATCATAAAGAACTACTTACTGAAATAAGAAAATACAAAGAATTAAATTCAATCTCTTTAAAGATAGAATTTACATCAAACAAAGTTGTTGAATTATCACTATTATCAATAACTTACTTTATAATAACTGGTAAAATTCAAGAAAATATATAAAAATAAAATTTTGGAGGATGTTTAAAATGAATAGAAGTGAATTTTTAAATTTTTGCGTGGCAAATTCAATAATAATAATATTGATATACACAATGTTTGTGATCTTCTTAGTTACATATGCAACTAAGAAAATGCTAAAAATGAAAAGAACATTTGACAAATTCATGTTTCAGGCCGAACATGAATTTAAAAACTTTGAAAATGAATCAAACTCACTTGATAAACAAACATGGCACATAAAAAAAAGTAATGAAAAAATAATAATTGATATTCAATATATTTTAAAGTTACTTGATAAATATAAAGGCATTAAATTTGATACTAAAATAAATCATAAAATTTCAAAAGAAATTGCGTCTGCAATCAATTCAAATAATCAAGATGTATATAATAATACCGACGACACAAAATCAATTATAGAAGAAAATAGTAGTGAAAAACAACGATTTATAAATCTATCTCAAGTAATTTATGAGGAAGAGGAAATGTCTTATTTAAAAAATGAAATGAATAAAACAAATCAAAAAAATTTAAAAACAGGAGTAGATTATTCATGTTTTGAGGAGATGTATTTAAATCTTGATCAAGATACTGAAATAGAAAGAATGAAAATAAGTAATCCAGTATATACATCTAGTGATAATTATAATGATAATATTTATCATGATAAAATTGGAAATGATCATGATAAATCATTTAAAAGTAAAATTACTAATTTTATTGAAAAAACTGTTGATTTCAGTACTAATAATTTAAATAAAAGAAAAAAATATAAAAATTATAATCCATTCATGGAAAAATCTATTGATGGAAAGAAAGCAGATGGTATATAAATGAGTAAAATTATAAATGGAGTAACAAATCAATTTTTCTATTGGGGCAGTTATAATTCACCTGTTATAGTGGTTTGTTCATCTGGGCATGGGCAAAATACAGCTGGTAAAAGAACACCAGAAATAAATGGGAAAGTCATAAAGGAATTTCAATTTAATCAACCAACAAAATTAAAATTATTAGCTGCTCTTGAAAGATGTGGAATAGCTTGTTGTGATGCCAACTATGAAGCAACAAGTAAGGCAATTGATGTTGAATTGGAAACACGTGTTAAACGAGCAAATTCACTTATAAAAAAATCAGCAGATAAGAAACGTATAATTTATGTTGAAATACATTATAACGCTTACAACGGTGTATTTGATGATAAAAAAGGTGGTTTAGAGATATTCTATTATAAAGGAAGTTCTAAAGGCAAAGAACTTGCTAGTAATATTTTAGATTATCTCAAAAATGGGACAAAACAAGTTAATAGAGGTATAAAAACAACTACTGGATTATATGTAGTAAAGTACACATTAATGCCTGCCATTTTATCTGAAAATGGTTTCATGGATATGTTTTTCGAAGCAAAGTTAATGCTAAATGAAGATTTTCAAAACGAAGTAGCCGAAGAACATTGTAAGGGAATTTGTGATTATTTCGGATTAATATACATTCCACCAAAAAAAGAATCAAATAAGTTATATAAAGTTCAAGTTGGAGCTTTTTCAAAAAAAGACAATGCAGAAAAATTAAGCAATCTGTTAAAAAAAGATGGTTATCCTGTCTATATTGTTGAAGATTAATTTTTATGATATAATTAATTACCAGTATATCGTGAAAAACTTTATTGACTTGTTTTGGGAAGTTCAAGTCAATAAAGTTTTTTTATTGATAAACTAGCATAATACCCCACCTCTTAGGTGGCGGGATAATGCGTCATTAACTACTTGACACCTTCACCTCCTTACTATATAATAATTATATAGTAAGGAGGTGAATAAATGTTTTTAACACAAACAAATAAAATAAGAAACCTGAGCAAAGATGAATATTTAGTATTAAGAGAACTTTGTAGCCTATCTAAAAATCTATACAATGTTGGGTTATATAATATTAGACAATATTATTTTGTCAATAAACTATTTCTAAAATATGAATCGAATTACCATGTTTGTAAGACTAATGAAAATTATAAATTGCTACAGGCTGGAATATCTCAACAAATACTTAAAATAGTTGACAGAAGTTTTAAATCATTTTTTAATTTGATAAAAAAGGCTAAAGGTGGAGATTATAGATTTCAACAAGTGAAAATACCTCACTATTTAGATAAAAATGGTCTATTCCCCTTGATATGCTCTCTTAATGCTATAAACATCAAAGACGAGTACTTTACAGTTGCATTGAGTAATGAATATAGAAAAACTAATAATGTTAAAATAAAGATACCTTGTAATCTTACAGATAAAAAGATCAAAGAAGTAAGAATATTACCTAGATATAATGGTAAATACTTTGACATTCAGTATGTGTATGAGCAAGAAATAGAGGACCTACAATTAGATAAAAATAATTGCTTATCTATAGATATAGGACTTGAAAATTTAGCTACCTGTGTTGATAGTGATGGGTCGTCATTCATTATGGATGGTCGAGAAATAAAATCAATTAACCAATACTACAATAAAAGAAAATCTAAATTACAATCTATAGCTGATAAGCAAAAGTATAAATTAACTAATAGGATATATAGGCTTACTGAAAAAAGAAATAATAAGACTAAAGATATATTGAACAAGACTTCAAGGCATATAATTAATTACTGCATAGATAACAATATAGGTACTATAGTAATTGGGTACAACGAGGATTTCAAAAGAAATATAAATTTAGGGAAAAAGAATAATCAAAATTTCACACAAATAAGTTTTGGTAAATTAAGAGAAAAGCTAAAATATCTTTGTGAAAGATATAATATGCAGTATGTAGAACAGGAAGAGTCATACACATCTAAAGCTAGTTTTTTAGATAAGGATGAAATACCAAAATATAGTCTGGAGAATCAAACAAAATATAAATTTTCTGGTAAAAGAATATACAGAGGATTGTATAAAGCTAAATCAGGACAAATAATCAATGCGGATGTAAATGGGGCTTGTAATATATTAAACAAAAGTAAGCAGAAGTTCGGCTTTGAACAACTGTGTAGAGGACTTGTGGATAGTCCATTGAGAATAAGGTTAGCTTGATTTTCAAACTTCTTAAGAAACCCCCACTTTAGAAGTGGGGGTAGTTCACCCATAAACTATTTTTAAAATAGAAACAATTGCAGCTGTTGAAGCTGTTATAGTTCCTGTTATAATTGCTCCGATAGCAACTATTTTTTTGTATCCCCATTCACTTCTAATTACTTCAAGTTCGGCTGGTTTGCTGCAATTTGATCTTATTTCATTACATTCATTTTTCTTTATCATTGTTTCCTCTATTTTGACAATTTTTTTTTCTATATCATTAAATTTCGATGATACTTCAACTTTTAAGCTTTTTAAATCTTCCCGTACTTCTGATCTAAAGTCCTTCACCTGTTCTAATATTATGTTTAATATTTTTTCATCAGCCATAATAACTACTCCATTTCACCATTTCATAATATTTTATAATTTGTAAATTTATTTATTTAAAAACCTCAGTAACAATAATATGACTGCTAGTACCGAAAACTGTAGGATTTCCAGCATCTGTTATATATTGTGCAGCTCTCATTTGAATATATGCAGCAACTTCAACAGTTTTCAATAAAAAATGTTCAATTATCAAACATCCATATGTATTCAAGGCATATCTTATATCACCCGTTAGACTTGATGATGATGTTCTCACATTGTTATCAACTGATGGTTCAGTAGATGCGGTGACTGCGACCCCTCCAATACATTGACGTTGTCCTATCAATGATACACCAGAATAATTCCAGTCAATTTTTACATCTGGATTTGTACTTCCAGCAGATGCGTACACATATACATCTATCATATATAATTTATTTGGAGCTAATCTAATAAGAAAATCTGGAATTGCAGTAATTGTATTATTTACATATGATAATTCTTCATTTAATTGATAAAGTTTTGGACCTCTTCTTAATTCATTATACATATTTAAATTAGCTTGATTGTTACTTATCACAAAATCTGTCAACAAGCTCCAGCCATAATCAGATTGACAACCAAGAAATACATTTCCAAGATCAGTTATTGAAGTTTCATATTCTAATATTTTATTTTGTTCTCCATTTTTAATTAACATTGCTCTAATTGTGTCTATATCTTTTTCAATTAAAAACACAATTTTTTCATTTGCCAATAATGCATTATCTAGAGCAATACTAGTTGATGTTGGGACACCTGCTTCAATAGCATTGATATAAAATATGTCATTTGAAATAAAAACTTCAATACAATTATCTACATCATATTCCCATAAAATAGAAGCTGTGTAACCTGCATATTTACATACTATCTCAAATTTACTCTGAAAACTTTGACAATTTTCATAAAGCAATAAACATCCATCTGTATTTTCTGCAATCATATGCATGATGCATAATGCATTAATTCGCTCATCGTATAAAATAGTATTCAAATCATGAATATCATAATATTTAGTTATCCAGCCACTCACTGAGCCAAAATATTGCTGAAAAGCTGAAGGATAACCAGGATATAAAGCATCCACTCTAATCATTTGTATATACTGAATGGTAAAATAACGTCCAGATGCATTTACAGTAGTAAACGCATCTAATCGAAGATAATCTATATCGCTCCAATCAGGCGCACCCGTTGTACCAAAAGCACTCTTAGCAAGAAATCTGACATTCCATTCATTACTAAATCCAGCAGGATTCCAAGCATTACCATAATTTTTGGCATTTGAATTACCTAATTTTAATTGAAATGTAGTAAATTTAGTAATATCATCCACATAAAAAAGAATCATTATAATATCATTTGTAGTTGAAATACTTCCATCATGAAATTTAGTTAAATCAATTGAAGTAATAGCTCTTTCCATACCTATCCAGGATGCAACATCATTACTTTCTGCAAATTTTACAGCATTTAAACCTATGACATTATGTGTAGTATCATTACTTACTGTCGTACTAGCATCAGCAGTCCATTCACTTGCGGCTGTCATGTTATCTATTTCTTTTATATTACGCTCATAGTAATAATCTTTTTCATCTCTAAAATTGCAAGTTTCAGATTTACGAATTTCTTCATCGACCATATCTATCCAATCTTCAATATCATTTAAGGCGTCCTCGTCAATGGCTGGTGGGCCTGCGTTCGCAAATACTACAGGAGTCCAGTTTCCAGCATCAGGCATATTACTTCACCTCTTTTTCATATTTATATTCTGGAATAATCATTTTATCTTTTTCAATATTTGTATCTCTATTAATTATTACTTTAGGTTTTTTCTTTCTAGCACTTTGCGGTACATCAATAGAACAGCAAAATAATATTTGACTATTTTTATCTTTTACATTTTGTAGTCTTTCAAATGTATTAAAATTTAAATGATCTCTAAACTGATTAAAAAATTGAATTGCAAAATCATTAAAAATTAAATCTTCAATTTTTAAATTTTCATTATCTTGATTTTCCTTTAATTTTAAAAGATTCTCTTCATAAGCTTTTTTTATAAATGCTACTTTAAAAGTTTTCAATTAATCATCCCCTTACTAGACTTATTGTCCATGTTATCTGTACTTGTTCAAATATGTTTTTTGTCTCATCAACTACTATACGACTTACTAATAAGCCAGTATTCATATGATATCCAACAGCTAAAATATTAAAATCATAAGAACCACTACCAGCAAAAAGTCCAATCTCTTTAATATCACAAGCTCCCCCCATATATTCTGGCTGTAAATCAGTCATTACAGCTCTAACAACTATATCACCTACATCTGTTCGTCGTTTTGATAGAATAGTTATTCTAAAGAATTCATTTACTAATAATTTCATATCATCAATATTTGGAGTATCATCATCGCCAAACGCAATATTCTTAAATAGCATATTACTATTATTGGTATCATAAAAACTTTTTAATAATTCATCCAAGGCATCATCCATTATCGTATTTACATATTTCTTATGATATATTTTTTTACCATGTAAAAATTTTTCAAAGTCTACTTTTCCAATAATTTTTATATTAGTTTTCATTATTTCCACCTTCAATTAAGGATAATTATGACTTGAAATCTGTGTTCCAGGCCATAAATTTATATCAGGCCATAATGCAATATCTGGATAAAGAGGATCAAGTCTCAATACATTTAAACTTTCTTCATATTCTATTAACTCTCGTTGTGAAAATGATATATTTACTATTAAATCTGTTCTAATTTCAAAATAATTTTCTTTTGAAATCCATTGCTTGAAGAAATTTATCCAGCCTTGCAGTGGCTCACCATCAATAAGCTCTACACTTCGTTGTAGTTCAGGAGTTCCATTATCTCTTATAGTTACTCCATACACTAGATATCCTTGTCCAGCTGATACTAAACTATTTATATTATAGCTAGGTAATATTACATCACCTACGTTACCTACATAATATTTGTCAAAAGTATTAAACTTTATTTTCTTTGCAATTCTGTCATATCTATCTAATAAAGCATCTCCTATATCTTCTGCTAAATCTTCACCATAAATATTAGTCCCATTCATTATATTAGTATAAATTCCACTGCCACCTTCAATTGCTTTTCTTTCATTTATTACATCATCAGCGTACCGAATAATATCAAATGTTAACTGTGGTATATATTCAACTACAACATAGCTATTTATAGATGGTGGTACTTCTCCACCATCCTGATAAACATAAGCTGAACCCTTTGTCCAATACCATTTATAAGTTCCACTTTGATCAAGACCATAAATTCCTACATCTTCTGGAAGAACTTCTTCACCTGCAAGTGGATGACTTTTATTTGCCCATGTAGTTACAAAAATTCTTGGCTTTGCTTCTATAGGCCAAGTTACTTTAAATTCTTGAACTGCGTCATTGGGATAAGGTGTTGCAACTTCCAATATACTATTTATCAAGACTGGGACATCCTTTATTATTTGTACAGTCCGAAAATCTTTTCTATCTGGAATAATTCTTAATGTTCTACTGTCATATCCATGATCTTCTATAAGTGACTGCCCAATACATCCACTTCCATCATTGAAAAAAAATTTCTTATCTGCTCTTATTTCCCATTTCCAATTGAGTAAATCTGCCAATTCATCGAAAATCTGAGTACAAAAAACATATGGACAAACTATTTTTACTTCTTTTGTAGTCTCTTGAATCGAGTTGAAATCATACCAAATACCGTCATCACTAAGATAATCATCAATAATTAACATTATTAATTCATGTATATATATTTTGGGATATGTTTGATTAACACATATCCTATCACATATTGCATGATGATCAATACATATTATTTCATTAGAAAATATGCCTTTATTAATATTTCTAGTTTCTGGTTCATCTAATTGACCAGAAAATATGCAAGACCAGGAATCGATATCATATGCATCGCCACTAATATATTCCCATACATCAATTTTTCGACCTATTAATTCTGTCCAATGAAAATTAATAGACAATCTATCAATTAAAGTAAATTGACAAACTGATCTAGCTTTATAAGTCTGTGAAATAACAAGACTTTTTGTTAATACATAAACTCCATCAGGAAAACCAACATATTCATTATTTGGTGGATATCCATCAATTGTTACTCTAAATGAAGGCATTATAATTTACCTCCATATCTTTTCAATACACTTTCCATTTCTTGCATAAATGATTTTACATCATTTACACCATAAAAATTAAAATTACCTTTTATAGTTGTTCCTGATAAATTATTATCATTAGCAGATAATTTAATATTATTAAAATCCGGATTATTAATTAAAATTTTGCCGAGCCAATCATTTGATAAGCTATCTTTCACTTTATTAAGACTTTCTAATATGGGACCCTTAAAATTTAATTTATCAAGATTTTTTAGTGGTCCTTCTCTAGCCGGGGAATGAGGAAAATAACTGCTTATTATTGAGCCAACATTCCAACAAGTATTTTTTAAATCTGAAAACATATCTTTTATTCCATTGATTACAGATTTTATAATATTAGTTCCAACTTTATAAAAATTTATAGCTGTTATTCCATCGTATAAACTATTTGCTAAAGTCTTACCTGACGAAAAGAAACTTTTCATTTTGCCTGATATTTTTCCTGGTAAGTCACTAAATGTATTCACTATTTTTAAAACTAATCCATTTAAACTTCCAAGAAAAGATACTTTTAAATTAGATAGATATAATAAACAATTTGTTCCTAATTGATTAACATATCTTGCCGCTGTTGGTATTTGTGAAAACGCTGTTTTAATTTTCTTCACAAAATCTGGACATAATTTATCTCCTATATTAGTATTTATTCCAGTAAAGAAGTTAAAAAGAAATTTACCCAAATTACCAAAATATCCTTCAATAATCTTTAAATAATTAGAAACAAGCTGTGATAAGCCATTCCAAAGCTCAGACCATCCTTTTTTTATTCTCTTACCATCAATAGTTATTAATCCCATAAAAATATCGAATAAACCTCTTAAAGCTGTTAGAATGTTAAAAATTGAAGCTATAAAATTTGGTACTATACTTATTATAGCTGTCAAACTTCCAAGAAAATTACCTACAATAACTATTGATAAATTTATTAATATTTTTAAAACATCTTTCAATAATGGCAATATTGGTTCAATAGCTTTGTAAAAATCTTCCCATGCTTTTTTCAAAGATTCCCAATCCATGTCGCCCAATATTTCTTTAACTGAATTAAACGCTGGTGTTAGTGCTTTTACTACACTTCCAGCAAATTCTATTATATTATCTCTTAACTCTATAAGCTTATCTCTGAAAATTATAAAATTAGTTAATAATTCTATAAAATCATCTTTGGTATCTTCAGGTATAAGCTCCAACATCGTAGCTGTAAACTTTGTAAAATCTCCATTATTTAAAGCATCTACAAATTCTTCAAAAGCTTTTTTAATATCATCAAAATGATTTATTATAAATTCAGCAGCATCTTTAATTTTGTTAATAATCTTATCAAAATTATCTTTTATTGCTTTTCTCACTTTTTCAGAGCTTAACATTAAAGCAATAAAACCACCAGCCAAAGTAGCTATTACTCCAACAGCTATCAATGTAGGAGCTCCAATTGCAGCAATAGTACCCGTTACTAAAGAAACAAATTCAATAGTAGCTCCTATTATACTTATTAATTTTCCGAATGCTAATATTACAAATGGCATTGCAGCTGCAATCGCAAGCAGTCCAACTAACATACTTTTTTGAGGTTTTGTCATTTTTTCAATGTTAGAATTTACTTTTTTCATTACATCATTAAAAATATTTAAAATTGGCAATAAAGATTCTTTCATTACATCAAAAAATTCTATTGCGGTAACTTTTAAAGTACTTAAAGACTGATTAAATTTGAAGTCAAGTGTTTCGGAAGTTGTTTTAAATGCTTCATCCAGCATTCCTGTTGAATTTTTCAAACTACCAAATATTTTTACATTATCTTCAACATTATTTCCCATCAAATCAAGGAAACCAGATAACGCCCTAATATTAGGAAATACTTTTGCGACTGTATCTTCACCATATTTTTTAGTTAATTCATCAAGTTCCATCAATGTTGCGAGCAAACCATCTTCTCGTATTTTTTTTCTTAACTCCTCTGCCGAAGTTCCCATCATTTGCAAAGTATCACTTGCTTCTTTTGAAGGTTTCAATAAACTTGATAATATTGCTTTTAATTGAACGGAAGCTGTATTTGCATCTGTTCCAGTTCTTGTCATTGCAGCAATCGCAGCCGAAACTTCATCAAATTCAACCTCCATCGCCGAAGCAATTGGCAATACTCCACCCATTGCCGAAGCCAACGCATTTGCTTCGGTCTTACCTTCTCGAACAGCAGCGACAAGTATGTCCGTAGCTTTTGTAGCTGATAAATTTTCTTTTCCATATGCATTCATTGCACTAGTAACAAGATCAGCAACAACTTTAGTTTCACCTAATCCAACTGATGAAGCTTTTGCGGACATAGCAAGAACTTCCATTGCCTCTGCACCTTTTATTCCTGCTGATGTTACAAAAAATAAAGCCTCTGCTAGTTCTTTTGGTGGTTTCCCGATTTCTGGACTTAATTTCAAAATTTCATTTCCCCATTGTTTTACTTGTGTTTCGGAAACACCAACAAGTCCAACAATCTTTGACATTTCAGTTTCAAAATCAGCTCCAAGTTTAGTGACTGCAATTCCAGCCGCTGCAATTGGTAAAGATACAGATTTTATAAGACTTCCACCTATTTTTTCAAATCCTGAACCAATTGATGATAAATTTCTTGAAAAACCAGTAATAAAATTATTACCAGTATTTCTGGTTTGATCTATTCTTCTATTAAATGGGTCAGAATTTGCATCTATTCTGGCTGTAAGCTCTCCAATTACGAAACTCATTTTTTCACCTCATTTTATCAACATTTTCATTAATTTGTTCTTCATCATATTGAGCAAATTTTCTATTATCTTCATTTTTCATCCATCTGAAATAAGATGATTCATTTGGCAATTCCCTTACTAGTACTAAAAATTTCCTCCATGTTATCTCATTATTGAAACAACATTTATTTAAATCTAATCTATAATAATGCAAAAAATCAGCTTCTAGAGCTGACCATCCCCAAATTATTACTCTTGGGTCAAAAGTTTTTTTTCCAACTCTTTTACATCTTTATTATTTATATCATATCCCCATTCTTGCATTACTCTTGGGATTATGACTTTATTTACAAAATTTAATGTAACATGAACATTATTTGTTTGCTCCAAGGCTGTTAAAAACTTTCCTCCGAACATAAGTTTTATAAACATAAAAATTTTATCATCTGGCATAATTATTACCATTTTACCATCAATCTTTTTATAGCAATGTCTAAGAAAAAAAGTTTGAAAATTAAAAGGCATTGAATTTGGTAACTCATATATTTTCCCAAGGAATCTTACAGTAAATTTTTTATTACTATTTACATATTCATCCAAAGCTTTGTCAAAGTCACATGTTAGCTCACTTTCCTGCCTTTCTTTTATTTCTTCAACTTTTTCATTCAATTGACTAATTCTTTCTTCATTTATTTTATTTTTTTCTTCTTCACTTAATTTTTTATAATCTTCTATCATGTCAAACCTCTTATTTATTTTTTTTAACTTCCTGGTATTATATCAGTTTTCGAGTTAACTCTAAATGTAGATTTAAAACGGTATACTCCACTTACATCACCTGTTTCACTGTATGAAGTGAAAAATCCATATAAAATATCTCCATATCCAGTATTTCTAACTCTTCTAATTGTTATCATTTGTCCTTTATCAGCCGAGGCCTTTAATTCAGATTGACCAATATTTCTTCCAGCTGTAGAGGTTTCAATTGTGATACCTTCAATTGTTGCCGTTTCATTTACAGCAATTGGAACATATTCATTTCTTAATACATCAGTTCCAGCAATTATGTTTTCGGCAGCTGTCACATCTTCTTCTGATATATTAGTATCATTATTAAAGGTAGTAACTTTTGCAAGAATTAATCCTTCTACAAGCACTGTTGTTCCAGCAAATTTTACTTCCTTTCCTGTATTATTTGTTGGCATTAATAAATTCACCTACTTTCTATAATCTATAAATATTATCTTGTGTTTGAACTCTTAATCTATAACTTACAGTATATTCATGCCTATTATTATCATCTTTGCCTATTCCATATGGAGAACTGTCAACAAAAGATGCAGTTACAATATTATTACTATTATCAATTAAAGAAGAACCACCAAAGCCAATAAATGCTTTATGAATATTCATTAATATTCTCTTAGATTCTTCTTTTAATAGATTTCTTACAACAATTCTTATGCCGACTTGATCTACCGCTAAAGAACTTGATTCATCAATTGTAGGAGCCTGATAATCATAAACACTTATTTGATTATCTGGTTTATCAGGCTGAAAATTATCAAATATATCACAATTAGAGCTATCATTAAATGTTCCAAATCCATTATTGCTTAACCATTTACAAAATTCATCAGCTATCACATAAACCGCCTCATTTCATCTTTTATAAATTCTTTTAATTTTTTAGCTGCAATTGCATTAAAAGGGTCACGCAGATAAAAAGCTTTTCTTCCATGTTGAAAATTTGCGGTATGTTCATGCCATTTGATAGCATATGGGACTATTGGATATCCAGTACCAGCACCGCCACCAAAAGTTATACAACAAGCTGGTACATTTCCAGCTGCCATAATCACAATACCAGACTTTTCAAGTATTCCCTCATTAAGAGGAACTTGTGTTTTAGCTACTGATAAAACACATTCACCTGTTTTATTTACAGCTACTACATTCGCCTGATTAACAAGTGTTTTAGCTAGTTCTCCATACCATTTTATCCAAGACATTAATATCACCTAATTTATTATTTTATAACCGACTACAGTTATTGTATATATCATATTTTTCAAGTTTAAACCTTTAATATTAAAAAATTGTCTTTTACCAACAAGTATATCAGGCTTATATCTATAGCATTTTCTTTTTTTGCCAGCATATGTATAAAGTCTTTTAAGTAAACATTTGGGATTTCTTAAATAAATTCTAAATTCACTTAATTTATATCTTCTGTATTTACAGTGAATAATTATTCTAACTTCAATAATTTTAATCATATGGCGCCTTAGATAAGTTTGTATTCTTTCATCAAAATTACCTGTATTATGCCATGTTTTTGTAAAATATAATTTAGTAGACACATGATCACTTCCTTTAAGATTTAATCATATTGTTTACCTCACAATTACTTCATAATGATGTATTTCACCCTTATTTACAGGATTATCAATAGAATCTATTTGCAACACTTCCATTGATCTTACATATGGTGAAGTCTGATTAATAAGCCAATATTCATGATTAATGTCAATTTTACTATCATTTTTCAAAAAAATAATAGTTGTTGACATTACTTCTTCACCAGTTTTTAATGTTATTAATTTATTTCCATATTGACAAAATCCTTTTTCACCAGGATATGAAGCAATATTTTTAAAATTACCTTCTTTTGTTCTTTGTCTTTTTATAATTGTAATTGTGTGGGTCATTATTTTATTAAATGAATCTATACTACTCATTTAATTCTTACAGCTCTTTTTATAATACCTGAACTAATTAAAATAGAATCCACATAATTCATTGTTTCAGGTAATATTTTCCCAGTAGTTGTATTTTCTTTTTGAACTGAGAATCGTCCCAATCTAATTGATTTTTCATTGGTAGGAGATATACCATTTATCACCATCTCCTGTATCATAGAAGCGACCCACATTTTAATAGCTTCCTTTTGATTAGTTGATACAGTATCATAATTATCAATATACCATGTGTTAGAAGATGTATTTATTTTGTATCCGTTAGAATATATTAAATGATTTCCTATTCTTGAATCTAATAATTTTTCAGCTTGTCTTATCAACAAAACAGTAGCTTCGGAAGCTGATCTTCCAGTATATGTATTATATTCAGTTGAAGTTAAATACATTAATTCCACCTTCCCCATTCTCCATTATCATTTTTACTATATCCAGCTTTTTTTATAGCAGACCAGGCAATTTTTACACATAATTTTTCACTTTTATTATTTTCAAATGCTGAATTAAAAGCACTTATCCAAATTTTTTTAGCATTTTTAGGTAGTTTTTTTATTAATTCAGGAGAATTACTTAATTGATAAGGCATTATTATCACTTCCTTTATCAATTAAAGATAAAATTAATGATTCTTTACTTCCAACAGCTGGAAGACCTTTTGATTTACATATATTACGCAATTCTTTATATGTTTTATCAGCTAAAATATTTTTATCTAATATTTTAATTCCTTGATAAATATACATTTTAGCTTTTTTCATTTCAATATAAGCTTTTGCCTGTAAATATTCAAAATCAACAACGTCTCCAACTTTATACTCATTTATATTTTTTATAAACTCAATTTTCATAATCAACTTCCCTGTTGTTTTAATACAGCGAAAGGATATCTTGTTGTAGCACTTGTATTAATACGATTAATTGGATTTGGAACTTGCCAAGCAAGTCGCATGCAAGCTCTTAAAGCAACCATATTTTGTTGTGGTAAATTAATCAAAATTTCTTTTGTAACTGGGTCTTGTAATACTGCCTGATCAAGTAGTTTCCAAGAAATATCCTCCCTAATTGCGTACATAAGCTGTCTCCAATCTCCTGCAATTTGCAAAGATTGTGATGGTATTACACTGCCATTTCTAGGAAATTCACATCGTTCTCCATCAAGCATATAGTTTGATCTTCCTTGCATTCCTTCTTTTGCAAGTGCCTTAAATATTGGTTCTCCATTACCATTCTGGCCGCCAACTCTTAAACCTCTATATACTGAACGCATTGTCATTGCACAAACATGTCCATCACAGAAATATCCATCTTCTTCAACTTTAGAGATTAACCCGCCTACACCAAGTACATCATTGTAAATGTCTCCAAGACTTCCATATACGACAACATTGCCAGCGGCAATCGCAGATGGAACTATCGCTATAGGCCAAATTGCGGGAGCTTGTAATCCATAAAATACAGCTTGATCAAAAGCCATACCAAAAGCTTCTAGTAATTTAGGCTTAGCTTCACCCCATATATCATAAGCAGAATCGGCCAATACAGCTTCAGGAATAGCAATTATTACATTCAGCTCCTCTGCATCCAAATATTTATTTGTCCATGCCATATGAGTTAATCTTTTCCATTGTTCACCTTCTTCTAATGTTCCAGGACCTGGATTGGAAAAATACGTAACTGGCAATACTGACAAGCATGGTAATCTTCTTTGCCTTCTTGACATATTTGCTGCTTTATATCCAAGACGCATTACTGCCGACATTTCAACTACACTTTGAATTATTTCTTTCGAGTATTCCTCTGGCATTAAGGCATCTACATCTTGTCGTGGGATATAAGTTACATCATCAGCCAAAAAAATCATCTCCTTTTGTTATATTTTAAAATCTTTAAAATCGTTTAGCAGCTCTACGAATAACATCATTAAAACTCATTCCTGATATTTTCGTAGTTTTATCATTATTTTTAGTATCTTTAGTATCATCACCAGTTTTTTTTGGTGAATGATTTGTTTTCAATAACCAAGGACAATCTGCTATTAAAAGTTTTAATGATTTTGCTACTCCTGACACTGCTCCAGAATCATCAACGTCAATATCATCCATTTTCATTAACTTATATGCTGCACCAGCATCAACAATTCCTAATTCATTACTTTTTATAGTTACTTCTGCCCTTATTAATTTTTTATTTGCAGTCATCTCCTTTTGATCACTCTTTTGTATCGCTTGATCTCTTTCTAGTTTGACTTTATCTACTTCATTCATTGAATCCTTTTTTTTCTGATCTTCAAATTCTTTTTCTTTAGCTTTTAAGGCCTTCGCTACTTTTCTATTGATAATAGCATTGAATTCTTCTTGACTATTGAATACTACCTTATTAGCATATTTATCTTCTTTTTCTGTAGTATCATTTTTATCAGTTTCTGTTGAAACATTGTCATTTAAATTATTTTCATCAATATTATCTTGATTTTCAACAACATCTCCCATAATTAACCTCCCATATTTACGCTTGGTAAGCTCTAGTATTTACGCTCTCCAGCTCTCGTATTATTTTAGCTCAGCTTAAAAGCTCGTCAGCTTTCCTTCATTATACAGGTTTTTTACGAAAAAATAAAGCACTATATTTCTTTTCTATATAGAAAGAAAATAGCACTTTATTTATATTGTTAAATTTATAAATTTAATAAATTTGCATTTTTAATAAGTTTTTTAATTGCATTCTCAAAAAACTGTCTATTTGCACAAAAGAGTTGGTTAGAATCTTTATAATTTTTAAATTTCAAAATAAAAGAATGTATTCCAATACTTCTTAGCTTATCATCCAATGAATTCAACGCACTTGTACCAGCATTATCATTATCAAGTGCTAATATTAATTTATTCTTTCTTAAAATAATCTGATCTTTATATTTAGATACTTCCTG
>Ga0307422_1000524_pt1 | contig 21511 bp, 15 predicted proteins | sample SalMarWE160290MG_FD_202153 | JGI IMG/M metagenome (GOLD analysis project Ga0307422, IMG submission 202153) | Salt marsh sediment microbial communities from the Plum Island Ecosystem LTER, Massachusetts, United States - WE1602-90 | ecosystem: Environmental > Aquatic > Marine > Intertidal zone >...
TCTTAAAAAGGTCATGCGTCATGGGCCTGGAAAATTTCACGCCTTCTATCTCACTGGCAATTGCTGTTGCTTCGAGCAATCCGATCCATATAGGCAATGTTTGGTCTCCCTCGACCTCTTTAAGGATAATGATCGGGCTATTCGTTACCTGATCCATATTTACCGAAGATATTGTCATTGCTCTTAGCATAGAATCTCCTCCCTCGTATGGGTAGAATCCGAGTATCAATATACTTTGTTTAATGCAAAGAAATCTTGTTTGTCAATATATCTTTCAAGACATCAAAGTTATTCAGGCCCATCATAACCGTCTACCATGGCGCCTATGCTTGGTTCAAGTATCTTTGTCGGAACTTCTCCTCGTCCTTTTAAAGGGTATCACCTTTCTTCCGCCTCGAGGTGAACCCTTATTCGAAAGCCCCTCCCCCGTATCATTGAGGTAAGGCTCAGCTGCAAGGGGTTTCAAGGGCTCTATCCTCACTGGATTGTCCTCCATGGTGAACGGTATGCCGTTAAGGTACTCCTCCCTCAGTATCCACGTGACAGCTCGTATGGGAAGCGTCAGGATCAGCAACTGCACATTATACCAACCCTTCTTGATATCCGGCTCGATAGAATCAATCCTGGCAAAAAAGCTTGCTCTATCCCTGTGGTACACCAATACAACATCGCCTATCCTTACCATCACCCATCCTTTCTCGTTCGCCTATGCGTTCGACACTTAAAAAAAGACATAACAGTATATAAAAACTGGCAACTGTATTCAAGGGAGATTCTCTTTACAATCCTGGCAACTGTATGTATGTATGTAAGTAAAGAATCCACGCCCAAAGGACGTGGTTTTCTGAGATGAGTAAAATATGCCTCAAAGGTGATCGATCTCATGAGCTCTGAGTATGATGTGGCTATTATCGGGGCAGGGCCGGCAGGTATCTTCACCGCCTTAACCCTGGCTCATGCGGGCATCCACAGGGTGCTTCTCATCGAGCAGGGTAACGATATCGATAAGAGGGACCGGCGCTCGAGCCGCGATATGCTGTGCGGATGGGGCGGGGCAGGTGCGTACAGCGACGGCAAGCTGAGCCTCTCAACAGAGGTCGGAGGGTTTCTCAATGAGCTGACGCCTGCCCAAGAGCTGGAGCACCTCTTGGGAGAAGCGGACCAAATCTACCTGCACTACGGCGCTCCGGAGAAGCTCTACGGCACGAATATCAATGAGATCGAAGCCCTCTCCTCTCAAGCCCGAAAGGTTGGATTAACCCTGGTGCCCTCTAGGATACGGCACATGGGTACGGAGAATTGTGCCGCTGTTCTGAAAGGCATGCGCAATGACCTCAACGACAAGATAACCATAAAAACTGGATGCAGGGCTGAGGAGGTACTGGTCCATAACGGTGAGCTAACCGGCGTGAGGCTTGCCGATGGTCAGATGATACCCAGTTCCTTTGTGGTAGCTGCGCCCGGCAGGATAGGCGCCGGGTGGATGAAAACCCAGACAGAGAGACTCACCCTTACCTCCATACCGAGTCCCGTTGATATTGGATTGCGTATCGAGGCGCCGGCATCAATCGTTGAACCCCTCACAAGAGAGGCCTATGAGGCAAAGCTGATCTATTACTCAAAGACCTTCGATGATAAGGTGAGGACCTTTTGCATGAACCCGTATGGGGAGGTGGTGCTCGAAGAATCCGATGACATCGTTACCGTGAATGGCCACAGCTATGCCCGCAGAAAAACCGATAACACCAATTTCGCCATCCTCGTGAGCAGCACGTTTACCGATCCCTTTCACAATCCAATCAAGTATGGGAAGTATATCGCCTCGCTCGCGAATATGCTCGGAAAAGGTGCGATCATACAGAGGCTTGGCGATCTTCTCGAGGGAAGAAGATCAACGGAGAAAAGGATCGAGAGATGTATCACGAAGCCGACCCTTCCTGCCGCCACTCCGGGAGATCTGAGCTTTGTGCTTCCCTACCGGTACCTAAAGGATATCATCGAGATGCTTGAGATACTCGACCACCTCGCACCCGGTATCTTCTCGAGACACACCCTGCTCTATGGGGTTGAGGTAAAATTTTATTCACACCGGATAAAGCTCTCAAGCCACCTTGAATCGGAGATAAAGAACCTCTTCATCGTAGGTGACGGTGCAGGCATCTCAAGGGGCCTCGTTCAGGCCTCGATCAGTGGGATAGCAGCAGGCAGGGAGATCCTCAACAGATTGAACGGTGCTTAAAGGAAAAATCACCCAGAGGGATCATCCCGGAGGTCTGACTATGCCGAGAGATGCTATCCGGATTAGAGGCGCTCGCCAGAACAATCTGAAAAACCTTTCCCTGGAGATCCCGCTCAACGCCATTACGGTTATCACCGGGGTGAGCGGTTCAGGAAAGTCCTCCCTCGCCCATGATACCCTCTATGCCGAAGGCCAGCGCAGGTATGTTGAGACCTTCTCCCCGTATGCCAGGCAATTCATGGACAGGATGAACAGGCCAGCGGTTGACAGCATCGAGGGTATTCCCCCGGCCATTGCGATTGACAACAAGTCCTCAGTGCGAACATCCCGATCCACCGTGGGCACCATGACCGAGATCACGGATTACGTGAAGCTCCTCTTCACCCGCATGGGGAAACTTCACTGCCGGCGATGCGGGATGCCGGTGATTCCTGAAGGCCCTGAGGATGCGTGGAAGGCCTTGAGGAGCCTTCAGGAGGGAACCGAGGCAGTCATCACCTTCCCCTTTTCCCTGAAATCCGCTGGCCATGAGAAGACGAGAGAGGAGCTTCGAATGATCGGCCTGGACCGCTTTTTCTCCGATGGCCACATCCGGTCAATCGATGAATGGGAAGGAGACAATGGGACGCTTCCTATCGTGGCAGACAGAGTACTTGTGAGTTCCTCCGAACGAAAACGGATCATGGACTCCCTTGAACAGGCCTTCCGTTTTGGGGGAGGCCGTATCGATGTATGGATCAAAGGGGGTGCCCATCTATCCTTCAGCAACCGGCTTGAATGTGCCAGGTGCAGGATAGCCTATAAGGCGCCTGTCCCAAACCTCTTCTCCTTTAACAGCCCCATAGGGGCCTGCGAAACGTGCAGGGGGTTCGGCAGGATCATTGATATCGATCCCGAGCTCGTCATCCCGGATGGATCACGTTCCCTTGAGCAGGGTGCCATAAGGCCTTGGGGTACGGAGAGGGATCACCGTATGGAGTATGAGGACCTGATCGATTTCTGTCACGAGCAGGGCATCCCCACCAACGTGCCCTTCGATGAACTCACCGAGGACCAAAAAAAGGCCATACTCGATGGCAACGACCTATTTTACGGTGTCCGCGGGTTTTTCCGGTGGCTCGAGACCCGGACGTACAGGATGCACGTGCGGGTATTTTTATCCCGGTACCGAACCTACAGGATATGCCCTGATTGTCACGGCACCAGGTTCAGGGATGAGGCCCTTCTGTACTATCTCAACGACCTTACCATAGCCGAGATCTATGCCCTCACCATCGAGCAGGCCGATTCCTTCTTTGGATCCATCAGGGTGTCCCCAGGCGATACTGCCGGCGCACTGGTCCTGGGGGAAACCAAGAGCAGGCTGGCCTACTTGCTGGAGGTCGGCCTCGGATACCTCACGATAGACCGTCAGTCCAGGACCCTTTCAAGCGGAGAGCTCCAGAGGGTATCCCTTGCCTCAGCCCTCGGCTCATCGCTGGTCAACAGCCTCTATATCCTGGATGAGCCAAGTATCGGGCTTCATCCCAGGGATAACCACCGGCTCATCGCGATCATGAAAAAGCTCAGGGATATCCAGAACACGGTGCTCGTGGTTGAACACGACCGGGAGATCATCGGTGAGAGCGATTATATGATCGATCTCGGGCCTGGCGCCGGCGAGCGGGGCGGGGAGATCATGTATTTCGGTCCCACTGCCGGCGTGAAGGGATCCCTCACCGGCCGGTATCTCAAGGGGCAGAGGCATATCCCTATTGCCGGGTCTCGGCGAAGTCCGACCAGGGGAGCATGGCTGACCGTTCAAGGCGCGGCTGAGCACAACCTGAAGGATATAGATGTTCGGATTCCTTTGGGCCTCTTGGTGTGTCTGACCGGTGTCTCCGGTTCCGGAAAATCCACCCTTGCCGAGGAAATTATCTACAAGGGTCTCAAAAGGGCTACATCAGGGTCCCGGGAAATCCCAGGGCGTCACCGGGCAATAACCGGATTAGAAGGCATCCTAGATGTGGTCATGGTTGACCAGAAACCTATCGGCAGGACGCCACGGGCCAATCCTCTCACCTACGGAAAGGCCATGGATCCCATCAGGAGACTATTCGCGGGCACCGAGATGGCGATCTCTAGGGGCTATGAGCCAGGCTATTTCTCCTTTAACGTGCCCGGGGGACGGTGTGAGGCCTGTAAAGGGCAGGGCAGCGAAAAGATAGAGATGCAATTCCTTTCGGATGTCTTTATCACCTGCCCTGAATGTGGTGGAACACGATTCAGGAAGGAGGTGCTGGATGTTGCCTACCTGGGAAAGAACATGCACGAGATCCTTTGCATGACGGTCGATCATGCTCTAGCCTTCTTTAACGATCAACCCCTTATACGGGAATCCCTCAAACCTCTTGCCGATGTAGGCCTGGGATATATCCAGATCGGACAACCGATAAACACGCTATCCGGAGGAGAGGCCCAGCGTCTCAAACTTTCCCGTTTCCTCAGACCCTCGCACAAGGGCTCAACCCTCTTTATTCTGGATGAGCCTACCACGGGCCTTCATTTCGCGGATATAGAGAAGCTCATCCTCGTTCTCCAGGGGATCGTGGACCAGGGCAATACCGTGCTTGTGATCGAGCACCACATGGATGTGGTGAAGAACGCGGACTGGGTGATCGACCTTGGCCCCGAGGGAGGCGATGATGGAGGCAGGGTCGTGGTCGCAGGAACCCCTGAAGAGATCGCCGCCCATCCTGACTCCAACACCGGGAGGTTCCTGAGGAAGGCCCTCCGCGGCTCGCAGGGAACAAAACCCGGCGGAGGGGCAACACCCGAACCTGGGCCCCCACGGAGCAGGCCCGGCATGATCTCGCTCACGGGCGCGCGGGAACACAACCTCAAAAACCTCACCCTCTCCATCCCGCGCCAGCATCTCGTGGCGCTTACCGGCGTGTCCGGATCGGGAAAATCCACCCTCGCCTTTGATATCCTCTTTGCAGAAGGCCAGCGCAGATACCTGGAGAGCTTCGCACCCTATGCGAGGCAATACGTGAAGATCCTTGAGAAGCCGGATATCGATGTGCTCTCCGGGCTCCCTCCCACCGTTGCCATCCAGCAGCGGATACACCACGCGAGCCCGAAAAGCACGGTCGCAACCCTGACGGAAATCTACCATTTCCTGAGGCTGCTGTTCAGCAAGTTCGGCTCCCAGCAGTGCCCGGTGTGTGGCAGGCAGCTGAGGGCCCAATCAAAGGAGTCAATCCTGGAGAAGATCCGGGAGAAATGCCGGGAGAAGAGCGGGATCGTGATGGTATCGCTGGTTTCCGCCCGGAAGGGCTTTCACAAGGATCTGCTGGCCCGAGCAGCAACCAGGGGATACAGGGAGGCTAGGATTGACGGCAGGATGCAAGACCTCAAAGAGGGGATGTCCTTGAGCAGGTATCGGGATCATACCATCGAACTCGTGATCGGGGCCATTCCAAGCCCTGATCTCGAAGCCCTGGTGGCACGAGGCCTTTCAGAGGGAAACGGAACCTTCTTCGTTGTTGACGATCACGGGCAGGAGGAGGTTTTCTCGGTAAAGAAGGTGTGCCCATGGTGCGGCATCGGCGCAAAGGAGCTGGATCCGCGGCTTTTCTCCTTTAACAGCCCGTACGGGTCCTGTCCAGTATGTGAAGGGATGGGGTATAGGAGAAACTTTATCGGGGATGGCATATCAGCGTGCGAAGTATGCGGAGGGAGCAGGTTACGACCCGAGGCTTTGGCCGTCAAGGTGAAGGGCTACTCTATCTGGGACCTGGTTCAACATCCGGCCGATGGACTGCGGGAGATCCTCAAGGGATTCTCCTTTACCGGTCAGGAGGCCCTGATCGCCGATCCGGTTATCGATGAGATACTCATGCGGCTTTCCTTTATGAGCCTGCTCGGCCTATCCTACCTCACCCTCTCCCGGAGCGGCGACACGCTCTCAGGGGGAGAGGCGCAGAGGATCCGGCTCGCCGCTCAGCTCGGATCAAACCTTACCGGGGCGTGCTACATATTGGATGAGCCCACCATCGGGTTGCACCCTCGGGATACCAGGATGCTCCTCGATGCGCTCAAGCGGCTCAAGGAGGGCGGCAACTCCATTCTCGTCGTGGAGCACGACGAGGAGACGATCAGAGAGGCCGATTATATCATCGATCTGGGACCTGGAGCCGGTACCGGGGGAGGGGAGGTGGTGGCCTGTGGGAGCATAGAGGACGTGAAGAAGGTCGCTGGATCGCTAACCGGGCACATGCTCACAAGGCATCGCCGTGACATTACCTCGAGGCTCAGGCCCTATGCCGACTCTCCCCGTATCAGGGTCAGGGGTGCGATGGAGCACAATCTCAAGCAGATCGATGTCGAGTTTCCTTTGGGCACCCTGATCTGCGTCACCGGGGTTTCCGGATCGGGAAAGTCGTCTCTTCTCAAGGATGTGCTCTTTCGTGGACTGCACAGGCGCTTGGCAGGCAAAGATAACGGGCATGGCTCGTATAGCGCCATAGAGGGATGGGAGTCAATACAGAGGGTTCTCGAGGTAGATCACAGCCCCATTGGGCTCACTACCAGATCGGTGCCGATCTCCTATATCGGCGCCCTGGCCCTGATACGAACCCTGTTCTCCATGACGCCGAGCGCCAGGGCACGAGGATACAGGCCGGGCAGATTCTCGTTCAACGTAGCCGGCGGCAGGTGTGAGGCCTGTAAAGGGCACGGCTCGATTAAGGCGGAGATGGCCTTTCTGCCTGATGTGTACATCACCTGTGAGGTATGCGGAGGCAGGAGGTTTAACCGGGAGACGCTGGAGATCCTCTACAAGGGCAAGAGCATTGCGGAGGTCTTGCGCCTCACCTTTGAGGAGGCAGCGGAGTTTTTCTCGGCGGTGCCTGGGATCAGGCATGCGCTCCGTGTGGTTTGCGACATCGGCCTCGGTTACCTTACCCTGGGGCAGCCAAGCCCAACGCTCTCAGGAGGCGAGGCCCAGAGGATCAAGATCGCAAAAGAGCTGGTAAAGCCCTCGAGGGGCCACACATTCTATATCCTGGACGAACCCACCACAGGGCTCCACCTTGCCGATGTATCGACCTTGATCCGGGTATTGCAGGCCCTGGTGGACAAGGGGAACACCGTCGCGGTTATCGAGCACAACATGGAGTTCATAAAGGAGGCGGACTATATCATCGATCTTGGACCGGAGGGCGGCGATAAGGGCGGTTATGTAGTTAAAACCGGCTCACCTCTCGAGATCCTCACAAACGGCAAAAAGTCATACACGGCAGAATATCTGCGAAGATACGTGAACAATACATAATATATAGGATAATTGTTCTCACCACTGAGGCACGGAGAACATAGAGATAGAGTATTCTTGTAACTATTTAGGTAGATAGGTTGTAGGCCCTGGGCGAGCCTCGGGCAAGCCTGAAGACTGTTAGGAAATAACGGGGATACGGCGCATTTTGAAACCGTGTTTTATACGAGGAGCTTCTGTTTCTTCAACAAAGTGTAGTGCTCTTCTGATCACTTTAAGCCTTCAGTCTAAACAGCTTCAGACTGACTACGTGAGTAGTCACTTATTTTTTAGAGTAAACTCCCTGTGTCCTCGGTGCCTCTGTAGTAAATCTAACGTGTCCTTAGATTTCAAGACGAAAGCACAATGAGAAAGAAGAGGCTTATCTCATTCGACCTGGATTGCACGCTGATTGATGCCACCTACACCACCTTCGTGTGGGAGATCGGCATCCCCCAGCTCTACGCAGAGAAGCACTCCATTGATCTGCCCTCGGCCACCTCCATCGTGAAGGCCGAATATGAGAGGCTCGGCGATTCCTCTTTAGAATGGTATGATATCTCTTACTGGTTTCGCTACTTCAAGCTTCCCGGGAGATGGCAGGACCTGATGGAGGAGCACAGAGACAAAATCCGGCCGTTCCCCGAGGTAAAGGAGGTAGTGGAGAACCTTGTTCAGGACTATGATCTGATCATTCTATCCAATGCGGCAAGGGAGTTTGTTGAGATTGAGATACAAGAGGCACATATCAATCGACATTTTGCCGGGGTTTTTTCAACCACATCGGATTTTCATGAGGTGAAAAAGACGGCTCGGCCTTATCGAACAATCCTCGATATTATGGGAGCATTGCCCTCCGATGCCATTCATGTGGGAGACCACTATGAATTCGATTATCTGGTCCCAAAGGGCTTGGGCTTAGAGGCCTACTATCTCGATCGAGACGGAAAAAGGCCCAACAAAAATGACTTTACGGTAAGGGATTTGCGGGAATTTTCAGACTTTATCGAACGTTCCAGAGCCCCCGTTGAGAGCGGCTAAGAACCCTGGGAGCCTACGCACTGCTGCTCCGATGTTACGAATCCTTGCATCAGGCTCCTTGAGCTTCCGGTTCTTGCTTATCCTCCTGTAGCCGGAAGTAACCGGCGGTATCAGCCAGGGTTTCGATCTGATGGCGGTGGACACCCAGGAGCTTCTTATCACCCTCTTTCCAGTCGCCGAGCTTTTGCTCGATCTCACCCCAGGACTTCGAGGCACCGAGACTGGCAAGCTGGATCGTCCTCAGCTTCCCGGCGATCGCCTCTATCATCTCATTAATAAGCTCTTCCTCCGTGTGCAGGTAGTCCTTCTTCCTTATCTTCACCTGGAAAGTTATGTCACCCTGCCGAATCCGCTCAAAGGCCCCATGAAACCGGTATAGCGGGCCTGCGACACGGTGGAAGAATAGGATTGAATGGATCCCAAGAAAGCAGATAAGGACGATAGAGGCGGGCCAAATCCGTGAATGAAAGGTCAGTATCCTATCCGCGGCAACTGCCCGAACCTGCACGCTCAGGCTCTCATCCTCAAGCTTCATAATCTCCGGCACGAAGAGGTACACGGATAAAAAGGCAACGGTGATGAAGAAATAGATGATGATTGTAGCTAAAAATCTATACTGGAGCGACTTGTTCACAATATATTTTCGCCTGCGCTTGCTTAGTATACGTCTCATGATCATCCCTCGGTTATGGTTCTTATCGTATAGATATGCACACGGCTCTATCTTCCCCTTCCCCGCATAGAGGAAAGGGGTCTTTGATCTATCAGATTACCCGGATTTCTCCAGCATCTTTTTAATGCTTGGCCAATCAGCTTTCTCCCAGTTGATAGCGGTCTGATTCTTGAATCGAATCGAACCGCCATCCGATGGGTCGAAGTAAAAAGAGAATTCAGACGTCTGGCCTTCACTGCCCTTGTAATAGACGGTGCAGAGGAGCTTTTCCACGCTGGGGGTGGTTATTTTTATCTTCGAGATCTTGTGAATCACGAAGCTCTCCAGATAAGCTTTATTCACAAATGATACCTTATCTTTCGCGAGCTCAAAAAAGCACCCCTCATACTTCGGTGCTGATGTCTTCCACACCCCCAGCATTTCTGGGGGAATGGATTTAGTCCCCTTGGACTCACATGCCAGAAGCACCGCACAGATGGCCAATGCGGCTATGATGGGTTTGCATCTCATCGTTTTCGATCCCTATTTAGCCACTAAGACACTAAGGCACTAAGATTAAAGAATTAGGCTGAATCCACTATCTTTCTTGCAATACGTTCTTCCTTTTCAGATAAGGGGGCAAAATCCATATCTATCTTTGTGTCTTGGTGCTTTGGTGGCTACCTGAACAGTTACATTCATCTTACAAAATCCCGCGCCCTCGCGGAGATCACCCCACCACCTTTAAGAATGCCTCTACTACGTTTGGATCGAACTGGGTACCACTATTTTCTTTTATGATGCTGAGCGTCTTCTCCAGTTCCATTCCCTTGCGGTAGGGGCGGTCCGAGATAAGGGCATCGTAGACATCTGCCACCGCCAAGATTCGAGCGCCCAGGCTCAGCTCCTCTCCTGCCACGCCGTCGGGGTAGCCCCTCCCGTTAAAATGCTCATGGTGCTGGAGCACTATGGGCATGATAGGGGCATACGCAGCGATCGGCTCTATGATGCGTGCTCCTATGCGCGGATGTTGCTTTATGACATCGTGCTCCTCATCGGTGAGCCTATCCGGCTTGTCGAGAATGGCCGCCGGTATCCCTATCTTTCCAATGTCGTGGAGCAGGGCCCCCCTGCGGAGGTCTTCCAGCTTATCAGGGGCAAGCCCCATGCCCTCGCCGATCTTCAAAGCCTGTTCCGTCACCCTCTCCGAGTGGCCAGCGGTCCAGGGGGACTTCGCATCCACGGTGCGCGCGAGCGCGGTCAAGGTACCCCAGTTAAGCAAGTCCAGTTCTTCAATCAATTGGGCATTCGACAGGGCTACTGCTACCTGATCGGCCATCTGGCGTGCTTGGTTCAGGTCATCCTGGGCAGGCGGGGATGAATGCAGGGAGCCCAGGCTGATAATCCCTTCAAGCTCCCCTTTTATGAACAAGGGAAGCAACACAAAGCTAGTGAGCCCTCCCTTTGCAAAGGGAAGCAAATAGTAGGGAAGGGCCTCCCCCACGTTTGTTACGATAATCTCCCGCTCAGCCTTGAGCGTTTCCACCTCATCGGGCATGATTTCAACCTCATCAACCACCCTCACGTCATCCTGGTTGCCGGTCCCCACATACATGCGCGGGGAATTCCCGCTTCTGGAATTGAGCAAGGTGACGCCCACAAAGTCATACTTGAAGAACTCCCGCAAACGGGTAATTACGGTGTTCACGATCGTATCGGTATCCAGGGCAGACAGAACTGCCCGGTCGATCTCCGCCATCGTGGTAAGGGCGTTAAACTGCCGGCCCAGCTGCCTTGCCATATCGTTGAAAGACCCGGCGAGCTCCTCAAACTCATCACCGCTTTTCACCTTCACCCTGCTGTCGAACTCCCTCATGGCTACCTGCCGTGTTCCATCCCTGAGCTTCTCGAGGGGGTCCATGATTTTTCGAATCTGGATAACGCTCAGCAGCAGCACCACCCAGAGGGACAGGAGAATAATAAGGGGGAATATCTTTTTGAAATAGGCCATGGGGGCCAAGATATAGTCCTTTGATACACTGAGGACCACCGTCCACCTAGGATACAGGAACTGGGGCTTCAGGAAGATATCCCAAAAACCCGCGAGGTATTCCCCGTCTTCAGCCTTCCACTCGAACCTTCCCGAGGCTGAACTCCTCATTCGAGGCTCCACTCTCTTTGAGAACGATGGGGTGAGGGGAATCGTGGTGTAGATGACATTGCCGGAGTCGTCCAGGACGCACAACTCGGTCATGCTCGGGAGCGTGCCACCTCCTGCTATGCCCCATAGGTACATGGTGTTTACCTCAGCGCACAGGATGCCCTTTTCAGGCTCCTGTAGATCGACCGCCCTCATCAGGTAGAGGTGAAAGCGGTCATCTCCACTGGGCTGGGTGACCAGGAGTGTTTTTCCGGACATAAGGTATTGCTCCTCATCCCCGGATACTTCTCCTGGATGCGCAGCGGAGCCAAAGAGGGTAATGGCTTTATCAGTATCATCGATAACCGCCAATCCCCTGAACCGCTTGCTCAGTCGCTCTGCATACTCCTCAGTTGCCCTGCTCATCGAGGCCTTGGAGCCGGTATCAAGGTTGGAGGAGAAGACCTTGAGCTCGTTCTCGAGAAAGGTGAGCCTCTCGAAGATGGACATGCCCATTGCCTTGGTCGACTCTCGCAGCCGCTTCCAGCTCTGCTCATAGAGCTGATCCGTCACCTGGCTGAACGAGACCACCGCCAAGGCCGCAATGGGTACGAGGGCGCAAAAGATAAACAGGGTAAAGATCCTGCGCGCAACCTTGCTCTTAAGAAATGCGAGCTCTAGACTCATAATGGGCACTCTGTCTAATAATCCGAGGCGAGCCCTATAAATCTCCCGTCGTTCGCCCTGATAACATCGTCATGGCTTGCCTTGGCCGTGAGAGGTGGCTGGCTCTCGCCGTCCTTTCCCATGCTGTAGAGATCGTAGTCCGTGTTCAAGGGAACCAGGAACCGGTCCTTCCGCATCTTGCCCTTGCCCTGGATATCGGCGAAGCTTAGGTACTGATAGTTGTTTTTCCATGGATCCAGGAGATTGCCGCGCCCTATGTCGGTGAGCGTATCCGGCAGCTCGTTCTTTTCTGTGAGATAAACAAAGATCTCCTTCTGCAGCATATCGATCTCTGCGATGGCCCTGACTACCCTTGCCTTCTCTATGTAACCCTGATAGGCGGGGACCGCGATGCCGATGAGGGTCCCGAGTATAGCAATCACCACCATGAGCTCGATCAGGGTAAAGCCCCCCAGGAGCTTTTTGGACAGGATACGCTTGCTTTTTCCGAGACAGGATCTTAAAGCCCTTCGAGTCTTGTGTATAAAATACAACATTCCCTCTCGGCTCAAACTGTCTATACCATAGCAACGAATGCCCACCCCTCACCAGCAGGCATCCGGCTTTGATGCCCGCGTGTGGGTAAACTATTTTTACCCAGGTTGATCGGTCCCCCGTTCACGGTTCCCAGTTGAAATGCCCTAGGAATATTATAATCTTTGAACCTTGAACTCTGAACCTAGAACCGATTATTTTTAACTATATCACCATAATAGGCATGAATACCACACCTCATAGATTTCCTGTACTAAAAATGGGGAAAATGTCAATTGCATTCTATTACTTATGCAATGTTTTTGATTTTTTCGTATCATCAATTTGCTATTGCTTCTCCTTTATGGTATGCAAATCGAAACATAGTAGGCTCACGTTTCAAGGAACGACGGGCATGAAGGCGGGGGATGCTTAAAAGGATGGCCAAGGGGAAGGGGCTATCCATGTACTGTAATTGAAACGTATCGGCTCGGGTAAGAGACCTCATGAAACCTGAAAAGAGAATCCTTCTCGGTCTGATGGTGGGTGTGCTCATCCCACCCTGCATAGCTCTCGTGCTTCTCCGGCCGGACACCTTCACGGCATCGTGCCTCCTTGTGGGCACAGCGCTTGCCCTTTTTTTGGCATGGTTGATCCTCATGGGTCTCCCATCCTCACCCACCTCATCTATCTCACGCCGATGGCCAGATAGGACGGCAGACCCGGACAAGCTGGTGGACCGCCTCGTATCAGAAGTTGAGGGGTATATCGCTGATGTGCATGAAGGCAAAGGCCCGTTCTCCGATACTGGTGTAAGGCAAAGCCTGCATCGTCGCCTGGGCTCTGTGTTAGAAAAGGCCACCAGGTTCCAAGTGGGCAGCCAAACCCTGGAAGTAACCGTGCTGCTCTCTGATCTGCGGGGGTTCAGCGTGCTCACCGAGAATTACGCCCCCCTCGATATGGTCAACATGCTGAACCGATATCTAATCCAGATGTGCGCCATCATCTATCGCCACGGGGGAACGGTGGATAAGTTCATGGGTGACTCCATCATGGCCCTGTTCGGCGCTCCCGTGAGCAGGCCGGATCCAATCACGGAGGCCATCAGGTGTGCCGTTGAGATGCAGATTGCCATGGACTCCTTCAACAAGGAGAACGAAAAGCTCGGTCTCCCGACTCTTTACATGGGGATCGGCCTCAACACGGGAGAGGTGGTGGCAGGAAAGATCGGCTCCGATCTCCACAGCGAGTACACTGTCATCGGCGAGGAGGTCAACCTGGCCTCGCGCATCGAGGCTTACACGCTTCGAGGTCAAATCCTCACCAGTCATGAGACTTACTCCCGGGTAAAGGACCTCGTTCATGTTGCAGATCCAATCAAGGTATCCGTCAAAGGGAGGCATGAACCGGTGCCCCTCTATGAGCTTCTTGAAATTGGGGCTCCCTATAATCTCAAGGTGCCCGACCGCGAGGCCCGGCGAAGCCTGCGCGTAGACGTGAACATCCCTTTTACCTTCCAGATCTTTGAGGGAAAACTGGTAAATCCTGAAACCCACGAGGGTCGTATCCTGAACATAAGCACAGGCGGTATGTTTGCCACTACCTTTGACGAGATAGAACCCTACTTCAATATAAAATTCAGGCTGGGACTAGCCGCCCTTGGCGGGGACGCTGATGATATCTTCGGCAAGATTCTCAAGGTAAAAAAGGATGCGGGTCTCTACGAGACGAACATCGAGTTCACCGCAGTCAAACCCAAAGACGTTACTGCACTGAAACAGTTGGTAGATCACGTTGTTCAAGGTTCCTTTAGGCCTACCGTATAGACAGCGGCAGGGTACCTCTAGACGTCTATATAAGCTAAGATTTTAAGATTTGTGTCAAGTTTTTGTTATTTATGTAAGATGACATTCGAACAGGCCAAAGGCACAAGGCACAGGGTAACCATTCCATGAATGTAATCTTTGCCCTAAGCCCTATGCCTTGTGCCCTAAGCCACATGGCTTAAGCGATTTTGGTCATGTTTAATCCACGCGGTACTTGTTGGTTTGAGGCGAAGCTTCGCTAGTTTTTAGATAGAATCTATGAACGCCTAGCCCCATAAGCAGGGCGAGGCCTGCGGCCAAGAACAGCGCCTGAAATCCCGCCAGCTCTCCAATATATCCCAGCGCAATGGAGCCGGCAAATGTACCTGCATCAATCCCGCCCGTAAAAACCCCGGTGATCTTCCCGCGGATCTCAATCGGCTCATTGCGCAAAAGAATGGAGTTCAAGCATGGAAAGAGAAATCCGTGCCCGCAGCCCGACATGAGACCTGAAACGGCCAGGAAGGCGCTTCCCCCCGGAAAGATCAAAACCATAAGACCGCCGCCGGTTAAAAGCAGCACGTAGGGTATAATGCGATCCTCTCCGACCCTGTCCGCAAGCCTGCCGCCACCTATCCTTGTCACTACGGCCGCCGATGAATAACAGATATAGAAAAGGGAGATGAACGGGAGCCCCTGCTCCTTGGCAAAAGGAGAGATGAAATTACCCGTGGCTGCCAACCCGATCCCAAAGACAATGGCAATGATAGCCACGGGAAGGATAGTTCTTTTGGTGAGCAGCGAGAAAAAAGAAGGCGAGGCAGAACGATCCCCATGCTTAAAGGATTCTTTAAGGGGCAGGTGGATAATAAGGCCCAGGCTCGCGATTGCACTTGCAGCAATGAAAAACAGGGAAAAGCCGAACCGCTCGATGATGATCTCTCCTATGAGCGGCCCGATCGCCATGCCCATGAGCCCTGTGACCCCAAAGATACCGATTCCCTCGTTAAGCCTCGATTCTGGGATAATGTCGGCAATATAGGTAAACACTGCGGTAAAACAGATCGCTAATCCCACGCCATGAATGACTCGCACAAGAATGAGGGGTAGGTAAAATAGGCTCAATGATCCCCGGAACAGGAGATAGACAAGAGGAAAGGCGGTCATAATCAAGGACCCCAAGGTGTAGCTCCTTTTTCTCCCGATCCGATCGATCATCTCCGATATCCAGGGGCGACAGAGCACGGCGGCAAGGGAGAAGACACCCATAATGATCCCTATATCCGATCCGGAACCCCCGCGGCTTTTGATGAATAAGGGAAGCAGAAAAAATATGCCGAAGCTCGATATGGTGAAAAAATTGGCAAATCCAAAGGCAATAAATGATGGGCTATAGAGATTAGGGATCTCTCTTGGCGGCACCTTCTTCATGAGAGTTGACGTGCTGACCGGTTTCAGGTTCAGGGTTCAAAGTTCAAAGGTTAAAGTTGAGCTATAAGCTCCCAATATGCAGCTATTTATGGGGAGACAGGTTATAGGCCCTTGGCCTTCTCAATCATGCGCCCCCGGTTTAACGGCTCCACGTGCTTCACGATCCACTCCCGCATCTTCGCACCCGCGGGGAGCGATTGTTTGTAGCTCATAAACTCCAGCTCCACCTTCAGGGCATCCGCAACGCCCACGGCGAGCAGGGGCCAGATCTCACCGATATCCCCCACAATAGGCAGGCTTCCGGGAACTCGGGCAAATCCGGACATCTCCATCCTGAAGGGTATACGCATGAGCTTGGTCTTTGGGAGCCCCTTATGCACGGCTTCGCTTACCTTTTTCGATCTCTGCTCCTCTATCCATGCCCTCTCGAGATTGGGGTCCAAGTCAATGCGCACGATCTTCTTTTGGGCAAGCGAGTAGGTCCACTCCCCCTCCCAGTCTGCCCATATCCCGTGGCCCGTAAAGAGCTCGAAAGGCCCGTCATGGACCTCCTGGGATAGGGCGAGGGCTGATTCGATAATCACATCAGCGCTTTCCATGAGCCGTGCAATACGGTGGCAGCGCTCTGAGATGGATACCGAATCCCCGATGGCAAGCCCTACCTCACCCCCGCCAACCAGCTGCGGTACGGTGACAAGGACCGGGATGCCCCGATCGGCGCCGGCGCCGATCATGGTGAGGCGGTCAGCGCCATAACCGGCCATCTGTTCAAAGGGGATGCCCCGGTGTTTTGCCAGGGCGAGCACATCCCGCGCAAGCCGCTCCGTGCGGAGTCCCGCGGGGTAGGCCATGTTTCCAGCCACCTTTATGATGACGTTGCCCTTGGCTCGGCGCATCCTGTGGTAGAGGGCTCTATCAAGGGGGATCTCGCGCTGAAATTCACTGAGCCGTTCCTCGGAGATGACGCTCACCTCGAAAAATCCATCCGAGGGCAGCTTCTCCCTGGCAAACCCAAATGTCACGCCGTCAAATCGCTTGACCTTCTCAAGGGTGCCCCCCATCTCATGGTTGATCACCGCGGAACTTGTGGAAACCCCATCGATAATGCCCTTGTGGATAAGCTCTGCGATCAGTGTGGTGACCCCCTCATGGAGGTTTGGGCCGCTGCCCACCACAGCAACCACCTTGCCTCCCTTTCCCTTGGCCTTGACGATGAGATCCGTGGCCTGCTTGAGCCTCTCCCTTGCCTCTTGCGAAAGACCGTTGTGTATGCCCTCAATAACCTTTCGATCAATGGCCATATGCACCCCCTCGGTAAAGCTTATTCTTTCTACGCGAACACCCTCAGCATCAAGGGAATAGCCACGAGGGCTCCCAAGGAGCTGCCGATGTTCGTGAACACCACCACCAGCAAGACCCTGATCATCTTATTCCTCCAAAAACCTCTCAGTGTGGAGATGTCTTCCGGCAATGCCTCTAAATCCCTCACCTTCGGCTTCCCCACCAGTACCTCCACAAGCCCGGAGAACCAGCCTGCCGCCATCATGGGATTGAGGGAGGTGAGCGGTGAGGCGCCGATGGCGGTGAGGATGCTGAGCGGATGCCCTAGGGCAATCGCAGCACCAAGGCCTGCAAAAACGGCATTTGCGAGAACCCACCATTTGATCATATGGGTTCCGGCAGAGGCCCCGGCAAATACAAAACCCACCACAATAAGCGCGATGATGAGCGCAGGTATTCCCCATTTAAGGAGGCTCATAAACCTTCCCTTGGGGGGCATGGAGGTTAGTTCAGCAAGATCGATAGGGCTTCTCCAATACCCTTCAATCCCTGGCACATGCCCAGCCCCCACTACCGCCACAATCCGTTTTCCGGGGGCAGTCCTGATCTTGTGCGTGAGATATTGATCCCTCTCATCGATCAGAACCGTCCTTATCTCAGGAAAGGATTCGCCTATCTCTGAGAGCAGTATCCCAAGAACATCCTCTGTTTTCATCTTCTCGATATCTTCCTCGCTCACCGAATCAAAATCCCCTGCCGAGGTAACGAGTTGAAATAATAACTTTATCTTTCTCCAGAAGCCCATCAAACGCCAGGTCCTCGAGAGTGTTGTTCGTATATCCCTGTCCGCCAGGCAGATACGGGCGCCGACCGCCTCCGCTGCTTGAATTGCCCTGATAATCTCCTCACCCGGCCTGATGCCCAATTTCTGGCCGATCCTTTTCTGGAAATAGGCGAGCATGAGATTTGAAAGCAGCACATAGGCCTTCTTCTCCCTGATTACCTTAAGGAGTTCGGTCTCCTGCCATTTCTTCTTCTGGGTGATTGACTGATATCTCGACTCGCAGAGCTCGATGCACACCGTATCAGGCCTCTCCTGCTCAATGACGCTACCGACCTGCTCAGCGCTTTCCCTGGACACATGGGCCGTGCCAATGAGGGTTACCTCCTTATCCTCGTATTTCAACTGATGCGTATGTTCACTATCCATTATCCAGGTCCCATGTAATCCTTGCTGCTCGAAAAGATAGGTTTCTTTGCGTTGAGAAACCTTATTCACACTAGCATAGGTAACGCGTATTATCACACTTTATACCACTATCCAACTGGTTTTAAGACTATGAGGCGATGCGGGAAGAATAAAGCTGCTTCCACAGCATATTGACATTCCCCTATGGCCTTCGATATAACTCATCCCGCACACCTCCTATAGAGAGGTACAGAATTTCATGGGAGGCCCACCTCATAAAAGGCATGTACGAGATCTCATTTCATATTCAGAGACATTCTCCGGGTCGCTCCGCATATCTTCTATGCCCTCATTACGAGCTTAGCCTATTTAGCTATGCCTAGTGAACACAAAACCTCGATCCTCACCGCTGGATAGTCTTTGGCGTGTTATCCCTGGTGTACTTTTTCGTCTATTTCCACCGCGTTTCTACGTCGGTGATCGCTCCTGATCTCTTGGCCGCTTTCCAGATCCAGGCTACTGAATTGGGATTCATATCCTCCATGTATTTCTACTTCTACGCGCTGGAGCAACCACTGGTGGGTCATTTTTCGGATACCATTGGGCTACGACGGGTAGTGGGTTTTTGGTCCTTGATCGCGACTTTGGGTTGTATCATCTTCGCCTTGGCGCCCACAATCGGATGGGCTGCGGTCGGCCGTGGCTTGATCGGCTTTGGAGTGGGCGGAGTGTATGTGCCTGCAATGAAGGCCTTCTCGCAGTGGTTCCGCGAAAAGGAATTCGCCACTATGACCGGCTTGCTCTTGGCCTCAGGCAACCTGGGAGCAATCGTTGCTACCACCCCGCTGGCATGGATGGCTAAAACGTGGGGTTGGAGATCGAGTTTTTTTCTTATCGGTGTCATCACTTTCGGGCTTGCCATCGCAACACTTGTCATCCTTCGGGATCATGAGCCCGCGAGCGAGCCGATGAACAAAGAAACCTCTTCTATCGATAAACACGCTACAGCCCACAGAAGCTCGAGTCTTAAGATTCTGGCCTCACTCAGATTTTGGATCGTTGCTGCACTCTTCTTCGGCTTCTTTGGTGTTTTCTTTGCCTTTCAGGGGCTCTGGGCAGTGCCTTTTATCATGTCTATCCTAAGGCTAGATGCCTTACATGCGAGTGGATTAATCATGTTAAGTCCGGTAGGATTTCTCATGGGCGCTCCTCTGTCCGGGTGGGTTTCGGATAGAATCTTTCGCGCCAGGGTCGATATGCTTCTGTGTCTTTTAATTCTTGCGACAGGGGTCTGGGCTATCCTCTCATTCGCTTGCCTTTTCCTTGGGACCGGAGGAATGATCGCCTTGTTGCTCATCATGGGGGTAATCGCTGGAGGATTTGCCACTAACCTCTGGGCATTGGTCAGAGAAATCACTCCTAGTCACATCCTGGGGCTTACCTCGGGGCTTCTTAATCCTTTTCCTTTGCTCGGCCCGGCAATCTTACAAATCTTGACTGGAGCCATACTGGATCGAACGGGCAGGATAGACGGGATGTACCCGCCAGAAGCCTACAGGGGCGCATTTCTGGTATTCCTTTTGATTATCGCCGGCTGCCTTGCGCTCTGCGTGATACTCAGGAAACAATTGCGCAGGAAGGATTAATACGCCCTCCTGAAGCTTGACTTGCAGAGCAGGAGGGTCTAAGAGCGTTTTGACCCAGATCTCTCCTATACCCTGAAGACCCTTTACATCTTTACTGCGCTTCTACCATGCCGGTGCCGCAACCACCAGAATGACGCAATCTCCATTTCCTGTGTTGGTGAGGGCGTGGCGTGAGCCGGTGGGGATCCATATGGCATCCCCCGGCGCCACGTGCCGTGTCTCATCATCGACGGTCATCTCCCCCTCGCCCCTCATGATGAAGTAGATCTCCTCCATGGGATCGACGTGAGCTTCGAGCTGTTTCCCGGGCTCAAGCTGTGCTATGGCCAGGAACCCGATCTCTCGCAGCACCCTTTGATCCAGTATCATCTGCGCGATCCCGCCCCCGTGGGCGCGGTAGGTGGTCTCCAGCACCTCTTTATCATTTAGATTTCGAACGATCATGCCTGCTCCTTAACGAATCACCTGAACTGTATATTACTCTTCCTTGTTCACAAAAACGAATATACTGAAATAGTGAACATTCTGCATAATGGCCTCTGGCTCGATTATTCTATTTCAAAATCTCACCTGTCCCCTTGTACCACAGCAGCAAATCGAGATGGCCCATGGGGATCTGGATCAAGCCTGAAAACGCCCTCATCCTCTTTTCGATCTCAAGGTAGCGTTTTCTCGAGAGCGAATCCGGGCTCTTATCGATTGACCCGAGGGAGAAAAGGTTTCTCAGAATATGCCTGTCGAGGATGGCAAGATCCTGGGTGAATCCGATGTTCCGCAGGAAATGGCTTGCCTCCTTATAGCCGATGCCCTTTACCTGTTCTACAAGCCACTCCCTGGCCTCCTGATCATCATCGATCGTCCTGAGTATGGACCTTAACGGCACCCGGTCATTGTCCAGGAACTTTTCCCGCGCCTCAACAATATAGGCTGATTTCTTGTTGATAAATCGAGCCCCGATCAACCTTTCTTTAATCTGGTCCCTGGTCCCGGTGAACAATACCCCGGTCTTTACCATGTTATCCACGGCAGCACAGCACATCTTCCCCCTTGCCATAGGCGTGATGATGCAGTAGACGAGCTCAGCGAAAAGCTCCTCATCTGTGCCCCTGTCCCAGATCCCTTTGAACTCCTCCAATCGCCGGCAAAGCTCCCCTTCCTTTGCTCGATAAAGGGCTCTGATTTCCTCGACTTGCTCATGGCTTCCCGTTGAAAAAATACCCATAATGCGTAAAGCTCGTTTGTGACTATTCAGCCACCAGGCACCAAGATCAAAGAATTATTCTTCATATACTTAGCCACAAAGACACGAAGACACCAAGATTATAGTATAATTCTGTTGGTGCCGTTTTTAATAAGAGGCACGTTAAAATTTATAAGAAAACCAAGGCGCTTACCCGTAAATGTTAAATGGCTGAGTAGTTGCGCTTCCCACACAGGAGTAACTCTTTCAAGCAAGCCCTGCCCTAATGTTTTATGGACAGTATAGGCTGCATCCACTATCTTTCGTGGAACATGTTCGTCCCTGCGTGCCTCGCCTGAGCGGTTCGCGACCCGCCCTCCTCGCCTGAGCTCGCGATGGCGGGCAGGCTTC
>Ga0307422_1000526_pt1 | contig 21453 bp, 10 predicted proteins | sample SalMarWE160290MG_FD_202153 | JGI IMG/M metagenome (GOLD analysis project Ga0307422, IMG submission 202153) | Salt marsh sediment microbial communities from the Plum Island Ecosystem LTER, Massachusetts, United States - WE1602-90 | ecosystem: Environmental > Aquatic > Marine > Intertidal zone >...
AATCTAGAATGGTGTACCCACCAATACAATAATCAATATGCCTTTACCAATGGTAATCAAGATAATTCTTGTGAAAAACATCCACAAACAAGGCTAACCAACGAAAAGGTGAAAGAAATTTACAGAACCGCTATGATTGGTAATTATACAGAACCACAATTAGCAGAGATGTATAATACTACTAGGTCTGTTGTTAACAAATTGAGATTAAAAATGAGATGGACTAAAGTAACAGACGAAGTTGACAAAGAATTAAAACAAGAAAAATAATGGCCTATAGTTTATTTGAATTTGTCAGCATTATGTTTGATAAACAAAGGTATGCTAGGTGTACTGATGTTGACAAGAAACAACATTTCTTTATGGTTATGAGAACCATGTCGATTTTATTTCCGGTGGAAGTTAATAATTTTAACATTATTGGCATAAATCAGGTGGCTGTTATTGATTATTTACATTTTTTGGCGTGTATAACTTATAAGAGACAACCAAGAGAATTATCTATACCAACAAAAAAATCTGATAAAGAAAAATCTAAAATAAGTAAGTTTAAAAAAGAAATTATAACCACATACCTCAGATACAGACAATTAGACATGAGAGATTTTGATTTTCTTGTATCAATAAACGAGGATTTTATCTGTTCAGAACTCAAAAATATAGAACTCACAATAAAAGAATCTAGCGATTACTTTTCCCAAGTTTAGGAGATATATAATGAAAATCTCCTATAAATGGATGAACAGTCATATTACGAACACAGCTTAATAGGATTAGATACTATATCACAGTATGCGGAAGCATCATCTATGTCAAACGAAAGGACGGCTGATGCTACAGAACGCATAGCCTCTTCTGTATCTGATTTCATAAAACAATATAATAAAGCTTCATCAAAAAAAGATACAAAGGGTAAGTCCGGTAAGACAACCTCTATTGGTGGTTCTGTGTCTGATATAGTTAAGGCCGTTAAAGAATTTGATGGGTCTGCTAAGGAACAGGGTGATAATATGATAAATTTCTTTTCTAGATTTCATTCAGATGTAGTTTCTAAGTATGATGAAAAAACAACAGATGGTTTCGGTGATACCATAAACATGTTGGCCATGACTGTTACCAGTATTGATTCTATGTTGAAATCTGCTTCTAAGATAACTCCCACCATGGCAGAAACTTTGGCCAGTTCTGTTGAAAGGATTTTGAAAGGATTTGATAAAATAACACCGGAATCAGCACAGGCATTTAATACTATAGTTGACACATTATCAAATAATGTATTAAACCTTGGTCAAAGTTTATCAAAATCTATACCATATTATGTAAAAGCTCAGGTAGCTGTGCCTTTAGTTACCAAAACCATAAAACAGCTTATGGATGTTGGTAGAAATGCAGATATAACACCACAGGATGCAGAAACCGTATCTCGTATTATTGAAACTTTAGCTTCTAATGTATTTGTTCTTGGTCAATCTCTTGCTAGGTCTTCCAAATATTATAAAGCTGCAGAACCAGCCATACCAGTTATAGGGAAGGTTATAACCAATCTTATTACAACAATATATGAGAATCTTGGTGGTAAGGATGATTTGGATAGAGCATTATTGGCTGCTCAGACCATTGAGGTTTTATCCAGAGGTGTATTTAGTTTGGCCAAATCATTAGCTTTTTCAGCACCATTGATGATACTTGCTATTCCCGGAGCAGCTGCATTTAGGGTTGTTATGAAAATAATAAGTCCGGCACTTCAACAACTTTCCAAGGTAGCACCAGAAATACGTGATGGTTCAAAAGCATTAAGAGGTATGGCTCTTTCTATTTTATTATTTTCTGGTAGTATAGTTTTATCAGCTTTAACTCTGAGAACGCTTGAGGGTAACGATATATTAAGACTTACTGCTCTGTTCGGTGCAATGGCTGTTGGTGCGCTAGTATTTTATGCTATAGGAAATTATGCCGTACCTATCATAAAAGGTAGTATAGCAGTTATCTCTATGGCTGCTTCTATATGGTTATTCGGTTTAGGTATAAAATCAGCTACTGAAAACATACCCGATCTTGGTAAAGTAGGATTGCTGGCTCTGGAACTTGGTGGATTGGCTCTTACTTATGGTATAATGGGAAGTTTTGCAACCAACATATTACTTGGTGCTTTATCTGTAGCTGCTATAGGATTGTCGTTGATGTTATTATCAAATCCATTAAAATCAATAGCTGGAACATTGGGTGAATCTGGTGATGTTTTATGGAAATTACCAGTTTTATTAACGGCTTTGGGAGTAACATATGCTGCTGCTGGTATTCCTGTTGTTGCCGGGTTTATATTGCTTGGTGCTGGAGCTATGGCTGCTATTGGCGGTTCTTTAATACTTCTAGCTACCGGATTGAAGAAAATGACAGAGATACAAATGACAGCAGAAGATGCTAAAAATATAGAATATGCTATCTCTGGTACAATAAAAGGTTTCACAAATGGATTCAAAGGATTGTCTCTAAAAGAAGCTATCACACTACCACTAAAAATAGCAGGAGTTGGAGCTATGGGTCTATCATTAAGAGTATTTGCAGGTGGTATTGGTAAATGGAAAGAAGAGGCTAGTGATTGGGGTAAAAAGGACACAGATCAATTAATATACACCATAAATTCTCTCTCAAAAGCATTTGCTGTTGCTGGTTCTACTGAGGGTCAAAAGAAATTGTTTGGATTCAAAGTGGGTAAAAATGATACAGAAAGAGGAATAGCATCTACCATGAAGATGGGTAGGAATTTGAGAAAATTGGCTAAGGGTATATCTGAATGGCAAGAAATGGACTTGTCTCAGGAAGATATGCAGGTATTGAGTGACAATATAACACGTGTACTCACTACTATACCAAATATTTTCTCTGCTATTGGTAAATCACAGCGTGAGGATTCTTCAAATCAAATGTCTGTTCTTGGTGTTAGTTTTGGTATTCCATTTACCAAAACAGACGTTGAATTGGGTATATCATCCACCATGAAGATGGGAAACAATTTGAAAAATCTTGCCGATGGTATAAGTGCGTGGAAAGATATGCCACTTACTCCGGAAGTCATGCAGACAATAACAGATAATATAACACGTGTACTTACCACCATACCAAATATATTCGCTGCTATTGGTAAATCACAGCGTGAGGATTCAGCCAATCAAGTTAGTGTATTAGGAGTGTCGTTTGGTATTCCGTTTACAAAAACAGATGTTGAATTGGGTATATCATCCACAATGGAAATGGGTACTAATCTTAAAACACTTGCTGATGGTGTGTTTGCGTGGAAAGAGGGAGGAAAAGGAGGATTTAAATCAGAAGATTTACCAAAAATACAAGAGAACATACTCACCGTATTATCTTCTATCCCATCAGCTTTTGCTGCTATTGGTAAAGAAGATAGAGAAACTACCAAAGGAATTCTATGGTGGAAAAAAGGTGATGTTGAAAGAGGTGTTGATTTATTTAAAACCATCGGACCAACCATAAAATTTGTTGCTGATTTGGTGATGGGATTCAAAGATGTTCCTGATGTTACCACACATGCTGAAAATATAGGTAAGAGTGTTAGCACTATCTTGATGCATGTTGCTAGTGGTCTTGAGCATTATGATGATTCCAAAATAAAGATTTTAAAAGATTTACCGAAACCACTTGGTGAATTAACTAAGGTATTTAAAGAATGGGGTGAAATATTCAAAGATTTTATGAATATGGATTTTGTGAAAGTTGAAGAGGCTGCAGTGTTAGCTCTTAAACTTAATAGAATTCAAAAGGGTCTTGAATATGAAGATACAACTGTTGAAACAGAAGGTGTTGGAGAAACCAAAAGCATAGAAACCAAACCAAAGAAAAACAAAGAAAAAAGTGCTGCAGAAATTAGAAAAGAAGCAGAAAACCAAATAATGTCACAATTATTAGAGGTTATGAATAATATGCAACAAACCATGATGATGAATACTGCTGCCATCACCGAAATGAAAGATCAAATGTTGTCTGGTGTTCTAAAAACCAAGGAAGTTAGTAATGACTTTTAGTATAAATAGTTCAAAGCCTAGTGGTAAATACAAAAATGGTAAATATAAATTACAAAATCCGGGTAAATATATCGGTATTGAACAATATATTCAATATCGTTCATCATATGAACTTGAGGCTTATAAAATATTTGATTTAGAACCAAATGTTATAAGGTGGATAGCTGAAAGCGACAAGATAAAGATTCCATACACATCAACTATAGATAAAAAACACCATCATTATTTTCCTGATTTATATGCTGAAATAAAGGCTGATAGTGGGAATATAGTGAAATATGTTTTTGAAATAAAACCAAAATCATTTCTTGTCAGACCAAACGAACCAAGGCCACCAATTAGTATGTCTGCAAGAAAAGCATATAATACAAAGCTTAAAAGGTATATAGAAATAATGCAAAAAAAGAAAGCTGCCATTGAATGGTGCGCCTCACGTGGTATTAGATATGACTTTATAACAGAGGATTTCTTATCACAGCATAGATAATTCCTATCCTATTGTTTTGATTGTGTTCATGCTTATGCTTATTAGTTGGTAAAGCTAATAAATAAAAGTAAAGAGAATATCTATATAGTATGCCGAACACAGAACAAATATCAGCCAGATTATTCAAAAAAGACCTTTCTACTGGAGACACCAGTACAGCTAGGCAGTTTTTTGAAGAACCTTTCTCTAGCGGTGCTCTTGTAAAGCCAAGTCAAATACTTTCCCAATTTAATGAAGTTCCGGGAACAGCACCGATTGGAATGGTACATGATGAAATAATTGGTGTAGTCCAAAGAAAGATTGATGTTGTTCTTGGTCAAGTGCCCGGCACAACCAATTCATTTCAAAATGATGCCTTGAAAGATGCAATACCGTTCAATCATTCGGATGGTTCGTATAATTACGAGATAAAAGATAATCTCGACAACCCCCTGTTTTTTGGACAAGGTGATTGGGTTGTTGATACAGTGGCTGGTATATTGATATTTTATGGTTCTGTGCCTCCTAATATGCCTCCTAAAATAAGCTTCTATAAATATGTTGGCGATAAAGGTACTGGTTCTCAAACCTATTATATAGTTCCAGATTTTGTTACTAGAGATGCCATACCTCCTGTTGATAGAAGAGAGGGAACAATGTGTTATGTTCAATTTGCTGGTGATACTTTTCAATTACAGGGTGGTATCGATAATGCTGATTGGGTAAATATTACAAAATTAATAGGTTTACCGGAAGTTGAAACATTGGCCAATAATTCATCTGATTCTATAATTCTTGTTGAATGGGCTTCTAAAGAAAATTTTATAATATATTACAGAGCAGAAAGGGGTGCAGCTACACCAGAGAGTGGACAAATAAGAGTTGATTATTTTAATGGTCAGGTTTATTATTCAGAAACTGGAGGTAGATTAGCAAATCTTGGTCTTACTATAGACTTTAATATAAATGGTGCTAATATTGAATTTGATTGGATAACAACAGACAATGTTGATGATGTTGAATTAATTTATACAATAGGTGCTGTTGCTTATAGTGATGTTGGTGGCGGTGGCGGTGGCGGTGATATGTTTATTGCTGTATATGACCCAACTGCTGTGAATGGTGATGCATTTGATATGGATAATATGGTTGATGGAAGCACCAATAGGCTGTATGATTCTACGGAAAAATCAAAATTGTTGGGAATAGAAGCTGGGGCGCAAGTCAATCCTAGTGCTGCTACGATCAAAACACAATATGAATCAAATGCTAACACAAATGCTTATACAGATGCAGACGTTTCTAAACTTTTAGGAATAGAAGCCGGGGCGCAAGTAAATCCTGATGCTGCAGCTGTTAAAACCTTATATGAAAGTAATGCCAATACTAATCCATACACTGATGCTGAGGCTGCAAAATTAGCAGGGCTTGAAAGTAGCAAATTTTTGGGTCAATATACAACACTTTTAGCTCTACAAACAGCACATCCAGACCCCGGTGGAGGTGGATTTTATGGTGATGTAAATCCCGGAATTGGTCAAAATGTTCAACGGTACATATGGGATGTTGATGATGCTGAGTATATTATAGGTGGATTTGGTGGTATGACTTCTGCTGAAATAAAGGTGTCTTATGAATCCAATGCCAATACAAATGCTTACACTGATGCAGATGTTTCGAAACTTTTAGGAATAGAAGCTGGGGCAGAAGTTAATCCAACTGCTGCTACTATTAAAACTCAATACGAAAGTAATGCCAATACAAATGCTTACACTGATGCAGATGTTTCGAAACTTTTAGGAATAGAAGCTGGAGCGCAAGTTAATGTTGGTGAAGAATATACTACTGCAGAACAAACCAAACTTTTAGGAATAGAAGCTGGAGCGCAAGTTAATGTTGGTGAAGAATATACTACTGCAGAACAAACCAAATTAGCTAATGAGCCAGATGGGGAATGGCTACACAACATAGCTGAATCAGGCAGATTATGGGGGGGATTAATAACTTCCAATGGTGATGGAACAATAGCTATAAGTGCTGGTGCTGGAATTGTTAAAGCAGACGATGTTGGTGCTGAAACAGTACCCACTAGTATAAATCAAGGACAGGGTAGTAAAATATCTTTAGTATCTTGGGATGCAGTAGCTAGTTTGACTTTAATGCCATTTCTTTTACCAAAGCATTCACTTTGGGTAGAGGTTATAGAACTGGAAACACTGTAATTATTAGGTTGTGTGGCACAAATGTTTGGAACTTTAATAGAAGAGTTCAGTTGTTTGGTGAAGAAGTGTTTCCTGTTAAGAGGGCTAAAGGCATGATAATTTCTGCTGTTGGTAACAGGAACATAGCAATAACTTCCGGGGTTTTGTGGGCAGAATTGGTAAACAGATTTTCTGTAAGTGCGTTTAATTCATCCACTGGAGGCACTTTTGTTGTATGGTATAATAATGGTACATGGCAGCAAGTTGCTGCTCAAACTCAAATTAATAATACTCAGTACAATAATTATGGAGTTGGGTTGGTAAATTTAAATAATAATCAATATGGAGTTCATTGGGTTTATGAAGTACATAATTCTTCTATACATGTTGTATATGGTATAGCTAGCTATACTTTAGCAAATGCGCAGTTAGCTCAACCTCCTTCGGAATTGCCCGGATTAGTTGGAGCTTATGCTACATTAGTTGGAAAAATTATTATAGAGAGAAATGCTACTACCATATATTCGGCTCAGAGTGCGTTTGAAACCACTTTTAGTTCCTCAGAAGCACCCATACATAATGACTTAGGGGGTTTAAATGATGGAGATTATCAACATTTATCAAGTGTACAAATAGTAGACTTGACTACTGGTATAAACGCTGATGCTCAACATGTTCATGGTACAGAAGCTGTTGATTATTCTGCTTTACACCCACATATAAACACTTTACAAGATGTAATAAATCATATTTGGAGTATAGGTACTTGTGGTGATGGGTTAGATATAACAAACAATGGTGATGGTACAGTAAATGTATCAGCAGGTGGAGCAGTATTAAGAACCACTAATAGTGGTGATGGAGAACTTTTTGGTTATGCTTTATCAGCAGTAACCAATTTAGCATTAACCGATAATGCTACCAACTATATAATGGCAGATTATAATGGTGGTGCTCCTCAAATAATTGCTTCAATTAGTTTAGTTGATGTATTGGCTGACAACACAAAAGCTTTAATATGGGCAGTCAATAGGCTTGGGAATACTCTATATATGGTTGACTTAAGAATGTTGAATGTTGATTATATGACTAAATCTCATACTAGAAGGTACAAAACCCAAGGTGGAGTTCAACATGCAGGTGGGGCTATGATAGCAGATTTAACTAATATGGCTTTTTCTGTAACTGCTGGTGATTTTTATGTTATGAATAAGAATATAACCTTTGCAGCCTTCACTAGTAATGTTGGATTATTTGAATATGTTTATAGAAATGGTTCTGGTGGATTCACAAGAGTAGCTGGGCAATCGGTTATTGATTATTTACATTATGACGATGGTACTGGTACTCTTGCACTCACAACCAATCATTATTATGGATGTCATTATGTTTATGCGGTAATTAACCAACCAACTGTTTTTAAAGTAATGTATGGGGTTAGTGATTATACTACTTTAGCAGATGCTCAGAATGCAAGTGCTCCTGCTATATTACCAAGTGATTTGAATACCTTATTAACAGCTATTTTAATAGGTAAAATAATAGTTGGTGAAGACTATCCTGCAGCATTCCAAGATATCCAAAGCCCTTTTACAAAGGTTCTTACTTCTGCTATAGTTAATAATCATAATAATTTGGCAGGCTTACAAGGAGGTACTTTATTTGAATACTATCATTTAACTGCCACTCAATTAGCTGATTTATTAAAGGAAAGAATATTTGGAGCTAGCGTACTTGATATTCCTTTAAGTGCTAGTTGGCCAGTAAACGAAATACCTTTATTAGATGTGGATTCAATACAAGGCTCAACAGTGTGTAGACAATTTGATGATACCACTTCACAAGGAGTTGATTTTACTAAAGATGGAATAAGTATTCCGCTCACTGCTAATACTATGAGAATAACCTTAGAGTGGAGAGCACAAACTGCACCGGGAGCAGTTTCAACTGTTGGATTGGGATTATATAACAAGAATTTAACAACTGCTGCAGCATGGTCTGCTGTATCCACATTAGCTGATATATCAGTTCCAACAAATACAAATAGACAGACAACAATTTACAATATAAGTTTAGCTGCATATATCAAAGGTGATAATTATAAATTTGAGCTTGTAAGAAAAGCACCAACAGCCGGAACTAATTTGCCCGGATTCTGGAATTTGTTTATGGTAGAAATTAAGTTTTTTGTATAATGAGTATAAGAACACATACCGCATTTGATAGTTCATTGAAAATAGACAATGGAAATTCTTCTATGGCATATGCAAAAATAGCATTATTATGTGAAGTATTATTTAATGCATCATCATTTGAAAGTGACCATTGTTGGATAAATTATATGAATAATGCAGGAACTGACACAGTGTTAGCATGCACATGCAGAAATGATGGGTCAGTATATTTTATACTAGATTCTGGTTCAGGGTACACTAGTTGGTTGGGGTCTGGTACTGGATTAGTTCCTTTGAATATTTTGAATCATTTGACTTATTCTTTAGATTATCCAAATCATACGGTTAGGGCTTGTTTAAATGGAGTCCAAATATACTTTTTTGAATTTGGTGTTACACCTGTAATAACACCTTCTTTAAATTGTTCAGAAATTCGATTAAATTCAGCTAGAACATCTAATGGAGGAAACATGCTGGGTAGTCTTTATCAAATGAAATTATATGATACTTTAATAACAGAGGATAGGGCAAAGAAACTTTACAATCAAATGGTATTGATGGGAGGTAAGGGTTCTGTAGATATGGATGGACTGATGTTTTGGAGTAAATTTAATAATGAGGCTTCTGGGATAGTTCCTGTTCAAACAGCCAATGCATATGGAGATTTTATAGGAAAATACAAATTTAGTAGGGATAATATAAGTATAAATATTGATTTTCAACCTAATATATTTTAATATGGCAAAAGCATGGAATTTTATTACTAAAAATCAATATGAAAATTGTTCATATAATGACACAGTGGGTCACCCTCCATCAGCATGGATAATAAACCCTGATTTTGATGCTGTTGGAGGAAAATATGATCCAGACCCTATGATTCACAGATATTGGAAACAGGATGGTGGAGACCCACAGGCTGTTGTTGAGATGACACCAACAGAAAAATCTGTTGTTGATGCTGCTGAATTGCCAAATGATAAAATTAATGTGAAGAATCAATTGATTATTGATTTTGCTGATTACATAAAAAGTCGATATGATGATAGTGTCAGAATGTTTTTTGTTGAAGTGTATGATAACATGGGTGGTACTGCTAAAGGACTTATAGATGATTATAATACTTGGGTTGAAACAGTAGGTGATTATTATACAATCATTGCCAATTCTATTGATTCTGCTGCCAACAAAACTGCCTTGGATGCTATATCATGGGATTTTACCTCATTTGACGGTACTGACCCATTATTAACTATACAAACATTATTAAATTCGTAACAAATGGGCAATAAAAGACTTTATGAATATATAAACACTCATCTAAGAGTAGATGGTGGTATTCAATACGATGATGGAGCAGGTGGATTTATAGATATCGATCTTGTTCTTGGAACATATAAAATTGTTGCAGATATTATTGCAAGAGATGCGATACCAGCATTAAAAAGAATGGAAGGGCTGAGATGTTTTGTTCTTTCGGAAGCAACAGATTATCGTCTTGAGGGAGGTATTGATAACATAAATTGGACAACTATAGACAACACGGAAATTACCAGAGATATTTATATTTCTATTACTGGTAATGATATAACCGGAGATGGTACGGTTGGTTTACCTTTCGCCACAATTAACAGGGCATTGTCTGATATCAAAAAGAATTTATACAATATCACAGTAAGTTTAATGTTTGAAGCTGGTTCTTATAATTTTACTAACGCTGATAGAGCATTGATAGCCACGTTGACCATGTATAATAGCACATTAGAATTTAAATGTGTATCAAGAACTTTGGAAAATTCCGGATTTACACTTGCTGTTAGAGCAGGTGAAGCACTGAGATATGATGTATCGGCTGCAGGACAAACTTGGACTGAAAATCAATATCGTGATATGTTTATCACCGATGGTTCTGGTACTTTCTGGCCTATCACCCATAACAGTGCTGGCTCTGATAATATGGAGATAGATTTTGTTCACCATTCCAAGGCAGGTTGTACTGAGATTTATTCTTTGAATGTCACTCTTATTAATTCAGATTCTAATGGACAATTTTTGGATACACCAGTATTGTCAGCAAATGGCTCAACAGTGTCTTTTGAAGGAATTATATTTGATGCAACAGCAGTTTTGAATAAGCTTTATTATGCAAATGCAAATACTTTATTTAAGGGTTGTCTGTTTGATATGAATTTTTTATTGTTGAATGGGAAAGGGCAATATTATTTTAATGAAGTTTCTATAAGAGGAACTCAAAACAATGGAACTTGGGGTATGTTATGGGATCAATCTGATATGGGAATTGTGAATGAATATAACAGAATTTATGTTCGAAATAATGGTACAAGCCCAATTGTTCATGTTAAATGGACTAATTCAATGTTTTTTGATTTGGTTGCAGAAGGTTCTGGAGGTGTAATATGCACAGGAAGAAATTGGTATGCCAGAAGAGTAACCAAAATTGTTGGTGCTATTAATGCTTTTGCCCCAATCTATATAGATGGAAAGATAACATCTAATGAAGGAGCAATTCTAATGCTATATGATTGTACTAATATTTTAAACATAACTGATAAAAAAGGAATATCAATCGTATTTGATAATTATTGGGAGAATGCTCCAACAGCGTTGTATGCTCCGGGAAACAGAATAGAATTGGTTAATCCATCAAAAGGGTTGCGCATTCAATGGCCGGGTTTGTATCCTGAAATGGAAAATCCAGACCCATATACTTTACCAAATGGGCTTTCAGAAAATATAATTGTTGGTGATACACTTCAAAACAAGGCCATTTTTATAAAATATACCATTTCCAGAGATGGTGATATAGAAACTGGCACTTTGGTATTAACCAACAAAAGCGATACATATATAAACAGGCAAGGAACTAGCAATGATGATGCTGGTATTGTTTTCACCAAAAATATCAATGGAACTGAAATACGATTAGGGTGGCAGGATGTGCTTGCTCTCGGTAGTGATAGTCAATTAGAATTGAGTATTAATAGACAAATGAAATAATGAGAAATTGTTTAAAGAATAAAAATATGAAAAAATTGATAACCATCTTAGCTGTGCTAACCATTTATTGTTCATTATTTGGTCAACAAGTGGACAAGCATTATGGTGATGTGCTTATTTATGGAAACATAAAGATTTTGAATAATCCTGCTTCCACAAATTATGATAGTACAACAATTCCATATGTGTATGTTGATTCCATGAATTTGGCAGGAACAATAATTAGATATGTAGCTGGGGATTCTATTCCAAATTTTGATTGGGTTCGGAATACACTTAGTTCATATAAAGCAGATAGTGCAGTGTTTTCTGACACAGCCAACGTAGCTTTGAATATTGCTGGGGTAAACATTATAATGCCGGACACATTGGTAAATAAGCATTATGTTGATAGCTTGGTTTTTAATAATGATTCTGTTCTTTTTGCATTTTATTCAGATACGGCCAATTTTGCTGATACTGCTCTTTTCGCTTGGTTAGCACAAAATGCTACTTATTCAGATACAGCCAATTTTGCTGATACTGCTGGTTATGCTGCTGTAGCAGCGTTCGCTCTTAACAGTATGGAAATTATTGAAATACTTCCAAGAACAATATATGTTGAAACAACTGGTAGTGATTTGACTGGTGATGGTACATCGATTGGTACTGCATATGCCACATTTAATAAAGCTCTACAAGATATTGGAACTCATATAAGAGCCAATATAACCATAAAATTCGGGGTGGGAAGCTTCGAATATGCTATGGTAGATAGATATTTATTGGATAAAAAAATAGTAGTAAATGGCGCACAATTATTGATTCAGGGTGAATTTACAGATGAACTTACTGGATTTTCATTAACACCAGATGGCACAAACCCATTTTTATATACCATGTCCGGTCAAACTATGGTTGCTGGAGATTATGATTACGGATTCTTATTGCGTAGTGGAACATATTATCCAATAATGGATAACACAACCACACAATTTGAATCTTTTGATGATATTGGAACAGGAACTGCTCTTTATAATATAGGAACAATTTTTACAAATCCAGACAATTCCAATTATCTTCTTAATCTATTTACTAAGGTTGATGAAAAAAGCGGTTTGGAATTTCAGACCATATATTTTTCCACGACTGCTAATTATTATGTGGAAAATTCAAATCTGTTTAAATTGAGGTATTGTAGAGTTGGTGAAACATTTGATCTTGAAGAATATGCTCAGGTGATTGCTCAATATTGTCATATAATGGAACTTGTTTCAGATGCAAGCCATGATTTTTATCAATACTGTAGATTTTATAGCAGTACAACAAAAATCATAGCAATCAAAAGAGGAAACCATGTTTTTAGGGGTGCTTTGATTGATGGTAATGATTCTGGTACAGGAATTCACATGAATGATGCTAGTGCATTTAATAATAACACTGGTGCTAGTAGGGGGCTTTATTTTAAAGATTGTATAAATGCATTTTCTTTGTCCAATGCTAATTTTGATGGTAAAGTACAAAATCAAACTTATTTGAGCAATGTTGATTATCTTATAGCTTCTGATACCTACACAGCCACTTCATTATCGTTGAATGGGCTAATTAATTCTCCTGATATAGGCATCCGGGCTGATGGTGATACAAACAATATCGATATCGATAATAGATTTTTTGTTTTGTATGGTCAACCAACCACATATTCATCAATGTCTAATCTTAATTTGACTGAGGGATTTACATATAAAGGTGCTGATATTGATTCTATTATGCCAGATACCGTTCCGAACAAAGCTTATGTTGATAATCTGGTTGCCGACAATGATTCCGTTAATCATGCTGAATATTCTGATACATCTAAAATAGCAATAGCATTAGCTTCTGTAAATTCTGATTTGATAATGTACGTTGATTCAGTTGCAGGAGTAGACAATGATGAGTGCGGTGGAATTGGTTCTCCTTGTGCCACACTATTGCAAGCTGTAAAAAACACACCAAAATTAATAGTTAGTTCAGAACTTACTTATTCTATAGAATCTGGTGGTTACAATATAACAACAGAATTGGTGGAAGAATTGGGTTTGATTACATTCAATAATAGTAATATAAATTTTACAGGTACTTATGAAGTTGTAATCCCTTCTGTTTTATTTTCAACCATCCCTGATTGGCCGTTACATTACGATGCAAGTAAAGCTGGTGTAACATTGGTAGAGGATTCTTTAAAAGGTTTGTTTGTTCAAGACGGGGCTAAATATTATCCCATAGGATACAATGAAGCTGGGTCAGATAATTTTCAGGTTGATTTTACACCGGGAAATAAAGCAGGTACTAAAGACATTGTTAAAACAAACACCAGATTTTATTGTGAAGATGATTTTTCATTAGATTTAAATTTATCTGGTAATCCAACAATCACATTTTCATTGGTTGATGTTATATACCCCGGAAATGCTAAATTTAATAATAATTGGGTATACATATCGTGGGATTGGGGTACAAGAATAAAAACAGCAACAGGACTATTATATTCTACATATGGAGATTCTAAAATATTTCAAACAAAATTTAGAGGAGTTTATTTATATGGAAGTACAACCGATTTAATGTCTTTCAGAAATGAAAATGGGGCTAATATTTTAATACAGAACAGTGTATTTGATAATTCATTGTGTATTTACGACCATGTTGGTGGTATAGGTGCAGTAGGTAAGCTTCTTGCTATATCTACTGTAAATGGTTATTTTATAGGAGCAGGTAATGGGATGGCTATCAGATCAGGTAGAGGTTCTCAAATAAATCTTAAACAATATAATGAATTTAAGGATTTTGATGGTGCATTCGATTTAACTTGGTCGGTATCAAAAATGACATCAACTAGTGCAAACGATCCCTCAATATGTTATTTCAACAATACACCATATGTGTTTAATTATTCAGGAGAAAGCAACGTTTATGGTTACCAAGTTTATATTGATAGTATATACCATGATGCAAATTTTCTTGGTGTATGGCAACCGGGATTCACTGATACCAGTTATGTTAATTTAGAGAAACAAAATTTTATAAGTGTTTCCGGATACACTCCTTATATAAATAAGGTAGAAATTGCTAATGGATTTACATATAAAGGTGCTGATATTGATTCTATTATGCCAGATACCGTTCCGAACAAAGCTTATGTTGATAATCTGGTTGCCGACAATGATTCGACTATAAATATGCAAGGAGGTACTAGTAGTACGTATTACACTGCTAATTTAAGTTCTAATTCTCCCGGATATTCTGATTTCTATTGGCAAGACCCATCTGGTGATAATTGGTTTGAAAACTGGAGTTCTATAGATAATGTGTCGTGGCAGTTACATAATTCTGGTGAATCTACTACACTTATGAATCTAGCTAATGGAACAACCCCAACGTTAAGAGTTGATTTAAAGGGATTAGTGGCTTTTCAATTATTTGAATCAGGATTAGTTTTAAATAATGGTATAACTTTAGGAAGTTCTTCATCAACAGATGCAGGCACACTTCGTTGGACTGGAACAGCATTTGAAGGATATGATGGGGTATCTTGGGGTTCATTGGGTGGTGGAGACCTAACATTCTCAGAAGGTTTAACTGAATCTGGAGGAACTGTGAATTTTGGAGGAGATATAACATCTATAAGAACAGTAACTTCGAATACTCAAGATACAATTATAACAATAGACCCAAATTATGACTACATAAGAATACCTACATTTGAAACTTATGCACCACTATATAGAATAGCTGAGACTGGATTTATAGTAGGAACTGATACAAATACTTTTTTTCCTGATAATTTTTACAATAGTTTTGCATTTACACCTGATATAACTTTTCCCGGTGGTGGTGGAGCTACAACAGGAAGAAAATTAGTAGTTGGTAGTTATAGAGATGATGGGATACAAGACCCTGAGAATTTTTTAATAGAAGCTGAACCCGGAGAGTTAACAATAGGTGTAGAGAACTTTGATAATAATTATAGGTCTGAGTATAAGCAATATTTTAATTCTATATCCTTACAAACTACGGGAGGAGGAACATACTCATATTTAAAAGTATTTGCAAATAATATATCGGAAAGAATATTAACAACTAATTTTAGAACATCTTATCAAGATAGCACTATTTATGCTCACAAAGTTGGATATTACGGACTTTCTGTACCAATAGTTGATGATAAACAATTTGCAACAAAAGAATATGTGGATGATAATAGTGGAGGAAGCTCTGCAGGAATTGAAGGAGACCTCCAATTATCAGATGGTGCAGGAGGATTCATTGTTTCTTCATCTGTTACTGCCGGAACTTATCCTGCCATACAGACTGGAATTGATCATACCCTATTAGATGATGCAGTTAGTTATATAAATGTTGGTGATGTAACTCAAAACGGATTGATAATTATAAACGCAACTTTCACAAGAGGTAGTAGTGTAACTAGTGCTGTAATAACCATTGATTCAGATGGTGAAAATCTTTGGACTACTTGGTATCCATATGATGCCGGGTTTGGTCTAACCTTTACTAATGCAACATTGTCTGGAAATACTGTTCAGTTACATTATACTACAACTGATACTGGAACTGCCATAACAATGAATGCTAACTATAATCGTGTAATGAAATAAAATTAAATACTTATGAAACGTATATCATTTATATTAGGGTTGTTGTTTGTTATTATGACATCATATGCCCAAGAAGCCAAACATGAAGGCAATTATACAAGTAGTACATTTAGTGTGGTAGATACTCTATATGGAGTTGGCTATGTTATTGGGTCAGATTATCTTATCCAAGACATAATAGAATCTCCGGATGGTGGAGTATATATAGGAGGCCAATTTGATGTATTCGAAGGACAAACAGCATACGACCTAGTTAGGCTAACAAATAGGTATCAGATAGATAATACCTTTGTGAATGCTGCTGGTGGGGGCGGTAATATGAAGGATATGGCAGTACAAACCGATGGGAGAATAGTTATAGCAGAATACCAAGGAAATACCCATAGTGGAGTGGTAGCATCTGGTTTAGCAAGGATTTATTCAGATGGTACTGTTGATGCTTCCTTTATGACTAATTTAGGAACAAGTTTTGATGTCACTCCTCAGCAAGTTCATATACAATCAGATGGTGATATACTGGTAGGAGGGGATTTTAATATATTTAATGGTAATACACGTAATAATTTGGTTAGAATTAATTCTGATGGTACGGAGGATGCAGCATTCTATACTAATTTAGGAACAGGATTTGACGGACAAGTACGTTCGTTAACAACACTATCTGATGGATCAATTATAGTTGGGGGGGCATTCTCTACATTAAATGGTGTATCTGCTGGAGCAATAGTTAAACTAAATTCAGATGGAACAAGAAATACTGCATTCGATGTAGGAGCAGGAACTGGTTTTGATAATAAACCAATGACCATGGCTGTGGATGCCAGTAATAATATTTATGTTGGAGGACAGTTTACTGATTACAATGGCACAGGAACTAATTCTATAATCAAGTTAAATGGATTAACTGGAGCAATAGATGCAACATTTGTTTATGGTACTGGATTTGATGATAATGTTAAAGCTATAAAGATATTATCTGGTGGAGGTCTTCTTGTGGGGGGAGCATTTACAACATACCAAGGGGCATCACATGTAGGAGTGGTACAACTTAACACAAATGGTACAGTAAATAGCACATTAAATATAGGCACAGGTTTTGGTGGTACTGAGTGGCAAAATGGAGTACATGGGTTAACAGAATATCAAGGAAATTATTTGTTAGGAGGTAATTGGGATTCATATAATGGTGTTTCCGGAACAGAGGATTTTATTATGTTATCTCCTACTGGAGAAGTTATAACACCAGTTAATTTATTTTTTAAATTGGATAGTAGTAGAGTAGACATAAAAGCAAATGAATTTTTAGTTGAAGCACCATCTGCTTCATTCTCAAGTAATTTAGATGTTGGTAATACATTAGATGTAGGTCAAGGAGTAACTGTAAATACTGATCAATTTATAATAGAACCATCTGCTGCAGCTAGTGGGTCACTAAAGGGTAACGACATATCTTTTTGGACAGGATCAGAAATAAGTTATGGTTCAAGAATAAACATAATGAATTCAGGAATAGGTACAGACTATGCTAGTATGAATTTGACAACAAGATCACAAACTGGAGAACGTAGAGGATTGTACTTAGATGGAGGTACTTATTGGCATCCATTAGGAGCAATTTATATGACATCACAAAACACAAGTGGAGGAGGTACAGCAGATATGTGGATGCTAATGAGAGATTCTATAAATTGGTTTGTGAATGAAAACAGAATTTTGGGATTGGATGCATCTGGGATATATGAAATTACGCCTACTGCCCCATTACAGGGAAGAAATTATATCACAAGAGATTATGCAGATATAAGATACAGACCTCAGAAGGTACTTGATTCATTAATAGCATATTCTTTATTCAGGGCAGGTAGATATGATTTGGATAGTTTAGGAGAAATAGATGTTACAACTTATGATGCAGAGGGGGTGTGGACTGATGGTTATCAGGTATACACTGCTACAAATGGAAATGCTCAAACATATACTTTGGCTGCTGATGGAACTTTTACATTAAAATCAGCACCAGCCGGGGCTGATTTTATCGATGTGTGGAGCGATGGAACTTATGTTTATTTTGCCACTGGTATAGATGGAATCACATCATACTCTCAAGATGGGGAAGGTAATGTTGCTTGGATTGATGGGGATGATCAAGCAGGAACAGGAGGAAAATATAGAGGAATTTGGGGTGATGGAACTTTTCTTTATATTGCAGCTAGTTATGATGGATTGAGAACATATTCTGTTGATGGTGCTGGCATTTTAACTAGCATAGACAATGAATCACCCGGTGCAGCACCCCAATTTCAAGTTTGGGGTGATGATCAGTTTATATATACAGCTGGCCAATATGGTTTATGTACTTATTCTGTTGATGGTGCTGGTATTATAACATATAACAACAGACACCCAGATGCTTGTATCGATGTTTGTGCAGGAGATGGTTATATTTATTCAGTAGGCTCTTCACAGGGTCTTTATGTTTTCACCGTAGACGGAAGTGGAAATCTTACACTTGAAGATACTGATTATATAGGAACAGAGCCATACCAAGGAGTTTGGTATAGCAGAGGAACAATTTATGTAAGTAGAGGCGATGAAGGTATTGCCATGTATTCATGCCTAGATGGAAATTTAACTTATTTAGGAACAGTAAATACTTCATCATATAAAAATTACAAGAGAATACACGGAACTGACAGCAAATTACTAGTAGCTTCTGGTATTTGGGGTACTGCTGCATTTGACATAGTATTACCAGATTTAAATATTGACGGTCAAAGTATTACTTTTGGTCCAAATTTTCCAGTTCAAATAGAAGGATGGGAAAATCATACAGATACTGCAAATAATGTTGCAACCCAAGGGTGGGTTATTGCTAATGTGCCGGGTGGAGGAACTATTCCCGGAGCAAATAATGATATAGTTTTGTCTGATGGTGCTGGAGCAGCCAAAGTTATTTCAGGATTTACTTATAGTAGTGGTGTACTTAGTATGGGTGATATTTCTCCTTTAGTAACAAATGGGACTGGTTTTACGCCACAATTAGGAAACTTTAATCAAACTTATCTTCATGCTTATTATGGTGTGAATGATCAAGTTAATATAGCTTTAAGAGGTTCTGACCTTGTTGGAAGTAGTAGAGTTGAATTTAATATACGTGACAATGGAACTTTATATCCTTATTTTATGCTTTCAGATGGTATGACTCTACCAGCTGGCATAACAGTTGGAAATTCAACCACGGATGTTGCAGGTACAATAAGATGGTCAGGTTCTGCTTTTGAAGGTTATGATGGAGCATCTTGGAATTCGTTAGGTGGTGGAGGTAGTTCATACACATTTGATGGTGGTTTAACAGAATCGGGTGGAAATGTAAGCCTAGGAGGTACATATGCTTCTGATATCTTAATTCAATCTGCTAACGGGTCAAGTATAGCAATACTTAGTACATTACCTGATGGAACATTTGGAGGTTTTGTAATTGACCAAGATTTCACTGCAATATCAGTTGGTAAAAACATGGGGTTAAATGGTGGTGCTAGATTACGTCCATCTTGGAACGGTACATATGCTTATAATCATTTTAAGATATTAGGATATGATGCTACTCAATATTATATCACGCAGGATTCAACTGGAATGCATTTAGATTATACCCCAAATACAGCCACATGGACTGATAATTATTTTATTACCAAAGGTTATGCAGATGCCAATTATTCTTATACATTTGGAAGTGCCATTACTGAATCAGGGGGGACAGTAGATTTAGGGGGTGATCAGACGGGTGATGTGGAAATTTACAGTAAGGGAAATAATTTTTCAATATATGCTGAGGATACGTACGGAGATGGTGTGTTTGTAGTGAATCCGGGAGCAGCAGGGTTTGAGATAGACTTTCAAGGGACAACCACTGGAGGAGATCAGATAACAATGACTATAAATCATAGTGGAAATCAAGCAATACAAATGACTCAAGGAACTGATTTAGATGGACGGGTTATATTTGATGGGCAAGGATTATCTTACGGAGGTGATATATCAAGTAGAAATACTTCAAATAATCGTTGGTTGATTGATAAGGGATATGCTGATACTAGATATCGTGCATACACTTTAGGTGTTCAAGCATTAACATACAATCCTGCTGATGGAGTAACAAGATATTTTGGTATGATACCAAGAGCACCAACTCTTACTGGTGGAACTAGTAGGGTATATATAAGAAGAGCAGGAACTATTACTGGTGCTGAAATTTACGGATATTCTAGCACAGCCGGGTCTGGTGAAGCATGGTCGCTATATGTTAGGGTAAATAATACTACTAATTATCTTATTGCAACCGTTTCAGCAGCAACAAATGGAAGAGTATTTAGTAATACTGCATTGAATATAACGGTTGCATCTGGTGATTATGTAGAAATAGTGTCTGTACAGCCAACTTGGGCTACAAATCCAAATGGTACAGTTTTCGGAGGACGTATTATGGTTAATTAATTGTGAAAACAATACCATTTCAAAAATTACATAAATAAAATAGATTATATAAAAATTTGAATTATGAAAACAGATAAAAAATTTCTCACAAGAAGATTGATACTAATTGGTATCGTGTTAGTCATCACTGTTACCTCCATATTTGCACAAACAGGAGAAACACAGCCGGGAGAATCAACAGGCACATTTGATGCTATTTTGAAGTGGATAACTGGTGGCGGTGTTGTTGGACTTGTCGCACTGATTTCCGGATTTTGGAAGAAAGGTATGGCATTTATTGGTACATTGGTAGGGTCTTTGTGGGTTCTATCTGGTGAATTAGGTAACATCCTTGTTCAATCAACAGAAGCAAATGCAAAAATCAGGATTGGTTTATCTAAATTGAGGACATATGCTGCAGACGGTGTTTTTAGTAAA
>Ga0307422_1000527_pt1 | contig 21437 bp, 19 predicted proteins | sample SalMarWE160290MG_FD_202153 | JGI IMG/M metagenome (GOLD analysis project Ga0307422, IMG submission 202153) | Salt marsh sediment microbial communities from the Plum Island Ecosystem LTER, Massachusetts, United States - WE1602-90 | ecosystem: Environmental > Aquatic > Marine > Intertidal zone >...
TGGTCACCCCCACCGTGCGCCCGACGGTGTGCGAGATGCTCCCCTGGGAGGGACCACCGCCTCCACTGAAACTGGTCGTCTTGGTCGAAGTGACCGGCCCAAAGACGATCTCTTCGCCTGGCTGCATTTGGACGCTGGTAAACTCGTTCACGATTGGCTCCTTCCTGGTTTGCTAGATTGTCCACCATTCACGATCACTCTGTTTCGATATCAAGCCTCCACAGCCAATCCTGGCCATTGTGCCACGCCAGGAACCACACCTGCCCGGAACCATCCACAACAGCAGACCGGGCATACAGCGAACTCATCAACTCGGGCGTGTCTTCCACGATGCGGTATACACTTCCGTCATCCCAAAAGACCCACGGCGTGCCGTCCGCTGCAAAGATCGGCCCCCACTGCACACCGTCGTACTCTGCCACGTCCCCAATCTGGGTCCACACGCCATCGTGGACGTGATAGAGCGCGATTTTGCCATAGCAACTGGCCCCGCCGCAGATCACGATCATCGGCCATGGATCGCCGGATGGGTCGACGGTCAGATGGTCGAGGAAGCCAAAGCGCCCATCGATAGGCGGTTCGGGTGGTGCAAACTCGGTCCACGCGCTGGAGGCAGGATCGTAGCGCCACACGCTCTCCTCCACCCCCATCCAGACGCGCCCGGCGTCGTCCTCGGCGATCACCGTCGCGCAGCCGGAGGCGACCGGCGCGTCTGCGCCATGCCACGATCCATCGAACCAGCGTGCACCGCGCCCGCCAAAGGGGCCGGGCCCGCCCCAGTCGCATTCCATCACCCACACGGCACCGCTGCTCAGGACAGAGACCTTGAATTCTTCCCCTAGCCCTTCGTCCATCGGCGGCCCCATGCCCATTCCCCCTGGGGGGATCACGATCCACCGCTCGCCATCGAACACGCGCACGTCCTGGGATGTGCCGAACCACAGCCGCCCCAACCCGTCGCTCTGCCCGCCGCTCGCGTAGCTGTACCACGATTCGGCGAGCGGCGTCCAGCCTGCGTCGGCGCCGTAGGTCGTCCAAGCGTCGCCATCTCCGGATGGCGCACCATCCCAGGCGGATATCTCGCTGCCATCTTCGCTGACCACCCACACGCGGTCAGAACCGTCGATGCCCGCCAGTTGGCCCGTATACTCGGATAGATAGAGGCTCCAGGAGCCGTCTACCAACCGGGCAACGCCCTGCTCGGTGATCGCCCACAGCCCGCCATCGGGCGCGCTGCGCAGCGACTCGATGCCGCCGAACACCTCGTCGGCGGGGACGACCGCATGGAACATGTCTGGCAGTGGCGTGAGCGTGGGAGAGGGAAGGGCGGTCGGCGTGGGCGTCCGAGTGGGGCGCGGAGTTCTGGTCGGTTTGGGTGTTGGCGTGGCGGTCGGAGGGACGGGCGTGTTGGTCGGGGCGGGCGTGTTGGTCGAGGTAACCTGGGACGTGGGGATGGATATGGGGATGGCGGTAGGCAGCGGCGTTGCCATCGGTATGCAGGCACTCACGAGCAGGACGGTGAGCGCCGCCAGGAAAGCGGGAGCAGTTCTGCGTGGTTTGTGGTTCACTCTCACCCCCTCCTTGGATAGATTCCTAGTGGCCGCGTACGACGAGCGGCAGGTAGACATAGTGTTTGATGGTGACGGTTGTGACGTCGGAGTGGGCGACTCCGAAGGTATCGGTGATGGTGAGGGAAAAGGTCAGCGTTTCTCCTGGTGTAGAAGGCGCGGTAAAGGTCGGGCTGACCACCGTGGAGCTGCTCAGGGCGACCGACGTACCCCCCGTCTGCGCCCAACTGTACGTGAGGGGATCGTCGTCGGGGTCGCTGCTGCCAGAGCCATCCAGCGTGACCGGTGTGCCGGGAGCGACCGATTGAGGCGGTCCGGCGTCGGCCACCGGCGCGTGATTGAGCTGTGTGGTGATGGGCACGGTGCCCGGCACGTCGGGCGTACCGTAGGACCTGACCAGGTAATCGTCGTTGACGATGTCGCCGGTAGCGGTGACGGCGAAGGTGCGCGTGATCACGCTGCCCTTGGGACCGACGGTGTATATCAGCCAGGTGACGGCGTCGCTGCCGGGTTTGACGTTGCCCGAGTCGCTGGCCCAGAGAAAGGTCGCGCCGCTGGGTATCGTATCGCTGAGCGTGACCGCGTGGGCCGTGACCACCCCGGTGTTGGCGATGCTCAGCGTGTAGGTAATGGTCGATCCTGGGGTATACCAGGCCGGGCCGGACTTGGTGACGGCGAGGGTTGGGAGCGCCTCGTCCGCGCCCAGGTCGGGCTGCATCCCCAGGCCGACGGAGCGCAGGTCGCCGTCGATGTCTTCAGGCACCCCGGTGGAGACGCCCCTTTCGAATGCCGCCGAGCCCGCACCGAGGTGGTAATCGCCGCTATTGGGATCTACAAAGACCGGGTCGCCCCACCAGTTGAGTGCGCCGGTAGAGATGTTGCTGCCCACGGTGTCGGTCCCGTTGGCCCAGGGGCCGTCGCCCCACAGCGTGGCTTCCAGGTAAGCGGCGGAGCCGGAGGTCTGGATGCCCACCGTGTGGCTGACCAGGATGGTGTTGGTCATCCACAGGGTGGAGCCGTTGACCAGATATATGCCCTGCCCGTTCCCGCCCCGGTTGCGGGCCAGCGTCGTGTGCAGGAAGCGCGTGCCGCTGGCGCCAGTCAGGTAGACGCCCGCGCCGTCGTAGTTATCGATGCGGTTATCCGCGATCACGTTATTGATCAACGAAGTGTCATCGCTGGTGAGGTTGACGTAGACCCCGCCGCCGTACCAGCCGGCCGTGTTGTTGTGGATTTCGTTGCCGGTCAACCGGGCCTCGTCGCCGTCGGTGAGATAGATCCCCCCACCGCCGAACTGGGCGGTGTTGCTGTAGATGTGGCAGTTCTCGATGATGGGATGCGACCACGCCGCATAGATCCCGCCGCCGCTGCCGGGGCTGAGCCGTCCATTGGTCAGCCACAGCGCCTCGATAGTCGGTGTGATGCCCCCTACGATACCCTGGCCGGAGATGTAGATCACGCGCCCTCCGCCCTGGGCGTCGAGCGTGGTGGGATAGGCCTGCGGGTCCCAGGCCGAGAAACCGATGCTGTATCCACCGCGCAGGGTGAGGGTCTTGCTGATGTAGGCCATTTGGTTCGATGAGGCGTGCGCCTGCACGCCCCGGCACGTGCCGGCGATCTGCACCACGTCGCCCTCAGAGGCGGCGTCGATCGCCATCTGGATGGTAGGATAGGGGGTGCCGCCCACGCGCACCTGGCAGACGGGATACTCGTCCGCTCCCAGGTCGGGGGGCAGGCTGTGGAAGCGCGAGTCGTCGTCTATGTCCCCGAGCACGCCGGCGTCCACGCCCCGGTCCCGGGCCGGCGAGTCCGCGCCGATGTGATAGTCGCCGCCGTCGGGGTCGGCAAAGGCCGGGGCCTCCCACCAGTTGAGCGTGCCGGTAAAGATGTCGCTGCCCATCGTGTCGCTGCCATTGGCCCAGGCTCCACTGCCCCACAGCGTAGCCGTCAGGACCGCCGTCGCCCCGTTGACGGTCTGAACGCCCACCGTCTGGCTGACCAGGATGGTGTTGGTGAGGGTCACGACTGCGCTGCCCGATGCGGACTTTGCCACAAAGATGCCTTGGCCATTTCCTCCGCTGTTGTGGGCCACGGTGGTGTGCAGCATTCGAACGTGGCTGTTATATACATAGACCCCGGGGCCTTGGAGGGAGACCTCGTTCTCTGCCACCACGTCGTTCGTCAGCGTCACCGGACGGCTGGATGCCAGGTAAACGCCCCCTCCACTGCCTGTCTTGCTCCCGTTGTGGTGGATGCTGTTGCCTGCCAGCGCGACGTGTGGAGCGGAATCGGCATAGATGCCGCCACCGGCGGATTGGGCCGTATTGCTGTAGACCTCGTTGCCCGACAACGTGACGTAGGAAGAGAAGAAGTGGATGCAGACCCCACCGCCGGTCGTCCCTGCTGTATTGCTGTAGACTCGGTTGTCCGCCAGCGTGGCGTGATCACTGCCGTAGATGGAGACGCCACCGCCGCTGGATGAAGCCATGTTGTTAAAGATCTCGTTGTCGATCACGCGGACGTTGCTGCAGGAAAAGAACTGAACTCCCCCGGCGACATTGGTGGCCTCGTTGTCGTGGATGCGGTTGCCCCTCAGCGTGGTCGTGTAGCTATGTGAGACGTAGATACCGCCACTTCGATAGGCTGTGTTGTCCTGGATGTCGCCACCTTCCAATCGGACCCGATCACTGACATGGATGTAGATCCCACCGCCGACATTATCGCAGGTGTTGCTGTACACGGCGTTGTCTGTCAGGAGCGCGTCGTCACTGAGGGTCATAAAGATTCCGCCGCCGTCGTCGTTCAGGGCATGGTTGTCATAGATGCGGTTGCCCGCCAGGGTGGCGCCATCGCTGTTGAAGAGATACACGCCGCCGCCGTCTTCGGTGGCGGTGTTGCTGTAAACTTGGCAGCCGCTGATCACGGAGTGGACGTCGTAGACGTGGACGGAGCCGCCGTCTCCGCTGCTCCAGCCGCCGGTCAGCCGCAGCGTCTCCAACGTGAGCGAGATGGCCGGCCCTTTGGCGAAGACGACCCGCCCTGCCCCCTGGGCATCGAGGGTTGTGGCGTACGCGTCGGGGTCCCAGATGGTAAAGTCGGCGCTGTAGCCGCCCCGGATCGTCACCGTCTCGGTGATGTAGACGAGCTGCGTCTCCCCAGCCCGGGTCGACACGCCGGTGTAGATGCCACCGGCCACGCGAATCTCGTCCCCGTCGCCGGGCTGGTCGACGGCGTGCTGGATCGTGCGGCACGGGTCTCCACTGACTGTGCAGTCGTTGCCGGTATCCGTGCCGGTGAGGGCCACATAGCGCGTGGTGGCGACCGGCTCCGCGTGGGCCACGGGCAGCCCGCCCAGCCCTGCGCTCAGACCGAGCAGTAGGGCCAGCATCAGGCCCAACCCCAGGGACAGGGCGATGATTGTGTGTGTGGCAAAACGTTTCATTTCAAACCTCCTTTTGTCCTTGCCGCCATCCCGCGACATCGCCCTGCTCCCTCGGTTATGGATGCACCACGTAAGCCTTGGGCGATTGTTCATCCTCCCGGAGGTCGATCGACCCCCGGGAGGACGGATGGGCAGTTATTCACCCAGAACGGCTTGGGCGGCCTCTGGCCACCATTTGAAAGTCTCCAGCGAGGCCCTGAGGTCCGCGCCGCGCGCGGGCCACTCGTCGATCGGGACGATCATGACCACGACGGCCAGGATACCGTCGTTCTCCTCAACCCACGCCAGGCCGTGCAGATCCTTCTCCTCAGACTCGACCTCCATGTAGAGCACGTGGGATCCGGTCCCTCCCAGCTTGCGATCCAGCTCGATCGTGTCCTCGCCGAATCCGGACACTCCCGCGAGGGAATAATCCTCGGCGAAATTGTTCCACTGTTCATCGGTGAGGGCCTGGCCCACGTCGCCAAAGTAGACGTAGATAATGCCCAAGCTACCCGAGGCGTCGAAGGTGTAGGCGTATCCCCCTCCCGAGCCCTCCTCGATGTCGTCAAAGTCGGGCGGGTAGCTGATGGCAAAGACACCCTCGGGGTCCTCGAAGGGCACCAGGGCCAGCTCCCGGACGGTGAAATCGTAGCGCCCGATCTCCTCGTCGTTCATAATCAGCGCCACTTGATGTTCGCCCTCCGGCCAACCTCCGTCGGGAAGGTAGGAGAAGAAGAGGCCCACGTCTGTCTTGTCTTCATCCGAAGTGATCCTCTTGGTGCCTTCCTCGTCTAGCTCGCCATCCACGTACCACTCGGCCCTCAGCCAGGTGTACGTACCGACGTCTGCCTGGGCCACCAAAAAGACCTTTTCGTCCGGGGCAAAGGTGGTGCTTGGTTCAACAGGATTATAGTCGTCGTCCACGTCGCGGGCCAGTGTTGCCTCTTGGAGCACAGCGGGGGTCGCACCGGCCGGCGGCACCACGCTGAAGGTATAGCTGTCGATAAGCTCATCTTCGTAGTAAACGTCGGCCCGGTATGCCTGGCTGATGGGCAGCCCATCGTCTTTGGATACCCAAAAGTTCATGTAGGTATTCTCACCGAAGGAAAAGATGACGCCCTCGTTGACGTCCCTCAGATCCAGCTCGACTTCACCGATGGACTCGTCGTGTATGTAGAACTGGGTGGTGACGACGCCTTCCTTGGGTCGGCCCTTGACGACCAGGGAGAGATAGACGGTGTCATCAGGCACGAATTCGGTATCGGGGTCCACGGGCCCGCCCTCGTCGTCCAGATCGTGGGCGAAGGTGTGTTCCAGGATTTCTACGCCGGTGGGGTGTGGGGTGTCGGTGGGCGGCGGCTCGGTTGGCACCGCCGTGGGCGCCATTGTAGACTCCGCACCAGAGCCACAGGCCAGCGTCGCAGCTAGCAGAACCGCTACTGCGAGAATCGGGATTGCGTAAGAGCGTTTCATTATCGGCCTCCTTTATTTGGTTTTGGAACTCTCACGACACTCACAGGCTACCAAACCGTCGTGACGAAATCGTGACGAGTTCAAAGTGGACAACTGTTGGTCTAGCGATATTGTCTGGGAGCGACGCGGGTGATGACGGGGGTTGGTAGGCGGCAGAGTTTGAGGGACTTGTACTACAATCACAATTATACCACCCCTTTGGGACACAAGGCAACCCTCTCCGCTTCTGATAATCAGCGGGTGAGTTCTGCCAACACCTCGGCGGCGACTATTTCCAGGGGTCTCGGCGCGCCTTCCGGCGGAGCGAGGTTCAGGTCGGCGAGCAGCCGCTGGGCGCGGTTCTTGACGTCCAATTCGCTGGCGGGATGTTGGCTGGTCAGCGTCAAGAGTTCGGCCGCCCGGTCGCACTTGGCAAAGAGCATGGCCAAGCTGACCAGAACTTTTGATAGCATAGCCAACGTATGAGTCTCGTACGCAGTGGTCAACGCCTCGGCTAGATAGGTCCTGGCGTTGTCATAGTCCTCCAACGCGCACGCCGTCTCTCCCAAATTGTTCAGGCAGGCCAATATCACCCACTGATCCCGAGTTCTGCGCCCGATGGGCAACGCCTCTTGGTAATACGTCAGCGCCTCGTCGTACGAGCAAAGCGCGTAAGCCACCTCGCCCAAATTGCTCAACGAGATGGCCTGTCCACTCCGGTCACCGATCTGACGCCGGATATCCAGACTTTCCTGATAGTACGGTCGGGCCTCTGCGTATTTCTCGATGACGTGCAAGATGGTGCCAAGGTTATTGAGGAGCATGGCAATGCTGTGTCGATCGTTTAACTCGCGGCCTAGCTGCAGGCACGACTCGAACAAAAGCCGGGCTTCGTCGTATGCTCCCAGATGACACGCGACGTCGCCCAGCGCGTTGAGCGCGGACATCGCTACGTGCCGATTGCCACACTCCCGGCTCATGGCCAGGCTTTCATCGAGCAACGTCTTGGCCCGCTCCACCTGTCCGGTTCGATACCGAAGCATGCCCAGCGTATAGAGCGCGCAGGCTATGCCGCGGCGGTCTTCGCACTGCTCGAACAACGCCTGGCTTTTCTGGGCCAGATCCTCTGCCTCGTCGTATTTTCCAAGATTGCGGTTCAGTTCCGCCAAAGTGACCAAACAAAAGGCCTGCTTGGGATATACTCCTAGGCGCTCGAAAATCCTCAGGCTTTGTTCCAGGACCTTCTGGGCCTGATCATAGCGGCCCAGGCGGTGACAGAGCGCACCCTGGCAGGCCAGGGCTTGGCCGAAAAGGCGCGCCTGCTCCGGTACCTCGCGCCATCGATCTGCCGCCAGAGCAAAAAAGAGCAGTCCCCTCCTTGAACCGACATCGTATGTTGTAAAAATGGTACAGGCCCTCCAGACTCTGTGCGATCTGCTCCGCCCATCCGCGTGCCAAGGCCACCTGCCAGGCACAACGCGCGTTCTCAATCTCAGCGGCAATCTCCTCCAGTGCCTGTCCCTGTTCCTCACCTTGAAGAAGATCCTCATGTTGAGCCAAGAAGGCTGCAAAGTAGCGGGCATGTTGCGCCTGCGTTTCCTCGTACAACTGCGAGTCCGCCTGCAATTTCTCGAAGGCATACTGGCGCAGCATCTCGTGCATATCGTATCGGTCGGGTGACGTGCGGCGGATGAGGGACTTATCCTGCAGCGTAGTCAGCAGGGAGAGAGAGACTCCCGTCACAGCCGCGGTGCGTGACCGCAGGCGCGGCGTCAGGGTGGCGCGTCACCTGCCCCGCGCCGTCCACCGCTTCCAGGTAATAGTCCACTATCGTACCGTCGGGTCGAGCGGGGGATGTGCGCGCTGTAGGCGCCGCTTCCAGACAGCGACTGGGCCTGAAAGCCGGCGCCCGCATCCACCCACAGCGTCGCCGAGATGATGGGCGTGCCGGCGGTGATGGCGGCGGTCACCGTGACCCCCTCCCCTGCAACCGGCCACACGGGCGCGCGCGCCACCTGGGAGAACCGCGGGGGCAGGTAACGATTGAGCTCGCCCGGCGTGGGCGTGTCCATCGCGCGCCACGCGTCGCCGCCATCCGGCACGCGGCCCCGGGAGACGTCCACCGTCTGCGGATCGTAAAAGACGGCGTCGATGGGCGCATAGTGGTTCGCCGCACTGTCGAACAGGCCCACGTACTCGCCTTCGCCGGACAGCTCAAAGTTGAGATGTCTGCCCACGCCGTCGCCATCCGCCCACAGGATCAAGTAGCCCCCGGCGGGGACCACTGTGCCGGCGGGGAGGGTGTACTGCGCGATAAGGCCGACGTTGTTGGAGAGCGCCATCCCGCCGACGACGTAGCGATAGTCCCCCTGCGGCCAACCGGGCCGGTCGCTGCTCGTCATCCCCGCCGCGTCCTCCGCCGCGACGACGTACTCCACCCAGGTGCCGTCCGCCTGAGGGGGGATGACGCCGGCGTAAAGCCCCCCCCCGGCAGCCGCCATCGGCAGCGACGCGTAATCGGGCGGGGACGTCCCGGCGGCGAAGGCGCGATACCGGATCGCGGGCGTGAAGGAACCGTCGTCGGTGATCGTGGCCGTGACGGTCACCGCGTCGCCGCTGGCGGGCCAGGCCGGGGTTTGGGTCGCGCCGCTGATGACGGGCGGGCGGCCCGCGTTGTGCCAGCCCAGAGACGGCGCGGCGAGGACCTGCCAGGTTCCGCTCCCATCGGGCAAGCGCCCTTGGGAAACGTCGACCGGCTGCGCAGAGAGGTCCATGGCGTCGATCTGTGCGTTGCCGAACACGTCCCTGTCGAACAGCGCGATCTGGCCGCCGCCATGGGCCAGCGCAAAATTGGCGTGCAGCAGGCCTTCACGCTCTCCATCGGCCCAGATAAGGAGCGTGCCGCCCGGCGGGATGCGCGTATCGTCGGGGATGCGCCACTTGGTCGGCTCGCTCGGATCGTCCGTCAGGTACATCCCGCCCAAATCCCACGCCAGCGTGGCGCTGGCGTTGTGCACCTCGAACCAGGCGTCGTAATCGCCGGCCTCGTCGGCGATGGTGCCGCCGTTATCGGCCATCACCTCGTTGATGGAGAGAGGCACCGCCAGATCGGGACAAAAGCTGGGGATCTCTCCCTGGAGGTAGCCGATGCGGTTGGTGACGTAGGTCTTGATCTCTGTCGGTCCATCGGAGAATTGAAAGCCCGTCGGCTGCCAGCGGTTGGGATCGGCCTCGCCCCACGCTTACATGTAGCCAAAGGCGGCGTCGATGCGCGGGAACGTCTCCTCCGGGCTGAACTCGTCGGCCATGATCTCTTGCAGGCGGCGGCAGTAGAAAAAGCGAAACTCGGGCGCGTCCATCATGCGGTCGATCAGCACGTTCCACTTGTCATCGATCTTTTGGCTCTCGTAGGTGCCGCTGTCGATCGGGTTATCCCAACTGATGCTCGTATCGAGCAGATGCTTGTAGATCGGATCCCCTTCCGTCGTCGATCCGACCTCTACGCGCCGCTTTCAAAGAACTGCGGGTACTGGGTTCTCAGCCTCTCCCGCAGATCGCCAAAGACGTTCGGTGCCTGGGGGTACACCAGTTCGAGCATCGCTATGCATAGCTCTCGAATCTCCCACTGCGCCTCAGGGGAGATGCGCAGCCGGAACAGGTGCAGCAGCTCGCGAAAGTTCATCGTCATCACGATGCGCGTGGCGGCGGCGTTGGGCAGCGCAAAGCGGGCGTCCTCCTTGCGCACGCCCAGCTCCCGCAGGGCGCGGTAGGCTGCCTGCACCTGCCCGGAAAGCTGACTCCACACCACCTGCGCTTCGGGGTGGTCTGCGATGGCGGGCGGCAGCACCCACTCTGGATCGGACCACTCGACATACCTTTGGCTCTCCTGGCTGTAGCTGGCCAGCCGGTGGCGCACCAACTGGTGGCTGGCTGCCCGCGAAAGGCCTCCGATCTCGAACGTCGCGCTGGCGTGCTCAATCAGGCTCTCGTGCCCCTCGCCGATGCGCGCGCGCAGAAAGCGGCCCGGATTCCCCCGCCCATCGCTGCGATAGCACACCCGTCCCGCGTGCTCCAATAGTTCCTCCGGCGTCCCATCTCCCTTTAAATAACGCGTCATCGCAATCAACTCTACCTGCATCCCAATCTCCAGTCTCCAATCTCTAGTCTCTAATCCCCACCCTTACAAACACCCGCCCCGGCAAACTCCCGTGCCCCCGTATCCACATAGCCCACCGCCTCGGCCAGCGCGATGCTGGCCTCGTTGGCCTCGTTGACCACGTACAGCGGTTGGCGGGCCGAGCGCACGGCCCACGTGGTGCAAGCCGATAGCACCGACCGGCCCCACCCGCGCCTGCGGGCATCCGGCTGCGTTTGGACAAAGACCTCGGTAAAGTGGGGCGAGACCCAGTTGAGCCCGGCCTCTGCGGCGATTCCGCCGGTAGCGACCTCACCCTGCGAGCGGATGACGAAACGCGGCAATCCGCCGATCCCCTCCTCGGTCACGACCAGCACGTTGATAATGGGCTGGAAGCGCGTCGGTTCGAGGCTGTAGAGATGATTGATCTCCGCCTGCTGCACATCCACGACCTGCGCCACCGCGTCCATCAGGTCCAGTGTGCTGATCACAGTGTAGGGACGGCCGGGAATCAGCGCCCGGCGCAACACGTCGACTGCTGCGCGCTCGTTTTTCGCCCGCAGCGCGACGGTGGGCTGGAACAGCCGCTGCCCGGTCTGGCAGACGGCGGCGAATCCGTCCGCGTGGCCGTCGGCGTCCTCGTGGATAAAGAGTTCGGTGCGCCGGGGATCGTGGTAGAGCGCGTAATAGGCATACAGCGCGTCGACGGGATCGGACAGGTGCAGCAGGACACGTGCCTTCAAACGCAGCGCTTGCAGATCAGCCATCGCCGGCGTCTCCCAGCGTCCAATCCTTAAAGACGACGGGGAAAACGTACCGCCACGGCACGACCGTCTCTACCGGCACACCCATCACAGGTGTGAACACCTCGGCGGCTCGCACGCCGTAAACATCGTTGACGATGACCGTTCCTCGCGGCAGGTGCGCCACTGTGACCGCCAGCGTGGCCGTCAGCGTCTCGCCGCCCGCCAGGCTCGCCGCCGTCCAGGTGACCACGCCGTCCGCATACACATAATCCCCGCTGGCCCAGGCAAAGATCGTACTTGCAGGAATAGTATCTGTAAGGGTGGCATAGTTGAGGGTATAGTAGGAGGTGTTGGTGACGCCGAGTGTGTAGACCAGTGTCTCGGCGAAGACACCTCTCTCGAAGGCGGCGCGCTTAACGATCTCAAGCTCGGGCTGCGCCGCTTCCACCGCGGCCAGCGCGTCCACGACGCCCCAGCCGTAGACGTTGTTGGGCACGTCGCCCGGGCCATCGCCGCCGCAGGTCTGCGTCGTCGTCTGCGGCCGGGCCGTGTGCGCGATGATCCATTCCGTGGCGTCCACGTCGCCGATGAGGTAGGGAGCCGAAGACCACACCAGCGCCACTGTCCCCGCTACGTGCGGCCCGGCCATCGAGGTGCCGCTCTTGGAGCCGTACCCGCCGCCGGGGAGGCTGGAGCGCACCCCCACGCCCGGCGCCGAGACGTCCGGCTTGCGCCGATCCGAGCCATCCACCGTCACCGGCCCACGGCTGCTGAAAGAGGCGATGTTGTCGCCGCTATCGGTCGCCCCCGCGGAAAAGGCCGCATCATAAATGGCGGGCGGGTACATCACCGTGCTGCAGCCAGAGCCCTGGTTGCCCGCCGAGGCCACGACCACTATCCCTGCTGCCCGCGCGTTTTCGACGGCCGTCTGCAGCGACGCCCAGTCGCACCCTTCGCTGGGTGGGCAGACCCAGGAGTTGTTGATCACGTGGGGGGCCTTGGCGGGGTCGCCTTCCGTCAAGGGATCGCCGCCGACGGGATACGGTGCCAGGAAGAACTCGAAGCACTCGATGTAGGTCGCGGGCGTGCCCACACCGCGATCCATGTTGCGGCAGCCGATCCACTGCGCGCCGGGCGCGACGCCGATCTGGTTGGCGCCGCCATCGTCGCCGACGATGGTGCCCATCGTGTGCGTGCCGTGGCTATTATCGTCGCAGGGTTCGGGCGAATCGGCCCCGCAGATGCCGCCCCCGCTGTGGATCGCATCGTGCCAGTTGTAATCGTGGGTGGCGGTGACGCCGTCGTAGCCGCGGTACTGGTTGATCAACGCCGGGTGATCCCAGTCGTAGCCGGTATCCTGCCCGGCGACGACGATGCCGGTCCCTGTATAGCCCAGTGTCCAGACGGCGTCGGCGTTGACGCGGGCCACGCCCCACTCGATGCCAGTCGGCGCCGCGTCTTTTCCGTCCGGCGACGTCTTGGGCAACGGCTGCCGCACGCTGGGGTTGGCGGCGATGCGCGCCACGTCGGGCCGGGAGGCCAGACGCGTGACGAGGGCGCGGTCGCCCTGCATCACCATTGCATTGACGATGTAGAAAGGGCGATACGCCACGCCGGCAGCATCCAGTTCGGTGCGCAAGGGAGCCTGGGTGCGACGCGCCGTCTCCTGCAACCTATCGTGGACGTAGCGAAAACGCACCTCGCGATTGGGTAGCGCCGTCGCCCCACTCAGATCGGTCTGCTCATCCAGGATGACCAAAAACGTGGTCTCGCCTCCATCGGCCACAGCCTCCCACACCTGAGGGGCAATGCTGGCCGGAGCCGCTGGCACCGCGGCGTGCGTCGTGGCGATCCAAGCCAGCAGGATCAGCCCGGCGAGACCCAGCGACGTGCCTATAGCAGACAAAACGCGCCCGTTTTTCATCAACGAGAATTATAGCAGAAGTGCATAGCTTGACAAAAGCTTTCTCTCGTAGGATAATCACCGTCAACTACCCAAGGAGGTTTAAATGGAACAAGCAACATTCACTGTAACTGACGACGCATTCGAGAGTCAAGTGCTTCAGGTGCCAGAGCCAACCCTGGTGGATTTTTGGGCCGAGTGGTGCGGGCCATGCAAGATGGTTGAGCCTGTGGTGGAGGAGGTCGCTGCGGAGTATGCAGAAAAGCTGCGCGTGGCCAGGATGGATGTGGATCAAAATCCCAAGACGCCGCAAAATCTAGGAATCAGGGGCATCCCCACGCTGATTCTGTTCAAGGACGGGGCAGAAGCAAAACGCATCGTCGGTTATCGCACCAAAGAGGCCTTGTTAGACGCACTGTCGCCTCACATAGAATAGCTTGACGTCACGCTGCTGGCATGGTATACTTCCTGCACAATTCAAAATCAAAGACCGCGATCGGGAAGAGTAAACGCCGAAGCGAGGTTCAGAGAGTTGGGTACTTGGAGAACCAAGGGCTGAGAGCCCGATACCGGCGCCGGTGTTGAATGGGCCCGTGAGTCGCCTTCCGAAAGAACAACGGATGTTTGAGTAGGTCAGGCCGGAGACGCCACCGTTATCAGGGCGCAGGGTATCGCTCTGAGTGCAGTCGAAGAGCTGTGCCCGCAAGAGTGAGGCTGGCTCTCCAACGTGTACGCGACGCGCCGTCACCGGCGCGTTAGGTGTTTGTAGGGCCTGCCTAACCGGGGTGGCACCACGGGTGTTTGGAGAAAAAGACGCTCGTCCCTAGAGGGGACGGGCGTTTTTCATTTGTCGGCAGGTGGAGGTTTCACATGCATCTCTTAAAAGTCAAGATCAATAGCACGGACTATCCTACACATCGCTTTTACCCGTTCAACGTGCCAATCCTGAAAGACGCGACTGAGCTGACGTTCAGAAGCCCCATTGTCTTTTTCGTCGGCGAGAACGGATCGGGAAAATCAACCCTGCTGGAGGCGATCACCAAAAAGTGCGGCGTCCACATCTGGCACAAGCCCAAGCGGCATATGGCCCATTACAACCCCTACGAGACCAAGCTTTCTGATTACATCACCGTCACCTGGGCCAACGGCGGCGTGCCCGGCTCTCTCTTCCGCGCCGAGACGTTCCGCGACTTTGCCGACTTTCTCGACGACGTGGCCCTGTGCGACCCCGGGCGGCTCAAGTATCACGGAGGCCGCATCCTGAACACGCTATCGCACGGCGAGGGCATCCTGAGCTATTTTAGCACCCGCTATCACATCAAAGGCATCTACTTTCTGGACGAACCCGAGGCCGCGCTCTCTCCCTCAAGCCAGGTCGAGTTCCTCCAAGTGCTGCAAAAGGTCGAGGCGGCGGGCCACGCCCAGTTCATCATTGCCACGCACTCACCTATCCTGCTGGCTTACCCCGGCGCGCAGATTTTTAGCTTTGACGGGACGCACATCGAGGAAGTAGCTTACGAGGACACGGCACATTATAAGCTTTACAAGCGGTTTTTCACCGACCGGGATACCTTTTTGGCGTCTTGACCGGGAGTAAGGGATTAGGGGAGTAGGGAGTAAGGACAGTCCCCTACTTCTTACTTCCTTACTCCTCACTCCCAAAGAAGGAGGACAAGTATCGAAAGAAAAAACACCCCCTCGCTCACATCGGCCTTAATCAATTCACGCAAGGAGATATAAAATGCAATACAAATACTTACTCAATGAAAGCGACATGCCGACCCATTGGTACAACATCCTGGCAGACATGGAGAACCCACCGCCGTTCTACCGGCATCCCGCAACGCTGGAGGAGATGAAGGAGCCTCCTATGCCGCCGCCGGTCTTTCCCATGGCCTTGATCGAGCAGGAATTCAGCCCGGAGCAGTATATCGAGATCCCGGACGAGGTGGCGGACGTGCTCAAGATGTGGCGTCCCTCGCCCGTCTACCGCGCCCATCGCTGGGAGAAGGCGCTGGATACGCCGGCCAAGATCTATTACAAGTGGGAGGGCGTCAGTCCTCCAGGTAGCCACAAGCCCAACACCGCCGTGGCTCAGGCTTATTACGCCAAGGAGGAGGGCCTGAAGGGCCTTGCCACCGAGACCGGCGCGGGCCAGTGGGGCAGCGCGCTGTCCTTTGCCACCAACTACTTTGGCCTCAAGTGCAAGGTCTTTATGGTCGCCATCAGCTTCCAGCAAAAGCCCTACCGGCGCATCGCCATGGAGACGTGGGGCGGCGCCGTCGTCCCCAGCCCCAGCTCGGAGACGAACGCCGGGCGCGCGATCCTGGAGCAGGATCCCGAATCGCCGGGCAGCCTGGGGATCGCCATCAGCGAGGCGCTTGAATATGCCGTCACCCACGACGGGTACAAGTACTCGCTGGGCAGCGTGGTCAGCTTTGTGCTGCTGCACCAGACGGTCATCGGCCAAGAGGCCATGAAGCAGATGGAGATGGCGGGTGACTATCCCGACATCGTCATCGGCTGCGCCGGTGGCGGCAGCAACGCCGCCGGTATGATCTTTCCCTTCCTGAAGGACAAGCTGACGGGCGACAAGCCCGACCTGCGGGCCATCTTTGTCGAATCCACCGCCTGCCCCAGCATGACGCGCGGCATCTATGCCTACGACTGGGGCGACACGGCCAAGACCGGCCCGGTGGCCATGATGCACACCATAGGTCACAGCTTTATCCCGGCCCCCGTGCACGCCGGCGGTCTGCGATATCACGGCATGGCACCCTCCATCTGCGCGCTTCTGGATCAGGGGTTGGTGGAATCCCGTGCTTATCACCAGAACGAGGTGCTCAGCGCGGCGGTCAGCTTTGCCCGCTCCGAGGGCTTTATCGTCGCACCGGAGACGGCGCACGCCGTCAAGGCGGTGATGGACGAGGCGCTGGCCTGCAAGGAATCGGGCGAGTCGAAGGTGATCCTGTTCAATAACAGCGGCCACGGCCACTTTGACCTGGCGGCCTACGACGCCTTCTTCCGCCAGGACCTCCCCGACTATCAGCTCGACGAGTCGCAGATCGAGGTCGCGCTGACAGAGCTGCCGCAGATTCCCGCGTAAAGTGTAGACGAGGAAACGAGGAGTAAGTAGACAAGGGAATCCTCCCTTGTCTACTTTTTTACTTGTCTACTGGTCACTTCCGTGTACAATCATGCTATGAAGCTCATCTACCGCGACAGAGAATGGAAACTGCAAGGGCAGCGGCGCGTGCGAGACGCGATCAAGGCAGTTGGGCTGATGCCCCAGACCGTACTCGCCGTGCGCGAGGGCAAGCTGCTTACCAGCGATCTGATGCTAAACGAGGAGGACGAGGTCAAGCTCGTCGCCGTGATCTCGGGCGGGTAGCGTATGAAATGCCGCAAGTGTGACCGCCGGGCCGTGTTCAACATGCGCCGCCACAAACTGGCGCTGTGCGAGGTCCACTACCCCGAGTGGTTCATCGCCCAGACCGAGCGCGCCATCGAGAAATATCACATGTTCGCTCCTGACGCTCGCGTGCTGGTGGCGGTCTCTGGCGGGAAAGACAGCCTGGCCCTGTGGGACGTGCTGCTAAAGCTGGGCTACCAGGCAGACGGGCTGTACATCGACCTGGGGATCGAGGGCTACTCCACCCCCTCGCGAGAGAAAGTGGAGCGTTTCGCGGCGCAGCGGCCCGGCGCGGAATTTGTGGTCGTCGACCTCAAGGCCGAGTACGGCGAGTCGCTGCCCGAGGTGGCCCAGCGAGTGCGGCGCGGGCGCGGCAAGCCTTGCTCCGTGTGTGGGCTGATCAAGCGCCACGCCATGAACCGCGTGACCCTCGAGGGCGATTACACTGTCCTTGCCACCGGCCACAACTTGGACGACGAGGCGGCGGTGCTGTTCGGCAACGTGCTCCACTGGCAGACGGGCTACATCGCCCGCCAGGCCCCAGTGCTGCCCGCCGACCGGGAGGGGTTCGCCCGCAAGGTCAAGCCCTTCTGCCGCCTGTACGAGCGGGAGACGGCGGCATACGCCCTCATCTCCGGCATCGACTATATCTACGACGAATGCCCCTACGCCGTCGGCGCGACCAGCATCCGCCATAAGGACGTACTGAACCGCATGGAGGAGGAATCGCCAGGAGCAAAGGCCCACTTCTACCTGGGGTTTCTGCGGGCGCGCAAGGCAGGGTTCTTCTGCGAGCAGGCCGAGGAGACCGAATTGCACCCCTGTACCAACTGCGGCCAGCCGACGAGCGCGCCGGGGCTGTGCGCGTTTTGCCGGTTGTGGAAGACAACGAATGGATAACGGATAAACGGATGTATCTGATGCTTGCAGCCCTCGTCCTCGAGGACTGACTGTAGGTGTAGGGGACGCCCTCGAGACGGAGGCTACGAGCAAAGGGCAAACGCTTGTGGATTCAGCCCCGTGATGTAGAGGTGAACGATGACGCCAGCACCCACTGTCCAACAAATCGTACAAGAGGCCTCTAGCAAGGGATTGGTGGAACCGGCGTTGAAGAGGCTGCCGAAAAACGTCACCAGCGCCCTCCGCGCGATGGTCGCCGGGGAGCGTCCGCCAGCAACACTATCGCCCCGCGAACTCGCCAAGCTGGGTAAAACTATAGCCAAGTGGGACGTGCCATACGGGCGTTTGACGCTGGGTTTTGGCATGTCGTCCATGATGGCGGCGATAAGCCAGATGGCTGCAATCGGACAGCCGCCGCCTGAAAAACCTCCGCCCCCCAAGAAAGCACCCAAGGTATCGGATAGCCTGATCGAGCATCTGGGGCTTGCCATGGATAAGGCCACCCGCGTCGAGGCTATCGTCCACTGGCCCATCGGGTTCACCCGCGCGGACTTGTCCAGTGGGGCCTGCTCTCCGAGGAGGAATCTGAAGCGGTGTTGGATCACATCGTGCGCGAGTACGGCCTATACACGTCCGGGACACTGTACGCCGCGCCGTGAGTCGAGACGATGCCTGGAGAGAAAACTATGCTGAACAACCCGAATCCCGCGCTCAATGAGGAGGAGGTGGCGCTGCTGACGCCCCAGCCGGAGGAGTGCTTGCGGCGTGCCGTGCAACGGGGCGCGATCTCACTCAATCGGGTGACCGAGGCGCTGTCGCCGCGCGTAGCTGCCGCCGTGCGCAGCATCGTCACCGGCGAGCGGCTTCCCGCATCTCCTGGCGAGAGATCCTTTCCCGCTCTGCCCGAAGAGCTGATACGCGGCTTCGAGCAAGCCCAGGGACACCCACCGACCAAGGCGGATCTGGAGCGGATGCGCGAGTTTGTGAGCATGCAGACGGGACAGGCGCAAGAGATCCTGGCTCCATACCCCCTGCTCCAGCGCTTGCTTGATGAGCAGGCGTTAAGCGGGGCCGAGGCGACTGCGGAAGCTCACGCCATCGATCATATTCTGGGCCGCTATCTGACCGGCACCAGATACGCCGCACCGTGAGATCGGCGATGGGCGTACGCCTCCACATAGGCTGCGGTCTGATCCACCGTCCGGGATGGATCAACCTCGACCGCTATGCCGCTGAGGCTGCCGACCTCCTGGCCGATGCTGTTCTACTTCCCTTTGCCGACGGTTGCATCGAGGCCGTCGAGACCTTACAGTTGGTGGAGCACCTGGGCTACGTGGGCAACCCTGTACGCCTTGCACGAGTGGGCACGCGTGCTGTCCCCCGGTGGTGTGCTGCTCGTTGAGACACCCAACCGCCCGGCCACGCTTCGCGCTGCTCTAGATGGTGAGACCAGCGAGACGGCCCAGCCCTGGCTGTTTGGAACCGAACAGCGGGGACAAAGCCACCGCTATCTCTTCACCGCCGATGAACTGGCGCACACGGCATCCAAGGCCGGGTTCGAGGAGGTGGCTGTGGAGCGCGTCGCCCGATCGCCTGCACGTCCGATCCTGCGGCTCACCGCCCGCCGCGCCGCCGATGCACCGGCGATCCGCTTTGCCATCCGCTTCCGCCGCACCCTCGTCACCTCCGGCGTCGTTGATCCATCCGACGCACCGCAATATCTGGCTGCACTGGAGACGGTCTGTGATCGAGGGCGCGAGCTGGTTTCCTCGCCCAGTACCGAGGCGTTGATCCAACTGACGAGCCTGGCGGCCCGCTATAGCCCGCGCGTGGCCACCTGCACGCTCGACGCGCTGCCCGCCCCATCCGCGTGGCCTGAAGGGGAGTTGGCACGGGTGCGTGATCTGATCGCCGAACTGGAGAGGGAGCGATTCCTGGCCCGGCTGGCCTGCCGCTGGCGCAAGCTGCCCAAACAGCCTGGCGCCGCCGACGCGGCCTGGGCGCTGCTCGAACGCGAGATCAGCCTCTATCTGACGGCACGACTCTATCCGGGTGAGGGGCTAGACGAGGTGAAGGAAGCTTTTGACGCAGCCACCGTCGAACTCACCCCACTCGACCTGGACGTGGATTTCTTCTGCCGCGAGGCGCTGACCGACGCGGCGCGCCGTTTGACCGCGCGCGGCGTGCGTGCCTTTGCGCGGGATGAGGTGGAGCGGGCCACGCAGGCATTGGAGGCCGCCGCGGGTTACGACCCCGACCTGACCTGGCCGCGCCGGAACCTGGCTCGGCTGTATCTGAAGCAGGGACACAGGCTGGATGCGCTGGCGCAGTACGAACCGCTGCAGGTAGGTCTGCCCGATAGCTTGCGATCGGCCTTTGAGCGGGAGATGGATGCGGTCACGGGACGCAGCGGGAGCGCAGAGAGCTTTGCCGTCCCTCTGGCGGATTTGGGCGAACGAATCAGCAAATGAGCGAATCAGCGAGCCAGCACGTGAGCGCACAGTGGATGCGCCGACGCTGGCGTGCTGCGTGTGGGAGCTGACCCTGCGCTGCAACCTGCGCTGCCTGCACTGCGGGGCCACCGCCGGCAGCGCCCGCCCCGATGAGCTGACCACCGCCGAGGCCCTGCGCGTGGCAGACGAGTTGGTCGCGTTGAAAACCGACGAGGTTACGTTGATGGGCGGCGAGATTTTCCTCCGCTCCGACTGGCTGGCCGTGGCTCAAGCGTTGCGCGCGGGCGGCGTGCAGGTGGTTATCTTTACCAACTGCACGCTGATCACGCCAGAGCGCATCGCGCAGCTCCAAGCGCTGGAACCCCGTACTATCGGCACCAGCATCGACGGGGGCCGCGCCGCCATCCACGACGAGATTCGCGGCGTCGATGGGGCCTTTGCCAAGACCCTGGCCGCCATAGACGACCTGCAGGCGGCGGGCTTGCGCGTGGGCGTCATCACCACCCTCACGCGCCGCAACCTGTACGAGTTGCCCGCCATCGCGCGGCTGCTGGTGGGGCACGACGTTCGCTGGCAGATCCAGGCCGCCGGCGGCGGCGGCGAGCGACTGGAGCGCGCCGATCTGCTAACGCCACTCGAGTTCTACTTTGCCGCGCTCTTTATCGCCCGGATGCGGACTACCTATCCGTGGACGGCGCTGCCCGTCATCGGCGCGCACGATTTCGGCTACTGCTCGACGCGGCTGCCCAGCCTGCGCGTGCCGGGGCAGGTGTGGACCGGCTGCGGCGCGGGCCGCAACACGCTGGGCATCCAGAGCGACGGCGGCGTTAAGGGGTGCCTCTCCCTGCCGGGGGAATTCGTCGTCGGCAACGTGCGGGAGCAATCCCTGGTGGAATTGTGGAAAGGAGACACCTTTGAGGCATGGCGAAGGCCGGTTATCCGCCACGGCTTTTGCGCCGAGTGCCCCCACGGCGAGGTGTGCGAGGGGGGATGCATCGAGCTGGCCGTCACCTATTCCGGCCGCCGGGGGGATAACCCGATGTGCTTTTACCGCATCGAGCAAGCGTCACCTTTTCCTCTCAAGCTAGCTCCTATTAAGTAGGGAGCTGTCCAGTTGCCCAAGATTGCTGTGGAAACGTTCGAATCTATAGTCAAACTGGCCCAAGCGCTTGATGCCAGCCAAGTGCAGAGGCACACCGCTTTTGGCGAGCTGGTCGTGCGCTTCCAGGATATGGCCTATGGCTATGCGTATGCTATCCTGGGAGACGCACAGATGGCGCAGGATGCGGCACAGGAGGCCTTTATCGCCGCCTATCAGAATCTGGACCAACTCCGCGAACCCAAGGCGTTCCCCGGCTGGCTGAGGCGCATCGTTTTCACACAGTGCTGCCGCCTGACGCGCGGCAAGCGATTGGCGAATCAATCCCTGGATACAGTCCAGCTT
>Ga0307422_1000529_pt1 | contig 21385 bp, 24 predicted proteins | sample SalMarWE160290MG_FD_202153 | JGI IMG/M metagenome (GOLD analysis project Ga0307422, IMG submission 202153) | Salt marsh sediment microbial communities from the Plum Island Ecosystem LTER, Massachusetts, United States - WE1602-90 | ecosystem: Environmental > Aquatic > Marine > Intertidal zone >...
CGTGGTGCTCACCTCGCCAATGTGAGTGGTCCTTAACAGATACATAAATGTGCGTGACTGACCGATGCCGCCTCCAATACTTAATGGTATCTCATCATTGAGGATCGCCTGGTGGTAGGGCAACTGAAGAAAATGTTCCTGTCCGGCCTCTTTGAGCTGCTGGACCATGGTCTCTTTAGTCACACGGATACCCATGGATGTCAGTTCATGACGACGCTTCGTCACCGGATTCCACACCAGGATATCGCCGTTGAGTCCATGGAACTGCCTTCCGTTCTTTTTAATCGTCGGCGTGATCCAGTCATCATAATCCGCCGCTCGCATCTCATGGGGATAACCGTCTTCCAGGACATAGCCGATGCCGATGATAAAGATCGCTGGATGCACATCCTGGACCATTTTTGTCTCTCGCTGTTTGCGGGTGAAGTCCGGAAAGCGTTCCAGGATTTCCTCTGCGTGAAAAAATTTCAACTTTTTTGGTATATCCGGATACTTATCGGTATTGAGATCAGGGAAGTCTTTCTTAATCATCTGGCCTGCCTCATAGATAACCGACCATATTCTCTCGACGACATCCCGCAGAAAATCCAGATTACGCATATCATTCGTGATAACCCGTTCCCAATCCCATTGATCAACATAGGCGCTATGGTCATGGTCCAGGAAGTAGTCCTTTCTGACTGCCCTCATATCTGTACAAATCCCTTCGCCCACCTCACAGCCGAACTGCTTCAAGGCCATGCGTTTCCATTTTGTGGCCGCCTGGACCACCTGAGTTTCAATTCTTTTTTCAAGACCGAGCCCACAAGAAAATTCAATGGGCGTGCGTGAACCATCCCGGTCAAGGTAATCATTGACACCGCTGTCCTTGGTTACGATGAGGGGAACCTGAACCATAAAAAGGTTGAGTTCTTTGCACAGGTTCTTTTCAATAAAATTTTTTATCTTGTACAGTGCCTTCATCCTCTCCTTGGGACCCAACAACGCCTCATAATTGTGGGGAAGGATTTTATCCACCTCTTCGTAAGTGCTGATGCCCGGCCCTGCCAGATCCGCTTTCTTATCTGCCATCATATACCTCCATTGATATGGAACATAGCGCTGTTAATTAGCCGCGCGGTTTCTCGCGTCGGCTGGATGATTTTGTTGGCTCTGGTTTTTTCGGGGCAAGACGGACGACCTTATGCACTGAAGCGACCTGAATCGAACGTAGATCGTCGCAGATCGCAGTAAGATCACCTCGAAATCTCCGAAGGAGACTTAAAATTTTCAGGGCGTCTCGCTTTACATCTTCGCCCCAATCCAACAGGCGCCAGTAGCAACCGTGTTGGTAGGACAGTATCCTTGAGAGAAATGCCGTTACATGCCCTTCAAGAAGGCCAAATAATGCTCTGAAGCCTCTTGCGGTCTCTCGATCATGGGCAGGTGCCCGCAGTCTTGCATGATCACCACAGTACAATTCGGCAGCCCCTTCTCTAGGATTTGCACACACGATACATCCAGGACCCGGTCGTGGTCACCCCAGAGCACAAGCGTACGAGCCTTGATCTTCGGTAGGTCCGGCTCCAGCGCCACGTTTTCACTTGAGATTTGTTTGAAGATTCTTTCGTTGCTGGCTTTGTGTCTCTGAGCCTCTTCCACCAGGAGTTTCTTGGCGAATCTCGGAATGTCCGGCGGTGTTGAAAACACGAATTTGATCAGCCGATCAAACTCGTCCACCGTTCCAGCTACTAGTGGGTTGGGCTCGCCTTTGGACAGTCTTTTGACCATTTCACTCGACACAGGTCCCTGCACACCAGCTGAGTCGAAAAGTCCCAGCGTGAGTACCTTCTCGGGGAACATAACTGTGTATCGAGCCGCTAGGTGACCCCCCATGGAATTGCCAACTATATGAAACTTCTTAAGGCCGACAGCATCGACAAACCGATTCAGCCGATTTGCTTGGTCCGCCATGCGGTACGATGCGTCTTCTAGGCAAGTGCTTTCCCCGAAACCGGGCAAATCCAATGCCACTACCTGGTAGGTCGGAGAGATCAATTTGGCAAAACTAACCCAATTGTCTTTGTTGGCTGCAAAACCATGGAGCATGATGATGGTCTCACCGCGCCCTCCCTCGAGGTATACAATCTCATGGTCCCCGATGCGAACCCTCTTTTCCTGGAGACCGGCAGCCTTCCTTTCCGATTCCGTGGCCCATTTTAGGAGCAGGTCTGGAAGAACGAAATATCCGACCAATGCGAGAACCACAACAATGGCTGTGATTACCACTAATTTCTTCTTCATGCTGCGCTCCTCTATTGGACCATTCGAAATCTATGCCACCGTTGCCTTGGGGTCGGGCAAGGGTAGTTGATTCTTATGCTTTAGCGTTCCAAACATAGGTGTTTTCTGAGCTTCTGTCATCTTTTTCAGCCCCGAAAAGAGCGTTGTAGACCCATTTCAGGGGGTCATTTTATAACTATTTGCCCTTATATCAGATAGTTGCCTTGGTCCGAGCCCATTACCAAAAATTATTGTAAAATAACGTAGTTGCCTCTATTGAATTAATCGGCATCTGCTAGATGATCTCGAATGAATTTCTCTATAGCTGAGACGACCTGTTCTTTGAACCCCGATGGACTCTGAGCCACCCAAACCGTGAAATTGTAGAATTCCTGATTGTCAGCCTTCAGCCATTTGCCGTTTTCAAACAAAAACGTGAGCAAGGTGGTTACGGCAATTCTTTTGTTACCGTTTTGAAAAGGGTGGTTCTTGATCATGAGGTAGAAGAGGATACCGGCTTTAGCAATTAGTGTTGGGTACAAAGCCTTACCCGAGAATATCTGAAACGGGGTCAGAACACAACTTTCAAGCACATTTGGGAACCGCATAGAGCAATCCGGTATGGGTTCATTTAAAGAAAGATGTTCCTTCGCAAGTCGGAAAGCAAGGTATTCAACGTCTGCTATCGTGATTATCTTCACTATTGTCTACCCAACTGCTTCAGGGCTTCTCCATATTCTCGCACCGTTTTTCGAACAGCGGCTTCTATCCGTTTCTTTCCCTTTGTCGTTAACTCCTTGCCAAGGATGTCTCTGATAGTCTGATCCTTAATGAGGTAGGTCCTGCCTATCCTTGCAGCAGGAATCTGACCTTTCTTGACACGATTGTAGATTGCGATACGGCTGACCCCGAGAAACTTTGCAAGTTCAGGAATAGTGATGTACTCTTTTCTAGGCATAGCTCTTCCCTTTGGTGATGTTAATCTGGTGAATATATATTAACATAAGTTAATATAAAATGCAAAGATTAACTATCCAGGTTGACTCCTGGAAAAAAAGCGATTATTATGTAATAAATGGCTAATATTTAAAGGAATTTCGAAAATGATAAACTTCACTGCTAAGTATACAAAAATCAACTCCGGGTACATGGGGCAGTTGGTGGAATGGCCAGAGGTTGTCACCGAAGGCAAGGGCCTCGAAGAATGCCGTGCCATGCTCCGCGATGCTCTCAGTGAAATGGTGCTCGCCTACCAGCAAACAGGCAAGGAAATCCCGGCTGGTAACGCACTCATTGAGCAACTGCCCATAGAGATTCAACATGTCGGTCAAACGACGTGATCTCGTCCGGCACCTGGAACAAAATGGTTACTATCTGCTGAGAGAAGGCGCCAATCACTCCATCTAAACCAACGGCACGAAAATAATTCCCGTCAAACGCCACAGTCAGTTTGATCGGATTACTGCTAACGAACTTTGCAAGCAAGGGGGCATCAAGCCAAAATTCTGAGGATCATTCCTACATCAATTCAACACTTAGAATAAGCCTCATAAGGCACGTTTCAGCGGTTGAAACTGCACCAGATGAACTTGATAAAAGCACATAATAGGGCACACTCGTGCAGAACACGCATAGATCCTCAGATATAGTTCTCTTTCTCAGGTGCCTCTTCTCCTGAAACAGATCTCGTGACACATGAGCTTGTCACTCCCAGATATCGTGCAACTTCAGCACCTGAATGCGGGACGCTCTTTTAAAATTTAGCAATTTATCTTTCAACAGAATCTCAAGTCTTTTAATAAAGTCCTCACGATCTTTATTGTTGCGGAATAGTTTCCTGCGTTCTATTTCCTGAATCATTACGTGGTGCAGAACGCCGGGAGCATCTAGTCTTGCTGTTCTTGGCATATCATGATTTTAATCTCAGCCAGGTATAATGTCAATTAAATTATTAAAGAGCGTCCCGCTATTATTATTTTCTATATTATTTTCTATATAATCAATAGTACCATATATAGGCTTTTCCAAGAAGGCCTACATAATATCTTAAAACACAGCAGGGCAACAAAGGCATATTTGAGGCTAACATCCACGGACAATAAAATACATGCTACCATTGAGGATAATGGGGTAGGGTTTGTGTTGGATGATGTGTTCTCTCCTTTACAGAATGCAAAATCCCTTGGCCTCATAAGCATGAGGGAGAGGAGAGATTGGGCCTTATTGAGGGAGAATTAGAGATCACCTCGGCGCCAGGAAAGGGCACCAAGATTATGGCATGGTTAGAAAAGGGTCATGAAAACACAGACCAGAAATAGTCATTTCCGATTATTTCTGAGGCAAAACAAAAAGAGGGCCATGAGAACAAGTGCCTTTCTCCTAGACTCACATCTCCCAAAACCAAGCTCCATTACCTGCTACACTCTATGACGATCCAGACAGCCATATAGTTCATAATACTATTGTTTTCGTCGCATGAGTTATGTTAATATAAAATATAACAGATGATTCAGCAGTGAAATTTATCATGTCCATACAGAATAAAAATTCGACTTCAGGTAGGTCCCTGAGAACAAAGGGCATGGCCACGCGGGCCGCCATCTTGGATGCAGCCCACCAGGTCTTCAAGGAGATGGGCTACTATGGCTCATCTGTCTCGGAGATCACCCGTCGCTGCGGCGTCTCCATGGGCACCTTCTACCAGTATTTCAAGAATAAGGAACAGGTCTTCTTGGAGCTAAATGACCTGATCATATCCCGCTTCATGACCGAGGCTGAATCCTTATCCGTAGAGGGGCTCGATTTTGAGGAGCGGTTGGCCAAAGCCGTCCAAGTGCTTTACAACCACACCCGGGACAATTTTGCCTTCCACCGTATTTTGGGGGAGTCCGAGCTCATTGATCGGGTGACCATTGCCTATTACGATTCCATCGCCCGCTACTATCGCAATTTCATTCGCCCCGATGCTCAATCCGGGAACATTCGGTCCCTAGATCCCAACATGGTGGCATACGGACTCATCGGCATATGCTACTTCCATTCCCTTGAATGGGGGAATTCAGAACAACCCCTGTCGGAACGACAACTTGTGGACCTTATTACGGACTTGGCCATGAACGGCATCAGAGGCCCGGCACCCTGGAAAAGGCCGCCGGACTGGAGTCTTCTTTCCCTGCCAGAGCCCATCCCCCTTCATCCCGAAAATGCCGAGCCCCTGACCAAAGGGGAAAAGACCCGGCAGGCAATCTTCAGGGCGGCAGAGAGGGTTCTCGGTCAGTATGGGGTCAATCGGGCCAATATCGCCGAGATCACCCGTGAGGCTGGAGTGGCCCAAGGGACATTCTATGTCCACTTTGAAAGTAAGAGTGATCTGATTGAGGGGTTTGTCAAGTACATCAACCGCGAGATGCGTCGGGAGCTACAGCGTGTTGTGGTAAGAACCCGAGACCGGCGAGATGCCGAGCGCGTGGGTATATTGGCATTTTACGAATTCCTCCGTCAACACCGTGAGATCTACCGCGTGGTACCAGAGTTCGAGATGATCGGTCGCGATGTGTCCCTCTGGTACTATAAAAAAATGGCTCACGGCTACATACAAGGTCTTGAGCAGGGTATCCAGAAAGGAGAGGTACGGGATATCCCGGTGGTATTCCTTGCCCGATCCCTCATGGGCCTCACCCACTTCATCGGCCTGAAATGGATCATCTGGAATACGGATCCCCAGGCCGAAATCCCCAGTCAATTATTAAAGGATATTATTGAATTTGTGCTCTTCGGGTTTAACCCAAAAAAATGAAAAGGTGATCATTTTTTGCTTGACATGGCCAGCGGCACCGCATATATCTGATAGGTGATTCACCTTTCATAAAAATATAAGGGTTCCGCTGTGACCGATCTAACCTCTAAAGTGGTGATCGTGACCGGCGCCAGTTCAGGTATTGGCGCTGCTTTGGCCCAGGGCTTTTCCAGGCAGGGGGCCAGGGTCACTCTGGCGGCTCGGCGTCTGGGCCGCCTCAAAGAGGTTGCCGAAAAGTGTCCCGGGGAGATCCTGATCGTGAGAGCTGATCTTATCCGGGAAGGAGATCGCAAGGCCATTTTCCAGCAAACCGTTGACCAATGGGGTCGGATTGACATCCTGGTCAACAACGCCGGCCTGGGGATGTATGGTCATTTTATGGGCACCACTGAGGCAGATTGGCGGCAGATTTTCGAGATCAATCTTTTTGCCGCCGTGTTTCTCACCCAAGCAGTTCTGCCAATCATGCAGGCCCAGGGCCAAGGAATTGTGGTCAACATGACTTCCATCGGAGGACTCATTGCTCATTCGGATAAGGTGACCCCATACGTGGCCAGCAAGCACGCATTGGTGGGATTTTCCCGTGGCTTGGCCCGGGATCTTGCTGGCACAGGGATTCGTGTTCTTGCCGTCTGCCCCCACCTAACAGAAACTGAGTTTTTTACCGTATCGCCGGATGCCGAGGAGATGGCCACTGTGGTTGAGAAATACAGGGGCTTCATGGACAGCCCTGAGGAGGTTGCAAAAGGCATTCTTGGCCAACTGGATTCGAAACAATTGGTTGTTTTTCCAACGACCAAGCCGGCCAGGGCCTATGAGAAACAGAAGGATGTTTAGATCAACTGCGCTTAAGCAGTATGAAGGATAAGGACTGGACCATGCAAACGAAGAAGGTTGAAACCGCGCTTATTATCGGTGGTGGATCCGGAATGGGGCAGTCAGTGACCAAGAATTTGAGCCGCCTTCGTATCCAGGTTTTTGTGGCCGATTTGAACCTGGCAGCAGCTGAGCAGACGGCACAGGCTGTGCTCAGGATGCAAGGCCGGGCCGAGGCCTTCATGGTGGATGTCTCTCAAAGCGAATCTGTGGTTTCCTTGTTTGAGGCACTAAAGGAACGGGTGGAGCGCCTGGACCTGATGGTCCACACAGCGGCCATCCTGGGCAGAACAGCTTTTATCGAGGATCTTGATGATGAAGAGTGGCGCCGGATGATGGCGGTTAACCTGGATGGTGTATTTTACTTATGCCGGGAGGCAGTCCGCTGGATGAAGGAGCACAAGACCGGGCGCATAATCATTTTCAGCTCTGTAGCCTCTTTGACCCCCACTCCAGGAGCCCTTCATTACAGTGCGGCCAAAGGGGGAATCAATATGCTGGGCAGGACTCTTGCCCAGGAGGTTGCCAGGCACAACATCCGGGTTAATGTCATCGCCCCGGGGTACATCAAGACACCCATGCTTAACGGTTTGCCCGAAGGCTTTTCGGATTACGTCATCAAGAGGACACCCCTAAAGCGTCTGGGCGAAGTAGAGGAGATCGCCGGGTTGGTGTCATTTCTGGCATCGCCTGAAGCGGACTATTTTACCGGCCAGGTTTTCAGCCCTAATGGCGGATTTGTTATTTGATAAGGAGAGGAATGATGGCCGAGGAATATTCCCGGATTCTGGTAGATAAACGGGGAGATATCTGTTGGGTGACAGTCAACCGCCCTGGTGACCGGAATTCCATTGACACGGCGCTTATGGAAGAACTAGAGCATATACTGGTGGCTATAGAGAAGGCCTCTGCCAGGGGAGTTGTCTTTACTGGGGCTGGAGATACCTACTTCATTGGTGGGGCTGACGGTATTGAGATGATGCAGTGCGATCCGGAAGGGGCCAGGTCATTCTCAGGGCGTATCCAGAAGTTGTTTGACCGGATGGAGGAAAGTCCGCTCATCCTGGTTGCGGCAATCAACGGCCTGTGTTTTGGTGGAGGCTTTGAGTTTGCCTTGGCGTGCGATCTCCGTGTGGCCAGCGAGGCGGCACGAATAGGGCTGCCTGAGGTAAAGGTTGGGATCATTCCAGGTGGAGGGGGAACCCAGCGTTTGCCAAAGCTTGTGGGTGCAGGCCGGGCCATGGAGATGATCCTTACCGGACGGCTTTACAAGGGGAAAGAGGCCTTTGATCTGGGACTGGTTAACCAAGTGACCCCGGCGGACAGACTCCTTGCCGAGACTGAAACAAGCCTGAAGTCTATCTTTCGTAATCCCCAGTACGCATTGTCACAGGCAAAAAGGGCTGTCCATGCCTCCCAAACCATGCCGTTTGACCAAGGGCTCATGGTGGAAAGTGAAGAGTTCAAAAAGTGCTTTGTTCACGGCTACTTTTTAAGGCTGATGTGTCAACAGCTCAAAGAGGGCATACTGAAGACCACGGTGAAACTGCCGGATTCTGTCTGTAAAGAAAGGGGGTAAGGGTTATGAAGGTAGTTGGAATTGCCGGAAGCATGCGTGAGCAGAGCAACACGCTTCACTATGTAGAGACTGTTCTTAAGGTGCTTGAAGAGGAGGGCATAGAGACGGAATTAATCTCACTGAGGGAAAAGGAGATCAAACCCTGCACAGGGTGCTATGACTGTAGAGAGAAGGGATACTGTACCATCAAGGGGGACGATTTTGACGAGATCCTGACCAAGATGCACAAGGCGGAGGGTCTGATTCTTGGCTCACCGGTTTACGTCAGTTCGGTTGTGCCCCAGATGATGGCACTGCTTTCCCGGGCGGCTTTCGTGTCGCACTGGTCCGGTAAATTCTTCACAGGAAAAGTGGGGGGACCCATCACAGTTGCCCAGAGGGCAGGGCACAACATGGCCTTTTCTCAGCTTCTGCTCTGGTTTTTCTTCAACGGGTACACTGTCCCCGGTTCCATCTATTGGAACGTGGGTGTGGCCGGCACTGGCGGGGCCCGGAATGCAAAAGAGGACACTATAGGCCTTGAGACCGTTACCAGTTTCGCAAAAAACATGGCAGGGTTAATGGGAAAACTTTTTCTTTAGTATCCAAGAAGTGAGGAGAGCCTATCATGCAAGGCATTGGGTTCTGGCTGACCAAAAGAGAAATGCTTTCTGGAGATCGAGAGGCCCTCGTGGATCGTGACAGGAGGCTTAGCTATCGGGAGCTCAACCGTCGGGTTAACCGGCTGGCCAGATACCTTCAGGCAATGGGTCTCAAATATGGTGACCGATGCGCTATTCTGGCCTATAACTGTCTCGAGTTTGTAGAGGTGATCTTTGCCACAGCTAAGCTGGGCCTGATCTTGGTACCCTTGAACTGGCGGCTTTCACCCGTGGAGTTGGCCTTTATCCTTTCTGATAGTGGCGCCGAAACCCTGCTTTTTGATTTCGGATTTGCCGAAGTGGTGGAGTCTCTGAAAAAGCAGAATGGGATAAAACGGCTGATTGTAATTGGTGGGAGGGCAAGCGAAGGGGTCGATCCATATGAGGAAGGTTTGGACCAACAGCCGGATGAGGAGCCCAGGCCCGATCAACCGGTAGGGCTTGATGCGCCCCATATCATCATGTACACCGCAGGCACCACCGGCCTACCAAAGGGAGCTATCCTCAGCCAGGGCGCCAGCTTCTGGAACGCCATCAATCTTGAACTGGACATGTACTTCAACTCAAACGACCGAGACCTCCTGGTCCTGCCCATGTTTCACATCGGCGGCATCGGGCTTTTCACCTTGCCCATGATCCACGTCGGCGGCACGGTGGTCATACAGCGCACCTTTGACCCGGCAGAGACCTTGAAGCTGCTCCAAGGCGAGAATATCACCCTCTTCTTCGGGGTGCCGGCTATATTCCTGTTCCTGATACAGCATCCCGATTTCAGGCCCGAGGCCTTCGAGAAAGTCCGTTTGGTCATGAGCGGGGGAGCGCCGCTACCGGTGAACCTGGTCAGACAGTATCACGAGGCAGGCATAATACTCCAGCAGGGCTTCGGCATGAGCGAGGCTGCGCCCAGCATATCCACTTTGAGCAAGGATCTCGCCCTCAAGAAGGCCGGCTCCATCGGCAGGGCCGTTTTTCACCTGGAGGCTCGTGTGGTCGACCATGACATGAACGATGTGCCTGTGGGCGAGGTTGGAGAGCTGGTCATGCGTGGCCCTAACATGATGCAGGGTTACTGGAACCGGCCTGAGGCCACAAAAGAGGCATTTGCAGGCGGGTGGTTTCACTCTGGCGACCTGGCCAGAATGGACGAGGACGGCGACCTCTACATTGTGGAACGCGAGAAGGACATGTTCATCTCCGGAGGAGAGAACGTTTACCCGGCCGAGGTGGAGAATGCCATATTCGAGCTTCCCCAGGTGGCAGAAGCGGCCGTTATCGGGATCAAGGACAAGAAGTGGGGCGAGGTAGGCCGGGCAGTAGTGGCCTTCAAGCCTAGGGAGCAATTGACCGAGGAGGAGATCCTCAATTTCTTGAAAGGGCGACTGGCCAAATTCAAGGTCCCCAAGAGCGTTGTTTTCACGGGCCAACTGCCGCGCAACGCGGCTGGCAAGGTCCTCAAGAACGCACTCAGGGAAAAATATTCATAAATGAATACCTCACACTGGCGAATTGGTAAGCGAAAATTTTCGGACAGCAACCAAGAATCATATTGAGTCCGACCCGGAATGGAGATCTTCATTTATCGGCTTAAACTTTCTTCCATGAATAACACCGAAGTGTTGCTTCGGTGTCAGATCCTCTTAATTAAGGGAAAAGGAGGTGATGCTGATGCAATATAGAGATCAGGTTGTGGAAAAGGTGTTTCAAAATGTTTTAAAAAAGGAGGTAGCAAAATGAAGTGGGGAAAACTAATTATTGTTTTAGTTGCAACAGCAGCATTAGGTATTTTTCTGGTTGGCAATGTAAAGGCGGCGGAACCTATAAAATTAGGTGCAATTATGCCGCTGTCTGACATAACGGGTGATCAAGGGGCCAAGGCAATGAAACTTGCGGTAAAGGAGATCAATGAGGCTGGAGGGCTCCTGGGCCGCCCTGTCAAGTTGATCGTTGTGGATGACGAGATGAAGCCTGAAAAGGGCGCTGCAGCTGTAGAGAAGCTGGCCACGCTGGACAAGGTGGATGTATTCATCGGGGGCATGTCCAGCGGTGTCCACCTGGGTCAGATCCCTGTTTTGAAAAAATACGGGAAGGTGACAGTCTGGATAGGCGCAGCTTACCATGGATGCGAACAGGCCCTCGAAGGGCAAGACTGGTACTTCCACCTCCATCCCTGGGACTACCTGCAGGGGGCAAGCTATGCAGAAGGCTGGGCAGCGATAGGAGAGAAAAACCCGCAGATCACGAGAGATAGGATGTTTATGGCTTACGAAGAAGGGGCCTTTGGCGCTGGTTCATTCAAAGCACAAAAGACATTGTTCCCAGATTCTGCGGTAGTGGGAGAATCCTTCAAGAGTGCCTTGCTTGGCGGTGGTGACTATCGTGCCATATTGAGACATGCAAAGCAATATGGACCCGATCTCTTCCTGTGGGTTGCATACGGTGCTGACGCCCTGCCCATCATGGAGCAGGCCAAGGAGATAAACTTCGCCCCGCCCATTTTCTTAGGATCTCCACCGGGTTGGCCCCCTGATTTTGGTAAATCAGCATTGGCGGAGAGCGTCACTCTATACGGTATGTGGGCGCCTTCCATAAAAGAGGTAAGTCCTGTAAGCAAACATTACTGGGAGGCATACATCAAGATGTTCAACGAGGAACCTGCTACCTATTTCAGTCCGCTCGCTTACACAAATGTGTACTTTGTTGCAGAGGGTATCAAAAAAGCAGGAACCTTAGAAAAGGCGGCCTTGATAAAGGCCCTTGAGGAAACTGAGTACGCCTCCCCTTGTGGAGAGGTCCTTACCATAAAGCCAAGCAAGATTATAAAGCACCAGGGCTTCACCAGGCAGAAGATCCTGCAATGGCAGGGTGGGGTGCAACAGGTCATCTGGCCGTTCGAGTTTGCCACTGCCAAGATGAAATACCCCTTCCCGGGCTGGAAAGAACGTTGATGGGATAGAAGCAGTAAGTTCTCCATCGGGGGTTCGTTTCAATCGCCCCTGATGGAGAACAGATCTAAAATCCCGGCCGAGGTCCTTAACCCAGGAAAAATGGCAGGTTACCCAAAAGTCCGGATATAGTAATGATGTAGCCTTATTGTTTGTGGGAATTATGAAGATCATAAAGAAACTGGGTCAGAGAGACTATCAAATTGCGGTCATTTCCATAATAGTCGCTGTTGTTTTGGCATATTGGAAACCCTATGTGCTCGTAGAGGGCGTTCAAAGATCCTGCCTGTATGCTGCAATTGCCCTTCCCATGGCACTCATTCTGGGGCTTGTGGGCATTATCAACCTGGCACACGGCGACTTTATGATGTTAGGAGCCTACCTTGCATACTGGCTGAACGTATATACGGGAATGGATCCTTTCCTTGCCATTATCCCTGCCTTGGTGGCATTTTTCATGATTGGCATAATTAGTTATTTAGCAACCATCAAACATGTTCTTGGAGAGGACGAATTAATTCAACTGTTGCTGACATTTGGACTCGCGATGGTATTACAACAGATCGCCAATCTTTTATGGACCTCCCAGCCCAGGAAGATAATCCTCGGATATGTCTCTTCATCCGCTTCCATTGGCTCTTTTAGTTTTGGTACCTTTGAATTTGTCTATGTGGCTGCTGCCATTGCTATGCATGTTGGACTCCTTCTCTTCTTGAAAAAAACCAGGCTCGGTCAGGCCGCCCTTGCTGTGGGTCAGAATCCTCGCGGGGCTAAACTGGTGGGCATCAATGTAGATAGAACCTACCTCATAGTCTTCAGCATCTCCATAGCCCTTGTGGGGGCCATTGGTGTGCTCTTTATGACCCGGCATTCCATTTTCCCCATGGTGGGGGGCGCCTTTACCATGAAATCGTTTTGCCTTATCGCCGTGGCCGGCATGGGGAACATTGCAGGAATAATTTGGGTCAGTTTGATACTTGGGATCTCAGAGAACTTTGTGCTCTCCTTTATGGGGTATGCTGGATGGGCAGATATCATATTCTTTGCCCTGATTTTCTTGGTGATAATCATTAGATCGCACCAGAGGCGGGTAAGATGAGAAACTGGAGATATCTTGTTTATGCCTTGGCCGTTATAGTGTTCATGACCCTTCCCTTTTACACTGGGGTCTACCTGTTAAACGTGGCGGGCTATATTTTGATCTTTATGACACTGACCTTAACCTGGGACATGTTGCTCAGGTCGGGACAGATCTCTTTCGGTATATATGGCTTTTTCGGGGTTGGTGCCTATACAGCGGTGATCACGTTCTTGGATGCAGGTGTATACCCCCTGTTCAGTATCTTTTTGGGTGGCATTTCCGCTGGGCTCATTGCGTTGGTAATAGGACTCGTGGTCTTGCAGCTGAGACAATTGTATTTTGCTATTGTCACCTTGGCCCTGGGTGGAATTTTTATGGTGGTCGCTAGAAATATCCCTGAACTAACAGGGGGGCCTGAAGGAAGAGTTCTCCCATCCACCATCTTTGATGGAGATCCCACCAAGACGTATTGGCTGATCTTGGCGGTTGCTTTCTTGACCGTTATCATTTCGAACCTATTTCAAAAGTCCAGGGTCCACTTTGCAGTTACGTCCATCAGGGACGATGAAATTGTCGCCAGATCAAGCGGTATCAATGTATTTAAATATCTCGTATTTTTGTTTTCTGTAACCTCTGCCATCCAGGGCCTGGCCGGGGGTGTTTATGGCCACATTTACGGATTTGCCTCTCCTGAAGGAAGTTTTGACCTGAACTTCGTTCTTTTGCCCATGGCCATGGCCCTCTTGGGAGGGATATACACCACCTTGGGCCCAGTTATAGGCGCTATGTTGTTGGGATCAATCTCAGAGTTCTTAAAATTGCTGATGCCCTATGGGCATCTCCTTGTGTATGGCATTATTATAATAGTGGTCATATTATTCTTTCCTAGAGGGATAGTGGGAACACTCGCGAAGCGCTTTCAGAAAAAGAGATAACGATTCATAAGGTGTGAGCGATGGCTATTTTGAAGACCGAAGATGTGACGAGGTATTTTGGAGGCTTAATTGCACTCAAGAATGTCAACATCGAGATAATGGAAAATGAGATCGTCGGGATAATTGGCCCGAACGGAGCTGGAAAGACTACTCTAACAAACGTCATCGCCGGAGTCTACCTTCCAACAAATGGGAGGATCGTCTTTAGTGGCCAGGACATTACAGAATTACCTGCCCACAGGAGATGTAGGCTTGGCATAGGGAGGACCTTTCAGCTTGCAAGACCACTGGGAGATATGAATTTACTAGAAAATGTCATGGTAGGAGCCCTTTTCGGGCAAGGGCTTGGGCAAAGGAAGGCTCGAGAAAGGGCCCGGGAGATATGTGAATTTTTGGGCATCGAAGAAGTTGAAAGGGACGTAACAAGGCTGACGGCACTCGAAATCAAGAAGATGGAGATATCTCACGCCCTGGCAACACAACCCACGATGCTTTTCTTGGATGAGGTGATGGCCGGCCTCAATGCGGATGAGACTATGGAGATGATTGAGTTGGTGCGAAAAATCAACGCCCGAGGTATCACTGTTGTTGTCATTGAACATGTGATGCGGGTAATTAGGGAGTTAACTCATAGGGTTGTTGTGCTGGACTGGGGGGAAGTAATAGCAGAAGGGCCATATGAAGAGGTCTCAACTAATTCACAGGTGATCAGTGCATATCTTGGTGAGGAAGAATAGTGTTTATAGTCAAGGACATCAATATCTTTTACGGAAAATTGCACATCCTCTGGGATTTGTCCTTACACATAGAGGATGAATCAGTGGGGTTGTTTGGTCCCAATGGCGCTGGAAAGACGACCTTGATTAATGCAATTTTGGGATTGGTGAAGCCGGCAAGCGGTGAAATCACCTTTGATGGCGAAACTATGCTCCCTTTACAAACACATATGAGAGTCCGGCGTAGGATTGCAGTGGTGCCCCAGGAGCGAGAGCTTTTTCCTCTTATGTCTGTTCTGGAAAATCTGAGATCAGGTGCGGCATATATTCCGGAGGCAAGGGAAAAAATAGGGGAGAGGCTTGATTTCGGTTTTGAGATATTTCCCGTGCTTAAGGAACGTCTGGGACAGCTTGCAGGGACATTGAGTGGAGGGGAGCAGAGGATGCTGGCCATCGCCCGTGCCCTCATGGCAGACCCCAAATTGCTTATTCTGGATGAGCCATCGTGCGGTTTAGGGCCATCCCTTGTCTCTGATCTTTTTCGCAGGTTAAATGAAATCAAAAAGGAGCACTCCCTTCTCATAGCAGAACAGAATGTCCGCCAATGTCTGAAGACAATTGATCGAGGCTATGTGATTGAAAATGGCAGGATAATCATGGAAGACCATGCTGAAAGTCTGGCGGGTAATGATCATATAAGAAGATCTTATCTTGGGTTATAGCTCGCGGAGAAGATTAAGCTCAACAGCATAGGAGGTACTTGATGCCCGATCCTCAGGCAACCGCTGGAATCCTGAGCTTGGCCACATATATCCCTCACAGCTACCACGACGCCGATTATATCGCCGCCCACTCAGAGACCCCCGCCCATATCATCCGGACCAAGCTGGGCTGGTATCAGAAGAACGTCCCTGGACCAGGAGATCACACGGTGGCTATGGGCCTGAAGGCTGCACGCAAGGCCCTTTATTACTCAGGCCTGAGCCCTTCGGATATCGACCTGGTCATCTGGAGCGGCGAGGAAATCAAGGAGTACCGAAACTGGCCGGTGGGACCCAAAATCCAAAAGGAGCTGGGATTAAAAAACGCCTGGTCCTTTGACATACAACAGCGCTGCGGCACGACCCTTGTTGCCCTCAAACTGGCCCGGGACATGATTCGGGCTGATGAGGCCATCAACAATGTGCTCATTGCCAGCGGCTACCGCAACAGTGATCTCATCGACTACTCCAATCCCCGCGTAAGATGGATGTATTACCTGGCAGCAGGGGGAGTCGCATGTCTTGTCCAACGGGACTGCCCCAAAAATCAGATACTGGAAGGCCATTTTATGAGCGACGGTTCCTACGCTGGAGACGTCTATGTGCCCGCCGGCGGATCCGCGCAGCCCATGACTCTGGAGGCCTTGCACCAGCATTGGCAATATCTGGACGTCTTTGACCCGGAGGGCATGAAAGCGCGGCTGGAGCAAAACTCCTTATCCAACTGGCTGTTATGCATTGACAAGGCCCTGGAAAAGAGTGGCTATACCCGCGAGGACGTAGACTATCTGGCAACGTTATTGATCAAGCGAAGCGCCCACGATTACCTGGTGGGCCAGTTAGGGCTGGAGCCACACCAGACCCGATACTTCGAGGAGTTTGGCCACCACGGACAGAATGATCAAATCCTCTCCTTGGAACTCGCCATCGAGGAGGGTCGGATCAAGGACGGGGATGTGATCCTCATGATCTCGGCAGGAATCGGTTACGCCTGGGATGCCCTGGTTGTGCGCTGGGGGCCTAAATCCATTCAAAAGGAGCGCTAGGGGATGCTTTACGGTGACTGGATCGGGCGATGGGGAAGAAGCTTTCCTCACAAGGAGGCCCTTGCTGACGTTATACAGAACCGCCGGTACACATACGGTCAATTAGCCGATGAAGTCCATCGGATGGCCAACTTTATGCGATCCGAACTCGGCATAGGGCATGGCGACCGGGTGGCGGTGCTATCCTTCAACCGTGCAGAATACATCAAACTCTTCTTTGCGACCAGCCGGCTGGGGGCTATCCTGGTCCCCCTGAACTTCCGCCTGGCGCCGGGGGAGTTTATCTATTATCTGCAAGATGCAACACCAAAGGCCTTCTTTTTCGACAAAGATCACCAGTTGATTGTGGACGGGCTGAGGTCCAAGGCGAGCGTGGCCGATTATGTCTGCTTTGACCAGGATAACGGCGTGGGCCAAAGTCTTGCTTCTGGCTGGAACGAATTGCCAACAGAGCCGCCTCCCGAAGTGGAGCTGGCTTCAACTGATCCCCAGTTGATCATCTATACGTCCGGCACCACGGGCCTCCCCAAAGGGGTGATCCTGACCCATGGCATGATAACCTGGAACTCCTTCAATACCAATATTGGCTGGGATCTGCGCTCGGATGACCGGACCGTGCTTCACTCAGCCATGTTCTACACTGCGGGTTGGAATGTCTTCACCCTGCCTCTGTTCCACTGCAGGGGGAGCAATGTCTTGATCCAGGGCTTTGACGCCGACCTGATCCTGGACCTCATCCAAGGCGAGCGTGTGACCGTTTTTTTTGCGGTTCCGACGATGTTTCAGATGCTCCTGGAGTCGCCCAAGTTTGCCACCACAGACTTTTTCTCCATACGGTTTATGGTATCCGGTGGCGCGCCTTTGCCGCGGGAGATATTCGAGACCTTCAAGGCCCAGAAGGGCATCCATCTCTGGGAGGGCTACGGGCTGACCGAGGTAGGTCCCAATAACTTCCAGGCTAATGGCAAGCTGGGGACCGTGGGTCACCCCATGTTCCACGTGGACGTCAAGCTTGTGAACTCCAGCGGAAAACAGGTTCCTTCAGGCGAGGATGGAGAACTTCTCATCCGTGGAGACCACATGTGCGCCGGTTACTGGAACAAGCCCGAGGCCACGGCAGAGGCCATCCGCGAGGGATGGTTCCACACCGGGGATCTGGCCCGGATCGACGAAGATGGCCATCTGTCCATTGTCGGCCGTAAAAAGGATATGCTTATATCCGGAGGTATCAATGTTTATCCGGCCGAGATCGAATGGGTCATCAAGACCCATCCCCAGGTGGCCGGGGCAGCGGTCATCGGCGTGCCTGACGAAAAGTGGGGTGAGGTGGGAAAGGCCATCCTCGAGCTCCACCCAGGAGGCACGCTCACGCTCGAGGAACTCCAGGCATTTTTACGCAGCCGTTTGGGGAAATATAAGATCCCAAGATACCTGGTCATCGTGGATGAACTCCCACGGACCGTGGCCTCAGGAAAGGTGCAGAAGTTTATCCTCAAAAAACAGCATGGCGGTCCCAATAATGATTAAGGCCTGTGCAGTCCCAGCCGGTTTCAGGGCAGAAATGGCCTGCCTATATAAGATGTCCACAATGCCGTAGCCATCTCAGAATCCATAGAATCAGGGGAAAATCCAGGAAGAGCCTAAGGGACTTGTGATGAAAAGAGAAAAATCTCAAATCGGCTTGGTGAGTTACGGTATCTATCTGCCGCAGACCTTTGAAACCGCGGAGGAGGTGGCCGCGCGTAGCGGCCTTTCACGGGAGGAAGTGGTCTTTGATCTGGGCATTGAGCGGAAATGCAAACCCTCTGATGCAGATCAGCCCGTCCCTATGGCTGTCAGGGCTGCGTTAGATGCACTGGAGCATGCGCCGGAGGTGGAGCCCAGTGATATCGACGTGGTCATCTGGACCGGCGAGGAATACAAGGATTACGTGGCCCAGACAGCCAGTATCCGCATCCAGGAGGAAGTAGGCGCCCGCAGCGCCTGGGCCTTCGACATGGTGGGGCAGGGCGTCACCTCGCTGATTGGCCTGCGCACGGCCCGAGATTTGATGATCGGCGATACATCGGTCAGAACGGTGCTTCTTGTCGGAGGTACACGAAATATAGATCTGGTGGATTACACAAACCCCAACACCCGATGGATGCTGGCCACCTCAGCCAGTGGAGGGGCCATGGTGCTTCGTCGTGGGCACCCAAGTAACCACTTGTTGGGGATGGCCGTCATCGTGGATTACGAAATGGCCGACCAGGTATATGTGCCAGGCGGAGGCACAGTTCATCCTTTTAGCCCTAAGACCATAGGAACCAATCTGATGTACTACTATACTCCACACCCTCAAACCATTCATGCCTACCTGAACACTCGGTTTAGTCAAGGAGTTATAGAGGCTATTCGACGAGCTAAGGGAGGAGAGAATGGTGTCGATTATCTGGCTCTTCGGCACCTCAATCCCAGGGACCGTGCCCGAGTCCTTAAGGAATTCGATCTGTCGCCTGAGCAATCCGCGACTTTAGAAAACGTGGGACACCACGGCCCCAACGATCCGTTGATATCCCTTGATATGGCCCTGAAAGAGGGCAGAATTCATCAAGGATCCCGGGTGGTTTTGGCCGCAGCAGGTATCGGTTTTACCTACGCCGCCGTTCAACTTGTGTGGGGTTAGTGGAGCCGAACCAAAGAAAGGAGGAGCTGATGTCATACATGAAGGTGAATGATATCCAGATATATTACGAGGAGCATGGGACAGGTCACCCAGTTCTCCTGATCCAAGGCCTTGGCTACCCCTCGAAGATGTGGTTTTTTCAGATCCCGGATTTGGCCAAGCAGTACAGGGCCATTGTCTTTGACAACCGAGGAGTGGGGCAGAGTGACAAGCCGGACGAGGAGTACTCTGTTGGCCTCATGGCCTCTGACGTGGCGGGACTTCTCAGGGCGCTGGGCATCAAAAAGACCCACGTGGTGGGCGTATCACTGGGCGGGTATATAGCCCAGGAGTTGGCCATGAGCCAGCCGGACCTGGTGGATCGTCTTGTTCTGATGGCCACCTCTTGCGGCGGTCCGCGCTACCTGGAGATGACCAAAGAGTTGTGGGAGGAGGTGGCGTCCCTGGCCAGCCTTCCTCCCGAGGAGATCGTCCGTCGTGGCATGGCCCTGGCTACAACCGAGACATTCTACAAAGAAAACCCACAATTGATTGACCAGTGTGTTTCCATCCGTCTCGAGAACCCTCAACCGCTATATGCGTTTTCACGTCAGTTTGCGGCTGGCTCAAGTTTCGACAGTACCCGGCGAGCCCATCTCGTTACCCAACCCGCCTTGATAATGGCCGGGGCTCAGGACAGGGTCATGCCCCCGACCTTGACCGAGGAGTTGGCCAGAAAGATTCCCGGTGCTCGTCTGGTAATCTATCCCGATGCCGCCCACCTGCTTTTCCTGGAAAAGGCAAAGGAGGTTAACCTTGGTATCCTTGGTTTCCTCTCTTCTGGCGTGTGAATGCGGGACGCTCTTTTAAAATTTAGCAATTTATCTTTCAACAGAATCTCAAGTCTTTTAATAAAGTCCTCACGATCTTTATTGTTGCGGAATAGTTTCCTGCGTTCTATTCCCTGAATCATTACGTGGTGCAGAACGCCGGGAGCATCTAGTCTTGCTGTTCTTGGCATGTCATGGTTTTAATCTCAGCCAGGTATAATGTCAATTAAATTATTAAAGAGCGTCCCGCTATTACGCTATTATTCCTTTGAAGTGATCGCGTTGTGGCGAGACATGCTGGGAGAAGCCACTCAGAAAAGTACTCATGTCAACTTTGAGTGGCGTTTCAACCAGAGTTGTGAGGACCTGCGCACGTGTCTGGAGACGAGTGGCTTCGACTTGTGTCCGGAGTGTATCGGCTGACTCCTCGTGGGCTTCTCGCGCTTGCTTCATTTCGTCCAGTGTTGCCTTGAGGTCATCGTGCTGGATCTGCAGTGATCTGCGTTGGAGAAGGATGGCCCGCAGAACACCGACGAAGGCCCAGCCGGAGAACAGAGCCCCGACAGCACCGAACAGATCTCCCGCTGTGCCGGCACCGTTGGGTGCACCGAAAAGTAGTCGGACAACGAAGAAGGAAAGGAACCAGACGACGGTGACTGCGAGGAACACCACGACCATGGTCACGGTCAGACTTCTGTCTTGTTTCTTCATTCTCTTACCTCGAACGGTGTAGATGACTTGCAGGTGTTGAGCGGAAGCGAAACATCTGTCAGCGTTCATCTGCTTGTTCGGCAAACCGATCTTGTCTTTTCTTTATAATCCTGATTAATGAGCGGAGAGCATCATTTACTGTATTGTGATCGGGGAAAAATTCAGCTACATCAGGATCAATTAAAACCACATTTGTCCCTTCAGCATATCTCTTGGCATACTTGCCCCTAACCCCCTTGCTAAAATCATACTCTTCCAGCATATCTGGATCATTATTCATTACTTTCATAATTATTCCTTTCTTTCTTAGTTGTTTCCCTGGCACTTATTATTCGGATATGATCCCCTCTTTCGGTATGAACCACAACCAATAATCTATTTTTGTGCGAAATTCCAATTTGAACCATTCGCTCCTCACCCGTTGAGTGTAAAGGATCATCTATTGTTAAGGATAAAGGATCTCGAAATACCGTACTTGCTTCCTCAAAAGAAACACCATGTCTTTCAATATTACTTTCAGCCTTTTGGGGATCCCATTCAAAGGTAAGCATTTATTCTCCATCAT
>Ga0307422_1000530_pt1 | contig 21380 bp, 18 predicted proteins | sample SalMarWE160290MG_FD_202153 | JGI IMG/M metagenome (GOLD analysis project Ga0307422, IMG submission 202153) | Salt marsh sediment microbial communities from the Plum Island Ecosystem LTER, Massachusetts, United States - WE1602-90 | ecosystem: Environmental > Aquatic > Marine > Intertidal zone >...
ATAGACGGAAGTCAAAAAGCAGGGGACTACTTTTTCAAAGATTAGTTGAGCAAGGAGTCATGCATGTACCTGTTGAATATAAACTAATTAAGAGTATGTAGCATGTGCATACCCTAGTATCTGAATTCCTTGTCAAACAAGGAATTTTGCCTTTCATGAGTTGTGCAATGGGTATTTATATAGATCACGTCTTATTTCTGATTATATTCTCAATAATTATTAACTTGAACAGGTTTTCAAATCCTGTTCGTCTATGGTTACACAACACAAATTAAGTAAACTTGCCGGGCCTTCCGCCGTTTTTTCCGGGTATACCTTGCTCGTTTTCGGAGCCATAGCCACCTATTTCTCCTTTATGGCAATTCCCCTGATCCTTCTAGGGGGTATAATGGTATTTAGTTATGCAGAGGTTTTTACCGACGCGGAAGGAAAACAATATAAATACCAGGTGAAGCTTTTTGGATTGATCCCGATTGGTTCGTATAAAAAATTTCAATCGGGTGATGAGATCCGCCTGAAACATCTGAAAGGAAAATACTATACCTACAGCCGGAGCAACCGTGAGAGCTCAGTGGCTGTTGATGATTACCGTGTGTACCTGATCGGGGCCGGAACAAATAAGAAAATAATGCTCGGAAAATTCAGCTCTGAAAAAGAGGCCAAAGAGCAGGTTGATCGTTTAACAGAGATTATACTGTCGGTAGAAAGGGAGAATGGAAGAGTAGGAGAATAGAAGAATGGATAAATGGATGATTGGTTAATTGGAAAATTGGAAGAGGGAAAAAAATCTCTGTCAATGGAAGACAAATCTCATATCTGATATCTTAGCTCTTAACTAGCACAATCGATTCAGAATGTTGGAGGAAATTCATCGTTTTTTCAGTTGTCCTCTTGTAAGGCTTTTTTAATAGCAGCCTTTACCCGGTTCACAATTTCATCGATGCTTAATTCCTTTGGCTCCACCGGATCAAGTACGGTATACGAAATTTTCTGACCGAATTTCAGGGGGAAAAGACCTTTCTCCATCAACTGGCTGTGGCCATTAATTACAAAAGGCACAACCACTGCCGAAGGCGCTGCGCGAAGCAGGGTATTGATGCCCGCAGTCATAAATTCTTTCACCCGTCCCGTTTTGCTGCGCGTACCCTCAGGAAAGATACAGGCAGCATAATTGTTTTCCTGGATAAGCCTTCCCAGCTTAAATATTTCCTTCACTGCCTGCGTTCCGTTTTCCCGGTCGATCAATGCCGATTTTCCATGCTTCAGGTTGATGGAAATACTCGGCAGATTTTTAGAGAGCTCAATTTTTGAGATGAATTTGGGATAGTACTTTCTGAATCCCCATACCACTGCTGGTATGTCGTACAGACTCTGATGGTTGGAAATAATAATTACCGGCCTTTTACCGGGAATTTTTTCAAATCCCGAAAACTTTATCCGGCAGCCCAGCATATACAATCCTTTTACCAGGCACAGATTTAGTATATCCACCGTTTTTTTTCGTGCCCTGTCCCCGAAAAAATAAAGGGCAGCTACCTGTACCGGGTGGAACAGGAGCAATAGCAAACCGAAATAGAAATGATAGAGCGGGGTGAGTATATAGCCGGCCAGTTTTTTCATGTATATAACTGCTATTTTTAGTGCCGTAAAGAAACAACTATTACGCGAGATTTCAGGATTTTTTAATTTAGACTGAAAGAGAGTTAAAAGATTGGATAATTGGAATACCGGAAAATTAGAAGAATGCTTGCCTATCTTTCATAGTTCTCATGTCTGATATCTCACTTCTAACAGCTCTCAAATCTCATATCTAACATCTCACCTCTTATTAAACTGTTGAAGAACAGGGAAAAAGTTTGCAAGTAACTATTTGTTTTTGATTGAGGAAGTTGTAATTTGCCTGTGCTACTAGAAAGAAGTAAAGTTATTTAAAGCTTGTTTAGGTTTGAGTGATGGATGTATTTTTTAATTTAAAAACTAGTCTACAACTAGGCGTTGAAAACCTTACGACGAGTTATAAGAGTGAAAGATTGAAGTAATAAAATTGAAACATTGATTAAAATTGTTAATGGTAAAAATAATTATAATTAACACTTGCTGTTAATATATTTAATTATACATTTGTGATGAAAATTACATTTAGCGATAGAAAACTTGAAAAACTAGCAAACGATGACCGTAAAATGCTTAAAGAACTCGGAAAAATCAGGGCTGAGAAGTTTCGATTGCGCTTGTTCCAACTTCATAATGCAGAAACCCTAGAAGATGTCAGAAATTTGCCTGGACGGTATCACGAACTTACTGGCGATAGAAAAGGACAATGGGCTTGCGACCTTGACCAACCGTATCGCTTGATTTTTGAAACCCATGAAAAACCAATACCTACTGATCCTGATGGAAAGTACATTTGGTTTGAGATAAAAGGGATTGAAGTAATTGAAATTGAAAACTATCACTAAGAGAGGTATTTATGGCAACTAAAAATCAGTATTTTCCACAATCGATTCCACACCCATGTGAAACTCTTGTTGAGAAGCTGCAGGAAATAGGTATGGGTCCAAAAGAGTTTGCTGTTCGAACAGGTAAACCCGAAAAAACTATTACAGCTGTTTTAAAAGGTGAGAGTTGCATTACTCCTGAAATGGCAATTCGTTTTGAAAATGTATTAAAAATCCCTGCCAGTTTTTGGATAGAGAACCAAAGAGAGTTTGATGAATATATTGCACGTGCAAAAAGAGTTACTGTAATTGAAGAAGCTATTGATTGGGCGAAGAGTTTTCCATATGCACAAATGGCTAATTTCGGATGGGTTCCTGTTACACGAAAGGCAGAGGGGAAAGTAGAAGGACTGTTACAATTTTTTAGCTTTTCGAACAAAACAGCATGGGAGAATTACTATTTGGGGCAAAAACTTAAACTAAGTTTTCGCATCTCACTAAAACATACACGTGAACCGTTTGCTATTTCGGCTTGGCTAAGGCAAGGTGAAATACTTGCGTCAAAATTACAGGTTACTTCTTTTGATGAGCAAAAATTTAAAACCAACCTGCAAATTATTAAAAACATAATGGCTGAACAGCCGGCTGATTACTTTTCGAAATTGCAAAATTTGAGTGCTGAAGCAGGAGTTAAAGTAGTTTACACTCCTTGTTTACCTAAAGCTCCAATAAGTGGTTCCTCACGCTGGATAAACGACACACCGCTGATACAACTCTCTGCCCGATATAGACAAAACGATCGTTTCTGGTTTACATTTTTTCACGAAGTAGGGCATATTCTTTTGCATGGCAAAAAATATATTTCAATTGAAAACATTGATTTTACTGATACCGAAACCGATAAGGAAAAAGAAGCCGATGAGTATTCAGAAAACTGGACATTCTCACACAAGCAAGAAGAGGAAGTTTTAGCAGCTGTGCCTTTAAATGAAGATGATATTGTTGCTTTTGCTCAAAAGTTTAACACCCATCCGGCAATGATTATTGGACGTTTCCATCATAAAGGTTTGTTGCCATATCATATTGGCAGGAAGTTTATTATACCATTAAATTTATCAAATGGAGATTGAAACTGAAACTAATTAAAATAACACTTAGTTGCTAACAAACAAAATAAAACCATAACAGGTGTAAAGGTTTGCAAAGGTTCCTTACTCACTTATAGGAGACAATTCGCATCTTTATTGGGAATTAGAGTTAATTGACTGACGATATCGCTAGTCACCTACTTCACTTCCATCAATTCCCCATTAAACACATATACCTTTCCTCTTTCCGTTTCAAGTTGGATCTTTTTATCCCTATAGATCAGCGTAAGCGTTGCTCCATCCATTGATTTGATGCGGACATTTTTTAGTAGGCCCTCTTCCCATTCCATATCCACTTCAAAGTTGCCCCGGGCCTTAAGTCCGGTTATCTTCCCTTTGGGCCAGGCAATAGGGAGTGCAGGGAGTATGTGCACCTTACCATTATGGCTTTGCAGCAGCATTTCGGCAATGCCCGCCGTTCCTCCGAAGTTGCCGTCGATCTGGAAGGGAGGATGCGTATCGAACAGGTTGGGCAGGGTTGATTTCTCCAGCAACAAACGGAGGTGATGGTAGCAGGCTTCACCGTCGAGCAGGCGGGCATAGAAATTAATGATCCAGGCACGGCTCCAGCCGGTGTGGCCGCCACCGTACTTCAGACGCCGTTCCAGGGTTTTTCTGGCGGCTTCGAACAATTCAGAAGTCTCCGGTGTGATCTGTGTTCCCGGATGAAGTCCGAAGAGATGTGATATATGCCGGTGTCCCGGTTCAAATTCTTCATACTCTTTGATCCATTCCATAATGGTACCGTTTGAGGCAATCCGCACCGGAGGCAGTTTATCCAGCACCTGTTGAAGAGAATCACTGAATGCCTGATCGGTGTGCAGGATAGATGCCGCTTTTCGTGTATTATTTAATACCTCGCGGATGATTTGTATATCCATGGTCGGGGCATAGGTAAGTTTGAATTCTTTTCCCGAAACCGGATCGATATAGCTGTTTTCGGGAGAGTAGGTGGGCGCTGTCACCAGGTATCCCTTGTCGTCCTCAAAAAGAAAGGTACGGATGAATTCGGCAGAGCCCTTCATTATGGGATAGGCCCTTTCGCGCAGGTAGGCCGTATCGTTCGTAAATTCGAAATGCCGCCAGAGGGGAAGTGTCATCCAGGCGCCACCCAGGGGGAACATACCCCAATATACGCCATCGATAACGGCTGTTTTTCCGAAAACATCGGTGGTATGATGAACCGTCCAGCCTTTGGCTCCATATACATCTTTAGCAGTAGTAGCGCCAGGTATGGTAAGTTCTTCCATGAAATCAACTAGAGGTTCCAATGTTTCCGAAAGATTGCAAACTTCGGCGGGCCAGTAATTCATCTGGATGTTAATGTTTACATGGTAATCGGAACCCCACGGAGCCCACCAGTCCTTGTTCCAGATACCCTGCAAATTGGCTGGCAGTTGTGCCGGGGGCCGAGAAGAGCCCAATAGCAGGTACCGGCCATACTGAAAATAGGTGGTGATCAGACCCGGATCATCGGCACCCGTTTTAAAACGCTCCAATCTCCGGTCGGTGGGGATTGTATCAAGTAAAGGATCGCTATCCAGAGTAAAACTCACCCGGTTAAATAAGGCTTTATGTTCGATAAGGTGTGATGATTTCAACAATTTATATGATTTTAGTGCAGCCTTTTCAATGGCCTCATTGCATTTCTTTTCCGGATCGATACTGCGGTCGAAGTTGAGTCCTTTAATATTGTAGTCGGTAGCCGCATTAAAGAGGAACACCACTTCCTTTCCCCCGGTAAGCAGCAAGGTATCACCCTTTGAGGAAAGGGTCCCATCGAAGCTGACAGGAACTAATTTTGAATAAAATTTCATATGCGTTCCGCCAGATCCCAGTGCCGGATCGTCAGTATCCATTACCTGGCCTCTCATCACCAGTGCATCATTTTCGACAGTGAAGCTGGCATCCTGCCGGCGCGTCATGGTAATGACCATATCGAGAGGTCCCGGAGCAGAGGATTTCATTCGCAATACCATCACATCGTCGGGGGATGAAGCAAACAGCTCATATTCTATTTGCCTTCCTCCCCGCGAATAGCTCACCTGTAGAATTCCGGTTTCCAGATCCAGTTCACGGCGGTAACCGGTAATAGCACTATCAGCATCCAAAAACTGAAAATAGATATCGCCCAGCACCTGGTAGGAACGAAGGCTGCCCGGAGCGCCAGCTATATATTTTTCCGCCAGCTCAAAAGCCAGGGGTATTTTACCATCAAGGATTAGACGGCGTATCTCAGACAGATGTTCCAACGCTCCGGGATTGTTGTTGGACACCTTCGATCCTCCCCAGAGTGATTCTTCATTTACCTGTAGTCGCTCTATTTTTGGATCCCCGAACAGCATGCCCCCGATACGTCCGTTCCCCACCGGAAGGGCATCGGTCCATTCCACAGCCGGAGAATCGTACCAGAGGATATTTGGCGATTGTTTTTCATTTTTCTGTTTGCAACCGGGTAGAAGGATAACAAATCCTAACAATACGATCAGGGGTTTTATAAAGAGTGAGTTAAACAAGTTAATAGATGTTCATTTTGTTATTTTACAAATTTCATTACAAATCCTCCATTGGCCTTAATATTTATTGTTAAGCTTTGAGTAGCATCAAGTTCAATTTCTTTAATAGAAAAGCTACGGAGTAATTCACCTTCGCTGACAAGAGTTCCTTCTTTCGCATTGATAAATGAAAGCGCCAGGTTCATTTCCTTATCTGTTTTCTCAGCATTAATTCCGGCAATATACCAAATGTTGCCTGTTCTGCGGGCCAAAACCAGATATTTTCCCGGATATCCATCGATGAAACGGGTTTCATCCCACGAAACGGGCATTTCCATCATCATTTCCCTTACATAGTCCGGTACCGTTGCCATACCTGAAGGAGTCTCAGCATAATGTTGTATTCCCGAAAGAAATAGCACAGTTTGTGCCAGTTCGGCTCCATTACCGGTGATACGATGATTATTATCGTACTCGGTAAAACATACCGGGGTAAAATCCATAGGATCGAAAATATTCCGGGTGAAAGGAATGATGGTTGATTTAACAAGCACTCTATCGGCTGACTCCTGACCAAAGGTGGCAAATTCTAAACCACGGATCGATTCCATGGAAACCAGGTTGGGATAGGTACGCTGTAAACCACGGGGCAGGGTTGCTCCATGGCAATTGACCATAAGTTGGTATTTATGCGCATCTTCGAGAATATCGAGGTAGTAATTCATCATAGACTGGCCGTCGCCTCCAAAAAAATCGACTTTTATACCTTTTATCCCAAGTTCTTTCAAACGGGCAAATTCAGCATTACGACTTTCTGGAGTAAGCAACAGGTTTTTTGGATGAAAGGGGACCGTGTTCCAGTCGCCGGCAGAATTATACCACAGAATGAGTCCCACATTTTTTTGCGATGCCAGGTCAGCCAGTTTCTTTATACCCGCCCATCCGATGGTTGTGTCCCAGTATACATCGATGAGGCAATACTCCCATCCCATTTCACCTGCATATTCAATAAATTCTTTTTGTGTCTCGTAATTTACCGATGGATCTTTAAGCAATGCCCAACTCCACGATGCCCGGCCTGGTTTCACATAATCTATAGTATCGAGCACAGAGGGAAGTGCCATATCAGTTCCCAGCGTTGATTCGGCCAGGGTGACTAAACTTTCTCCAATTGTAATAATACGCCACGGTGTCGACCAGGGTAATTTGGACTCGGGATAAACAACTCCGTTTGTAAAACCTTCAGTGGGTTCAGGAAACCCTATGATCAGTTCAAAAGGATTGTCACCTTTATTTAAATGACTGCCGCAATAATTTCGTTCCGGCCAGCTTTCGGTAATGTTGACCCAGATATTTTCATTGTGGAACAATGCAGGGAAAACCCAGCCTGAGTCGTTATCAGGAATAAAAGATAATAAGGTATCCGACAAGTAATGTTCCTCATAGGAGGGATTTGCCTGGTTCCATCCTGATTTTGATTTAGCACGGGGCTGGAGCCATCCGCTTATATTTTCAGGGAAATTAAAAGTGGTCAGCTCGCGGGAAATTTTCCTGATCTTATTCGATTTTTCGGGAAAGATGTACCGAAAGGCGACACCATCATTTGAAATTTGAAAAGTAATATCTATTTTTTCACCTGATGCATTTGAAAGATGGTAGACTAACCTGTTGGCCCGGTAGCTTATATTTTTCTTTTTTCCATGAAGAAGGGAATAATCATCAATTATCGGAGTTATTTCATCAACCGATTGAATCTTCAGCGCCATAGAAAAATCCGCATCCTCACGTACTATACCAAGTTTTGAGTTTTCAATGACTGATTTACTTTTGTAGTTGATTTGATAAAGAGGAATTCCTTCTTTATTAAGGTGAAGTCTCACCGCCATATTACCATCCGGACTCCTTAACCATTTTTCCTTAGGTACCGAACAGGAAAAAATCATAGAGATAAGCACAAGCCCGGGCAGGATTTTTTTTACTATCATTTTCATGTTAAGCCAGGTTTTGAATTATTAGTAGTAATAATAAGTCGTAATCGATCAAAACTAAATATTTTATCGGGTAACTGAAAAAACTGGTATATCAAAAATAAGAAATCGTAAATATAATTCAGGAAGATTGAATGATAACGATAGGGAGGATATGTTTTCAGGCATTGAGTTATAAGTCAGGAAAGTTAGAAGATGACTCATAACACAGGAATAGTAAATTATAGTATTACAGATCAATAATTTCTCTATTCTCCGCAATCTTGACCGGTTCAGTGGCATTCAGTGTCAGGTAGAACATGGCCTTTGCCACCTGGGAAGCTTCTACGGGAGTATATTTTTTCAGTTTGCCTATCATCAATCCCGACAGCGGCCGGGCCAGGATCGTACTTATTCTTTCCGCCAACCGAAACTCTTCACGCTTACCCAGTAAAAGTGAGGGATGCAATATAATTAGTCGTGATAATCTTAGTCCGATCAGGGCATTTTCCACTTCACCCTTAGTTCTGAGGTAAAAATTCCCGGATTGTGCATTGGCCCCCATGGAACTGATCAATGCGAGTTTCTCAGCCTTGTTTTTTTTGGCCCACTGGGCTACTTTAAACACATATTCGTGGTCAACTTTCCTGAAATTCTCTTTTGAGCCTGCTTTTTTCATGGTAGTGCCAAGGCATACATATACGTCATGAATCAATGCAGGAGTAGTCAGCTTATCGAAATCATCGAAGTTAACAGTATAGGATTTTAATTTCTGATGCTGTAATGTATAGGGGCGGCGCCCGGCAATATGCAGTGAATTATAGTATTCCGATTTCATAAGAAGGGATACGAGTTCTTTACCTACCAATCCGGTGGCTCCGACTATAAGTGCATTTCTAACCATTTTATTCCTAACAGGTGAATAGTATCAAAGGTATAACAGAAAGTGAAACGAGGTATAAATTTATTGTACTTCTAGGATATTTTTACATGCCGGTTTAGTTTTCCGGAAATAAGCCCTTCAGGATCAATTTCGCAAGCATCGAATCCTATCGACCTTACTTTAGGTTTAATTTCCTCAAAGATCATTCTGAGCTCGGCAATCTTTTTAAAGGGAACTTCTATTCTTGCCGTATTGTTAAAAGAGCGTACAAGGACATCTTCGAATCCATGATCATTCAGCAGATCTTCGGCCTGTTCTACCTTGTAGAGTTTTTCTGCAGTAATGAACTCGCCATATGGTATTCGGCTGCTGAGACAGGGGCTTGCCGGCTTATTCCAGTTAGGCAGTCCATAATATTTAGCAACATTGCGAATATCCTCTTTACTGAATTGGCATATGGCCAGTGGACTCAGTACTTCATGTTCTTCGGCGGCTTTAAGGCCTGGCCGATAATCACCGAAATCGCTGAAATTATTTCCATTCAGCAGGGTGTGATCTTTATAAAGATCCTTAACCAGATTGGCCAATTCGGAATAAAGCGATGATTTACAGAAAAAACAGCGGTTGACCGGATTTTGCCGATAATTGACGTTGTCGATCTCGCGGGCATCAATTTCCTGTAGGGAGATATCGTATTTATCGCAGAAATTGCGGGCGTCGTTTAATTCTTTTGCTTTCACACTTGCCGATGCTGAGATCACAGCCACAACATTTTCTCTACCTAATGTCTTTCGTGCAACATAGGCCACAAGCGAAGAGTCAATTCCACCCGAAAGTGCAATAACGGCCCTGTCAATTCTTATAAACCATCCCTCCAGTTTCTTCGCCAGTTGTTTGTTGCCAACCATGTGTTGTTGTTCTTTTATTTAAAGTATAAAAATAGCGAATATATTTAAGATAATCGAATCTTTAATTCATGTTAAAGGTATTCTAATCACAAAAGGTTGTTTTAAGTGTGTTAACTACATGTATTTAGATTTCAGGATTGGACTGTGAAAATTGATTTATCGGGATGTCTGATGATTATTCCGAACAAAAATCCTTCTTTACCGATTTTAGTAGATGGTTCACCGATAGCTTATTTCAAATCAGAATTTACTGGGGTATTTTTACCTACGAAACAAAAACAAAGTGTAAACTGATAGGGTATCAGCAATTACCGGAGGATGGATTCCATACTTAGGTTTAGGTAATTATCAGGGGATCAAAAAGAGGAGGTTAGGTTTTTATCAGAAATAGCAGATCCAGAGACAAGTTAGAATATGGTGATTCATTTTGTGGACCCTCCTCCGGTAATATTAACTCAGGAAACCAGAACCATGAAAACAAATTCAGAATTGCTCAGAATGAATATTCAACTAACTGGTTTCACTTTTATTGCCAGATGATTTCAAACTGTTTCAGTTGATGTCGCTTGCAGCTATACTACTTAAACCAGAATCAACTCATGAAACCACTCGTTCTTAAATCTCTTTTTTTCTTGTTCCTGGTTGGCCTTGCTAGCTTTATTGAAGCTGGCGATGGCAAAGGAACAACAATGGAAATTGAGAAATGCGCCCGTCTTGAGGGAGGATTTGTCATGAGTTATAATGTATATAATGCAGAGGATGAATATCGTCCTGGTGGAGGTATTCACTATTCCTATTGTCTGAAATCGGGACAATATTGTGGTTTTGGCTTTGGAGCAGGAGTTCATTTTTTTAAAGAAGAGGGTTTTGTACCCTTCTACGTCGACTTTATCACTATGCTCAACACGAAAAAGAATGCTCCTTTTATTAATCTTCAAACCGGTTATGCTTTTGGTTGGAGTAACGAATACAACGACTATCAGGGACATGAGTTTAAGGGAGGACTGTATTTGGGCATAGGTGCAGGAAAAAAATCAAACTGAACAGCAATTTTTCATCGTATCTTGCCATCTCTTACAGGCATCAGTTCGCATCCTTGCACTATGAAACCGGAGCAATGGAAGATCATTTTGACAAGTTGTATTATCACATGCTTGTTGTTAGTTTGGGAGTTATTTTAGAGCAGAAATAAATTCTCCGGATATCCCAATTGTTCAATCTCCCCTGTTTGTAAATAAAGATAGAAATTCCTAAACTTACTTATATTTAGGAAAATTCAGAGTCGATGAACCGGATTGACCGACTAACTGCAATTCTCATTCAATTGCAAACTAAGCGATGGGTTACCGCAACAGAAATTGCCGATCGGTACGAGATTTGTCAACGTACGGTATATCGTGATATTCGTGCGCTTGAAGAAGCGGGAGTCCCGATCGGCGCCGAAGCGGGTAAGGGATATTTCATAGTCGATGGTTATCACCTCCCCCCCGTAATGTTTACGCGTGAAGAAGCCGGGGCTATGTTAATTGCAGGTAAACTGGTAGATAAGCTGACCGACAGTTCGGTAAGAAAAAAGTATTTAGGGGCAACGGATAAAATTAAAAGCATTCTTCCGGAGAGGGATAAAACGGCACTGGAAGAAATGAATGCCCAAGTTGAGGTTTTTCATGCCAGGCAGACGGGGAGTAATGGATACCCTGATAATTTTCTTTCAACAATACAACTGGCCCTGGGTGAGGGAAAATGTCTTGAATTAGACTATCATGCCCAATATAATCAGGAGAAAACAAGTGGGCGGATAATTGATCCGCTGGGGATTGTTTTTTATGGAAATGCCTGGCATCTTATAGGTTATTGTAAGATGCGGGGAGACATGCGCGATTTCAGAGTTGATCGGATTATCCGTATGGAAATAACCAGGGAATGTGCCAGTGAAAAGCGCCCCGGAGAGCTAAAAAAATATTTTCACAATTTATGGCTTAGTTCTGACCTTTTCGAGGTGAAAGTCTGGTTCGATCAGTCAGTGATTGGTTCCCTGAATTCCTCGAAATACTATTTCGGTTATATCGATGAATATGCTGAAGGTGATGGAGTAGTTATGAGTTTTGCAGCCAATGAATACAACTATATGGCAAACTGGCTTCTTTCATTTGGCAGTAATGTTAAGGTAATACAACCGGCCCGATTGGAAGAGGAGATGATCAATCAGGTGAAATCGCTGGCTAAAGTTTACCTGAATATTAAATAGAATTGAGATATGGATGTTCCAAAGAGAAGGGAATCAATAGATGCTTTCAGGGGTTTGACTATTCTTGGAATGATACTTGTAAACAGTCCCGGCTCCTGGAATCATGTTTACCGGCCTTTGCTTCATGCCGAATGGAACGGATGTACCCTGGCCGATATGGTGTTCCCATTTTTTCTGTTTATTGTAGGTGTATCGATAGTCTTTGCCTACACAAAATACCTTCAGAAGGGCGTACCTAAAATTCGACTTCTCAAGAAAGCATTTTTCCGTATGCTCATCCTGTTTGGAATAGGAATATTGCTAAATATTATTATGTCGGGTTTTCGGGAAATACGAATTCCGGGAGTTCTGCAACGAATAGCCCTTGTATATTTTATTTGTTCGTTTTTATTTCTGTATACCGATAAAATAGGGATAATTGCGCTCTCAATTTTACTACTTTCCGGATACTGGATGCTGTTGCTTTGGGTTCCACAGCCTGGACAAACTGAGAGTTTACTGGAACCGGGAATGAATATTGTGAACTGGATCGATTCCAAATTAATACCGGGAAAACTCTATCGGTGTACTTGGGACCCTGAGGGATTGCTTAGCACCCTGCCGTCTGTGGCAACCGGAATTACCGGAATTTTCGCAGGATGGATTCTACTAAAGACTAAGAACTCTCTGCAAAAAAACATACATCTCGCTTTATTTGGTATTTCGGGAATACTGGTAGGTCTTGTATGGAGTTTGTTTTTTCCTTTGAATAAAAATCTCTGGTCGAGTTCATATGTGTTATTTACTTCAGGAATTGCATTTCTTATCCTGGCGTTGTTCGATGGATTACTGGATAAAGGTAAGTTCAGGAGATGGATTGTACCATTTATTATGACAGGCTCAAATGCACTTACCATTTATATTTTGCACATGCTGCTGTTATTTCCGCTATATATTCTTTCTTTCGGAAATATTCCTGATGTGAACAGCCTGTTTATGAATTTTTTCAGCAACACTGAAATAGCCGTTAATTTCATATCGCTGATGTGGGCTGTTTTGTACACTCTTATTTGTTTTATTCCGGCCTGGATCCTATACCGAAAAAAATTATTTATTAAAGTCTGATTTTTTTACATTCTGCTGACATAGGGTTGTCATTGTCATGAAATAGATTTGGTCATTAACTAATACTGCCAATGTCATGAAAACAACTCCGGTTAAAGAAATAAACCTGATCGCAGCCTGTGGCTTATACTGCGGAAACTGTGGAAGATTTAAAAAGGATAAGTGCCCCGGTTGCACAACCAATACAAAAGCTTCCTGGTGTAAAATAAGAAGCTGTTGTATTGAAAAGGAGATTGCCAATTGCAGTGCTTGCAAGGAGTTTGTCGATCCGGGGGAATGTGCAAAATATAATAATCTAATCAGCAGGGTAATTGGATTTTTCACAGCTACCGACCGTTCGCTTTGTATTGATTTCATTCAACAAAATGGAGAAGAAAAATTTGCAGCTATGATGACTGAAAACAATAAAATGAACCTCTCGAAAAGAAAAAACAACTAAAGGCATGAACCAGGAACTCGGCAGGCATAATTAATAATCCTATATTTGTCTACATTTTTTCATAGTAGATAATGACCTGGATTTTTACTTTTCTCAGTGTACTGATTGTTAGTCTGATCTCACTTGTTGGGGTTCTTTTTCTGGCTTTGAAGCCAGAGAAATTAAAAAAACTCCAGCTGGTTTTAGTTGGATTTGCTACAGGGGGCCTTTTGGGTGGAGCATTTTTTCATCTTCTTCCCGAATCGTTTGAGATATTTGAGGATTCAACAATTGCTTCCATCTGGATCATTGTTGGTTTCATGCTCTTTTTCGTGCTTGAACGATTTCTTCACTGGCACCACAATCATACATCGACATTAAGTAATAATACCATTAAACCTTTTGGGACCATCAATCTGGTTGCCGATATGTTGCATAACTTTCTTGATGGCATTCTGATTGCAGCTTCTTATTACTACTCTGTTGAAATTGGAATAGTGACTACACTGACAGTTATGATGCACGAACTGCCGCAGGAGATAGGCGATTTCGGGGTATTGATTCATGCAGGTTTTTCAAGAAAGAAAGCCCTGATCTATAATTTTATTTCGGCATGTACGGCTTTTCTTGGAGCTGGTTGTATACTACTTTTCAATCAATCGGCATCTGAGCTCTCGAAGATGATACTTCCTTTTGCCGCAGGAGGTTTTATTTATCTTGCCGCAGCTGACCTGATACCTGAGTTGCATTCCGAAAAAACTATCCGCCGTTCCATCTATCAGTTTATTGCTCTTGTATCTGGTATGGTTCTTCTTTTCCTCATGACACTGATAGGATAATAATCTTTTTCTTCATAACTTGAATTTCCCGGAAATATGACAAAAGATTAGTCTTTAATTTTTAGCAGGGTTTTTGCACTGCAATCGGCAACTATAAAAAAAGAATTGATGACATATTCAGAGATGCAGAAACAATATGCTGATGTTCTTGATGCTGTGATATCAAATCGTCTGAAGGATGCTTTTCAGATAATATCCAAATTACTTATACAAGTTGCATCATCCGAAATACACAGCCGGTATCAATCGCTTACCGATACCTACCGGAGCATGCTGAAATATTCTTTTGAGCTGGCACCCGATCCTGAACGGGCAGGAATATATCTACGTCTGAAGCAATCAATCCTTGAATTGACTGACGATATCAGGGATAACTGGATAAATAGCATGAATTTTTTCGAGAGGAAATCAATACAGGAGCAGACGCTTCATTTCGAATCATTCTATGCCGGAGATATCAAACAGATTACCATGATGCTTTCAGGGAAGGAAGACGGCCCAATACCTGAGACTGATTCTGAATCGGGTCAAAATCTTCATGAATCGCTCTCAAGCCAGCTGTTTTATTTCTTCTGGCTAAAAAATAAACTCTCTAACGAAGATAAATCGCTTTTTAATCAGCTTATTGAATATTCAGAAATTGATACGAGTTTTAAATCGTTAATGGTTAGTGCAATGACTCTATCACAATTACGTCATTTTGACAGTGAAAAATTCATTTTACTATTTAATTTGTCTAAAGCTGATAATCCGGAAATCAGACAGCGTGCCATGATCGGGATGTTTCTGGTACTGTTAAGTTGTCAGAAAAGAATTGGATTATATCCGAATTTGATTGAGAGGCTGAAATCGATAGCTGATGATCGGAGTTTTCAGGAACGTATGCTGGCCATTCTTATCCAGTATATCAGGGCAAGTGAAACTGAAAAAATAACCCGGAAAATTCAGGAGGAGATCGTTCCTGAGGTCATGAAAATACGTTCGGAGTTGGAAGACAAGCTTAATCTGGAGGAACTTCTTTCGAAAGAATCTTTTGAAGATAAAAATCCTGAATGGGAGAATTTTTTTAAAGATGCTCCGGATGTATACCAAAAGCTTGAACAATTCTCAAAAATGCAGATAGAGGGTTCCGATGTTTTTATGGGAGCGTTTGCTATGCTAAAACATTTCGATTTCTTTAAGGAATTATCTAACTGGTTTGTTCCTTTCAGGACCGATAATCAGACGGTCAAAATAACTTTTGAAAATTTCAAAGAAGAAGTAGATGTTACAACTTTCATTGAAGGACTTGAAAAGTCGACCGTATTATGCAATTCCGACAAGTATTCCTTTATTCTGAATATCCAAAATATGCCGTCGCAACAGCGTAAAACGATGCTTGAATTATTTAATATGGAACTGAAGGCCATGAATGAAATGATGGAGGATGAATTCAAGCTTGATAAAGAAACCCGGAATAAGCTAATCAACACACAATACCTGCAGGATCTTTACCGGTTTTTTAAACTGCATCCGAACAGAAAAGAGTACAAGGGCGTATTTGATCTGGAAATTGATCCCCTGGGATCTGATGTCTTGAAATTGGTATATGATGATGCAAAAATTTTACGAAATCTTGCTGAGTTTTATTTTGCCAGGGACCGATATACAGAAGCGTTAAAGCTATTCGAATGGCTGAATGAGAAAGAAAATTCTTTTGAACTGATAGAAAAGATAGGCTTTTGTTATCAGAAAAAGAGCGATTTCCGGAAAGCCATCGAGTTGTATCATCAGGCAGAGCTATTCGATAAAAATAAACTCTGGTTGCAAAAAAAGTTAGGGTATTGCTATCGAAAGACCGGTGAATTCAAGAAGGCAATTGAATATTATCAGTTGGTAATTAAGTCAGAACCCAAGGATATGGCCAACCTGGCTTATCTGGGACAACTCTATATGGATATTGAAAATTTTAAAGACGCTTTGAACTATTATTATAAAGTAGAATATGCAAATCCTGCAAACCCTAAGGTATTCAGGCCTATTGGATGGTGTTCATTTGTTCAGGGGAAATATGATATCGGGATCAAATATTTCGATAAAATTTTAAAAGGAAAACCGATAAAAAGTGATTTCTTAAATATTGGTCATTGTTATTGGGCTTCGGGACAGATAGAAAATGCACTGAATGCCTATAGGGAAGCAGTCCGGTATTCAGGTAAAGATGAGCGTTGGTTTCGCGATTCTTTTATTAAGGATGGGAAACATCTTAAATCCAAGGGATTTGGAGATCTTGATATCAATCTTATGATAGATTATGTTCTGTTGGGAGATTAAATAGTCTGGTTAGCGACAGGTAATTTTTAATTAATCATGGCGTGTAGTTTTACAGAGCATATGTTTAAATATGTTAAAAAACTGTGAATTCCTTATTAACATAAAACAATTGCATTAATAATAGGTTTTTATTTAAGAAACATATTTTAATAATGTTTTGCTAGTGTCAAATTCAGATGATTAATATCATCACTGATTTAATAAAAGTAATGAATCTAATTATTAACTTTCTATAGTACCAAATCCAATGATTACTATGCTTGAACATCAGAAAATGTTATTGAAGCAACTTAGCTACGATAAAGAATTGTTCCGCAAGGAGATCGTAAAATCTTTCAAATGGCTAAAATCTTACGAGATTATATTGCTCCGCAATTGGCTGAAAGATAATTATGGTCGCACACATTCCGATGTAATACGAGATGTGTTTGAATACATTGCTGCCTGAATAAAGCTGACGATATACATCCCGGTTTTTGCTACATTTGAGATAGAGGGGTTGGTAAAGGATTAGTGTAGTGAAGACCGGGATTTTTTTATAGCTCACCTGTGCAAATGGATATATGATTACAATGCAATAATTGTTAGCCGGTTTTTATATCGGCTATTTTTTTAGGAGAATATCCAGAGCCATTTCTATTTTTTCATTCATCTTTAAGTCTGTATCAATCCACGCAATATTTATCCCATCGCGTTCCATCTTCCGGAACCAGGTCATTTGCCGCTTGGCAAACTGATGAATGGCAATATTTAATTTATTGACCATGGTATCATAATCCAGTTCACCCGTTATATAAAGTGTGATGTATTTATATTCCAGTCCGTAATATATCAGGTGTTCCGGAGCAATTCCCTGATCGAGTAATTGTTTCACTTCTTCTATCATCCCGTTTTTAAGCCGGGCATGAAGTCGGTTTGTAATACGTTCACGGCGAATTTCCCTGTCACAATATAAACCGAAATAGACAGGATCAAATATTGGATAATTCCTCATTTCTTCTGGATGGCTGGAATAATAAACTTCAATTTCAATGGCTCGTATGACCCTTTTTAGGGTATCGGTATCTGTCAGGTTATGAAGTCGGCGAAAAGAAGAGAGAATTTTCGCTAACTCCTGAAGCGATTTATTTTGTAATTCTTCTCTGAGTTTATGGTTTACCGGTACAGCTATTAGTTTGTAGCTCTTTGTAACCGCATCGATATACATTCCGGTACCTCCGCAAAGTATCGGTATTTTACCCTTATTATGTATTTTATAATAAGCTTTTACAAAATCCTGCTGATATTCGAACACATTATATTTATAGCCTGGCTCGTGGATGTCAATAAGATGGAAAGAAATTAACCTGTCGCCAACTCGGTAATCATCATAGTCTTTTCCGGTGCCGAGATTCATTTTGCGATAAATCTGTCTTGAATCTGCACTGATTATCTCACCATTGATTTGTGCTGCCAGTTCGGCAGCAAAACGGGTTTTCCCGGTGGCGGTCGGGCCTGTTATAACAATCAGATTATTTTTTATTTGCGATAATTTCAATTTGTTGTACCCAATTGTGTTTCTGTAAAATTACTTTTACTTTGCATATCACGAAAACGAATTTCGAAAGAATGGCCAATAAGATCGATATAAAGAATAAAAAAGCGACACATGATTATGAACTGATCGAAAAATATACGGCAGGCATTGTACTTACAGGAACAGAAATAAAAAGCTTGCGTCTGGGGAAAGCCAGTATCGCTGATACATTCTGCTATTTCAGGAATAATGAATTATGGGTTCGCAATATGAATATCGCGGAATATGCCAATCGTGGATACAGTAATCACAATCCTGCCTGGGACAGGAAACTCTTACTAAATCACAGCGAATTGAAGAAACTGGAGCGTAAGACCAGAGAGCGTGGATTAACCATTGTAGCTACCCGGCTGTTTATTTCCGATACAGGCTATGCCAAATTAAATATAGCCCTTGCCAGGGGTAAAAAAGAATATGACAAGCGTGAAGACATAAAGAAACGTGATACCAAGCGTCAGCATGATAGGTTAAGGAAGCTCTGAGATAGGTCGATTACTGTGAAAAGAAGAAATTATTCAGTTCGTAGATGTCTTCCGAACTGAGATCTGAACCAAAATCAAAGAAGTTATCTATTTCATTCAGGATTTCATCAAACGAAATATAGCTATCTCCATCGCTATCAACCGGAATGAATTTTTCAGGAATTTCTTCCGCAGTGATGTTCTTGTAATTTCTATAGGAGGAAGGCTCCCGTAAATATAATTCAACATCTTCGCGCCTCACAGCCGATGACATATCAAGAAGGGCAATCAGGTCATTTTCGAGAATTTCCACTCCTCTTTCATCCACAAAAGCGCCATAACGCGAAAAAGGTTCATCGTCAACGTAATTAGGAACTCCGTCATAATCATCATCAAGAGGACAACCAGTTGTATCTGTATCTACACCGAAGGGAGTATTGGGACATTGATCCCATCCATCCATGTAGCCATCGCCATCATCGTCGCCAATCAGAGTAAGATCGAGTTCAATATCGGCAAAAAGTCGTTGTACTGCCAGAGTTTTTTTACTCGAAAACAAATCGAGATGCATGGTAATATAGGTATACATAAAATCATCATTCCGTTTATCACCAATAATTCCTGAAGTGTTTTTACCACTCACGTGATCGATAACATCGGAAAAAGAAAAATGATAGGAAGCGCCAACCCGCAATAATATCCGGTTACTAACCCAGAAATCAAGGCCAAAATCAATAGGTATAGCAAAAGTGTATTGAGGATAGTCACCCAGGCCCCAGTCCGTATCGCGTATGTTAGTTTCGTAAGTATAATCGCGCTGCATCAGTTGCAGTGTGGGATCCTCAAGGCTGGCCGGCGTATAGGGTAGATTTCTGATAGTCCCATCGGGCCAGTAATTATATCTGACATCGATACCTTCGATGGCAGCTGAGCTATCGGTTTTTGAGCTAAATGTAATAGTTTCAAAACCAACAGAAATGAACGGATGCACTCTTCGGTATTTTTTGTAGAAATTATCGAAATCGTAGTTTATATTAATACCAAATAAGAGTAAATCGGACTTAAAATTCATATTTCGCATCAGGTCGGAATAGGAACGTTCGTTTCCTGAAAGGGAACCCAGCATAAAAAAGAAATTGGCACGTAAATATTGTTTATTGTCAATAAAGGTGGCCACATTTACCTTGTAGCCCAGAGTGCCGTTCAATGGACTAAGATTAGGATCGCGTACATCGCCCAGAAAGTTAAATGTCCCGATTCCAAATCCCATAACTGGTTTGTATACCGGATTTAAATTATCAACTTCGGTATACAACAAATCCTCGATATTGCCCTGGGCAAAAACCATAAATGGCAATACAAAAGCAAGCAACAGAAATAATATTTTTTTCTTTCCGGTCATTTGTTATCCTTGAGCGATTATTTGTACCATGTCTGATTAGCAACCATGAGTGCTTCCTGTACTGTAATTCTTTGGCCGTCATTATATGCCGAAACAAAAGCATCGTCGATGGCAGTGGTGTTCCAGATATGAACCCGGTAATCGCGGGCTTCTTTATACACATCAAATGAGCCAATCGAATATTTTTGCCATCCTTCATGAACCTCTTTGCGAACTTCTTTATCGAGATTGTATTTTTTAAAGTATTGCTGGATATTGACCGATTTATGTCCCGCAGCTAATTGAACTCTGTAATAGATCCCTTCCTCGGGTTCAAGAAGAAAGGCCTGGTTATTTTTAATTTCTTTTGGAGGTGTTTTAATTACTTCTTTCTTCGGCGGTTTTTCTACAACCACTTCTTCATTTACAGGTTCTTTTTCGATGGTTTTATCAGCAAGCTGAGGAGTATTAAGCCTTACGATCAAATTTCCAATCTCAGCAGGCGATAGCGATGCAAGATTTTCATCGGTTTGTTTAATATCAATACTAATAGTTTTTTCTCCTTCCAGGTAAGAGAATTTACCTTTTAGAACAGGCTCGGCAATACCCGGTTTCTCCGGTATAAGCTTATAGGATACGAGAAAATAGGAATCTGAGGGGAGATTCATCCAGAGAAATTTAGCCGTGTTGCTTTTGTATGTAAAAATTCCTTCTCTCGGGTTGATAGAAACTGCTTTATATCCAGGTGGTATATTTTCTTCGATCTTGGCAAATTTCTGTTTCAGTTCTTTATTAACAAGTAAATTAATAATATAACCATCTGCTTCCAGAATGGGTTTCTGTCTGATACAAGCCATCTGAGATCCGGCAGTAACCGGAGCTATATAGGGTATAACTTGCTCTTCAAAATCCTTGATATCAACAATAAGTGCCGGATCGATATTGGGTGAGGGTAAAATTACGATAGGCTGGCTTATTGAACTTATCGATTTCCGTTCATTTTCATCGATATAGGAGAATTTTCCATCAATAGTAAAAGTACCTTTAAGCCGTTCATCAGCTTTGACCTTGTAGATTATTGTAAATTCATTCTGGGTAGGAAGCCGCAACCAGATAAAACGGACCCGTTTTTCTTCAAATGTAAAATCGGCATTGGATGAAATATATGGTGTAGCATTCAAGCCAGCCGGAAAAGTTTGCT
>Ga0307422_1000531_pt1 | contig 21357 bp, 18 predicted proteins | sample SalMarWE160290MG_FD_202153 | JGI IMG/M metagenome (GOLD analysis project Ga0307422, IMG submission 202153) | Salt marsh sediment microbial communities from the Plum Island Ecosystem LTER, Massachusetts, United States - WE1602-90 | ecosystem: Environmental > Aquatic > Marine > Intertidal zone >...
ATCAGCGGCGCGCCGGACCTCGGCGCCTACGAGTACGGGGCCCCACTCCCCGACTACGGGCCCACCGACGACGACGTGGGGTCGCGGTTCATCGACGTCCCGCGGGGGTCACTGTTCTTTGGCGATGTCGAGTGGTTGGCGGAGCAGGGGATCACCAAAGGCTGTAACCCGCCGGTCAACGACCGCTACTGCCCCGACGATGCGGTCACCCGGGGTCAGATGGCCGCCTTCCTGGTCCGTGCCCTCGGCTACGCCGACGACGGAGGAGGGAACCGCTTCAGCGACGACAACGACTCGGTGTTCGAAGCCGACATCGACCGGCTCGCCACCGCCGATGTCACCAGAGGCTGTAACCCACCCGTCAACGATCACTACTGCCCCGACGATGCGGTGACCCGGGGCCAGATGGCCGCCTTCCTGGTCCGTGCCCTCGGCTACGCCGACGACGGAGGCGGCGACCGTTTCGTCGACGACGACACCTCGATCTTCGAAGCCGACATCGACCGGCTCGCCACCGCCGGGGTCACCTACGGCTGCAACCCGCCCACCAACACCATGTTCTGCCCCACCCAGCCGGTGACCCGGGCCCAGATGGCCGCTTTCCTCCACCGCGCCCTCGGCTGAAAGGGCTCGGGCGGTCAGTCGTCCGGTACGGGGAGGGGCGCGTAGCTGACGAGGGCGGCATCGACGACCGCCGCTCGGTTGGCTGTCAAATCCGCGGCGGGAAGACGCCGCAGCGGCCGCCAGAGACCACCGACCACCGCTGCTGCCCGCACCATGTCGGCGGAATCGGCACCGGGCCCGGACACTGCACGGGTCAACGCATCCTGCACCTTCCTGAGACGCTTGCCGACTGTGGGATGGCTCAGCACCGCCCGATCGGTGTCCATCCAGACTGCCAAGCGTTGATTGACCACCAGCACATCGAAGTAGCCGCCGACAACTGCTCGGATGCCTTCAGGCCAACCAGGGTCCGGATGCGCTGCGATGACACCTTCGAGCTCGTCGACCAGCGGCTCGGCGAGGGAAATGAGCAGATCGTCCTTGCTAGTGAAGTGGTAGCTGACCGCGGCCTTCGAGATGTCGAGCGTCGCAGCGATGTCACTGACGCTCGTCCCTTCGTACCCCGCAACCGAGAACAGCTCGAGCGCGGTGAGTCGAATTTCCTCTCGCCGGTTCTTCCTCGACCGCATCACGCGAATTATAGGCTTGACGGACGTCCACCCAAGTGCTAGATATTACCTAGACTGACTGGCCGTCCGGCCAGTCAACAACCCGAGGAGGGTTGCGATGAGCAAGGTTCGCTCGTCACGCCACACCAACCGAGCTTGGCTGCTCATGCTCACCATGTCGATGGTCCTCGTTGTAGCCGCAGCACCAGCGAGCCAGTCCGCCGAACCAACACAGGTGAACGGCGTGCAGCTCGTGAGCTCGCAGGTCGACCCGTCAGGAGCAGTCACCGCGACCTTCTCCAACGGAGTGACGGTGACGGCCAGCGAAGGCGCCACGATCGAGTTCACCACCAGGACCGCGCCAGACGGCAGGTCCGGATCCACGGATGTGTCCATCGCTCCTCCCGAGGTCCCAGGCGACAGACTGGACGAAGCCGCTGCAGCCTACGCGGCCGCCGGCCGGTCACCGATCGGCGACGCCCTCGCCAGCGGGCTCACGATGAACGATCTCGAGAACCTCGGGCTGCTGTCCACCGAAGAACTCCTATCCACAGAAGAGCTGCCCAGCGCCGTTCCAATGAACGCGGTGGGGCTCCCCGATGGCACTCTCGCCGCTACCGGCAGCATCTTCGACTCGGGCTGCCTCACGATCGACTCGTCGGTGTACTGGCACGGCTGCTACACCCGCTACACGACATCCGACTCCGACCCAAACAACTACTACGTCGGCGACAGGAGCCAAGGTACTGGGCATGGCAAGGGCGTGTGGTATCTCAAGACGGGACGAGTCGATCACCGGTATGCGTCGACGACCACGGTGGTCATGTTCAATCCCGCTGGGGATGTCAAGTCGTCCGATTGCGAAACGCGGTCGTTCACACTCTCGGCCTACGGCGTCACGCTGCTGAGTTCGGTGTCCGTGTGCCCAACGAAGATCTCGATCACCAAGACGACGAGTCGCTACTACACGCAATGGAACGGCAAGGTGAGAGCAACGAACGTGGCGACCACCGCAGAGGACTTCGCCAAGGTTCCCAACGGCAAGTCATCGGGCTTCAACTTCCACATCTACGAATACCATGCACTCATCTAGGACCCAAACCGGCGTGCCCGCCCCGAAGCCCCACGCCTTCACGCCGCTCCCGCCGCTTGTCGTCATCGTCGCCGGTCTGCTCGTGGTGTTTCTGGGGGGCTGGTGGCTCGGACGGGTGACCGCCCCAGACGACACCCGCGTGGTCAGGGGGGTCATCACGGACATGTCCGAGACGGGTTCGAGCGTATGCATCGGTCCCACCATGGACGCCGACATCGATGACGTGGAGTGCCAGAGGCCGCTGGTGTTCCCCGGCGACTCCCCTCCTCCTGTCGGCACCAGGGTCAAGGCAAGATACGCGGTGATCCCGACAGCCGAGAGTGATTCACTCGGCCTCGGAGTGTGGCTCTACATCTTCCCGGACCCCGACGAGTAGCCCCGCCGCCGCCCTACTGCTCGGTGAAGGCCAACTTGACGGCGAAGCCGGCCAGCAGCGCCGCCATCGACCGCTGCAGCCACTGCCGCAGCGCGGCCTTCTGCAGGAAGGCGTCCCGCACCCCGGCGGCGGCGACGGCGTACACCGCGAACACGGCGAGGGTGAGGGCCATGAACACCGCCCCGAGCCAGAGCAGCGAGACGGTGGCGGCATCGACAAAGAGGAACTGCGGGAGGAAGGCGAAGAAGAACACCGTCAGCTTCGGGTTGAGCAGGTTGAGCAGGATGCCCCGCACGATCACCCGCATCGCTCCGGCGGGATTCTCTCCGTGGTTGTCGAAGGTGGCCGTCTTGGCGCGCGCCATCGACACCGCCAGGAACAGCAGGTAGGCGACCCCGGCGTACTTGAGGACCCGGAAGGCGAGCGCCCCGGCGTGCATGAACCCGGAGAGCCCGAACACGGCGGCGAGCAGGTGGGGGACGATCCCGAGGGTGCAACCGATCGCAGCGATCAGCCCACGGCGCCGCCCCCCGGCCAGCGCCACTGACACGGTGTAGATGACCCCGGTGCCCGGCATCACCACGACGACCAGCGAGGTGATCAGGAACTCGATGCCCATGCGCCGTCCTCCCCTGGTTTCCGGGAAGGTTACCGCGCCGCCGGGAACCGCCATCTGCCGGAGCGATCAGGCTGCCTCGGGACACGAGCGAAGTGATACCGCGTCCGGTTAGCCGGCAGGTGCAAACGGATCTGAGTCGTCGCGGCGACCCCGCGCCTCGACGATCGCACGCCACATGTCCGCCAAGGCGGTGTCCCTGACGTAGAAGCGGCCGCGCTTCTCGCCGTGCGGTTTCAGCAATCCGACGTCAACGAGCCTGGCGAGGTCCCGCGTCGCCGTCTGCTCTGTGATCTCGCCCAGCTCTCCGATCGCTGCTCGATACGTACCGTTCCTCACCCGTAGCCCTATTGCCGCATCAGAGAGGGCGAGAATGGTGCGACCGGGAAGGCCGTATTGGCCCACGAGTCGCTCGAGCTCATCCCAGAGACGTTCGCTCTCCCGGACACGACGGAGCAATGTTCTGGCCTGCCGAAGGTGGGCCGTCAAGATGAATCGCACCCAAGGCCGGGTATCTCGCTCCGGCTGCCACTCGCCGCCTCCGACGACGGCGAGCACGTCGTAGTAGGCCCGCGTGTTGCGTCCCAGGTACTCCTCGATACTGACGAAGACCGGGGCGAGTATCCCCTCCCGAGCGAGGACGAGGCTCTGCAGGCACCTGGCCATTCGTCCGTTGCCATCTCGAAAAGGGTGGATCATGACGAGATTCAGGTGTGCCATTCCCGCTCGGATCAGGGGTGGGGCCTCGTCGCTCCGATTCAGGTCCTCGATCAGCTCATGCATGAGCGGCTGTACCTCGTCGAACGGGGCGCCTTCGTAGACGATCTCGCCTGTTTCCTCGTTGCGTACGTAAATGCTGCCCGGTCGCCAGAGACCAGGGCTCTTGTGGAGATCGTGACTCGTCATCATGAAGTGGAGGCTCTTCAGGAGCTGCTCGCTGTAAGTGAAGTCGGGGTCGGTTGCGAGCTGGAGGATGTAGGTCATCGCATCGCGGTAGCCGCTCAGAGCCAACCTCGTCTCCTCACTTGCGTCCAGCGGGTCTTCGCCGACGGCCACCGCTGCGGCGTCGTCCAGTTCGGCCGTGTACCCCTCGATCGTGTTGGAGCCCTGGATCGCACGCGCAAACGACAGCCGGCGGAGTGATCCCAGCCAGCGGCGCGGCTCGTAGAGCTGCCATCGCAACTGAGCCCTCAGGTCCTCGATCTGGACCAGAACTTCACGCTCCGGCTCGTGGAGTTCCGGCGTGAGAAACAACATGCGTGTAACTCCGATACTATCGATCTCAGTGATGGATACTAACCATCACCGCGGAGCGGGACAACGTTCAACCACCCAACAGCCGCCGGCTGCTCGGTCCCGACTACCGTGTCGCAATGCGCCACGTTCCCGACAAGCCGTCCCTCGACGGCCTCGAAGCCAAATGGGGTGACCGCTGGGAAGCCGACGGCACCTACCGGTTCGTTCCCCCCGCCACCCGGGCCGAGGTCTACTCGATCGACACTCCGCCGCCCACGGTGAGCGGCTCGCTGCACATCGGCCACGTCCTCTCCTACACCCACACCGACACCGTCGCCCGCTACCAACGGATGAAGGGCAAGTCGGTGTTCTATCCCATGGGCTGGGACGACAACGGCCTCCCCACCGAGCGGCGGGTGCAGAACTACTTCGGGGTGCAGTGCGACCCGTCGCTGCCCTACGACCCTGATCTCACCCCGCCGGAGGACCCGTTCGACCCGCCCCGGGCGGTGTCCCGCCGCAACTTCGTCGACCTCTGCCACGAGCTGACCGTCCGTGACGAGAAGGCCTTCGAGCACCTGTGGCGCCTGCTCGGCCTCTCGGTCGACTGGACCCGCACTTACGCCACCATCGACGACCACTCCCGCACCGTGGCGCAGCGGGCCTTCCTCCGCAACCTGGCCCGGGGTGAGGCGTACGCCGCCGCCGCCCCGGTGCTGTGGGACGTCGACTTCGGCACCGCCGTCGCCCAGGCGGAGCTGGAGGACCGGGAACGGCAGGGCGCCTTCCACCGGGTCGCCTTCCACCGGGACAACGGGTCCCTGATCCACGTCGAGACCACCCGCCCAGAGCTGATCCCGGCCTGCGTGGCGCTGGTGGCCCACCCCGACGACGAGCGCTACCAGGCGCTGTTCGGCACCGAGGTCCGCACCCCTCTCTTCGAGGTGGCGGTCCCGGTGCTGGCCCACCCGCTGGCGGAGCCGGACAAGGGGTCGGGCATCGCCATGATCTGCACCTTCGGGGACCTCACCGACGTCATCTGGTGGCGGGAGCTGGACCTGCCGGCCCGCCCCATCGTCGGCACCGACGGCCGGCTGCTCCCCGAACCGCCCGCCGCCATCACCGCCCCGGCGGCCGGGGATCGCTACGCCGAGCTGGCCGGACTCAGCGTCACCCAGGCCCGGCGCCGCATCGTCGAACAGCTCGCCGCCTCCGGTGACCTCGACGGCGACCCGTGGCCGGTGACCCATCCGGTGAAGTTCTACGAGAAGGGCGAGCGGCCCCTCGAGATCCTCACCACCCGCCAGTGGTACCTGCGCAACGGAGGCCGCGACCCCGAGCTGCGACAGGCCATGCTGCAACGGGGCCGGGAGCTGGCCTGGTTCCCACCACACATGCAGGTGCGCTATGAGGACTGGGTGAGCGGCCTCAACGGCGACTGGCTCATCTCCCGGCAGCGCTACTTCGGGGTTCCCATCCCCGTCTGGTACGCCGTCGACAAGCACGGCAACCCGGACCACGACCGCATCCTGACCCCGACCGAGGAGGAGCTGCCCGTCGACCCTTCCGTCGACGCTCCCGCCGGCTACGACGCGTCGCAGCGGGGCGCCCCCGGCGGTTTCATCGGCGACCCGGATGTCATGGACACCTGGGCCACCTCGTCGCTCACGCCCCAGATCGTGACGGGATGGCAGGACGATCCCGACCTCTTCGCCCTCAGCTTCCCGATGGACCTCCGCCCCCAAGGTCAAGAGATCATCCGCACCTGGCTCTTCTCGTCGGTCGTCCGGGCCCACCTCGAGAACGGAGCCCTGCCGTGGCGCAGCGCCGCCATCTCGGGATGGGTCCTCGACCCGGACCGCAAGAAGATGTCGAAATCGAAAGGCAACGTGGTCACCCCCGCCGGCCTCATCGAGCAGTACGGCGCCGACGGGGTGCGCTACTGGGCGGCGAGTGGCCGCCCCGGCACCGACACCGCCTTCGAGGAGGCACAGATGCGGGTGGGCCGCCGCCTCGCCGTCAAGATCCTCAACGCCAGCCGTTTCGCCCTCCGGCTCGGCGAAGGCACAGACCCCGCCGCCTCCGTCACCGAGCCCCTCGACCGAGCGCTGCTGCTGCGCCTGGCCGATGTGGTGGACCGCTGCACCGCCGCCTTCGAGGAGTACGACTACGCGCGGGCGCTCGAGCACGCCGAGGCGTTCCACTGGTCGTTCTGCGACAACTACCTGGAACTGGTCAAGAGCCGGGCCTACGGCGGCCGAGGCGAGGAGGCGGCCGGCTCCGCCCGAGCCGCACTCGATCTCGCCCTCTCCCATTTGCTCCGTCTCTTCGCCCCCTTCCTGCCGTTCGTCACCGAAGAGGTCTGGTCCTGGTGGCAGGAAGGCTCGATTCACTGCGCCGCGTGGCCGGAGGCGGGCGAGCTGCGGGAGGCTGCCGGAGACGGCGACCCGCTCGTGTTCGAGGTGTGCGCCGCGGTGCTCGGCGAGATCCGCAAGGCGAAGACGGCGGCGCAGCGGTCGCTGCGGACCCCGGTCGACCGGGTGGTGGTGCACGACACCGCCCCCCGCTTGGAGGCGCTGCGCGCGGCTCTCGGTGACGTGGTCGCCGCCGGGACCGTCACCGAGGTGTCGCTGCAGGAGGCACCGCAGCCTGCGGTGGAGGTGGAGCTGGCGCCGCCGGAGGGCTGAACCGCCCCGTCAGCCGCGGATGATCTCGGCGAACAGTGCCTCGTATTCGTGGGCGCGGGCGTCCCAAGACCAGTCGGTGCTCATGCCCCGACGCTGCATTCCGGCCCACAGGTCGGGGAAACCCTCCCGGTAGCGCATTGCCCGGCGCATCGTCTTGGCCACGGTCGCCGACCCGAAGGAGCGAAAGGCGAGGCCGTTGCCACGGGCCAGGTCCTCGTCGATGTCGATGACGCAGTCGGCTAGCCCGCCGGTGAGGCGGGCGACCGGCGGCGCCCCGTAGCGCATGGCGTAGAGCTGCCCGAGGCCGCTGGGCTCGAACGCCGACGGCATCAGATAGGCGTCGGATCCCGCAAACACCAGCCGCGAGCAGGTGGGGTCGAAGTCCAGGTGGACCACGGCCCGGGGATAGCGCGCCGCCCAGTCGTTCACCATCGCGTCGATCTCACCGCAGCCCATCAGCACCAGGCGAACGCCCTCCGAGACGAGGGCGTCGAGTTCGGGGCCGAGCAGGTGGAGGCCCTTCTGGGGCGACATCCGTCCCACGTTGCCGAAGATGACGCCATCGGCGAGGCCGGTCCAGGCGAGCAGGGCGGCCCGGGAGGCGCGGCGGCCGCCGAGATCCTCGGCGGAGTAGGTCTGGGGCAGCGTGGTGTCGGTGGCGGGATCCCAGCGGGAAGAAGAGATGCCGTTGAGGATGCCGACGATGGGGCGCCGCAGCGCCCGGACGATGCCGCCGAGCCCGAAGGAGGTGGCGTCGTCGGCGAGCTCCTTGGCGTGGGTGGGGCTCACCGTGGTCACCTGGGTGGCACTGACGATGCCGGCCTTGAGGTAGTTGGCCTTGCCGAACCATTCGAGTGGGGCGCCCGGTTCCCCCAGGCCGGGATCGACCCCGAGGAGCTCGATGACTTCCGCCAGTGGCCCCAACACGGAATAGGCGGCGTTGTGGAGGGTGAGCACGGTCGGAGTGGTCGTGAGCAGCGCCACTGCTCCGACGTGGCCGTCGTTGAGGTGCACGAGGTCGTAGTCGCCGGCCAGCGCGGCGACCGCCAGGGAGAAGCGGCCGAAGCGCCGCCAGTTGTCGTCGTAGGCGATCCCGGGGCTCGGCCCGTACAGTTTCGGCCTCCCGAACGCCTCGCCATCGTCGAAGAGCATCACCGGGACGCCCTCCGCCTCGGTCGTCCACCAGCGCCCGTGGGCCGGCGAGAGAGGGACGTCGATAGAGGCGTAGCGGGGTAGGGCCACCGTGACCTCGTGCCCACGCGCGGTCAGAGCCCGTGACAGGCCGGCAACGGCGTATCCGAGGCCGCCGGTGGAAGCGAGAGGGGCGAACTCGGGCGTGGCAACGAGGAGCTTCATATACCTTCAGGTTGACCCGCCACAGGCTACCCGTCTCGAAGGCAGGGTCAGTCGCCGGTCACGGTACCGCCGAGAGTGACCTTTCTCGACGCCTGAGACTCGTCCTGTTCGAACTCGATGGCGATCATCGGCGACGTGGCAACGAGCGCCTCCAGTCCAGCCTGCGCTGAGTCCCCGCACGTGGCCGGGTCGGGAAACACCCGGCACCGGAAACCGGGATCCTCGATCGAATCGGAGAACCTGGGCTCTCAGGGGGTTTCGGCCGTCATCGTTGAGCATGCCCCGAGACCGGGCATCACGTGCTCCAGGGCGTAGGCGACGATCAACCGGAGCTCAACGACGATGCATCGCAGGCAACACCGGTGACCCGCCCCGCTGGACCCGAGACGTCAGACGGCAACGGTCTTCGGCTGCCCGAACGGATCGGCGGGGAGAGGCGCCTCGGTGCCGGGCGCCGCAGAATCGCCGCTCGCTGCGCCCGAGCACGACGAGTCACTCTCAGACCCTTGCAGGATCTGGATCATCTCGCGCCATTCGCTCGACAGCTCGCACGTCTTGCAGAGCCCGGATTCCGACCCGTCGACCGCGGGCTCTTCTCTACAGCGTGCACAGATCATTCCCCGCCCTACTCTCGGTTACCCGAACAGGTATCGGCAATAGGGCCGAATTGCTTGAATCGGCCTCGGTCACACAGGTCCTCTCCCTCGACAACGCTCCAAGCGCTCGCGGCCGTGCCGCCGACCCACTACGTCTCGTGACGCGGAAGACCCCCGGAATGATCCGAGGGTCTTCCTCCCAGTCGATTCCCTTCGAGGTCAGGTGGTGAGTCCCAACTCCGCCTTGAGCTCCTCCAACTTGGCGTCGGCCTGGACGACGTTGATGGCTTCTTTCAGCTCCGCCTCGGCCCCTTCGGGGGTTGCATCGCGCAGCTCGGCCTTCGCCATCGCCTCGGCCTTGCGGACCTCGATCTTGTCCTCGATCTTCTCGAGCGAGGGCATATCGTCGTCCATGGTGCTGGACAGCGACTCGACGGCCTTGTTGACCGATTCCTGCATCTTGGCCGCTTCGAGGGTGCCGAGCAGCTCCATGCGCTTGGCGGCCAGCTCCTGGACCCTCATGGCGTTCTGCTGCACGGCGGTCTTGGCCTGATCGGCCTGGCCCACCGCCGACTCGTACTGCGTCTTGAGCGTCGAGAGGTTGTTCTCGGATGCCTGCAGCTTCATCGCCAGCGACTGGGCGGTTCTCGTCCACTTGGCTTGGCCCTCGGCGTCGCCTGCCGTCTTTGATTCCTCGGCCTTGAGGATCGACTGCTTGGCCATCTCACGAGCCTCTCCGACGTCGTCGGCGGCCCTTCCGATCTTGCTCTCGAGCTGGGTGCGATGGGCAACGACCTTGGCTGCCTGATTGCGCAGCTCCTGATCGCGCTTCCGTGCCTCGCTGATGGCCTGCTCAATCTCGACCTCGGGGTTCATCGCCTTCTCGGCGGCACCCCTGAACAGCGCCTTGAGGTAGCCCCAAATACGCCTGAAGAATCTCATGCTCGTCCTTCCCTGATGTGTGCGTTTCCGGAGTCTAGAGGAACGGGCTCTACCCCCACCAGAAGACTCAACCCCTTCTCTTTCGTCCCATGCGGATCCGGCCGCCCGTGCCCCGGGAGGAGGAGCCGGAAGACGTCCGCCGCACCCGGGAACGGGACGTCGGCACGGCACTACCGCTCCTCCTGCTCGACACCCGGCTGCCGCCCCCGAACATGCCGCCCCCGAACATGCCGCCGCGGGAGCGGACCCGGCCTCCCGCCATGACCTGGCCGGCGACCCCGATGAGGATCTCGAGCAGCCCCGATCCGGAGTAAGAGCTGCGGCGAGTCGGGCGGCGGTCGTAGCTGGGCGAAGGCACCGTGCGATCGATCTCGTGATCCGGCGGAGACGGCTCCGGCTCGGCCCTCTTCGGCTCGGGCTTGGTGGGGAGCGGCTTGCCGTCGAGCAGGGCCTCGGCCGAGTCGAGCTGCCAGATGGCGACGTCCAGCTCGTTGGAGAGTTTCAGGATCGCTTCGGGCGATTTGACCGAGGGGAGCTGCTCTGACGCCTCGGTGAAGGTGGCACTCGCCTTCTCGAAGAAGTCCTGGACGCGCTCGTTCTCCGAGAGCCTCACCTCATCGGCCATGTCGAGGATGTCGTTGGCGATGTTGTCGATCTGCTTCTGCACTGCCGCCTTGGCCTCGGCGATCCTCGCCGCTTGTGAGGTGTCGGCCTTCTTCCGGCTTCTGCGCACCAGCCACACCACGCCCAGTCCAACGATGGCGACGATGACGATGAACCAGATGAACCCGCTCCCGCCGCCCGAGGACGAGCTTCCGGACACCGCCGTCTCGGCAGCCTGGGTGGTCGCCGTCTCGGCGGGCACCGGCTCGCCGGCCATGTCGGTCCCGGTGAGCGTCGCCACGAAGTTGGTGACGTAGTCGGTGTCCGAGCCGCCGGCTGCGTCGGCCGCGTCGAGGGCAGCCTCGATCTCGGAGGCGGTGTACACGTCGCCTTCGCCCGCCACCCCGACGTCGCTCGGTGTGAGCACGAACAGCAGGTTGTGCTCGGTGAGCCGGTCGGCCACGGCGTCACCGAACGCCACCGCTCCCGACACCGGGTCGTCGGTGAGCACGACCACCGAGAGCCGCTCACCCTGGTTGCGTGCCTCGGCCACCAGCCGGCCCGCCTCCGCTTCGGACAGGTCCGATCCAGGCTCAACGTAGACCCCGTCGTCGCGGATCTCGTCGGCGACCTGACCGGGATCGGCCGCTGCCAGAACGGGAGCCGCCGAGGCGAGGAGGAACAGAAGGGCGAGGGGGAATGCCAGGGAACGTTTCATGGCGGCAATGGTAGGCGCCCGGCTCACCACGTCTCGACCGGCTTCGGGCCTCGCCTCAGGCCTTGGAGTTCTCTACAGCGGCTGCTCCCAGCTCACGAGAGCGCTGCGCGGCAGCTCGGACGGCTTCCTCCATGAGCGCCCGGAACCCGCCCTCCTCGAGCACATGCATGGCCGCCGCGGTGGTGCCGCCCGGTGAGGTGACCTCGGCCCGCAGCCGGAAGGCGCTCTTGTCGGTCGTCGAGAGCAGGATGCCGGCGCCGCGCAACGTCTGGAGCACCAGCTTCTCGGCGGCGTGATGGGGAAGCCCCTCTCGGATGGCGGCCTCGGTGAGCGCCTCCGAGAGCAGGAAGACGTAGGCGGGACCGGTGCCGGAGACCGCCGTCACCGCGTCGAGCAGGTCTTCGGAGAGGTTGATGGTGGAGCCCACAGCCGAGAGGATCTGATCGGCCTTGGAGAGGGCGTCTGCGTCGGCGTGCTCGCCGGCACAGTATGCCGTCATGGCCTCGTCCACCGCCGCCGGCGTGTTCGGCATCGACCGCACCACCGCCACGTCGGGCAGGGCCGATTCGTAGACCGCCAGCGGCACGCCGGCTGCCAGGGAGATCACGACCTGCTCGGGGGTGATCACGTCACGGATCTGATCGATCAGATGATCGACGTCCTTGGGCTTCACGGCGATGACGACGACGTCACGGCCGGCGGCTGCGGCGGCGGGATTGAGCAGCGTCGTCACCCCGGTGCGGCGCTCGGCCTCGCGGGCCCTCTCCTGGCGGCGGGCGGCGAGCACCAGGCTGTCGGCCTCCCAGCCGGCCCGCAGCAGGCCCTCGGCGAGGATCTCGCCCATGGACCCGGCTCCGAGGATGGCAACGGTGGGTTTCATGCGAAGGATCATACGGGATACGGCCGAGAGGGGCCTATCCGGCAGGGGCTCAGGATGGCCTCACCGGCAGGTCACGTTGCTCGTCTCCACCTCTTCGACGCGTCCGGTGACGATGCGGGCGAGGTTCCGCAATGACTCGGTGCCGGTATCGAAGTAATCGGAGTGGCCGGACGCTCCCGAGGTTGCGAACTCGATGGCCCCGAACTCGTCCGAGGCCGGATCGGTGCCGTACCAGAGGTCCTCCGTCCAGAAGCCCTCGCTCAGGAAATCACCGGGATCGACGGCATATGCGATCGGGTCGCCTCTTGCCAGGGCGGCCCACACCCGGCCCCCGGTCCGCAGTCGGGCGTCGCCGGCATCGTCGAGACCGGTGCCGGGACTGCCCACGAACACAACCTCGTCGGCGTCGAGCCCCCCGGCGGCCGCCATCCCCGCAACGAGCGATCCGTAGCTGTGGCCGATCACGGTGACATGTCGGGTTCCCCCCAAGTCGAGGGCTTCGACGAACCGGGCCAGATCGCCGGACCCGGCGCGTGCCGCCGAAGCCGAGACGGCGTCCACACCGTCTGGGGGGTCGTAGCCGAGCCAGGCGACCGTCGCGATCCCCGCTCCGGGGGCAACCGCCTGTGCCTCGCCGGCGAGGTCCCGCGCCCACCCCCGTACCTGCCAGAAACGATCGAGGTCGCTGCCGGCCCCGGGAACCACGACCGCGACGTGTCGGGCGCTCTCGAGATCGCCGAACACCTCCACGATGCGGCCGTCTCCGGCGGGATCGAACAGCAGGATCTGGCCGTCCATCCAGAGCCGCAGGTCGGCGAGTCGATCACGCAGCTCCCGAATCTCGTCCTCACGAGCCAGGCGTTCCCACACCGTCTCCGGCGACGGCTGCGCCGGGTCGGGAGCAGGGAGATCGCGCTGCTCGTTGAGGAGGGCCTCCAGCCGGGCCTCGAGGGTCTCGACATGCTCAGCGATGCGAACCCGGTTGGCGAGATAGCGCAACTCGACTGGAGCCCCGTCGAGAGACCCGACGAGTTCGGGGAACCGATAGGCGTAGGCCTCGGCAACCGCCGGAGTCAGCTCGCTCAGGCGTGCGAAGACCCTGCCCGGTGGCATCCCGACCAGCTCGTCGGGCGCCGGCGCCTCCCTCCAGGCCGCGAACGTCTCCGTGCGGTCATGGAGATCGAAGGCCGTCGTGGCGGCGAACTCTGCCTCCTCGGCCATCGATTCCCAGACAACCTTCGGGATTCCCGCCGCCACCGTGGTGCTCTGGGCACGCCGGATCGCCTGCGAGCGCCATCTGGTCTCGGCGGACTCGTCGCGAAGGAGGCCGACGACACCGCCGAGTTCGCGTCCCAGCGCGACCGCGTCCGGGACCAGGTGCTGCATCCGCAGGATCTCGCATCCGTGTCGGGCCGTCTCGTCGATGAGCCCGGCCCTCCGCTCGAGATCACCCCCGAGCCGGAGCAGCTTTGCGGGATCGATCCCCCGAAAGGCCCACCGGTCGCTCACCGCCACGCCACCTGCACCAGCTCGACACGACCGTCGGCCACGAGATAGCCCCGCCCCGGCACGAACATCGACGTGTCGCGTCGTGGCAGCTGCGTCTGCCACAGATCGCCGTCGGCGCCGGGATTGGGGCGAAGGGCCAGCCCGACGCGAGAACGGCGCACCGCCTGGGTCCAATGCCCGTAGGCGGCGCGGAGAGCCTCGGCGTTGCCGGCCGCCACCACGTGCACACCGGGGCGCCGCCCGGCGAGCAACTCCGACAGTGCGTCGCATCCCTCCACGAGTTCGGCGTCGTCGATGAGCACCAATCGCTCTGCGCCGGAAGAGGTGCGGTCCTCCATCGCCACGTCGAGGTCCCCGGCTCCCGCATCGCAGAGGACCACCTCGGTGCAGTCGTGCAGAGGGGACCGTCGCGGTGTGACAGCGTGGATCTCGATATCGGGACGGGCCGCCGCCACTACCTCCGCGATTGTCACCAGCGCGGTGCTCTTCCCCGACCGGCTCGGTCCGGCGATGAGGGCGTGATCCCCGTCGCGCAACACGATCCCGGCCGGAGTCAGCTCGCCGTCGCCGATACCGAGCGGGATGAACCACTCGTCGTCGATGAGGCGAGCAGCGCCGACGATGTCGGGAGTCTTCACCTCGCCCGGGAGGACCCCGATCATGGCCGGCGGCCGGGAGGGCGTCACGCGGCAACGCGTCATCGCGGCGACCGCGGCGACCGCGGCGGCAACACCGTTGCCGTGGGGCAGAGCGACCTGCACCTCGCGTGCGGTGGCCGACTCGAAGCACCGTCCGGCCACCGTCGTCGGCTCGTCGACCGTCAGGCCGAGACACGTGTAGTCATACCGGTCGGCGAGCCGGAACACCAGCTTGGCGGCGGTGAGTGATGCGATCTGCCCCGGGATGTCGGTGGGTTGCTTGGCAGTGGCGACGACCACGATGCCGACGCCGGGCCCGTCGGCGATCACCCTCGTCAGCATGGCCTTGATGCCGAGGTCGCCGGGATCGTCGAACGCTGCGGCCAGTCCGGCGAACCCGTCGATGAAGACCACCTCCGTTGCCGACCGGGCCAAGGCGGCGGGGTTGGCGGCGAGAGCTCGGCGCCGCTCCTGCACCTCATGATGCAGACGTCGCAGCAGGCGGACTTGGCGCTCGCGATCCGTCGCTGCGATCACGGCCCCGACGTGGGGAAGGTCGGCCAGCGGCCCGAGGAGCTGATCATCGAAGTCGATCACGTAGACGTGGACCTCGTCGGGGGAAGCACGTTCCGCCAACCCGACGGCGAGCGTGGCGAGAGCGGTGCTGGTCCCGCTCCCCCGCAGCCCGAAGAGCAGCAGATTCCCGTCCTCCGGTCCCCACCGGGCCGGCACCAGACGCTGCCGGTGCGGCTCGTCGGCGAGCCCGAAGGCGATCTCGAGTGGCCGACTCGAATCGCCAGGGTGGCTCGTGTCGAGGTCGGCTCTCAGGATCTCCGTTGGGAGCGGATCGGGCCAGGGCGACCGCGGCTCACCGAGATCGAGGGCGTTCGAGGCGGCGTTGATGGCGTCGACCAACACCTCGAGGTCATCGGGCCCTTCATCGCCGCCGGTGGTCGCGACACCAGGTGGAGGCTGCTCATGGGCGAACACGAACGGCGCCGCCGTGACCGCTTCTCGATCGACAGCACCGCGCCCGGAGACGTGGGCGGCCTGGAAGGCGATGATTTCGCCGGGACCGCGTCGCAGGAGACCTCGCCCCGGTTGGTGCCGGCCGATGCCGGCGGCAGCCGGGCTCCCGACGACGTCGACGGAATCCGCATGATCCTGCACCCGCAGCGAGATACGCAGGTTGGTGTTGGCGCGAATGCCATCTCCGACGACGCCTCCCGGCCGCTGGGTCGCCAGCAACAGGTGCACGCCGAGGCTCCGGCCCCTCTGTGCGACGTCGACCAGTGCCGTGAGGAAGTCCGGCAGTTCCTTGGCGAGCGCGGCGAATTCGTCGATGACGACCAGGAGGCGAGGCAGAGGCGGGGCGTCATTCCCTCGGACATGTTGCGAGATGTCGGACACCCCGGATCGGCGCAACAGCTCCTCGCGGTAACGCAGCTCGGCCTCGAGGCAGGTGAGCGCCCTGCGAGCGAGGTGGCCGTCGAGGTCGGTGACGACGCCGACCGTGTGAGGGAGGCGGGCACAGGCATCGAACGCGCTCCCTCCCTTGTAGTCGACCAGCACGAAGTTGAGCCGGTCCGGATCCACCGTTGCGGCCAGTGACACCACCAGCGTGCGCAGCAACTCCGACTTCCCCGACCCGGTGGTTCCCGCGAGCAGGCCGTGGGGGCCGTCGGACACCAGGTCCACCTCCAGCGGCCCTTCCTCGGTCATTCCGAGCACGAAGGGCGGGAAGGGACGAGTCCCGAGATGCCCCCAGCGCCATACGATCGTCGCCGAATCGGCTGCCTCGATGCCGAGCAGGTCGACGAGCCGGACCGCATCGGGGAGGTGGACGGCGCCCCGGTCGAGCTCCGCGTCGTCGAGCCGCGCCAGGGCCCGGGCGACACGGCGGGCGGAGACGGCCGGGGCCCGCCACAGCTCGGCATCGACAACCGGACCTGCCCCGTCGGGCCGGAAGAGACGGCCAAGACCGTCGGGGGTGGCCTCAACGATCGCCGAGCACAGGGAAGGAAGCCGGTCGGTGGCCCCAGCGAGGGCGATGGCGCCGAGCCGTCGCCCCTCCCCATCGTGGAGCGCGGCCCGCAGCAGCGCCCCCTCGGGAGCGGCCAGTGGCTCACCGTCGAGGATCACCAGGTGATGCTGCGGCATCGGGGAGCGCTGCCCTTCCCGGACTCCGGAAGGGGAACCCTGGGGAAGGGCGGCAAGGACCGGCGGTCCTTCCTGCGGATCGCACGCCAGCCGGCGCCGTCCGGTGGCGTCGATGAGCACGTGAGGGAGCCACTTCGCCCAGTCCCAGTCCGTGGCAATGTCCGAGATGATCGTGACCTGGAGATCGGCGGGCCCGTGCAGCACCGCCGCCTGCACCACGAGGGCCCGGGCCAGCGGCAGCACGTCGGAGCGGGGCCCGGAGATGCCGAGGATCGCTCCCGAGGTGAGATCGACGGCGAGCGGCACGTCGTGCAAGGTGTCATAGCGAGTGAGGATCTCGCCCACGTCGCCCGGTAGTGTGCCGCCCGCCACGACGTGAGCCTGCCACGGGACGCAACCGGTGCCGATGCCGAGGCGCAGGAAGTCGTCGTGAGCGGGCCGGCGCTCCCAGAGGGACGAGGCCTTGCCAACGGCGCGGCCGACGAGTTGCCCGAGCGTTGGTGTCTCCCGCCGGGCGCACTGTGTGGCGAGCCGATGGGCAGAGGCGACACGCTTTTCCAGCTCGACGAGGTCCTGAGCCCGGGTGCCTGCGCGGTGGCGGCGCTCGCGCCGGATCCGGCGGCGATCTTCGACCCAGTTGGCGAGCATCATCGCGGGGCTGAACACCGCGAACAGAGCCATGCGCGGGTGGAACAGGACGGCCATCACGATCCCCAGCACCACCGGGATCACCAGCGCCGCCCACCCGAATCGGGCCGGTGCGCCTATCTCCGGCGGCGGGGCAGGAATCCGAATCTCGGGAAGCTCGGGCCGAGATCGGGCCCGAGGCGGGCGGCGGAACATCGACTCGCCCGCCGCGCCAGGGCTCGCAGGCGGCGCCTCCTCCTCCCGGGCCTCGATCGTCGGGTCGACGAAGGTGATCTCCGATCCCTCCCGCACGCCGCACTCGGCGAGCGGGGTCTCCGGTCTCACCCGGCGCCCGTCAACGAGAACCTCGACCGGAGTGGCTCCGAACCACTGATCCGCCAGGTCGACCGGCCGGGCCTCGGTGCCGGCGGCGAGCAGGCGCGCCTCGTACTCGTCTCTGCCGCGGCGGACGACCACGGGCACGCTCATGTCACCACGCAGCCGGCACCGCGGCGGCCTGTTCGGTCCGGGCCGCCTGCTGCTCGAGATCGGCCGCCTCGCGGCGCGCCTGGGCGGCACGGCGTTCCAGCCTCTGGGCGGCGGCGCCCATTCTGGCGGCAGCCGTCCCCAGGACCCGGGTGGCCTCGTCGAGCCGGGCCTCGAGGTCGGTCGCCGCCGGTCCGCGCCAAGCATGCCGCGAGGACTCCACCATCGAGGCGAGCGACGCCGGCAAGGAGAGACCGAGGAGTCGCAGGCGCCGGCCCGCGGCCGCGAGGGCATCGGCCCGATGCCGGACCTGCCCGGCGCGACGGCGCATCTCGGAGGGTGTCACCTGGCTGCAACGTCAGCGAGTGGCGGCTTCGATATTGACCCGATACGAGCCGACCGCCTCGGCGGCTTCGTTGAGGGCTTGCTCCAGCTTTTGCAGCGCCGGCCTGAAATCGCTGTTCCATGCGGCCCGAAACTTCTCGGCGCCGGGCCCCTGCCACGCAGTGGCGCCCGGATCTACCCGGCCGCTCAGCGCCGAGGTGAGGGCGCCGACCTCCCCCGCCTTGCTCACGAACGTCGACTTCAGATTGTCGAGATCGGCCAGATTTGCTCCGAACATGTGACCCATGACTGCTCCCTTCTCGGATTCCGAGCCCGGTCTTCGGGCCCGCTCGCCTCACCGTAGGCGATATACAACGTTTGTCAAGATAGCATAGGAGTTGACAAGAGCACTTGATCCGCGTAGGTTCTATGGGTATGGGACGATCCAGATTGCGCCTCGTAGCTCTGCTCGCCGTCGAAGGAGGGTCCATCGAAGGTCTCCGCCGAATCGGCGAGTGCCTGCACATCGATGGGGAACACCCGCTCACTTGGCTTCGATCGGCCCCCCTCGAAGACGCCGTCGCCGCCACGGCCTGGGCCGCCGCTCTCGGTGTCGCCGCCTGGCTCGCCCTCACCACGGTCGGCTATCTGGTGGCCCGGATCACCCGCCTTCGCCGCGCCTCGGCCCTGCTGTGCCGGGCGACCGTCCCCCTGGTGCGCCGCCTCGTCGATCGGGCGCTCGCCATCTCGCTCGCGACGTCGATTGCCGCCGGACCTGCGCTCCCGGCTCTCGCCGCCGAACCGCCTCCCCCCGTCGTGTTCCAGATTGCCGAGGATGGGCTACCGCATCCCACCGCGCCCGTGCTCGAGGCGTCCTCAGACCTGGATCGGGTCATCATGATTCTCCCCCCTGGCGTTGCCGGAGCCGGCTTCGCCCCCCGACCGGCACCGAACACTGCCCCTGCGCAAGAACCGGCGGGGCCCGCACCCGAGAGCCGGCCCCCCGAGTCGGAGAGCCGACATACGGTGGCCTCGGGCGACAACCTCTGGACGATCGCGGCTGCGCACCTCCGGGCGAGCAGCGACCAGCCGCCGGCGACCGGCGAGGTGGCCGACTACTGGAGACGCGTCGTCGCGGCCAACGAGAGCACCCTGCGATCGGGTGACCCCAATCTCATCTTCCCAGGAGAGATCGTGACCCTGCCCCGGGTCGAGGTCTCGTCGTGAGCGCCTCGCCCACCCTCGGTGCGCCGGTCGTCGATATCGAGGAGCACCCCCCGACGGCGATCAGCCGCCCGCGATGCCGCTTGGCAGAGCCGGCCGTGGCGGAGCCAGTCGAAGGAGGCTCCTGGGGGCACCGCATCGCGATCCTCCTCGCCACGGTCGCGCTCCTCGTGGCGACGGTGGCCCTGGTGCTCCGCCCCGGCCACCACCCGGCCGGCGCCACGACCTCCGCCCTTCCCCCGCCCGGGCTCGGTGGCTACGCCGAGTTGTACGTCGCCACATGGCTCACCAGCGGTGGCGAAGACGCCGCCCTCGACCTCTTCCTTCCCGGCGGAGCCGATCTCTCCGCGATGCAGCCTCGCCAGCGCTACGTCACCCGAGCCGCAACGGTGGAGGTGATCCAGCACCAGCCTCGACTCTGGACGGTCACGGTGGCCGCCGACGTGCTCGAGCTGGTCGACGGCGGCTACGTTCCGGCCGGCCTCGAGCACTACCAGGTCGGCATCGCAGTCGACGGTATTCGCTTTGCCGCACTCGGCCTTCCCGCCCGGGTGGCGGCGCCCGAGCCTGCCCGCTTCCCCGCCTCGCTGCTGGCGCTCGACGAGCCGCTCCCCGACTCGCTGCTCGCCACCACCACCGGGTTCCTCGAAGCACTGCTCACCGGCGACGGCAATCTGAGCCGCTTCGCCGCAGCCGGAAGTGGAATCTCGCCCGTCGATCCTCCCCCATACACCCGGGTCGACATCGTGGCGTCCGGAGGCTGCGCCTCAGGATCCGCGGTTGTGCTGCGCGTCACGGTCGATGCCACCACCGGCGGCGGCCGAACCCACATCATGGACTACACCCTGGAAGCAAGCGAGGCCTCGGGAGTGTGGGAGATTCTCGCGATGATCCCGGCCGTGACGGCAGAAGAGGCCGCGTCTTGACCGCGCCGCTCACCCGGCCCTCCATGGATGATGATTCCTCTTGGGCGGGCATCGACCCGGACCGCGGGACCGTCACGATCCCGCGCCGCCTCGTGCCGGTGCTCCTGGCGTTGCACGCCGGGAGCCCGGTGTGTAACGGGGAGCAGGCTGAGCTCGAGCTGTCCGGCATCACGTCGGCCGGTCGGCTCCATCCCGCCGTAACCGGGATCCTGGGCGTCATGATGGAACCGGGCCTCGTGGTCTCGGTCGACGTGGCCGGAGGTCGTGCTCCGACGCTGGCGACCTTCTGGTGCACCCGGCGTCGCGCCGTGCAGGGTGAGGTGATCGATTCGCAGCGGGTTCGTCTCCACCGCGTCGATCCGGAGCGATTGTCGTTCCACCTGCTCCAAGTCACCGGAGCCGGCCCGCGGCCATCGCCTCCGTTCGCCGGTGGCGTGACCGTCGATGCCCGGCTGCTCGAGGAAATCGAACGTCTTCTCGGAGACCAGGCCTCGATGGCCGCGCTCGAGGAAGCCGGGATCGATCCTCTCTGGGCCGACCGGCTCCTCATTGCGCTCGAACACCGCCGCCGAGCCTGGCGGGTACAGACGGTGTGGACCGGCCGGAGCAACGGGCGCCGCACCGCCGAGTTGACGGTGCTCGATGCCGGCCCGGCCGGCTACTGGCGGATGTCCGGCACGCCCCCGGCGCTCACCCTCACGGTGAGCGACTATGACGACCTCGTGCTCGCCTTCCGCGACCTGCTGCCCGACCCGGAGCCGTAACCGGAGCAAGCACACGCTGCGTACCATGGTGGCTGCCGTGACGCCCATGCTCTCCTTCGTCGAAACCCCCCACGGCCGCCTCCACGTACGGGAGTTCCCCGGCGCCGGGCCGCCACTCGTCGCACTCCACGGCTTCACCCTGCACGGCGGCATGTTCTCCGACCTGGCGGCGGCGCTCGGCCGCAAGGTCCTCGCCCCCGATCTGCCCGGCCACGGCAAGACCGAGGTCACCCCGGTCACCATGGACACCGCCGTCGACGCCCTGGCCTCCTGGCTCGCCACCCTCCCAGCCCCGGTCGCCCTCCTCGGCTACTCCCAGGGGGGAAGGGTCGCCCTCCAGCTCCTGCTCGCCCATGCAGATCTGGTGGAGCGTCTCGTCCTGATCTCCACGTCCCCCGGCCTCCCCGAGCCCGATCGGCGGGCC
>Ga0307422_1000532_pt1 | contig 21315 bp, 18 predicted proteins | sample SalMarWE160290MG_FD_202153 | JGI IMG/M metagenome (GOLD analysis project Ga0307422, IMG submission 202153) | Salt marsh sediment microbial communities from the Plum Island Ecosystem LTER, Massachusetts, United States - WE1602-90 | ecosystem: Environmental > Aquatic > Marine > Intertidal zone >...
CCGTACTCGGTTCCGCGAGCCAGCAGGGCGTTCACCAGCGTCCCGCTCTCATGGCCGGCGGCGGGGTGGACCACCAGCCCGGCCGGTTTGTCGACGATGAGCATGTCGGCGTCCTCATAGACCACCGACAACGGGATCGGCTCGGGAGCCAGGTCGAGCGGCTTCGGCTCCGGAACCTCCAGCTCCAGAGACGAGCCGGGAACGGCGGTGTCGTTCGCCTTCACGGGCACATCGCCCAGGGTCACGCGGCCTTCCGCGATTAGCTTCTGAACGTAGCTGCGGGACAGGCCCGAAGCGTCGGCCACCAACCGATCCACGCGTCCCCAGGACCCGGGAGGCACGGAGATCGTCTGCCGGCTCATCGCCCAACCGGCTCCTCGGTCCCCGCCCGGGCCGCTCCCTTCGGGGCCTCCTTGCGTCCCAGCAGGATCAAATGCGGGGGCAGCAGCCACATCGCGACCAGCAACAGGAAGAACCCGGTGACCGCCGAATCAGCAACGTTGAAGATGTACCAGCGCCAGCTTCCGATGCCGATGTCGACGAAGTCGACAACGTAGCCCAGGCGGATGCGGTCGATGAAGTTGCCGATGGCTCCCCCGAGCAGCAGGGTCAGGGCCAGCGTCATCGGCCAGCTCTGCCAGCCCCAGTGGATTTCCATCACGACCAGGATGATCACCACCGCCACCGTGACCGCGGCCAGGATCGGGGCCGAGCCCTGCAGCATTCCGAACAGGCCCCCGGCGTTGTGGATGAAGTGGATGCGAATCCAATCGTCGGCCACGGGGTAGACCCGGTACGGTTCGAAGCTGGCCAGGACCCAGGCCTTGGCGATCTGGTCGGCGACTACGATCAGGCCGGCCAGCACGAAGAAGAAGGCCAGGGCGCGACGGCGGGCGCGCTCTGCCTCAGGCGAGGTGGTCGCGGCTCGGGGGTGCGTGTCGACAGGGTTCAGGTGTCGGGGCCTCCGTGGATGTGCGGCCTAGCCTAGCGGTCGGCGGCTTTGCCCATCAAGCCGATCCGGACCGGTCCCGAATCGAGCTCCGCTCCGATTGCGTCCGGATGGGCGTCGACGGCGCCGAAGGAGATGCGGGTCCGGGTCTCAGACTCGACCGAGACGACATATGGCTCGAGCGTCCGCCGGGCATCCTCGCCGGCATCGATCGTAACGTCGAGCTCGTCATCGAGCTCCACGCCGGCGTCCTTGCGGGCATCCTGGATGGCCCGCTGCAGCTCGCGGGCATCGCCCTCGGCTCGCAGATCCGGCGTCAGGGCCGTGTCGATGACGACCACCAACCCCTCGTCGTGAGCCACCACTGTCCCCGGTCGTGGCGTGGCCAGGATCTCGACCTCGTCGGGGGCCAGCGTCACGCCGCCCAATCGAACCGAGCCGTCGGCCAGGTACTCGACGGCGTTGTCGCGGGCGGCGGCCATGACCGCCGGAATGGCGGCTCCCAGCTTCTTGCCGATCTTGGGCAAGAGCGGCTTGACCCGCCGGTCGACCAGTTCCGATTCATCGCCGATCAGCTCCAGCTCCTTGACGTTCACCTCCTCGGCGGCCAGGGCGAGCAGCGTTTCCTGCTCCACCAGCTTGGCGCCCGGGAGGGCGATCCACATCCGAGCCAGCGGCTGCCGGACCTTGATGCCCCCCTGCCCGCGCAGAGTCCGCACCAGGTCGACGACGCGCATGACCACCGCCATCGACTTCTCGAGGTCGGCGTCGCGCAGACCGGCCAGCTCGGCCGTGGGCCAGGCGGTGAGGTGCACGCTGTCGGGCACGCCCGTGACCCCGCCCTCGACGACCAGGTTCTGGTACATCGCCTCGGTCAGGAACGGCAGGATCGGGGCCGCGACGCGCGCAAGTGCCACCAGGGCCGCATTCAGTGTCGCGAACGCCGCCGCCCGGTCCGTGGCCTCGGCGCCGCGAGCGAAGCGCTTCCGCGAGCGGCGCAGATACCAGGTGGAGAAGTCCTCGATGAAGGCATCGATCGCCCGTGCCGCGTCAAGGGCGTCGAAGTCGCGCAGGTCGGCTTCCACCTCGCCGGCCAGGCCGGCCACTCGCGACAGGATCCAGCGGTCGAGCGGGCCGCGGTCGGCAACCGCCGGAGCGGGCTGGGAGGGCTCCCAGCCGGCCAGCCTGGCGTAGGTGACGAAGAAGGAGTAGACGTTCCATAGCACCAGCAGCCGGCGACGAGCCTCGTCTCCGGCATGCCAGCCGAACAGGATGTTCTCCTCGGGCCGGGCGTTGGCGAAGGTCCAGCGCATGACATCCACGCCCATCCGCTCCGCGGCCTCGTCGAACTCGATGGCGTTACCCCAGCTCTTGTGCATCTGGCGCCCGTCGGCGCCGAAGACGAGCGCGTACCCGAACAGGGTCCTGAACGGCGTCTCGCGGCGAAGGACGGTGCTCATCGCCAGCAGCGAGTAGAACCAGTTGCGGAACTGGCCCGGGAAGCTCTCAGTCACGAAATCGGCCGGGAACCAGCTCTTCCAGAACTCCGGGTCCTCGCGGAAGTGCATCGTCGAGAACGGCACGATGCCCGCGTCGAGCCAGGGATTGCCGACGTCCGCGATTCGGCTGACCGGCTGCCCGCAGCCGGAGCAGCGGATCTTGACAGCGTCCACGTAAGGGCGGTGGGGTGTATGGCCCTCGAAGGCGTCCCAGCCTTCGACCGCCCGCTCGGCCAGCTCTTCGCGGCTGCCGACGACGGTCACGGTGCCGCACTCGCAGTCGTAGATCGGCAGCGCCAGGCCCCAGTAGCGCTTCTTGGAGATCATCCAGTCGTGCATGTTCAGGAGCCAGTCCAACTCCCGCTCATAGCCGAAGGACGGGATCCAGCGGATGCCCTCGATGACCTCCATGATCTGGTAGCGCAGGCTGGCCTCGACCTCGGCCTTCGTGAGCTTCTGGCGCGGCTTGTCGTAGACGGGGCCCATGCTTATGTACCACTCGTCGACGACGCGGAAGACGAGCGGCGTGCCGCAGCGCCAGCAGTGCGGGTAGCGGTGGGTGATCGATTCCAGCCGATAGAAGCGGTGCTTGCGCTTGAGCGCATCGAGGATGGGGTCGGCAACGTCGCGTACGTCCCGCCCCGAGTAGGGCCCGAAGCCCTCGATGACCACACCGTTCTCGTCGAGAGGGGCAATCGTCGGCAGCCCCAGCTCCTTGCCCAGGGCGAAGTCCTCCGCGCCGCAGCCGGGGGCGATGTGGACTACCCCGGTGCCTTCTTCCTCGCCGACCTCGTCCCACAGCACCACCCGGTGCTGGGAAGGCTGGCCGTCCGGGCCGGGCACGGCGGCGAAGGCCTGCTGCACGGCCGGCAGCTCGTCGAACGGGCCGGCGTAGAGCCAGCCCTCCAGCTCGCTGCCCTGCTTCTCGTCCAGGACCTTGAACTCCCCGGTCAGAGCCTGCTTGAGGGTTCCGCGGCCGAGCCAGTACGTCTCGTCACCCTGCGCCACCTTGGCGTAGCGCAGCTCCGGCCCGACGGCCGCGGCCACGTTCGAGGTCAGCGTCCACGGGGTGGTGGTCCAGACAAGGAGCGACTCGCCCGGCCGGTCGAGCAGCGGCAGCTTGATCGTCAGGCCGGGGTCTTCCCGGTCGGAATAGCCCTCCGTCATCTCGTGCTGGCTGATGCCGGTGCCGCAGCGGGCGCACCAGGGCATGCTGTCGTGGCCCTTGTACAGCCAGCCACGGCGGTGGCACTCGGCCAGGAACGACCAGATCAGGTAGTTGTTCTCGTTCGAGAAGGTGAAGTAGCTGCCCCCGATCTCGGGCATCCCGAGCCGCCCGACGAGCATCTCCGCCGTGTCGCCGACAGGCCCGTCGACGCCCTGGACGCTCACCGCCTTGCCCGGGTCGTCGGCCAGCTCGTCTCGCAGGCGCCGCAACTCGTGAGGGTCGTTCCAGTCCATCCACATGCCCAGGCGGATCGACTGCTCGGTCTGGCGAGCGGCGTAGGTCAGGACCCGCTGCTTGCACAGGCTGACGAACTCGGCCACGCCGTACTCCTCGATGTCCCGCTTGCTCGAGAACTCGAGGTCACGCTCCACGTTCACCTCGACCCACAGCCCCTGGCAGTCGAAGCCGTTCTGGAACCGTTGGTCATGGCCCAGCATGGCGTGGAACCTCTGGAAGAGGTCCTTGTAGGCCCGGCCCCAGGCGTGATGGACGCCCATGGGGTTGTTGGCCGTGATCGGTCCGTCGAGGAAGCTCCAGCGCTCCTTGCCGGCCAGCTGGGCCCGCAGACGGGCGAAGGTCTGGCGCTCCCGCCAGAGGTCCAGGATCTCGTGCTCTCCGGCGACGAGATCGGGCTTGGAGCTGACTGGTCGAAACATCGTCCTCGGTGCTCGTAGGCAAGATGGGCTGACTGGGTCCGGCCGGGCCCGCTGCCGGCACCCGTCACAGGCGCGGCACCGCCGCGCCGGAAGACCGCTCCGGCGAGTTCAGGGCTCGTAGGCGGTATCCTAGCGAACCAGTGACAACAGCAATCGCCGCAGCAGCCGGTCGCTCCGCCTTCACGGCGGCATTCCTTTCGTTCGTCTTCCCCGGCCTGGGCCAGTTCTATGCCGGGCGCGGCCGCCGAGGTGCCGTCTTCGCCTTGCCGGCCATCCTCGTGGCCGCCGCCGCGCTGGCCCTGCTGGCCCACTACGGGCCCATCGGCTTCGGGCTGTGGCTGGGCCAGACGTCGGTCCTGGGGCCGCTGGCGTTCCTCAACGCCGGCATCTTCGCCTACCGCCTGGCCGCCTGCCTGGATGCCTACCGCCTGTGCCTGCAGCCCCTGCCGGCCGGCCCGTCGGCTGAGCCCGACGCGCCCGGCCGCCAGGCTGCCTGGCCCGCAGCGCCGGCCTCGTGGTTGCACCCGGGCCCCCGCTGCTCGCGGCTGGCCTCGCTGGCCGGCCTGGCGGCCGTGGTCGCCGTCCTGGTGGCCGATCACGCGATCGTGGGCTACTGGGACACGCGCCTCTACGATTTCGCCCGGGAACTGCACAGCCCGGTCGCCATCGCCACCGACAGCCCCGATTCCTCCGACGAGCCCGTCCCGGATATCACCCTCCCGCCGCAGGTGACGTTCGCGCCGAACCCGACGCCCGTGCCCTGGCAAGTGGCCGGCCGGCTCAACATCCTGCTTGTCGGCGCCGACAATCAGGCCGGGGGCTTCCGGACCGACTCGATGATCGTGGTCAGCGTCGATACGACCTCCCACAGGGTCGCCATGTTCAGCATCCCCCGCGACACCTATGGCGTCCCGCTGCCGCCCAAGTCCCGCCTGTCGGCCCTGTATGGTCGCAACTACTACTACAAGCTCAACACCCTTTGGAAGTACTCCGACAAGTACCGCGATCTGTTCCCCGGCGGCGGTGCGGACGCCCTGAAGCAGGCAATCGGCTACCTCTTCTTCGGCGACCAGGCGGCCATCAGCTACTACGTGCTGGTTGATCTGGTCGGTTTTGAGAAGGTCGTAGACGCCCTGGGCGGCGTCACGATAGACGTGCCCGCCCCCGTCGTCGACGACGGCTTTCCCGGCGTCCCCGGCACCAACCTGCACCGGCGCATCTACATCGCGGCCGGGATACGGCACATGAACGGCGAGCAGGCCCTGGCCTACGTCCGCAGTCGCAAGGCCAGCAACTACTACAACGACTTCAACCGCTCTGCCCGCCAGCAGCAGCTACTGGTCGCTCTGCAGCAGCAAGCTGACTTCGGCTACATCTCGACCCACGTCGCGGAGCTGATGGACGCCCTGTCGCAGACCATCCACACCGATCTGCCCGAGGGGCCGGACGTCCTGGGCGCCCTGATCGACGAGGCGCGCCAGATCCACTCCAAGGACATCACCACCTATGCCTTCTCGCCCCCCACCTACGGCGTCTCCAGCACCGCCGGCGGGGCCTATGTCTTCCTTCCCAGCGTTGCCGCCATTCGCAAGGCCGTCCAGGCGGCCCTTGCCGGCGAAGCCGCACAGGATCCCTTCCAGGCCGCCATCGACGAGGGGGCGCCGATCCTGGTGGAGAACGGCACCGGCCAGACGGGCCAGGACACCGCCCTGGCCGGCTACCTGGCCTCGCTCGGCTTCGCCGCCCAGGCCAGCACCTCGACTCCGTCCACCACAGGCGGCACGACACGGCTGCTCTCGGTCAACGGCGCGGCAGACGAGTACCCCGCCACGTTCGAGCAGCTTCTGAAGATCCTGGGCCTGTCAGGCCGGCCCGCCACCGACCCCAACGCCAGGGTGCGGGCCGTATCGGAGGCCGGAGCCGCGCCCAGCTTCGTGATCGTGACAGGGACTGACACACCCGCCCTCAGCCCTTTGCCCGGCTGATCCTCGGCCTGCGCCTCGCCGACCCTGGCTAGGTCTTCTCGGTGACCCGGTACTCCAGGTAGCGACCGGTCAGAAGCCGCGTCTGCGCGTCGAGCGCAGGCAAGTTCGTCAGGAAGAAGCCCACAACGGGCAGGAACAGCCACTGCACCCAGGACAGGAACCTCATCGGGATGCCCCACTCCTTGGGGCGCGGAGGCGCCAGCTCGTCCTCGATGAACACCAGGATGATCACCGCCATCAGGGCCCCGGTAAGGATCCACGCGGCGAAGACGGGCAGCTGCTGGCCGAAGGTGGTGGGCCGGAAGGTGTCGTTGAGCATCAGCGGCAGGCCAGCGCCGAACATGATGAACGGTGCGGCGGCCCAGTTGATGTGCTCCCACCACAGGACCGCCAGGCGGGTGACCTTCTCGCGGATCGGGATCTCGGCATGGCGAAAGGCATTGCTGATGAAGTACGGGATGTCCGTCACTCCCCAGGCCCAGCGCCGGATCTGGGTGTACTGCTGGACCAGGCTGCGCGGGTACGACTTCGCCCGGACCGCATCCCCGTACACCGGGATGAAAAGCGGCACGGCGTGGAACTGGCCGCTGTAGCGGAAGAAGCTCTTCCAGTAGAAGCGGCTGTCCTCGGGGATGGCGTCGGTCGCCCAGTAGTCCACCTCGTGGACGGTCTGTAGCGAGACGGCATACGAGCTGAAGCTGACCAGCTGCTCGGGCGTGAGGTGGCGCCACATTTGAAGGTGCGTCGCGCCGCCCGCAATCAAGCGCACCGGCAGCGGGCAGTGCCAGAGGTTGTTGTGAAACATCGGCACGGGCTGATACAGCCTCCGCAGCCGACCACTGTCCGAGAGGAAGGTGTAGGTCAGATAGCCGAAGTACTGCCGGTGAACGCGGTAGTCCGAGTCCAGGTCGCTGACGATGACCTTCCGCGGGTCGAAGCCGAGCGCCGTCAGCTCGCGGTACAGCCACCGGCCGCCGTAGGCCATGGCGCTGGACTTGCCCACCACCACCCCCGGCTCGAGCGGGTCCAGGATGTGGAAGAAGTGCTTGAACTGGCTGCCGAAGACCTCGTGCAGCCTGGCCACGTTCTCGCGGCCCTGGAGGTCGGTCTCGCGGGTGATGATCGCCACCATGCGCAGGTCCGGCGGGTAGTCCGACTCGGCCAGGGCCTTGACCGTCTCGTACAGCTTCTCGTAGGGCTCGGTGTAGGTGGGGATCAGGGCCACGTGCCAGATCTGCCGTGGATCGGGGATCGGCTCGCCCAGGGCCACCAGGCGCTCCAGCTTGTGATGCTCGTCGATGAGGCGCCGCAGTTCGCGGCGACCGCCCGCGGCCGCGACTCTCTCGCCCGACCGCTCCAGCTCCGACACGCGGCAGGAGACCGCCTCGATCAGACCCGGAAGCTCAGCCAGGCGAGCCTGCGGATCGGCCAGGGCAAAGGCGCGCTGCCGCCAGTCGGTGGCCATCACCCGCCGCAGCCGTCGGAAGGAGATGAGCACGCTGATGGTCAGCATGCAGGCCCGGTACAGCCAGAAACAGTCGAAGGCCAGCACGAACATGCCGACGACCCACGGGTAGCGCAGCGAAAGCGGGATCAGGCTCCCTATGATCATCCAGGTCACCGCACCCGGCACCATCTCCAGGAGCCGGATGCCCCAGGTCCTGCCCGCCTCAGCCTGTGCCGCGCCGGCCGCTATGCCGGCCGGACGTCCCGCAGAGGAATCGCGCGCGACTAGCTCACTCACCCGTGTAGATCGGGATCACCCAATGCCGGAAAGCATCGAGCCTGCCGCGCACCGCGTCGAAATAGGTCTTGCTGACCTGGCGCGTGATCGGCCCCACCTGGCCGTCGCCGACCGGCCGATGGTCGACCGAGGCGACCGGCGAAACCTGGGCGCCGGTACCGCAAAAGAAGACCTCGTCGGCGATGTAAAGCTCGGTACGGTCGATCTGGCGCTCCTTGACGGGGATGCCCAGGTGGGCGGCGATCTCCATGATGCCGGCCCGGGTGATCCCCTCCAGGATGTCGTCGCTGACGGACGGCGTGATCAGCACGCCGTCCCGGACCATGAACAGGTTCTCAGCCGAGCCTTCGGAGACGTGGCCGTCGGCCGTCAACACGATCGCCTCGTCGAAGCCATTGAGCATCGCTTCGGTCTTGGAGAAAGCCGGGTTCACGTAGCTGCCGGTGATCTTGCTGCGCGACGGGATGCTGGTGTCGCTGGTCCGCCGCCAGGAGACGGTCCCGGTCGGGATGCCCTTGCTGGTGTCAATGTAGTCGCCCATCGGCACTGCCAGGACGTAGTAGTCGTGGGTCAGGCCGTGCAGCTTCACACCGATGGCCTCTGTGTTCTTGTAGACGGACGGCCGGCAGTAGGCGTCTTCCTGGAAGTTGTTGCGGCGAAGGACCTGCTTGACGATCTCGGTGAAGTCCTCGACCGAGGGCAGGTCGGACATGAGCATGATCCGGCTCGAGTTGCGGAGCCTGACGAGGTGCTCTTTCACTCGCAGGGCGTAGAGCTGCTTCTCGTCCGGGTTCCAGTAGGCTCGGATGCCTTCGAACACGGCCGTCCCGTAGAGGAAGGCATGCGTCATCAGCGGCAGCTTGGCCTCGCCGAGCTCTACGTACTGGCCCTGGAAGTAGCAGATGAGCCTGTGCAGATCCGGCTGAGCGGCCGCGGCAGCGGCCGGGGCAGGCGTAGTGGCCATGAGTACGACGCTCCCTGGATACTGGGGCCAACGGCGAGTGCGTCGCCAAGTATAGCGAGCCGGTCCGCAGACCGGCCCCAGGGTCTTCAGACAAGGCCCGCCATCGACGCCACGACGAGACTCACGTAGCCCAGGTAGAAGACGCCGCCCACCAGCAGAGCCCGCCCATCGAGGCGCTTGCGGACCAGCATCGGAATCAGGATCGCCGCCGTCGCCAGGAATGTGATCCCGGCCGAGGCGAAGGCAATCCCGGCACCCGAGGCCGACCAAACCTCTGGCGCGAACAACAGGCCCACCGAGACGGGGAAGGCGCTCTGGAAGACCATGGCCCCGGTGAGGTTGCCCATGGCCAGAGTGTCCTTGCCCTGACTGACCCAGATGACGCTGTTGAGCTTCTCGGGCAGCTCCGTGGCGATGGGAGCCACGACAAGGGCCAGCAGCGTGCCGTCGATGCCGAAGGAGCTGGAGATACCTTCGACGGAGCGCACGAACCCCCAGGCCCCACCGATGATGCAGGCCAGGGCGAACAGCACCTGCGCGGTCACGATCCGCAACCTGGGCACCGGCTGGGCGCGGCGGCGGCGGTCGAGCCGGCGGAAGCGCAGCGGGGCCAGCCGATCCTCATCCTCCACGGCCCCCGAACGGAGATGACCGACCACGTACCAGGCGTACATGGCGAGCAGGACCACGGCAGCCAGCCTCCTCGGGACGACCATCTCCACCGGCAGCAGGGCCATTGCCACGGCGATGGAATAGCCCAGGGTGAAGTAACCCATGTCGTGGCCCAGGACCCTCGGGTTGACGACCATGTCTTCACGGTTGGCTCGCCGGTGCCGCAGTGCCAGCACGGCAGCGCCGGTGACGAACATGGCCAGAGTCGAGAGCATGAAGGGGGCGCCGAGGATGGCCCCGATGCCGACCTGGCTGGCCGCGACACCGCCGCCGAAGACGATGGCTATGACCGGGATCATGGTTTCCGGCATAGCCGTGCCCACGGCCGCCAGGACCGAACCGACGGCGCCTTCGGCCAGCCTGAGCTTCTTGCCAAACCACTCGATGCTATTCGTGAACAGCTCGGATCCGAGCAGGATTACGCAGAACGACAGGGCCAGGAATGCCAGGTCCAATTCAGCCTCCGTAGCCCACGACAACACTCAGCGCAACGACGGCCAGCACCGCAAGGGCGATGGCCGTCTGGCGCCAATCTCGCGCCGCAGCGAACAAGATCAGCGAGGCGGCGACTCTGACCGCGGGGGTCAGGATCACCGCGATCACGCCGAGCCACAGCCAGCCTTCGGCTCGCAGGGCGGCGAGATCCGATCCCAGCCTCCCCGGGTGCAGCTTGGGCACCGGGTCGGTCAGAGGCTGCACACCTCCAGCGACCATGATGGCTACACCTGCAGCCAGCAAGCAGATGCTACCTGCCGCCGCCACAGCCAGGGCGAGGCCAACCCGCCGGTCCAGGCTGTGCATGCTCATGAGACCGCCCTGGCGAGCATCTGGATCGCCGTGAAGGCCAGGATCACCACGAAGGCCGTCCGCAGCAACTTGAGGTCGACTCGGTGGGCCAGCCGCGAAGCCACGCCGGCACCGGCAAAGACCCCCAGAGCCGTTGGCGCGGCCACGTACGGGTCAATCTCTCCGCGCACCAGGTAGATGAGGCCGGCCGAGGAGGCGGTCACGCCGATCATCAGGTTGCTGGTGGCCGTGGCGACACGAAGCGGGACGCGCATGACCTGGTTCATCAACGGAACCTTCACGACTCCGCCTCCGATCCCAAGCAGGGCCGAAAGAAGCCCAGCCACCATGCTGCCGGCTACGCCCCAGCCCAGGTTGCGGACCCGGTAGCCCTCTCCGCCCAGTCTGTCGATGAAGGAGGACGGGTCGGCCCCGGGCACCGGATCGGCTGCTTCGGAGGCCTCCGGAAGATCGAGGTCCGCCTCCGGCTCACGGCCCCTGACCATCACGATCGCCACGTACGCCAGCAGCCCCGCGAACAGGATGCCCAGGACCCGCTCCGGAAGGGCGAAGGCGATCAAGCCGCCGGCCAGGGCCGCGGCCGCGGTGAACAGCTCCAGGGTCATACCCAGCCGCAAGTTGGCGATGTCACGTCGCAGGTACACGGAGGCGGACGCGCTGCTGGTGGCGATCACGCACACCAGGCTCACGCCGATCGCTTCGCGGAGCGGCAGGTCGAAGCCCAGGGTCAGCAGCGGGACTATCAGGACCCCGCCCCCCAGACCCAGCAGGGCGCCCAGGGCGCCGGCTGCGGAGCCGCACCCGACCAGGAGCAGCAGATCGGTCACCGGACGCCGCCGACGATCCGCCTAGGGGCGGATGTGTTGGGGCGCGTAGGGCAGAAGGGCTACGATGCGGGCCCGCTTGAGGGCCACAGCGAGCTGCCGCTGGTGACGGGCGCAGGTGCCCGTCTTGCGGCGAGGCTCGATCTTGGCGCGCTCGGACAGGTAGCGGCGCAACCGGTTCACTTCCTTGTAGTCGATGGTCGCCGTCTTGTCGGCGCAGAAGGTGCAGACCTTGCGCCGACGACGGTCGCGGTAGTAGTCGTCGCGCTTCCTGCCCCTGTCTCGTGAGCCAGCCATATGCTTTCCTACCTCTTCGGTTCACCCCGCCACGGCGGAGCGGATCAACTCGTTCTTGCCCGGCAAGTGGCCGGAAGGTCGCAGCCCTAGAAGGGCAACTCGCCCAGGTCGTCGGCGCTGATGTCCTCGGTGCCCTGCGCGGGCCCGGACGAGGGCTCCTGGCGCGGCGCGGGCGGCTCCCCGCCCTCGTCGCGGGGCCGAGGGTCCAGAGCGGTCACGGTGTTGGCGATCAGCTCGGTCGTGTACCGCTTCTGCCCATCCTGGCCTTCCCAGGATCGGGTCTGGAGCCGCCCCTCCACGTAGACCTTGCGGCCCTTGCGAAGGTACTCGGCGGTCCGCTCGGCGAGCGGTCCCCAGGCAACCACCCGGAACCACTCGGTGTCTTCCTTCCACTCCCCGCTCGAGTCCTTGTAGTTGCGGTTGACGGCCACCGTGAACTGGGTCACGGCCTGACCGCCGGACGTGTACCGCATCTCCGGGTCCCGACCGAGATTGCCAATGATCATCGCCTTGTTGAGCGACATGGAGCGTGCCTCCAGGTCCGCCTCGGGCGGACCTCAGTCGATTGCGGCCGGTGCCGCTTCACTCTCCGATTCGTCGATCACTTCCAGGTCCTCCTCCACCTCGTCGGAGGGCGGCGCGACCTCGGTGTCGGACTCGGTGTCGGACTCGGTGTCGCGGCCGCGCGGGGCCCGGATGGGGCGCTCGACCCGTGTCACCAGGTGGCGCAGAACCTCCTCGCTGATGAGCAGGCCGCGCTCCAGCTCGACGATCGCCGTGGACGGCGCCTCGAACAGAAGGACGTAGTACGACCCCTCGCGACAGTGGTCGATGGGATAGGCCAGCCGGCGGCGGCCCCACGGGGCCTGCTTGACGATCTGGCCGCCGCCCGCGGCGATTGCGCGGGCGGTTCGCTCAAGCGTCGCCTGGACCTTCTCATCGGCTAGGTCCGGGCGCAGCACGAGCATCAACTCGTAGCGGCGCATGCGCCTGTTACTCCTTCCTGTGGGAAATGCCCCGCTTCACGCATGACAACGCCATCCGATCGGGGCCGAAAGGACCGCCGCATTCTAGCAGCCGTCCCTGCGCGGCGCTGCCGCCGGTAGCTGGCCGGACGGGCCGATTCGGCCTCCCGACGGCCCCGGACGCCCCTCAACCCACCCTCGAGGGCCTTTTTGGCGGCGCGTCCCGTCAACGAATCGCCCGATTCGGCTATAGCCGTCGGCAAACGGCGCCCTACCATGAAAGGGTCCATCCGGCATCATCTGCCGTCATCGCATTCTTGGGAGTAGACACATGCTCGCACGCCGCGGCCAGGGCCTCGCTGAGTACGCCCTGATCCTCGCCTTGATCGCCATCCTGGCGATCACCGCGCTGCTCTTCCTGAGCGGCCAGATCCAGCAGATCCTCACCGACATCGGCAACGCCCTCTAGATCCTACTGCGGCCCGGCCCGGCGGCCCGGGGATCTTCCGATCACCGAAAACCCGGGCCGGGTCCGACAGCACGGTGGAAGGAGGCCGAACTTGCCCTACTTCCTTCCCCGCGAGGAAGGCCAAGGTCTCGCGGAGTACGCACTCATCCTTTCGATCATCGCGATACTGTGCGTTGCGGCTGTCGGCTTCTTTGGCAGCCAGCTGGCCGGCCTGATCCAGCACATCGGGTCGAGCTTCTAGGCAGCGCACTGCAGGAGGCGGGCCCGCCTATGGCGGCCCGCCTCTTTCGATTCTGGGCTGGTGCCGGAGCAGGGGCTCGAACCCTGACGCCCTCGCGGGCCGCGGAGTTTAAGTCCGCTGCGTCTGCCACTTCCGCCACTCCGGCTCGGAGAAGCCTAGCGCGTTCGGCCCAGCGCGCCGAGCCTCCGCCGCTCGCCCCCAGCTCGCGTTCGCTGTAGTGTCGCTCCGTAGCGCCCCACGGGGCGCCCGCTGCAGGCAGCTGGAGAGGAAGATGACCTTCAGGCGCGACGTCGAGCTCGACACATCACAGATCTCCGACATGCGCGGCCGGAGCCGTGCCAGGACGGGCGCGCTCGCGGCCGGCGGAGGCGGAGCCGTCACCCTGATCCTGGTCTTGCTGGTCACCGTCCTGGGCGGAGGGGATGCGTCGTCGCTGCTGGGCGAGCTGGAGAACCTGGGCAGCCTGGAGCCGGGCAGCACCGCAGGCCTGGACCACTGCCAGACCGGCGCCGACGCCAACAAGTACGACGACTGCCGGATCGTCGGCTACGTGGACAGCGTTCAGGCCTACTGGGCTTCGGCCCTGCCCGCCACCGGGGTCGCCTACAAGCCGGCCCAGACCGTCTTCTTCAGCGGCGGCATCGATACCGCCTGCGGCTACGCCGACAGCCACAGCGGTCCCTTCTACTGCCCGGGCGACAAGCTCGTCTACATCGACCTGGGCTTCTTCAAGCAGCTCCAGTCGGAGTTCGGGGCCAAGGGCGGGCCCTTCGCCGAGGCCTACGTCATCGCCCACGAGTACGGACACCACATCCAGGACCTGCAAGGCAACCTGGGACGAAGCTCGAGCCAGGCCGGGGCCGAAGGCATGTCCGTTCGCATCGAGCTCCAGGCCGATTGCTATGCCGGCGTGTGGGCCCACAACGCCGTCAGCACCGGCTACCTGGTCGCGTTGACCCAGGCCCAGATCAGCCAGGCCCTCGACGCCGCTTCCGCCGTGGGGGACGACCGCATCCAGTCGCAGGTGGGGCAGGTGGATCCGGAGACCTGGACTCACGGCTCGTCCGAGCAGCGCGTCCACTGGTTCACAACCGGCTACGACGGCGGCACGCTCAGCGTCTGCAACACCCTGAGCGGCGACATCTAGCCCGGGCGGCCCAGGACCGCCGGATCGCGTAGCGCCTCAAAGGCGAGATTCGGGGCCTACTTCTTCTTGACGCCGGCCAGGACTTCCTCCTTGGCGATCGGCTTGAGGCAGAAGAACCAGTCGAGGCACTTGATGTCGGACTTGCTCTCCATCCGCTCCTTGGCCACGCCACACGAGCCGGCAGTCGGGACGATGACGTCGTCGCCCGGGCGCCAGTCGGCCGGCGTCGCGACCGAGAAGGCGTCCGCGGCCTTGAGGGCCGTGACGATGCGCAGCAGCTCGTCGAAGTTGCGGCCCAGACTCAGAGGGTAGTAGATGATGGTCCGGATGACCCCCTTCGGGTCGATGACGAACACGGCCCGGACGGCCTTGGTGCTGCTCTCGCCGGGCTGGATCATCCCGTACTTGCGGGCCACGTCCATGGTGATGTCCTCGATCAGCGGGAACTTCACCTCGACGTCCTTCATCCCCTTGTACTCGATCTTCTCCTTGATGGTGCGCAGCCAGGCGATGTGGCTGTAGAGCCCGTCGACGGAGAGGCCGACCAGCTTGCAGTCGAGTTCCTCGAACTGCTTCTCGAGAGTCGCGAAGGTCATGAACTCGGACGTGCAGACCGGCGTGAAGTCGGCGGGATGGCTGAACAGGATGACCCAGCTTCCGGCGTACTGATCGGGGAACTGGATATCTCCCTGAGTGGTGACTGCCTTGAACGAGGGGGCTTTGTCGCCGATGCGGGGCATGGGCGTGGCCTGCGAGTCTGCTTCCATCTGTGCTCATCTCCTGGGGGGCGAGTGGGGCGCTCGAGACTACCTCCGGCGCCCAGCCAGTGTCGGCGCAGTCCGGCCGAAAGGCAAGCTCGAACGGGGCCACGCGTACAGAAGGAAAGTGGAGGCGACGGGCGGATTCGAACCGCCGAATAGGGGTTTTGCAGTTCGAGCAGGGGCGTTCGCCCGAGGCCGCGAGCGTTCGATTTGGGCGTGGAGCCCGTTCTATTCCCGGCCTCGAAACCGGCCCCGCTCGCTCCTATTGCTACCGCGCGATGCTACCGGTCCGGACGGCTGGCTGCGCTGGGTTCATCACCGCGACGAAGGCGCTCCGACCGCTAGTAGGGACGACGGCGCTCGACGACGTAGAGAGTCGCTCCCGCAAGGAGCAAACCGATGATCGTCAACGTGCCCGCTTCAAGGACGGTGACGGGCCAGTACCAATCCTTGCCGCGGATCACGTAGTCAACTGGAACGGGTCCAACTTCTTGATCTGGATTGGGAGTGACGACATTCGGATCCGCGGTAGCCACGGCTGGCCCGTCTAGTGGAGGCGTGTAGGCTGCCCACCACGCATCCGGATCGCCGGAGAACGGCTTGCCATCCATGAAGTACCGCTCGTAGGACCAACGGTCGGTCTGGAAGTCCACTTCCCCGCCATGCAGGTTCGCTGGAATGGCAATGGGTGTCAGCAGGGCTCTGCTCCAGACCGAGGGCCATAGGCCCTGCAACAGGATGCTCGCCACCGCCACCGTGAGCACTGCAGGCATGACTCGGCCGGCTACAGCCCCGAGCCACGCAGCACCGGCGAATGCCGCCAGACCCCAGGCCAATGGGAAGATGCCTCTGCTCGCGTAGTCGACGAAAGCTGCGTTGACATCGACGGTCGGGTTCTTTGCCGCGGTCAAGAGGTTGGCCGAGACGCCGATGAGGAGTAGGAGGGGGACCATGACCGCCAGTACGCTCAGCGTGCGTACAGCCAACCATCGCGCTCGAGAGCTATTCATAGTCCAAGCCAGCGAAGCGGTCCCAGTCTCAAGCTCCCGAGCGACGATGGGCGCGCCCAGCAGAATGCCCACCGCGAAGGGGGCCATTGTCAGCATGAGCCAAGCCAAGGTCATGTCTGGCGAGCCCATCAGGTCGTTCCAGCTCCGCACTGCTGGGGTGCACGCAGCCGAGGTGCTGCCCGCTGACAGTGGCAGGCAGGAGGCCGGCGTGTTCAACGTCTGGACGCGCCAAGCCTCGAAGATCGCAGCAAGGCTGGACCCCACGCTCAAGGCCACTGCGGCTCGTGTCTCGAACCGCAGCTGCTTGAGAGTCAGCAGGAATCTGGTCACTCCTGGACTCCGGCCGCCGTGTTCGCCACCATCGAGCGGCCTGCGACGAGGTATCCAAGAACCACATCCTCAAGCGTGGCTGGCTCAGCGCCCTGTGCGAGCATGCCCTGGGAAGGCATTTGCCCATTGATCCGCCAGAGTGTGATCCGCTCGGAGTTGCGTCCCGCGTAGGTGCCAACCTCGATCGCATGGGATTGGGATGCTCCGGACGGTCCGATGAAATGGGTAGCGCGAGCCTCGGCGACAGCCGTATCGAGTAACACGCTCCCGCGACCGATGATGGCGAGGCGATCGCATCCCTCCTCTACATCGGTGACTATGTGAGAGGAGATCATCGCTGTCGATCCATGCTCACGGACCGCCTGGATCAGAACCTGGATGAACTCGCGTCGAGCCAGCGGGTCGAGATTGGCCAGCGGCTCGTCCAGGAGCAGGACGTGCGCCCGGGTCCCGAGTGCAATCGCAAGTCCTAGCTGGGCCGCTTGCCCGCCAGACAACGTGCTCGCCTGCTGGTGCAGCGGGATGTCCAGATGCTCCAGACGTCCTTGAGCATATGCCGCGTCGAAGCCCGGACGGTAAGTCCGGGCCAGGGCCAAATGGTCCTGAACGGTAAGCCCCCGATAGAGTGCGGGCCTCTGGGGCACGTACGCCAACTGCCGGAGGGCCTTGCCCCTGTGCTTCCACGGGTCTATGCCCACCACTTCCACTACTCCAGAGGTGGGCCGCTCGAACGCCGTACATATCTTCATGAATGTTGTCTTGCCGGCTCCGTTGGGGCCGACAAGCGCCGTGATGCTACCCTCCGGCACGGTGATGTCCACGTCCTGAAGTGCCTGCACGCCACCTCTTCGACGGCAGCCATAGCGTTTGGAAAGACCCCGGGCTTGAACGGGGGGCGGCTGAATACCAGCCATTTCAGGATCTGGTCGCTCGTGTCACGCCATACCTGCGGCGCCGGGCCCCCAGCGTTCAATGGGAGGCGCCATTGGGACAGACGCATAGGTAAGGATCCAGTTGTCATACTCCGGATCGGGCACGTCTTGCAGAGTGGCCGACGTAAGAGGATCTGGAATGGCTCCAAAGGAGCCACCGATGGAGTCGTCTCCGGTTTCTGGAATGAGGTACACGACTACCGGCCCTTGGCTGTGTCGCGAAGCGAATTCAAGCGCGATCTGCTCGGCTCGATTCCGTGTCATTCCCGCATCGACGGCAACGATGAATGCGGTTTGGCCCGCCTCGCTACCTTCCTCAGACGCTCGGGTCCGGTAATCAACGCCGCACTGGTCGGGGTAGCCCACGCAAGGCCCAATGCTGTCGAGTGAGGCTGAGGGTCCAGAGGCGCTATCGACGGCGAGTCTGCCGGAGCCTATGCCGACGAGGACAACGATCGCGATGATCGCGAACGCCGAGCCAGCAAGGAAGGCAGGGTTACGAAGGCGCAACCTGAGCCAAGACCCAATCATGACCAGTTCGCCCTCCGCGGGTGACTAGACGCAGTACGTCTGATAGAAGAACACTCCGTACGGTCGCCAGGCCCGACCATATCCGAGGTACTGGTCGTCGCCGATCAACATCCTGGTCCAGACCTGGAAGTAGACGTTCTGGAAGATGACCTGACCCTGGAGTCCCCGGCATACCCCCGCTGGCACATCTCGTGAAAGTGGAGGCGACGGGCGGATTCGAACCGCCGAATAGGGGTTTTGCAGACCCCCCCCTTAACCACTTGGGTACGTCGCCTCGATGTCGGCCGGTGGGGCGCCGGCTCTAGCTAGAAAGGTGGCTGCCCCTCGAGGATTCGAACCTCGCCTAACGGATCCAAAGTCCGCTGTCCTACCACTAGACGAAGGGGCAGAGGCTCGATCTGTCGGTGGAAGCCCGCCGGCCCGGAGGGAGTGGAGCGGAAGACGGGACTCGAACCCGCGACCCTCACCTTGGCAAGGTGATGCTCTACCAACTGAGCCACTTCCGCTCGATCAACACGCCAGCCGTTTGTATGGTGCCGAGAGCCAGGATCGAACTGGCGACACCGCGATTTTCAGTCGCGTGCTCTACCAACTGAGCTATCTCGGCCCGGTCAGACGGACTGGCAGCCCGTCGGCGCGACGAAAGGTACCACGCCTGAGCGAAACGCTGCAAGGCAGGCAGCGGGGCGAGACAGAAGCCGCTCGCGGGCCCCCATGGCGGCCTTCGCCGGGCCGGAATCGCTAGTGCAGACCGGTCAGCGACTGCACCTGGGACGGGTCCAGGGGCGCATCCCCAGTCAGCAGGCGGAGCCTGTTGATGCGGTCGACGATCGGCGGGTGGGTCGAGAACAAGTTCCTCCCTCCGCCAAGCTTCTTCAGCGGGTTGACGATGAAGAGGTGCTGCGTCGCACCGTTGGCCGCCTCGAACGGATCGGGATCGGCCGAGATCTTGGCCAGGGCCCGCTGCAGCCCGTGGGGGTTGCGCGTGAGCGCAACCGACGAGGCGTCGGCCAGGTACTCGCGCTGGCGGCTTACGGCCATCTGGACCATAGCGGAGAAGATGGGCGCCAGGATGGCCATCACGATGGCGATGATGAACAGGACGATCGCAAACCCACCTCCGCCCTCGCTCTTCCTGCCCCGGCTGCCGCCGCCGAACCAGAACGTGTAGTGCAGGAAGAACTGGGCCAGCAGGGCGATGCTGCCGACCAGCACGCCCACGACTAGCGCGAAGCGGATGTCGTAGTTGCGGACGTGCGACATCTCATGGCCGATGACGCCCTGCAGCTCCTCCCGGTCCAGCTTGTTCAGCAGCCCGGTCGTGACGGCGATCGACGAGTGCTCGGGGTCGCGGCCGGTGGCGAAGGCATTGGGCGAGCCCTCGTCGATGATGTAGACCTTGGGCATCGGCACGTTGGCCGCGATCGCCATCTCAGTCACGACGTTGTACAGCTCCGGGGCATCCTGCTGTCCGACCTCCCGGGCGTTGGACGTAGCCAGCACGAGCTTGTCGCCGCTGTAGTAGGCACCAAGGGCGGAGAGGGTGCCGATCGCCACAGCGATCATCGTGGCCCCGACGCCGAAGGCGACCTCGTTGCCGCTGCCGAAGCCGATGACGTAGCCGATGAGGAAGCCGAAGATCGCCAGGACGCCGATAACGACCAGAACCAGAAAGATGGAATTGCGGCGATTGGCCGCCTGCTCCGAATAGAACGTAGTCACCAGAAGCGCCTCACGGACGGAGCCGGGAAGGCAGGGGCCGCTCCGACAGCCGTCGGCGCGGCCCCAACCCGGTTAGCCGAGGTTGACGGTCGGGACCGCAGCCGCTTCCGGCTCGGCCTCGAAGAACTCGCGCCTCCCAAAGCCCAGGGGGCCGGCGATGAGGACGCTGGGGAAGGTCTGGATCGTGTTGTTGAAGTCCAGGACCGAAGCGTTGTAGTGCTGGCGCGAGAAGGAGATCTGGTTCTCCGTCGTGGTCAGCTGCTCCTGGAGGCTGAGGACGTTCTCGTTGGCCTTTAGCTGCGGGTAGTTCTCGACCACCGCGAACAGCGAGCGCAGGGCGCCCGTCAGGGCGTTCTCCGCCTGGGCCTGCTGGGCGATGTTGCCCTGAGCCCCGGCGGACACCGCATTGGCGCGGGCCTGCGTGACCTGGGTCAGGACGCCCTTCTCGAAGTCCATGTAGCCCTTCACGGCGTTGACCAGGTTCGGGATCAGGTCGTGGCGCCGCTTGAGCTGGACCTGGATCTGGGCGTTGGCTTCGTCGATGCGGTTCCGCTTCGTGACCAGGCCGTTGTAGATCACGACCAGGATCACGACCAGGACGACGAGCACGCCAAGAATGACTAGAGCGATCTCCATACCGAGCCTCCGATAGAGCTGGACGCGGAAGACTGACTCGCCAGACAGGAGTCTATCAGGCGGGCGTACGAGCCAAGGCGGCCGCGCCAGCCCGCCGTCTCGATAGATAGGACTCGCCGTCGGGGCGAGGGGTTCGGTCGGGAAGGTGGTGGGCGGTGCAGGACTCGAACCTGCGACGTCCTCGGTGTAAACGAGGCGCTCTGACCACTGAGCTAACCGCCCGCCGGGCGAACTTTAGGGCAAGTCAACCCGATTGCGGAAGAGGTCTCCACCGATCCTGGTTGATGCAGGGCAACCCCGAGGACCCAAGCACGGGCTGTCCACCGATTCCGGCGCGCTCAGGGCTGGGCGGAGGGAAGCACCGAAGCGAGCGGGCTTCGAACGCCCGTGAGCGAGGCGCGCACCCGACAACAACGCCATGGGCCGTCAGGGAAGGTGGGGTGGTGCCCAGGCCGGGACTTGAACCCGGATGGATCGCTCCATACGCCCCTCAAACGTACGCGTATACCAATTCCGCCACCTGGGCACGAGGGCTATGTGCGGCGCATGTCGCCGTTTGCGAGATCTTGGTGCCGAGGAGGGGATTTGAACCCCTACAGCCTTGCGGCCACTGGCTCCTGAAACCAGCGCGTCTGCCAATTCCGCCACCTCGGCGCGCACAACGTCGGGCTATCCGTCGCTGGCGAGGCGCCAGTCTAGCACATCCCAATATCGATCCGAGGGATCGGCAATCTGCGTCGCCACACGGCCCTGGACACGGTCTGAGACGGCGAAAACGTAGTCCTCGAAGCACACTGGGAGCATGAGAACGTTGGACGCCACATACGCCTCCAGCTCCGAGACCGCGGTCTTCCGGTCCTTGGCGTCGGAGGTGGTGTGGACGGCTATGAGCAGGCGGTCCAGCGTGGTGTCGGAGATGCCCGAGAGGTTCGATCCGGCGGGGGCG
>Ga0307422_1000536_pt1 | contig 21283 bp, 13 predicted proteins | sample SalMarWE160290MG_FD_202153 | JGI IMG/M metagenome (GOLD analysis project Ga0307422, IMG submission 202153) | Salt marsh sediment microbial communities from the Plum Island Ecosystem LTER, Massachusetts, United States - WE1602-90 | ecosystem: Environmental > Aquatic > Marine > Intertidal zone >...
ATCCCCTTGATTTCCTTATTATTTACTTGGGTCACTTTTTACCTCCCTTTTTAATTTTTATTATAAGGTAATCAGTGGCCCTTTCAACCAGCTCGTTTAACTTTTACAGAAAATATAACACTTAACCGATATTGGAGAGGAGGCTGATTATTTCCCAAACGCAGATGGTAACTGGTGGGAATATCAATATTCTGATTCCTTAACAATGCGATTGGAACTTTCAGGAACAGAAACCATTGAAAGTACAGAGGTTCAAAAATTAATCTGGAATTATGAAGCGGAAACAGATACCGATTATATATTAAAGAAGGAAACGGAAATCATTCTTTATACTCAGCTTGCTTCCTGGTCTGCCTTTATTCTTGCAAGATTTCCTTTAGAAGAGGGTAATTCCTGGCAAGCGTTTCGGATTATAATTACTGGAGTTGATACAATAACTGTAACTGCCAACGTAGAAGGGAAGCAAAGTATATCTGTTCCCGCAGGTGAGTTCGAAGATTGTTATCCAATTTATTATGAGAATCAATCGTTAGAAGAGCCAATACGAATTTATTTCGTTCCGGATATTGGTCCTGTAAAATTTGAGTATGCTACCGGCAGAGAGGAGGTGTTAACAGACTATGAGGTGGAATAAATTACTTTTTTTATATTGTTTGTTAGCTATCATATGGGGTTGCGAAGACCCGGAATTTGTTGATAATTTGGATAATTACGAATATGGAGGACAAATAAGTTATATAGAAAAGATTTACGCGGATAAAGTTTCGGTCGAGGAGTCGCTAAATGTAACAAGAATTTATCTTCCACTTTCAGAAGCCCACGCAAATAAATTTACAGAGTGGGGAGCATTGGACCCTGATGATCCTGCAACTGACACAATGTGGGTTGACCCTAATGATGCGTTATGGGAGGGAGAGGGTGGTGATAACGGTTATATTGGTTATGGTGAAAATTATTTGCCGGTCGATTTACCGACTTTTCATAGTAGTAAATCTGATGCCTATGATGGAATAATCTCTATGACGGATTTCTTGACTGATGAGGATGGGAGGGTTAGTCTTTTTATGCGTGTATATCCGGATGACCATCCTTGGCATAGATACCATCCTGGAGATAACTTTATCATCCGTTGTGTTATAGGAGACACTGCTTACTATTCAGATATTGTTTATTCCTGGAAGAAGATGCGAATTGAATATGATTATATGGAAGGATGCACTCTTTCGGCAGTTGGCTTAACTGCTTTAAAGAGAGTTTACAATGGGGAAAATATTTACACCGGAGGCAGTATTGATTTCAATCACCGTACATATCTTGAATTCAAGGATGAATCAACTTATTTTTTCAGGAGTGATACAAATCTTAATCGAGAGACTTGGGACTTTAATAATATTCAATATGATGTTGGTAGTTTTTGGGCTTTAAATCGAAGCAATTCTGATAATTACCCTTTATATCATGTGGGTGCGTGTAGTTTGGAAAATGTTCCAAGAACAAAAGAAATCTTCGGCATAGCTATTTGTTCTGTTACAGACACTAGCTATGACTATTGGTTTTCAAGTGTTTTTGTATCCAAAATCATGAATTATTTCAGCAGTGAGTTAAATTCGTGGCAATTGAAAACTATAATAGGTCTTGTTAGTTCTCACGAATTGGGACACTTTATTGCGAAATTAGAAGAGGCTTATGATGGTACTGGCTATGAACATGTAGATTCTCTTCATTGTATTATGTGCAGCGCAACACAAATGTCACAAAATCTGCGAGATGAAGAAAATATGTTTTTCTGTCCTGCCTGCATTTTCAGGTTTAGGGGAAACATGTATATAGGAGGTCCTCAAGCATTGGCAAAGAGAGGTGAAAAATGATTAGTTGTTTTATTTTTATAATACTTTCCTTCCCAGAAATAAAAACCGAAGGGCTCGATCTTCATTGTTCATTGTGGGGACAAAAAGATGCGTATAGTACAGGTGAACCTATCTTTTTGCGAATTAGCGTTGTGAATAATTCTTCGGAAAGAATTTGGGTAGATCAAATTTCTCTACCCTTAGGTATAACAGGAGTATATATGTCAGTGGATGGGAGAAAAAGTGAGAAGTTGAAGATGGGTATAGAATTCACTTGGAGCTATCCTAGAAAATCCGATCCAAAGATATGGGCTGAAGGGTTCTACCCTCTGGCAAAAGGCGACTCGATTTATAAATATATATTTATAAATGAACCCTGGGTATATGATATCCCTTCTACTACTCATCATTATAAAATAGAAAGAGTTAAACATGGGTTAAATCTTAGATCTTTTCCCGAGATTGAAAACTGTCCATTATCACCACTGGGAGGGCGTATAGAAAAAGACCTCAATATTGAATTTAACATAGGGCCACCTGAAGATACTAAAGAACTTGAGTTAATAACAACGATAAGAAATCCTAAATGGCCTTTTGTTCCTCAAAAAAGCTGGGAAGAAAAAACGGAAGCATACAATAGGCTAAAAAAAGAATATTCAAATAGTCCATATATACCAATTGCGATGAGTTTCCTTGAAAAAAGAAAATTTTTAGAAACCTACCCAAACTCGCCTTTTGTATATGAAATAATAAAAGAAGTTGCAAGAATCGGCATCCAGGGATTGGATACACCTAACTGGGTTAAAAATAGATCTGATTATAAACAAGATTATCAGGAAAGTTTTGGTGATTTTGATAAGGAAAAATGCCTTGATTATTTTAATTCTTTTTTTGAAAATACAGAGTATAAAGGAACTTTACTCGAAGACGCGATTCTTCTATGGGTTGACGATGTTGAAGAAGGCAATGTAAAATTGTGGAGAGAACCATCTTCAACTTACAGGAGGAAAATAAAATGAATTTGTTTTTACTTTTAATTTTCGCAACCTCTAACATAATTGAAAACAGGGATGATTTAATAAAGAAATACAATATAAAAAGTCCTTTGTTACAGGGTAATCCAGTCGAAAAGAGACAAAACGACCTTGGAAAAGAACGGCATCTTATCCAGATGAATTTACTCGAGGATCCGGTGACCATAGAAAGGTTTACGAAAAGTGTAGTACATGAGTATTATGGAGATGACAAAGATGGATTTGCCGATGTGTATCCTATAATGGTTATGAACACTCCAATTGGAAAGGTTTCTTTTATGGGGGACCCAGTATGGGTTAGAATAGTGTGGGGTTGGGAAGCAAGCGCCAATTTTCATTCGTTCGGTTCATTTGGTTCCGTAAATGGTGAATTTAAAGGGATGGGAGACATAGATGGTAAATATCCTAATTTATTTATTACAGATACGTGGAACCATCGTATTCAGCACTGGAGCGTAGAAATTGACAGTATTTATGTATCTCTTCAAGGGAAGTGGATAAAGTTCATAAGAGAAATCAAATTTGTTAAATCCTTTGGAGAAGGTAATCTTTCTATTCCTCAAGGTTTGGATTATAGTGATAACGGCACTCCGGAAGATGCTAGTGATGATCTTATATATGTGGCAGATATGAAATCTCTCATTGTGAAATTTAAAACAGACGGAACATTTATGGGCAGTTTCGGAGAACAAGGCCGTAGACGTAATGGTAAAGGATACTTTGGTGGTCCAGGAGATATTGTAGTAGGAAAAGAAAATGGAATAAATACAAAGGAAATTTATGTATTAGATTGCGCTAATAATTGTATCGTAAACTATCCGGATGGAGTAGATATAAAGTCTCCTGAATTTTACTGGAATACCTATAAATATCCCGAAACGAGTGAATTTTCTCTTTACACAATCGATGTCGATTACTTCGGTTACCCTTATGTTGGAGACTCGAAAAGTAGAATCGTAAAATACAAAAAAGATCTATCAGACACTCTCTGGAGTTATGGCTCCCTTGGTTTTGGGAAAGGTCATTTTAATCACATCCACGACATTTACATCTACCAGGATGAGCTCCTTGCGACTGAGAGATGGACAGATTCCTCGGGTATATCTTACTACTGGATAGAGAGTGTTAAAGATACAGTACCTCCTCTGGTAGAAATACTTTCTCCACCAGATACAACCTACGTGAATGGAGAGATAAAGATAGTTGGTACAGTGAAGGATGATTATCTGAAATACTGGCAGGTTTATTATGGAGATGGGGTTTCTCCCGATAAATTCAATTTAATCGACTGGGGAACAGATGAGAAAGAAGTGGAGGTCTTAACCGGGTGGAATACCTCCGGCGAATCCGAAATAATTAGTATTCTTCTTCTTGCTCGAGATGAAGGTGGAAATATTTCAACGGATACAGTGAGAGTATGGGTTGGCGAACCTCCAATCGATCTATCAATAGGTGATAAAAAGCGCTGTAAAAGTGGAGAATTTAAATTTCCCACTGATGTAGCGGTTGATAACACATTTAATATCTATGTATCGGATACACATAATGATAGAATTCAGAAATTTGACAGTGAGGGTTCTTTCCTTTTTTCCTTCGGTAGTCATGGAAAAGGACATTGCAATTTTATAAAACCTGCGGGAATAGCGACACGCAGTCATAAAATCTATATAGCCGATTTAAACAACCATCGGATTCAGGTGTTTGATACCAGCGGTTCCTATCTCTATGAATTCGGTAGCCATGGAAAAGTACGTTGCACGTTCAATCATCCATTTGACGTCGCTCTGTATGAAGAGGGCGATATTTTTGTTTCAGATAGAAATAATCACAGAATTCAAAGATTTACAGAAGAAGGAGAGTATATCTCGTCTTTCGGAAGCTTTGGCGATAGTACGGGTGAGTTTAATATTCCCTGTGGAATAGATATAATAGGCAACCAGATAGCTGTTTCCGATAGAGAAAATGACCGTGTTCAGATTTTATCACTATCAGGTGAAGTAAAAAGAATTATTAAAAGTGAGTTTAATCGTCCTTATGACGTGGGATTTGATTCGGATTCTTCCTTATATGTTGTTGATTGCAACAAAAACAGAGTTCAAAAATTTGATCGTTTTGGCAATCATTTACTTACCATCTATGGCGATTCATTAAAACTACCCATGGGATGTGAGGTAAGCGATGCTCTTTATGTCTCAGACACTCATAATAACAGAATTTTAAAATTCAGAGGATGGTTTTCTTTACCCGGGGCACGCAGATATAAAATGTTTGAAACTCTTCTTTCGAGTAAGAATTCCATCTCCTGCGTTTATCCCAATCCCTGCAGTAAAGAAGTGAAAATATATATGGAAACTCAGCCGAAATTAAGCGCGGTGACTCAGAGCGTAGAATCAGCAGGAGGTACTTCTACGCATTCTGTACAACTAGATATTTACAATATTGCCGGGAGAAGGATAAAAGAACTATTCGATGGCGAAATAAATACAAGCCAATATCTTTTCAATTGGGATTTAAGAGACAACAGTGGAAATTTTGTCCCTTCGGGTATTTATTTTTATAGACTGAGAGTCGATGAAAAACAAGAGAGCAATAAGATAATCGTGGTGAGATAAAAGATTTAAAACTTAAATATCAAAAAACAAAAAACTGGTTTGATTTTTCTTTAGAAAAACGCCGTCGAAGGCGGCGACTTTGTTTTAAAAAATAGGCAATTAACTTTTTCGCATAGAAGTCCTTTTGATTTTATTTCTTTAAATAATTGTATTTCAAATGATTATTTTAAAAAAGAGAGCCACTTTTGGGGTCGTTGTGTGGGGTCTTTTGAAAACCTTTTTTCTGAAAATTCCAAAATTTGTTTGGAATAGCTGTCTATCGTATTTATATATTTTAAAACAACATTTAAAAATAATATTTTTAAAAAGCCCTTGACAAAATGGAATATTTGTATATAATTTTGAATATATGGTGGAACAGACCAAACTCACTAAAAAACAAGAAGAATTCTTTAATGTCGTAGCCAATTATATACAAAAAGAAAAGATAGCTCCCACTAACAGGGAAATTCAAGAAATCATGAGGTTAAAATCTCCTCGCAGTATTGCTCAATATTTAGACGTTCTTGAAAAAAGAGGATATATACATCGAGGTAAAGGAGCTCGAAACATTAGAATTGTTAAATCACCCTACGAAAACAACGGTTCAAGCAAAACAGTCAAGGTTCCGATATTAGGATATGTCCCCTGTGGAACGCCTTTCTTAGCGGAAGAAAATATCGAAAGGCATGTCGTAATCTCTGAAAAAATCGCCAAACCGCCATATAAATATTTTATTTTAAGGGCGGTTGGAGACAGTATGGATGAAGCTGGTATAAATGATGGTGATTTGATATTAGTACGGCAACAGATGACAGCCAATAATGGAGATATAGTCGTGGCTTTGATAGACGAATCGGCTACAATTAAGCGGTTGCGGTTGCGAAAAAATCATATAATATTAGAACCGAGATCCAGCAACCCAAATCATTGCCCCATAGTCCTAGAAAGGGATTTCAGAATACAGGGAATTGTGGTTGGGACTATTCCTAACTTATGATAAACGGGAATTAGGAGGCAAAAAATAGTGATAGGTAAAGTATTTTGGAAATGGTTTCTTTGGAGGTATTTATGAATGGCAAATCGCCATACAGTATAGTTTCGCTCTTTTCGGGTTGCGGTGGATTAGACTTAGGTTTTAAGGGGGAATTCGATTTTTTAGAAAAGACCTACACAAAGTTGGATTTCAATATAAAGTGGGCTAACGATTCAAACGAACACGCTTGTCTGACTTTTAAAAAATATTTTGGCGATCATATAGTTTGCGGTGATATAAACAAAATCCTTAAAAAAACTAACCAGCCTTCTTTGTTTGATAAACCATTACCCAAGAAAGCGGATGTTGTTATAGGTGGATTCCCATGTCAAGATTTTAGCCATGCTGGCAAAAGATTAGGGTTTTCGAATGAACGAGGAATTTTATATAAAAGTATGATCGAAGTAGTAAAAAGAACCAGTCCGTATATTTTTCTAGCGGAAAACGTCAAAGGATTACTTACGCTAGACAATGGCGAGGCCTTAAAAATTATAATTAGAGATTTTGAAAAATTAGAGTATAATATTGTCCCAAAATTATATCTTGCCGCGGACTATGAAGTTCCACAATCCCGAGAAAGACTTATAATAGTTGGAACTAAGAAAGACGTATTACCTCCCTTTGAACACCCCAAACCTCTTTTAAATAAAAAAACATGGATTCCAGTTGAGGAAGCTATAGATGATCTTATTGATAAGGAAGAGGGTTACCTCTCTAATCACTTCTGGTCAAAAGCCCGAAAGAATAACGGACAAGGAAATAATAAAATTGATAGAAAAAAACCCGGACCCACGATAAGAGCTGAACATCACGGGAATATAGAATGGCTTTGGAATGGTAAACGCAGATTATCCGCCAGGGAAGTGGCCAGGATACAATCTTTTCCGGATGATTTTATTTTTTATCCTTCAACATCAAGCGCTTACAAACAAATAGGTAACGCCGTACCCCCGGTACTCGGTTGGCACATAGCTAAAAACATCCAAGCGTTCCTAGATAATAATTTACAAAGGGAAAACTAGTATGATTTGCGCTCTTGTTAAGGACGCCTCGGAAAGTGAATTTGTAGATTTACTGCGAAAGACTCGAGAGGTTGTCATTAAATACGTCAACTCTCACCCTAAAGAGTTCCAAAAAGTAAAGGCTTTAAATTTTGAAACTTTAGTCTGCGAAAGCGCCAAAATAGCCGCTAAAGGAACTATTTTCAAGGGTAAGATAGAACAAACAAGCCCTCACGCTTTCCCTGACATTATCGCGAGGAAATATTACGGTATCGAGGTAAAAACAACAATTGCTGACAAATGGGTTTCAACTGGAAATAGTATTTTGGAAAGTACCCGCCAAGAAGACGTTGAAAGGATATATTTATTTTTTGCTAAATTTGGAGGAACCTTCGACGTAAAGTATCGCCCCTATCAAGATTGCCTTTTTGATATAGCCGTAACCCATTCTCCCAGATATCAAATAAACATGGATTTAGAAGAGAACGAAACGATATTCAACAAAATGAAGATTAGCTATGATGACTTAAGACGAAAGGATAATCTTATATCACAGGTCAGGGATTATTACCGTAATATGCTTGAAGAAGGCGAAGAATTGTGGTGGATAGAACAAGACGATGAGGCCGGAGCGGTAAGTCCAATTATAAAACCCTACAAAGAATTAGAAGCGAAAAACAAAGAAAAATTTATTGTTGAAGCGATGATCTTATTCCCCGAAATATTTGGAATCGGTTCCGTTAAGTTTGAACGGGTAGCAGTATATTTAATTACTCGGTATAATGTAGTCAGCGCTAATTTGCGAGATTATTTTACGGCGGGAGGCCAAGTTCAAGTGTCAGTAAAAGGAAAAGAAATTAAGCTACCTCGTATATTTCATAATATGTACGTTAGAGCTAATTCTATTAAATCAATAATTACGAGTATTGAGGAAGATACTTTAAAATATTTTTGGCGAACAAAAAAAATCAGCGAATCTCGTTTAACCCAATGGAAAAATATGATCAAATCTTACAGTATAGATGACAAATCCGCGTTAACCGCCGCCGATGTTTTTGAAGCGGGGTTAAAAAGTGTCTAAGAAGAAAACTAGAAATTATTCCGGGCGTAACTACAATAAAAAGAGAGAGGACGATAAGATATCCAAAAAGAAAAGGTCCTCTTTAATGTCAAAAATCCATTCAAAGAACACAAAATTCGAAAAGAACTTCATAACTCTTCTCAAAAAATCCACGAGCGAAAAATTTAGAACGCACGCCACCGATACTAAAGGAAAACCTGATATAGCGTTCGATAAAAGCAAAGTTTGTGTTTTCTTAGATAGTGATTTTTGGCACGGATGGCAATATCCAAGATGGGAACATTTGCTCAAAAATGATTTTTGGCGGAATAAGATAGAACGAAATAGGGCTAGGGATAAAAAAACAACCAGATTTTTAAGACGAAAAGGGTGGAAAGTTATTAGATTCTGGGAACATCAAATTAATAGCAACGTCGACAAATGCTTAAAAAAAATTATCAATAGTCTAAAAAAAGAAGGAAAGTAAAAACAAAAATCGAAAATTAAAAAAGTAAAACAAATGAATAATAATAAGCATTACAAAAAATCTAAAAATAAATTCAGCAAAGAAAATCGGGAACTCGGAGAATCATTTCTTGAAGTATCCGATTTTCAAAAACGAAGAGAGAAAAAAGTTGCGCTCATTAAAGAAAACATCAAAGAGAAACATTATCTTGAACAATTAACTAGAAGCCAAGCCGTAATCCACAAAGAATACGCAAATTTTATTGAAAAATTAAAAAATCATCCCTTGTTGAAGAATAAGATATCAGATAATTTAATACGCTATATATTACGTGATCTTCTATTCTCTAAACATCTCCATGAAAAAAATGTAAGTCCTGAAGAAATAGGAATCCAAATTATAAATGAAATTGGAAAAGAAATATCCTCTTATCTAGTAATATTTCCATTGGTCGGATTTATTCCAGATAACAATTTTTTTAAACTTGGCAATGTTGTATTTGGAACGGCTAAAGAAATCGTAGAACACTTTAATTTTAAGCCCGAAAATGAGAAAACCCTTGATATTAAGATCTTGGAAGATAATTTTTTAAGAACAATCAGCGTAGGAACCTTAGTTACTACATTTGACAAAAACTCAGCTCTAACATTAGCCGAAAATAAAATTAACCTATCATTAAATTTCATAAGGATTTTTATTCCAATAGAATACAATCTTTATAGGCAACCAAAGATAAGAATTAGCGACGAAATTAAAGAAAGATTCGTTTTTCCTCTACCATTCATAAAAATCAATCGTATTTATGCGGAACATGATTTAAACCATATGGCAATAATCTCAGGTAATTTACTAGGTAAATTTAAGACTGAAAGAATCTTAGAAGAAGGCAATCGTATACTTCTAAAGGAATCTGAAAAGTTAACCAAACTCGAACAAAGAATTTTAAACTCAATAGAATGGATTGGAGAAGGGATCAACGCCAACGAATTTTATCTTAAGATTGTCAAGTGTGTTATAGGACTGGAAACATTATTTAAATTAAAAATAGGTGAACAACAAAAAGAATTTATTGGGTGTATTGCAAAATTATTTGAAAATCCTTCGAAAAACAACGAAAAAGTGCAAAAAGATGCAAAAAATTTATATGTTTTACGTAGTAAGATTGTTCATGGAGGAAAACGAAATTTACGAGAAGAAGAGGCTGAGACTGCTGAACGTCTGGCTTCAGGAAGTTTATTGACAGTACTTGATAATCTCAACAAGTTTTCCGGCGAAAAAGAAGAAAAGGACTTTTATACTTGGCTTAAAGTTAAAGAGAGAACGGATAATTAATGTTAGCTGCTCGAAAATCTCGAAAACAAGAAAAAGGTTTTGGAATTTGATTTAGAGGGGATAAAACTTTCAATTCAAAAAGAAGAAAAACGCCGCCGTAGGCGGTGACTTTGTTTTAAAAAATAGGCAATTAACTTTTTCGCATAGAAGTCCTTTTGATTTTATTTCTTTAAATAATTGTATTTCAAATGATTATTTTAAAAAAGAGAGCCCCTTTTTTGGTCGTTGTGTGGGGTCTTTTGAAAACCTTTTTTCTGACAATTCCAAAATTTGTTTGGATTGGCTGTCATTCTTTACGATTTTTCACGCCACCAATTACTACATTTATTTAAGACGAAGGAATCTTATATTGACAAAGATTGCATTTGTTTTATAATTTAAATATTGGTACGTACAAACCAAGGTAGCTGTAACAACGTTATAATATAGTTTAATAAATGAAAGGAGTATATAAAATGAAAAAATTCAAATTTCTAATGGTTGTTTCTTTAATAATAGCTTTTATTAATTATCCTTTATGCTGCTTTGGGGATTATACTTTGGGAAGTCCGAATGCTAAGGTTTCTGTAACTTTCTCGCTTACTCCTGCAGGCGAATCTGTTTACTCGGTTTCCCATTCTGATTCGATAATCCTAAGGCAGTCAAAATTAGGAATAGTAAGAAGCGATCAAGACTTTTCAACTAATTTAACTCTTGATTCGGTTTCAAATGTGAAGGTTGTATCTGACAATTATACGCTGTTGCATGGTAAACGATTGAATTGTAATTACACGGGTAACAAACGCATCTTTTATCTTAAGAATACAAATTCAGAAAGAATGGAGATCATTTTCCAGGTATCGAACGATGGGATTGCATTCAGGTATCATTTCCCGGGCAAAACAGATACAACTGTAAAAATTTTCAAAGAAATAACCTCCTATCACTTTGACCTTTCTACAAAAGCCTTTCTGCAACCCTGTCCGGATGCACGAATGGGATGGTGTTTCTCTTCTCCTTCTTATGAGGAATATTATTATATAAATATACCTGTCGGGACAAATGCGCCAAATCAAGCAGGATGGGTTATGCCGGCACTTTTTCATTTCGGAAAATACTGGGTCAGTATTACAGAAACCGCCGTTGATACTAACTATTGCGGATCGCGTTTAAGCCAGTTTTCTCACGATGGCGAATATTCAGTACAATTTCCCCAGCCGCAGGAAGGAAGATCAGGCGAACCTGTTTTGCCGGAATCTGTTTTACCGTGGTATACTCCCTGGCGGATCATTGCACTTACTGATAATTTGGCAGATCTTGTTGAATCTACTTTAGAAACCGATTTAGCTGCCCCGGCCAAATATGATGTTTCGTCTTGGCTTCAGCCCGGGATTGCATCCTGGAGCTGGGTTATTCTAAAAGATGATTCAACAGTGTATGATGCACAACGGCGATTTATAGATTTTGCAGCAACTATGAATTGGAAGTACTGTCTCATAGATGCTTTTTGGGATACCCAAATTGGATACGAAAAGATTAAACTACTTGCAGATTATTCCAAAAGCAAAAACGTAAAAATTTTATTATGGTACAATTCAGCAGGTGATTGGAATACAACGACACTCACACCTCGCGATAAAATGCTTACAAAGGAATCGAGACGCGCCGAGTTCCAGAAGTTGAAAGATATGGGAATTGGCGGTATTAAAGTAGATTTTTTTGGTGGTGACGGACAATCTATGATGAAATATTACATCGATATCTTGAAAGATGCTGCGAAATACAATCTTGCAGTAAACTTTCACGGCTGTACTTTTCCCAGGGGATGGTACAGAACTTATCCCAATTTAGTAAGTATGGAGGCTATTAGAGGAGAAGAATACGTAACTTTTGGACAGTACTTTGCGGATAACCAACCTTCACATTGTACAATCATCCCCTTCACAAGGAACCTTTTTGATCCGATGGATTTCACACCCGTAAACTTTTCAGGCATACCAAATATAAAACGTAGAACTACCGGTGGTTTTGAAATAGCTTTATCGGTTATTTTTACTTCGGGTATTCAACATATTGCCGAAACACCAACCGGTATGGCTGCTCAAAAAGATTTTGTTAAAGGATACATGAGTACTTTACCTGAAACCTGGGATGATGTGAAATATATCGATGGTTTCCCCGGGAAATTTGTTGTATTAGCAAGAAAAAAGGATGAAAGATGGTACATTGCAGGCATCAATGGGGAAAAGAAAGAACGCACAATAACACTGCATCTCCCTTTCATCAGTGATACACCTAAAGGTATGATTATTACCGATTCGGATCATGCAAAAGATCTTATAAAAAAAGAAATCGATCTTACATCGCCTGTACGTATAATAATGCAACCATATGGCGGATTTGTCATTAAAACTTTGTCAAAGGGAGAGAAATTCGATATTCAAAAATAGGAGACAAAATGAAAAAAGAGTTATTGTTTATCGTATGCTTTTTATTCTCATTGAATTTATGGGCGCAAACAATACCCTATCAGAATCCAAATTTAAGTTCTGAAGAGAGAGCAAAAGATTTGATTTCCCGTCTCACATTGGAAGAAAAGGCGGCTCTGATGTGTGATGCGTCGGACGCGATTCCTCGTCTGGGAATTAAAAATTTCAACTGGTGGAGCGAAGCCTTGCATGGCCTGGCTAATAATGATGATGTCACCGTTTTCCCCGAACCAATCGGTATGGCTGCCTCGTTCGATGATGAACTGGTTTATCGGATATTCAGCGCGACTTCGGACGAAACACGAGCCAAGTATCATGAAGCTATCCGAAACGGAGAGGGAAATAAACGATTCCTGAGTCTTTCGGTATGGACGCCCAATGTCAACATATTCCGTGACCCGCGATGGGGACGTGGGCAGGAAACTTATGGTGAAGATCCTTACCTGATGTCGCGTATGGGGGTTTCGGTTGTAAAAGGACTGCAGGGATCTGCTGATGCAAAATACAGCAAGCTACTGGCCTGTGCCAAACATTATGCCGTGCATTCCGGGCCGGAATGGAGCCGGCATAAAATCAACCTGAATGATGTCGACCCGCGTGACCTGCGGGAAACCTATCTTCCTGCATTTAAAGCATTGGTGCAGGAAGCCGATGTCCGTCAGGTGATGTGCGCATATCAGCGTTTAAATGATGAACCCTGCTGTGGTAGTACGGAACTTTTGCAAAGAATCCTTCGTGATGAATGGGGTTATCAATATCTTGTGGTTGCTGACTGTGGTGCTATTACCGATTTTTTTACCAGCCATAAAGTTTCACCCGATGCAATTCATGCTGCAGCGAAAGGTGTTCTGGCAGGAACCGATCTTGAATGCCAATGGAATAATCACACTTATAAAAAATTGCCTGAAGCACTTGAAAGAGGGCTGCTCACCGAAGAAGACATAGATACACGCTTAATGCGTGTACTGATTGGACGTTTCGACCTGGGTGAAATGGATGATGATACTCTTGTCCCCTGGGCAAAAATCCCCCTGTCAGTTGTCAATAATGAAGAGCATAGAAAACTTGCTTTGGAAATGGCACGTCGTTCCATGACACTGCTTCAGAATAAAAACAATATTCTCCCTTTAAAAAAATCCATTCACAAGATTGCTGTCATTGGCCCCAATGCGGATGACGAACCGGTGTTATGGGGCAATTATAACGGAAAACCAGTTCGAACAATCACAATTCTGGACGGGATTACATCAAAACTTTCGGCTGATAAGATTCTTTATGCCAAAGGATGCGATCTGGTTGAAGATAAAGTCACAGAAAGCTATTTTTCGAAATGTTCGTTTGACGGCAAAAAGGGTTTTAAAGCCACGTATTGGAACAATGCGGAACTTAAGGGAGATATTGCAACGACTCAGCAGATAGTTAATCCCCTGAAATTAACGACTGCCGGGCAACATGAATTCGCGCCCGGGGTTCGACTCGAAGGCTTTTCGGCTAAATATAAAACCGAGTTTGTGCCGTCTCAAAGTGAAGAAATCGTATTTAAATGTGGAGCAACGGGACGCTTTGAATTGTTGGTAAACGGAGAATCTATTACAAAGTATGATAATTGGAGAACACTTCCGTCAAAATTTCCTTACAAAGTTGAAAGTGGTAAAAAATATAAAATAGAAATACGATATGCCCAGTTGTATAATTGGCAGGCAAACATCGAATTTAATTTTGGTAAAGAAGTAGATGTGGATTATACCGAGCTTTTAAAGAAACTTCAGGACATCGATGTGGTCATATTTGTCGGCGGTCTTTCTACGCTGCTTGAAGGCGAAGAAATGCCGGTGTCATACCCGGGTTTCAAGAACGGAGACCGTACCGATATTGAACTTCCTTCGGTACAGCGTAATTGCCTGAAGGTTCTGAAACAAGCCGGAAAAAAGATTGTTTTTGTGAATTGTTCAGGTTCGGCTATTGGATTGATGTCTGAAACCGAAAGCTGCGATGCAATCCTCCAGGCCTGGTATGCTGGTGAATCCGGCGGGCAGGCAGTTGCTGACGTATTGTTCGGTGATTATAATCCTGCGGGTAAACTGCCGATCACTTTTTACAAAAACCTGCAGCAATTGCCGGATTTTGAAGATTATTCGATGAAAGGACGAACTTATCGCTATATGTCCGATCCGCTTTTCCCGTTTGGATTTGGATTGAGTTATACTACCTTTGCAATCGGTAACGCAAATCTCAGTAAAACTGTAATAAAAACGGACGAATCGATCGAGCTTACTATCCCGGTTGTCAATAAAGGCAACCGCGACGGAACTGAAATTGTTCAGGTGTACGTGCGCAAGGTAAACGACACGGATGGACCGTTAAAAGCACTCAGAGGTTTTCAAAGGGTAGACGTGGCCGCAGGCCGGACCGGCCGGGCAGTTATCAACCTGCCTTATTCCGCGTTTGAGTTTTTCGATAAGGCAAGCGGTAAAATGGCTGTGACTGCCGGAGAGTATGAAGTATGGTATGGAAACAGCTCCGATACAAAAGATTTAAAAATGACAAAGATCACGATTCGATAAATTTTTTATGGGAAACTACAGGAGAATGTTAATATGAATAAAAAACTTTTGATTATCGTATTATTTGTATTTGTCCTGGTTAGTAGCATTGAGGCTCAAACTTATCAGAAAACCGATTTGGGTATAAAATCAACCATTAACTCTATCGATGTGGAAATTCAGTTCTACGGCCCGTCCACGGTAAGAGTACTGAAATGGCCTGAGGGCAAAACCTTTACAAAAGAAAGCCTGTCGGTTATTAAAACTCCGCAAAAAACGGCTTACAGCATTAAGCAGCGGGGAGACGAACTTTCCCTGAAAAGTGAAAGTCTCATGGTTGTCCTAAACCTGAAAAACGGCAAGGTTACATTTACAAATACATCCGCCGTTCCGCTTTTAAACGAGAAAGAAACGGGCGTTGCTTTTACCTATTTCGACGATACCGGTGTAAAAACCTACACTGTATATCAGTCGTTTGTTCTGGACAAAGAAGAATCCATTTATGGTTTGGGGCAGCAACAGCAGGGTAAAATGGTGCAGCGTAACCTGAAGCTGCGAATGGTACAGGGAAATACGGATGATTATATTCCTTTTTTCGTGTCGGTAAAAGGTTACGGATTATTTTGGGACAATTATTCGCCGACTCTCTTTGAAGACAGCCCGGAAAGAACGTCGTTCAAATCAGATGTGGGCGATTGTGTCGATTATTATTTTATGTACGGCGGCAATGCCGATGGCGTGATTGCCCGTATGCGCGACCTGACAGGCCAGGCGCCGATGTTCCCGTTGTGGACTTACGGTTATTGGCAAAGCAAAGAGCGTTATAAAAGCCAGGATGAAACAATAGGAGTGGTTAAAAAATACCGCGAACTGGGGGTTCCTTTAGACGGTATCATTCAGGACTGGCAGTACTGGGGCAACAATTATCTGTGGAATGCCATGGAATTCCTCAATCCCGAATTTTATAATCCGCAAAAGATGGTTGATGACGTGCATAACCTGAACGCGCACATGATCATTTCCATCTGGAATTCGTTCGGTCCTCATACAAAACAATATAAAGAGTTAGATAAAATAAACGCGCTTTTAGATTTTAAAACATGGCCGGAATCTGGTTCCCAAAAATGGCCGCCAAATCTCGATTACCCTTCAGGTGTTAGAGTTTACGATCCTTATAATCCTGAAGCTCGTTATATTTACTGGAAGTATCTGAATAGAGGTATCTTCGCACTTGGAATGGACGGATGGTGGATAGATTCATCAGAACCTGACCACATGCAATTCAGGCCTTCCGATTTCGACAATAAAACATATCTTGGTTCATTCCGAAAAGTGCGAAATGCTTTTCCCTTAATGACAGTGGGCGGTGTATACCAACACCAGCGTTCCGTCACTTCCGACAAGAGGGTGTTTATCCTTACCCGTTCGGCATTTGCGGGTCAGCAGCGCTACGGCGCCAATACCTGGTCGGGCGACGTGGTAGCTTCCTGGGATGCCCTAAGAAATCAAATTTCAGCGGGACTCAACTTTTCACTCTGCGGCATTCCTTACTGGAACAGCGATATAGGCGGATTCTTTCTCTGGGAATACCCTAAAAAACTTAAGGATGCCGATTACCGCGAACTCTATGCGCGCTGGATCCAGTTCGGCGCATTCTGCCCGATGATGCGTTCGCACGGAACCGATTCCCCTCGTGAAATTTATCAATTCGGTAAAAAAGGTGATAAGATTTATGATACCATTGAAAAATATATAAACCTGCGCTACAATTTGTTACCCTATATTTATTCTACCTCGTGGGATGTTACTGCCAATCAATCGACAATGATGCGCGCTCTGGTGATGGATTTTGCAAAGGATAAACAGGCGTTGGATATTGACAACCAGTATATGTTCGGTAAGTCGTTGCTGGTTTGCCCGGTAACCGAGCCGATGTATTCAAAGGTTAGTATTCATGGTAATGATACCACCAATGTTGAAGATTTCAGCAAGGTAAAAGATGGAGAAGTTTATCTGCCCAAAGGAACCGATTGGTATGATTTCTGGAGCGGAGAAAAGCATAGCGGGGGACAAACTTTAAATAAAGAAACACCGATTGACATCATTCCATTGTATGTGAAAGCAGGTTCCATACTTCCCATCGGTCCTAAAGTACAATATGCCACAGAGAAAAAATGGGATGATCTTGAAATCAGAGTCTATCCCGGTGCTGATGGCGAGTTCACTTTGTATGAAGACGAAAATGACAATTACAATTATGAAAAAGGACTTTATTCAACCATTGAATTCAAATGGGATGATGAGACAAACACTCTTAACATTGGTAAGAGACAAGGACACTTTCCCCGGATGTTGAAGACAAGAACTTTCCAGGTTATAATCGTGTCTCCAAAACATGGAACAGGAATCGACGCGACGGATGAGATTGGAAAGGTTGTAAAATACAATGGAACAGAAAAGAAAGTAACATTCCGATAACGGTTTAACTCATAAATCATTAGGAGGGAATCGAAATGAAAATCAAATTTAATTCATTATTTTTCAATTCTTTGATTTTACTTGCAGGTCTATCGGCTATGTCTGTTGTTTATCCTCAGCCACGGACAACGGAGCTGTTCAATAAAGCCTGGCACTTCAACCTCGGTGACGTCCAGGATGGGCAAAATCTATCGTTGGACGATTCCCATTGGAGACTACTCGACCTGCCCCATGACTGGAGCATTGAAGGGTATTCCCAAGTCGAAACCAAAGAGGAGGATGCGCCGGAGTTCCAGATTGTGAAAGGAGAATGGAAGTTCAATAAAGGCGACAACCCGCTTTGGAAGGATCCCGATATAGACGAGGGTTCCTGGCAGATTGTAAAGCTTCCTTCGACCTGGGAAGAGCATTCAAACTACACGCAGGATAATGTGTATGGTTGGTATTACCGTGAAATAACTATCCCTGCGGAATTAAAGGGGAAAGACATTTTTATAAACCTCGGTAAAATTGACGATGTTGACGAAACCTACTTCAACGGTGTGAAAGTGGGCGGTATGGGTTCTTTCCCGCCTAACTATGCGTCCGCCTGGGATATCTTCCGGCATTATAAAGTACCCCACGAAATCATTCACTACGGCGGCAAAAACAGCATTGCCGTTCGGGTATTTGATGGCATCATGGGTGGCGGCATTTATAATGAAGGAGAAAAAATAATCGAGGGTCCTTTTGAATCAACCTGCCCTGGCGGAAGCGGCGCGGGCTACCTAAACGCGGGCATTGGCTGGTACAGAAAAGAGTTTAAATTGCCCGAAGACATTCAAGATAAGCGTGTATTCATCGAATTTGACGGTGTGTATATGAACAGCGATGTCTGGATCAACGGTGTTCATCTCGGCAATCGACCATACGGCTATTCCAGCTTTCAGTATGAATTGACCAAACACCTGAAATTTGGCGATGAGAAAAATGTTTTGGCAGTCAGGGTCGATGTACAACAGCCGTGCTCACGCTGGTATTCCGGCGCAGGTATTTACCGGAATGTGCGATTAACGGTAACAGACCCGGTTCATATTGCGCATTGGGGAACATATGTTACAATCCCGGATGTATCCGAAAGCAAGGCCACAGTTCGCGTTGAAACGAAGATTCTAAATCAATCAACCTCTGCCCGGAAAGTAACACTTGAAACCGTCATTGTGGATGAGTTCGGGCACGAATCTGCCAGTAGCAGTTCCCTTCAAAAAGTGGAAGCAGAAAGCATTAACATTTTCGAACAGTTTATCAAACTTTCAAAGCCCAAATTGTGGTCGCTGGAAAATCCAACCCTTTACCGCGTTAAATCCAAAGTTCATGTGAACGGCAATATTACTGATACTGGTGAAACGCCTTTCGGAATCCGTACATTTGAATTTACCGTAGACAAGGGATTTTTCTTAAACGGCAAACATGTCGATATCAAGGGCGTGTGCCTTCATCATGATTTAGGATGCCTGGGCGCTGCCGTAAACAAGCGGGCAATCGAGCGTCAGTTAGAAATCATGAAGAGCATGGGTTGTAACGCCATACGCACAAGCCACAATCCCCCTGCACCCGAACTGCTGGATTTATGTGACCGTATGGGTTTCCTGGTCATGGATGAGGCATTCGATGAATGGATAAGGAACAAAACGATGTATGGGTATGGTCAGTTTTTTGACGAATGGAGTAAGAGGGACTTAACGGACATGATTCGTCGCGACAGGAACCATCCCAGTATTATACTGTGGAGTATCGGTAACGAAATCCCTGAACAAAACGGTGCCAATGCGTACGGGATGTCGAAGCGACTTGTTGACATTTGTCATACGGAAGACCCGACACGACCGGTTACTTCGGGATGCAATACACCGGAAGCAGCCATCGAAAGCGGTTTTTCAAAACCGCTCGACGTGTTAGGTATCAATTATCAAATGTCCTTTTACCAAACTTTGAAGGGCAAGGCGAAACTGATCGTCTCTGAAACCGCTTCGACTGTCAGCACCCGCGGAGAATACAACCTGGTTCAAGATGGTGACACGCTTAAAATCGAAAAGGAGTTAAACAACCAGTGCTCTTCTTACGACATAGTCGCTCCCAGTTGGGGCAATGTAGCGGAATCAACCCTCAAGGCAGTCAAAAGCGCACCCTGGCTCGCAGGTGAATTCGTGTGGACGGGTTTTGATTACATCGGCGAACCATCGCCTTTTAGCTGGCCATCAGTGAGTTCTTATTTCGGTATTGTGGATTTATGCGGTTTTCCAAAAGACCGCTATTACCTTTACCAGAGCCAGTGGACCGACGAACCTGTGATTCACATTCTTCCGCACTGGAACTGGCAAGGTTTCGAAGGGCAGAAGATACCGGTCTGGTGTTACAGCAATTGTGAGTCGGTGGAATTATTTTTGAATGGAAAGTCCCTTGGCGAAAAGAAATTCTGTGATACAGAGGATTTACATTTGCTATGGAAAGTTCCCTACTCTCCGGGAACATTAAAAGCTGTTGCAAAAAACAAAGGGAAAACAGTGTGCACGGACGAAGTACAAACCGCGGGTGCTCCTGTAAAAATAATGCTGACTCCGGATCGTACCGAAATCAGTGCCGATGGTGAGGATCTTTCGTATGTCAAAGTCGAGATCGTGGACCAGGAAGGTCGTGTCTGTCCCAACGCCGACAACCTTGTAAAATTTAAAATTAAAGGCGCGGGCATTATTGCCGGAGTGGGCAACGGCAATCCTATTAGCCATGAGTATTTCAAAGCCGGCGAACGAAAAGCATTCCACGGTTTGTGTCTTGTTGTGATACAATCGAAACGTGAACAAGGCGCAATCCGTCTTTCCGCAGAATCCGAAGGACTCCAGACAGCAGATCTTTTATTCCGGGTAAAATAAGGAATATTGATTTATAATCATGTTTAAAATTTATCAACAATAAGATTGCTTTAAATTTAATTGGTATGAAACATTGTTGTTTTCTAATTAAAATAATAATAAACAAAGTGAGAGTAAATAATTTATGAATCAGAAATTTAAAAGATTGACAACATTTTGGGGCTTAGCAATTTTTCTATTATCGTCATTACCTGCTGAAGGAAGGGCACAAAACATACAACAATCAAATCCAGTTAAAAGAGTTAGAGAGTGCTTTGATTTTAATTGGCAGTTCCACAAAGGCGATATAGCCATAAAACGCCAAGTAAAAGTTGGCGGCCAAGGTGGGATAACAGATATAAATGTTGAAGTAATTACCAAAGACACTGTCATTTACTACACGGACATGAATAGCTACAAAGTTTTCTATCCAGCCGACTGGAAAGAGGTTAACGTTCCACACGATTGGGTTGTAGAAGGTACTTTTGTGCACGACAATACAATGGGCAGTCAACCAACCGGTAATGGTTATTTACCTA